>Ga0066376_10000982_pt1 | contig 27596 bp, 22 predicted proteins | sample Knorr_S15_td_Bot_FD_77009 | JGI IMG/M metagenome (GOLD analysis project Ga0066376, IMG submission 77009) | Marine microbial communities from Southern Atlantic Ocean transect - Knorr_S15_td_Bottom_ad_5009_LV_A | ecosystem: Environmental > Aquatic > Marine > Oceanic | place: Southern Atlantic... | reverse complement strand
CCCTGTCCTCAGCGGGTTGTGCCTTTAAGAATCCAATCGGAGAAAGTGCCGGCCGGCTTTTGGACCAAGCCGGTATGAAAGGGTTGGAGGTCGGCGGTGCGATGGTCTCCGATGTCCATGCAAACTTCATCGTCAACCAAGGCCAAGCGACCAGTGCGGATGTGGTCGGGCTTCTGAAAATCATGGCGGAGTCGGTGGCAGAACAAAGCGGCGTCGAATTGGAAAGAGAGTTGGTGGTTTGGTAAGTCCTCACTTGGCGCGGAGCTAGAATCCCATCCCCGTGCAACCCAGGTATGGTTGGCGGGATTCGACATGACTCTCCCTTTCGAAGCAAAATCCGGTCCGGTCTCCCTGCATGCCCTGCGCCACAGTGTGAGCCACCTCATGGCGGACGCGGTCGTCCGCTTGTTCCCTGAAGCAAAAGTGGCCATCGGCCCGCCCATCGACCATGGGTTTTATTATGACTTTGATTTGCCGCGGCCTTTGACCGACGAGGACTTGCCGCTGATTGAAGAGAAAATGCGGGAAATCCTTGGTGAAGCCGGGGAGTTTGTGCGCAGCACTTGTAGCCGAGAGGAAGCCGCGGAGCGTCTCAAGGAGGCGGGTCAGGAATACAAACTTCAACTTTTGGATGACATTCCTGAAGATGAGGAAATCTCCTTTTATGACCATGGCACTTGGTCGGATTTGTGTGAGGGTCCACACGTGGAATCCGCCCAGCAAATTCCACGCGATGCTTTTCGGTTGACTCATGTGGCAGGGGCTTACTGGCGCGGGGATTCCAACCAAGCCATGTTGCAACGCATTTATGGCACCGCGTGGTGGCACAAAAAAGACCTCAAAAAATACAATCTCTTTTTGGAAGAGGTTCAAAAAAGAGATCACCGCAAACTGGGCCGAGAATTGGATTTGTTCAGTTTGCAGCCCGAGTTCGGTGCTGGATTGGTTTTTTGGCATCCCAAGTTGGGCCACGTTCGCCGTCAATTAGAACAGTGGTGGTGGGAACTTCACGAAGAACGAGATTACTGGCCGGTTTACACGCCGCACGTGGCGGGAGAGCCGGTGTTTCAAAAGTCGGGCCATTTAGAAAATTACGCCGACATGATTTGGGCGCCAATGGATATCGACGGCCGTCCTCACCGGGTCAAGCCGATGAACTGTCCGGGCCATGTCACCATTTTTAATGCGCGTCGCCACAGCTACCGAGATTTACCCAAGCGCTTCGCTGAATTGGGCACGGTTTATCGTTATGAACCCAGCGGAACTTTGCATGGCATGCTTCGGGTGCGCGGCTTTACTCAGGATGACGCCCACATATTTTGTACGCCTGCTCAATTGACTGATGAGTTGGTGGGGGTTTTGGATTTGGTGGACACTATTTTGACCACCTTCGGCTACACTTACACCGCCTACTTAGCCACCCGGCCGGAGAAGTCCTTGGGCTCCGATGAAGTCTGGGACCACGCCATTGAGGCTTTGCAGTTGGCTGCTAAACAGCGTGATTTACCCTTAGAAGATGACCCGGGTGGGGGAGTTTTCTACGGTCCGAAAATAGACTTTAAGCTGAAAGACGCTTTAGGCAGAGAATGGCAAGGCCCTACCGTGCAGGTGGATTTCAATTTGCCTGAGCGTTTCGACATTCAATTTAATGATGCCGACAATGAATTGAAACGGCCGGTGATGGTGCACCGCGCCATCTTTGGTTCTTTGGAACGCTTCGTGGGCGGCCTGATTGAACATTTCGCTGGCTGGTTTCCACTTTGGCTGTGTCCTATTCCGGTGGCGGTGCTGCCCATTACCGATGAACAAAAAGTTGCTGCCGGTGAGTTGTACGAAAAATTACGCCGAGCTGGCTTTCGTGCCGAACTCCGCACTGAGGGTCCATTAAGGCGAAGAATCCGAGATTCTGAGCTGGATAAGATTCCTTATATGGCCGTTTTGGGTGAGCGTGAGGTAGAACAAGGAAACGTCAACTTGCGCATCCATGGTCAAAAAGAGCAGCTGACTTTGAGCTATGCGGAGTTCGTGGCTCTACTTCGGGAAAAGCGTGACAGCAAAGACCTCAATTACGGATGACTTCGGCGGTCACTTCTTTAGCTGGGAAAAAGGTCCTCGTCACCGGCGCCAGCTCCGGCATTGGTGCGGCTTGCACGGAATTGTTCGCACGCGAAGGAAGTGAGCTGTGGATTTGTGCCCGGCGTTTAGAGCCGCTGAAACAATTAGCGGCGTCTCTGGAAGAACAATACGGGGCCAGCGTTCATCCTTTTGTTTTGGACGTGAGCCAGGAAACAGACGTGGTGGAAAGCTTAAGTGCTTTGCCGGCAATGGACGTTTTGATTAACAACGCTGGTTTATCCCGCGGGCTAGGCCCCATTGATCAAGGCTTGCTGAGTGATTGGAATGAAATGATCGACACCAATATCAAAGGGCTGCTGTATGTTTCTAAAACGGTGTTGCAAAAAATGGTCGACCAAGGTCAAGGTCATGTGATCCACATAGGTTCTATCGCCGGTCGTGAGGTTTATCCTGGCGGCGCAGTTTATTGTGGCACCAAGTTTGCAGTTCGCGCATTGGCCGAAGGCATGCGGGTGGACTTGTGTGGCTCAGGAGTCAAAGTTTCTTCGGTGGATCCCGGGATGGTGAACACCGAATTCGCCACGGTTCGTTTTCATGGTGACCGTGACAAAGCAGATTCCTTCTACCGGGGTATGACTCCCTTGGTGGCTATGGATGTGGCTGAGAGCATCGTGTGGGTGGCCAGCCGCCCAGCTCACGTGAACGTCGGTGAAATCTTGATTTTGCCCACCCATCAAGCTTCGGCCCAAATCGTTCATCACGACCCGTCCTAAGCCCTTTGTGGAAAGGATTTTCCAGAAGTGGCTCAGATTGGCTCTTTTGCGAAAATTCCCCAAGATTTCCCCAAGTTTTCCACAAAACACCGCACCTGAGGGCAAAGCCCCGCCGATGAAAAATTAAGCTTGGCTCACTCGGGTCAAGTACGTTCGAATCGAACTCTTGGGGAATAAAATGACGAAAAACTTGTACTCGTTTGCTTTTGCCATCGCCATCATCAGTGGCTTGGCCGGAGCATCATTTGGTCCGGAAATTACCGGAATTGCTAACTTCTTGCTCATCGGCGCTGGGGCCTGGATTGGTTGGACTTGCGTCAGAAGCTCTAATGCGAAAGATTACGCCATTGGCGCAGCTGCGCTTGTCTTCCTGAATGCCTCTGGTTGGGGCGATGCCGGAACGACTCTTGCTGCATTGCCATGGATTGGCACGCAGATCTCAGCCATCTTTGCCAACTTAGTCAACCTCGTACTCATAGTTGCCGCGGTAGGCATGCTGAAGAGTTTGGTAGATGGTGCTCAGGCGAGCGCTACTTCCACCATGTAAGCAAGTATTTGTCAGTTAAGCGGGTTGGGCTTCGGCTCAACCCGCTTTTTTGTTTTCCGCATCTTTGAACCGGCGGATTAAACTACTACGATGACCCGACCCAATCCCTCCTTGGAATGGCTCCACGTATGTGATTACGCTTTTCGAGATGAACAAGGCAAGTTATGCATGATTGGACTTTTTGATTCTTTGCATTCTGTTCAGCTTCCCGGTCGCCTGCCGGTGTTTTCGGTTGCCTTTGGTTTGACCGATGGCCAGGGGGATTATCAGGTTGGATTGCAGATTGTGGCTCCTAGTGGCAAGGTGGTTGATTTACCCTTACCGCCGGTTCGCCTTCAGGCCCGAAAAATGAAAGCCCGCGCGGTAGTGAGGTTAGCCGGACTTCCCTTTGAGGAATTTGGCACTTACATTTTTCGCTTGGTGATTGAAAAACAACCCCAGGATTATCCGGTCCATGAGTTGGTTCATAATCAAGCTCAACCGCCCCAAGGGAACAAACCCACCGGCAGTCATTTTCCACCACCACCGGATTTTCGTGGCAACTAGGGATTGATGGGGCCGTCTTTCTTTGAAACACCGATGGCGGTGTTGGGTGTGCTCACCGCTCTGTTGGCGGGCTTATTTGTGTTTTCCCGGATGCCCGTTGGGAAAAGAATTTTCCGGGTGGTTCCCCTTTTGCTGTGTGCGTATTTTTTACCCACCTTGCTTTCCAATACTGGAGTTATTCCGATGGACTCCAATTTTGCCTTGTACGGCTTTGTCAAAACTTGGTTGCTCCCCGCCAGTTTGATTTTGTTGACCTTATCGGTGGATTTGAAGGCCATCTTGGGCTTGGGCAAAAATGCCGTACTACTTTTCTTGGCCGGTACCGTGAGTATTGTCATTGGCGGCCCCGTTGCCCTGTTTCTTTGTCAGGGACTGTTACCTCCTGAATTAGGAGATCAAGCCTGGAAAGGGCTGGCCGCACTTGCTGGCTCCTGGATTGGTGGCACTGCCAATATGGTGGCCATCGGCGAAAGCGTCGGCACGACGGACAGCACCATGTCGGTGATGGTGGTGGTGGATGTGGCCATTGCCAATATTTGGATGGCGTGCTTGCTGATGTTTGCTGGCCGAGAAAAGGCCATGGATGCCAAATTAGGAGCTGACCGGCAGAGCTTGGACCGGGTACGTAAAGCGGCGGAGGATTACCAGGCTTCGGTTTCCCGCCCGACTGATTTGCCTTCTTTGTTACTGCTATTTGCGATTGCCTTTGGTGGTGCCGGCCTGGCTCATTGGGGCGCAAGCTTTTTGCCCGATATTGGGGATGTGGTGCGCCGATTTACTTGGGTGGTGGTTTTGGTCACCAGCTTGGGATTGGGATTAAGTTTTACGCGCTTGCGTTTACTGGAAGGCGTCGGGGCCAGCGCATTGGGGTCCGTCATGCTTTATCTTTTGGTGACTACCATCGGCGCCAAAGCTGAATTTTCCAAAGTTCTGGAACCCCAAAATATGGGTTTAGTTGCAGTGGGAGCGGTGTGGATGATTTTTCATGCACTTTGCTTGTTGAGTTTTCGCCGCTATCTTAAAGCACCGATTTTCTTTGTCGCGGTGGGCTCCAAAGCCAACGTTGGAGGAGCTGCGTCAGCTCCAGTCGTGGCATCGGCTTTCCATCCCGCTTTGGCTCCGGTGGGTGTTTTATTGGCGGTTGGGGGTTATGTGCTGGGCACTTTCGGCGGGGTGCTTTGCGCGGCTTTGTTGGCTTGGGTTTCTGGCTCCGCGCTTAGCTCATAGGCAAGCGGATGCCATGACGGCTTAATTCAAAAAGCCACTTTGCGGGGTTTTGAAAACAAATGCATAGGTCGGCGGCGTTTTCTAGTTGCACTCTTTCTAAATGAGAAGCGGTGTCATCGGTGGCAATGACAAGTACATCTTCCGAAGCTCGCCCTTGTAGCCCTCGTTGACGAGCTAATTTCCACATCGAGGCATCCACGTCTTTTGGATTGACCTGATTGAGGAAAGAAAACACACCATCCTCAAATAAATCCTTTAGGCCTAAAACCCTACTCGCGTGTTCGACCACCCAGGGGTCTACATTGGAAACCATGCGCAACTGAGTTTGGGGCTGTTGGAGAAAATGGCGGACTAGGGTCACCATGGAGGGATTGAATCGTAAAAATCCGCACCATGTTAAGGCGAATTTTGGTTGCTCTGTTGGTTCTAAATGGAAGGGTTTTCGCACCGCTTCAAAAAACTCATTGGGACCGAATTCTCCAGCCTCAAATGGGCGCCGAAGTTTTTCTGCCAAGCGGAGTCCTTCGGCGGTGGGCGGCTTAGAAAAGGCTTTTTCGAAAGAACTTGCGAACAAGGCATAATCAAAATCACACAGCACTTTGCCAAAGTCCATCAAAAAAAGCACCGCTCCGAGGTGATTTTTTGCGACCGGCGGATTTTGGCAAGACAGCAAAGTTTGAAATTCACCCTGGCCGGTGATGCGTACTAATTGGATGTGGTCTTCGAGGTGGTTTTTCTTGGTGAGATGTTCCAACCCCATGGCAAGGTCTCCAGGATTTTCGCTGAAGCAATAACGGTTTCCATTCAACACCGCCATAAGGGCAAAACGGGAATCTTGTTGGTTTTCATAAAAGTCCCCGTCCTCGGTTACAAATATCCAGCGATAGGTTCCGTTCGGTCCAGGCAAGAAATAACCTTCCACCGGAAATTGCCACCGGCTTTGCAATTCACCCAGACTTAGTGATGAGCTCATCGCGGCAAGAGTAGCCGCGCGGCTAGGCTGGTTTGAGTGAAGCCGATTGAGAGCCTGATTCTCCAAATGCCCAAAGCTGATCTGCACGTCCATTTGGATGGCTCTTTGCGGCCGCAAACTTTTCTGGAGTTGGCTGACCAGCACGGGGTGGAAGTTCCCGCAAATTGTGAAGCTGACTTGTTCAAAACGATATTCAAGGAAAAATATGTAGACCTTGAAGATTACTTGCGCGGTTTTGCCTTTACCTGTGCCGTTCTTGCCGATGAAGAAGCCATTGAGAGAGTGGCGTATGAACTCTGTGTGGATAGTTTGGCCGACGGGGTTTATTACCTGGAGATTCGTTTTGCTCCGCAACTCTTCGCTTCCCCTCAAGCGGATATCGTGGCTGTATTAAAAGCTGCGGCCAATGGAATTCAACGGGCAGAAACCGAATGGCAAACAGAAAAATCCCGACCGAATTCCAAACTTTCCCCGGAAGAGCGGAGCAAGCCACCTTTTCGAGCCGCGTTGATTGCTTGTGCATTAAGGTTTTTTAAACCTGCTTTTTCTCAATGGTTTGCCCAGTACTTTGACCATTATCCAGAGGAATCTGATTCGGCCATATTTGCACGGGCTTCTTTGGATTTGGTGCAGGACTGCCTCCGGGCTAGGGACCAGGGGATTCCCATCGTGGGGATAGATTTGGCAGGCGTGGAGCAAGGCTATGAGGCAAAAGACCATTCCCTTGCCTTCGGCCTGGCCCACCAAGCTGAATTGGGCATTACCCTTCATGCAGGCGAAGCGGCAGGGCCAGCATCCATTCATCAAGCCTTGACGGATTGCCATGCGCAGCGCTTGGGTCATGCGACTTGGGTATTTGGGTCCAAATGGCGCCAACCAGTGGCACCCTATTCTCCCCGTCCGGTTTCGAATCCACTCGTGGAAGAGCTCATTGCAAAAAACATTGGCATCGAAGTTTGTTTGACTTCTAATTTACAAACTTTGCCGGAAATCAAAGACCTCAAACACCACCCATTGACCGCCATGATGGAGCAGGGAATGGCGGTCACTTTATGCAGTGATAATTTGTTGATGTCGCGAACTACCTTGAGCGGGGAATATTTACGGGCCCAAAAAAATTGGCAGTGGTCGTCGGATACTCTCCATCAGCTCACTTGGAGGGCTTTTGAGCAAAGTTTTTTCCCCGGGACCCCGGCTGAAAAAACCACTTTTTTACGGGCCATTCGCCGTTTTTCTACCTCCTTGAATCAAGATGCAGAAAAAAAGTAAAAAAAACACCAATCCCATTCCGTCGGCCGTCGTTGTTTTATTGTGAGCCGCGTCTCTTCGGCCAATGTGCAACTTCTCATGGAGGAGTTTCAGACCCCCTTGCTTCGGTTTGCGGGGAGCATCCTTCAGGATGTCACAGCGGCGGAGGATGTGGTGCAGGAAACTTTCTTGCGCTATATCCACAAGGCACCTGAGTTCGGCAGCGATGGTGCTTTAAAGGGCTGGCTCTTTACTGTCTGCCGCAATCTTGCATACGACAATCTACGCATGGAAACTAGCCAACAAAAGCGCCGTGAAAAAGCTCCTCTCCCTGAAGAGGGCCCTACTCCCAGCCAAATTTCTGAGCTTGGTGAGCAGGTCGCATTTTTACGCCAAGCCTTGGCAAACCTGCCGGGCAAAGAAAGGGAAGCGCTGCGTTTGAAGGTCCATGAAGGCATGAATTACGCCCAGATTGGCGAAGTCCTTGGCATCACCCGAGGTACCGTCGGTTGGCTGGTTCATCGAGCCATGAAGCGTTTGACGCAACGTATGCAATCTGTCCAAAGCTATTAGGATAACATGATGAACGACCAATTTGATCCCAACCGACCTCTTTCCGCCGACGAAAAGCTGACCGCTTGGGTTTTGGGGGAATTGTCCGCTGATGAAGCAAAGGCCTTCGAAGTTGAAATGGAGGCTTCGGCTGAGCTGCAAGCCAAGGCCAATGACTTAGGTCAAACTCTGCGTATATTGGAGGATGCTAGAGAACTACCCACGCTTTCGGCACAATCCAAAGAGTCGATTTTGACTCAAGTTCCAGCCACTCAATTGGACACCGTCGTCCATCGCGTTCACTGGAAGTCTTGGTCGAAAATTGCCGCCTTGGTGGCGGTCGGGGTGGTTTTTTCCAAGTTAGAGGGGGGCGGAGAGAGGGAGCGCGCCATGGAAGCTTCTGCTTCCACCATCACAGCTTTGAACTCTCCTGACGGTGGCACTTATCAAGGACCCGGGGACACTCAACCTCCCTCCGACAAGAACCGGAAAAACGCGGTGAATGGAATCCCGGGAGGTAAAGCTCTCAGCAGTGCAAGGTTGGCTCCAGGCTCTCCCCCGGCTGAGGGAGTACGAAACCTTGCTCTGCATATAGGCGGCGGAGCCGGAGGGTCCTATAGAGGACGCCAAGGAGGTCGTTCGGGGGGCAGAGATGGCAAAGGAGGCAGGGCAAGTAAATTAGGATTAGTCAGAGTGGAGCGGGAGAGTCAAGCAAGTCTTGGCGACCGCCGCGCTCGCCGCCAAGATTTAGGCCAAGACCGATTCTCGACGAAAGACAAGTTAGGCCTAGGGGAAGCCATCAAGGGTGTTGCGGATGAACCGACGATGAGCCTTGAAAGACGGAGGCTTGCGGAATTGGCCCACGCGAGCGGGGGAGAATGGCAAGATGATTCCCTCGGCTTGCAAGGTTTTGGATTCTATGACGACTCTGGCCGGGTTTATTACGGCGATGACATTTGCCACCATTTACGGCCAATTCGTCCCGACGAAACCGCACGTGACATGTTTTTCCGTTTTTACGGTGACCATCCTTTTGTCCAAACTGAGTTGGATGGGCTTTCCACTTTTGCTGCCGATGTGGATACTGCCAGCTACCCTTTGGTACGAAATTATCTGGTGGATAAAAAACTACCCCCCAAAGACGGGGTACGCACCGAAGAATTTTTGAATTACTTTCAAAACGAAATCGCTCCGCCAAAACAGGGTGACTTTACGGTGCAGTTGGAAGCCGCCCCGAGCCCCTTTGGAGGAAACCCGGACAGCCTGCTGGTGAAAATTGGCATCAAAGCCCGTGAAATTTCCAAAGCAAATCGCAAGCCATTGAATCTAGTATTTGTGGTGGACCGCTCAGGTTCCATGAATCGAGGTAACCGGATGGAACTGGTTAAGAAAACCTTAGAACTCCTCGTGGACCAAGTGGAAGCTGGCGACACGATTGGATTGGTGAGCTTTAATAGCAGTGGTCATCGCGAATTGGACCCCACTTCCGCTACTGAGCGATGGAAAATCCGTGATGCCGTGCGCGCCCTGAAAACCGGCGGTTCCACGAATGCGGCCGAAGGTTTATTTCTGGGCTATGAAATGGCAGAAAAAGCTTTCCGCAAAGATGCCGTTAACCGGGTCATCCTGTGTTCGGATGGAGTGGCCAACACGGGCGAAACTGACCAAATTAAAATTCTTGAACGAGTGCGAGAGATGGGAGAACAGCACATTGATCTCACCACGATTGGCGTCGGCATGGGAAATCACAACGACGTTTTTCTGGAGCAATTAGCCAACATAGGCAATGGAAGTTGTCATTACGTGGATGATTATCAAGAAGCCAAAAGAGTCATGGTGGAGGGCTTTGTTGGAACCCTGCAAACCATCGCTCGTGATGTCAAAATCCAAGTGGAGTTTGACCCTAAGCATGTGAAGTCTTGGCGCCAGATTGGTTACGAAAACCGAGCAGTTGCTGATGAAGATTTTCGTAACGATGCGGTGGATGCCGGCGAAGTGGGTGCGGGGCATGAAGTCGTCGCCCTTTATGAAGTTGTCCAAGCTCATTCTGCCTTGGCCGACGGCCCTTTCATGAAAGTCCGCCTGCGCTGGTTCCCGGATGGTTCCAAAGAAGCTTTGGAAACCGAAACCGTTTTGGCGGGTGCCCAAGTCAGCCAAAGGCCGGAACTGGCATCGAATCGTTTTCGGTTAAGCGCTGCGGTTGCTCAGTTTGCCGAAGTTCTGCGCCGAAGTTATCACGCCCAAGAAGATTCTTATGATGATTTGATGGATGAAGCGGAAGCTTTGGCTCAAGCTCTCCCCAAAGATTCCGCAGTGAGCGAGTTTCGGGACATGGTTCGTCGCACTCGTGAGTTAGTCCGCCTTTTGCCACCTCGGGATGAGCTTTATCTCCTGGTGGAAGAAGCCCGGCGTTTAAGAGTCTTGGAAGCCGAGCTTAGGTTTGCCAAATCTAACAATGAAAAAACCGAAGCTTATTTGAAGGAATTGAGTCAGCGAAATCAAGAATTGGAGAAATTGATAAGGATTGTCCATCTCAACCGCCGTTCCATTCATCCAGGCTATCGTTGGTAGAGATGGACAATCCTTATCAAGAATTGGAGAAATTGATTCGAGACCACCTTCATACTGCACGCTAACATGAGCTCATGTTGCTACTTGTTGGATTTTTCTGTGCCTTAACCTCGCCTTTGCCGCTCCAGGACTCTCCGGTTGCTCCGGTGGACCCGGTAGCGGCAACCCCTAAGCCATCCGCTCAGGCGATAGAAATCGGAGCCGTTTTAGAAGGCTTTTTGAAAAAGCATAAATCTAAAGTCCGTGCTTATCCTTCCGAGGACGGGCGCTTTACGCTTTACTCAGATTTTTCCCGTAAGAGCGGCAAAAAAGCATTTTCCATGAGTGGTGAAATCTTGGCTCGTTTAGATGCTTGCTTGGGTGCTCCGCAAAAATCCAAAGAAGGGCCTTTTTCTTTGCTTCTGCTGAGGAACGAAAAACACTATTTAACTTTGTGCAATGGTTTTATTGAAGGGGTCCCTTCATTGGCCGGCTTCTTCTTGCGGCACCGGAATACCACCGGATTCACCCTGTATGCACCCCGCTTGTCGGTTTTTCTCCTCGATCCAAAAGGCGCTAGTGAAAGTGACCCTTATCACGACATCGCCCACAATGCGGTGCACCTAGACATGCACCAACGTTATGGGGTTTTGCCCCTTTGGCTCACGGAAGGGATGGCTTGCGCGGCGGAGGACAGCGCATTCGGATCGGTTTGGGCTCACTGGTATCGAACCGGATTTATATTTAGTAAATCGCACGGTGCTTGGCGAGGAAAAGAAACTCAAGCTCTAGTCGCTTCGGCCGAGAAGGTGCACGCTGTTTTTGGCTACCGGGCAAGACCCTTTCAGCCAGAACTCGCCAAACTGGCCTTTGCAGTTGCAACCTTTGGCCTTGAGTCAGACCCTGCTGGCTTGGATACTTTTTGTAAACACCTTAACCAAGAATATCAACGTAGACAGAAATTCGGCGGTCGATTTACTTTAGAAGCCGAAGTCCAGCTTGGGTTGGCATCAGCAGCTTTTGGTGCCGACTTCGTTACCAAGCTCCAGGATTGGTGGAAAAATCCAGCCTCTTGGAAGGCTTGGAAAAAGAAGAAACGCTAAGCGGGTTCTTCGGCGCTAGGCAGGGCTTGTAAATCCTTCCTTGGTGAGGTCTCAATCGGCTTCAGTTCTGCAATAGGTTTGCCAGCTTCGGTGGCTTGCATGGATTCCAAGCGTCTGCCTTGAGGCAACACTTTACGGTTGTAAGAGCCGACTACCTCGTTGTAAGATTTCACGGCGCGGTCCATATGGGTGCCCATTTTTGCAACGTGTTCGGTGAACACCCGCATCCTGGTGTGAAGTTCTTTTGCTGCCTCGGCGATTTCATTGACCTTTCGACCTTGTTCGACTCGGCTCCATTGATAACCGACGGTACTCAACAGGGAAAGTAGCGTGACCGGAGTGGCCAAGAGAACCCGCTTGGACCAGGCATGTTCTAGGAGGTTTGGGTTTTGCTCGAAGGCGGCATCCAATAGATGATCTCCGGGTATATACATCACCGTGAAATCCACATCACCTTCAACCGCGTTTTGGTAATCCTTAGAGGCCAAAATGCGAATATGTTCCCGCACATTTTGTTCATGTAAGCGCAACAGATCTTTTTTGCGGGTTACATTTTCTTCCTGGAGAGAATCGTAATAGGCGGTGAAGGGAGCCTTAGCATCTAAAGGAATACGGTCCTTGCCTCCGGCCAATAGGATTTGAAAATCTGGCCTCAATTGGTTTTCGACTACCTTTTGGGTGAAATAGTGAATCCCCTTTTTCATGCCTGCTAACTCAAAAATTCTTTCCACGCTTTGTTCACCCCATTGACCGCGGGCGGTAGAGCTACCCCTTAACGCGGTGGCCAAGGCGTCGGACCTGCGCCCCAATTCCTGGGCGGTGGAGTCCAATTTCTTCAATCCTTGGGTAGCTTCCTGGAGTCGATTGAGTTTTTCGTAAAGCGGCCCCATTTTGAGTTCCGTGGCTTTGAGGAACTGATCCTGATTGGAATGCAGCGCTTTGGAAGCCACTCCTTCAAAAGACTCGAGGATTTTTTGCTGGAGCATTTCGGCGGTTTCCTTTTGGGCCGATGTAACTGCTTCTTGCTGTGCTTTTTGGCCTTCCAATTGGCTTTGCGCAATATCCCGTTGACGGATGGCCTCTAGTTGGGCCCTTTTGAAATAAAGACCGGCAAGAAGAAGGCCGGTCAAAAAAGCGAAAAAGATGAGGATGGGGTCTTGCATGGCAAAGGGGTCTAGTCAGCCTAACCGGCTAGAGGGTGGGTTTCCAAGGCCCAGGTAATGAAAAGCCAGACTAGCTCAATAAACTGGGTTTCCAGCCGCTAGACTGGGTCCATTCCCCATTCATCCCATGTTGCTCTACTCCGCCTTTTTGTTTTTCCTTCCCCAAGCGGAACCACCCGTGCTTCCTACTTTTTATCCCGCCGTGGTGGTGGGCGAAAAGGCGGTGAACATTCGCAGCTTCTACGACAAGAGTTCTCCGGTGGTGGCCAGTCTTTCCCCTGCGGTTCCGGTCCGGATTGTGGCCGAACGGCCGCCTTGGGCTCGGGTCCAAATTCCCGGCGGCCTAGTGGTTTGGGTTTACGGCGATTTTGTGGATGTTGAGGATGGCAAAGGAGTACTGAATGCAACCCATGTCCGGGCTAGGCCCTTGCCTTCCACCGGCCCTGATTCTTATCCGGTTGGTCAATTCAACAAAGGGGATAGGGTTTGGGTGGTAGGGGAGAAAGATGCTTGGTTGCAAGTGTTGGCGCCGGAATCTTTGGCGGCTTGGGTACCGTTGGAGCACTTAAAAAAGACACCTTCGTTGGATTCTGACTTGGATAAAAAATCTTGGCAAACGGCTTGGAATAAATATGCCGTCAAACGCACTGCGAAATGGAAAAATCTGCAGACCCTTCCAACTCCCGAAGAAGCAGCTCAAGTGACCTTGAAGGAATCTCGGGACGTACCCCTGGCAGGACTTCTTTCTTTGGAGCCACTTCCAGTTGTATTGCCTCCTACTTTTCCGAAGGAGGAAGAAATTCTAGTCAATCTAGAAAGTGCTTTGTTACAAGCCGAAAAGCGAATGAAAAATCACTCTGATGCAGTGATAAAAAACATCGATGCATATAACCCTACCTTGGCCAAAGGTTTGGAAAGAGTCTACTCCACCTTACTTTTCCATGGTACCCGGCAAAAACAAATAGAGCGGGCTCGTCAAGGATTGGACAAGTTGGATGCACTTGCTCGTTTCTGGGAGGCCGCAATGGAAACTCGGAGTCGTCGAGCTGCCGTTGACGGGGACACTCAAACGGTTGAAAAAGTTGCTTTCGCTTTAAAACCAGTGCTGCCGAAAAAATATAGCTTGGAAAAAACCTTGGTGGTGGGTTGGATGGAATATCGTCCCCATCTCTACTCGAGGGCCCCTTTTGCCTTGACCCGTGGCGATAAAACTACCTTGCTTCGAAGCTACGATGGTCGTTTCTTCCTGAAAGATTTTGTCGGAAAAGAATTGGCAGTCCAGGGCATCCTGCGGAAGGATCCTGACACTCCCGGAGTAGCTATTTTGGCGGTAACCCAACTACGGGTATTACCACGCCGTTTCAGCGACTAAGTGTCGGCTGTACTCGCGGCCGTCTGCGCCTTTGTCGCCTATTTTTTGGGCTACCGTTTTTATAGCCGATGGCTGGCGCGGCGAGTTTTTCAATTAGACTCTGAATTTCAGACACCCGCCTATCGCTTCGAGGATGGGGTGGATTTTGTTCCTACTCGACCGGTGGTTCTATTTGGCCATCACTACGCCAGCATTGCCGGTTTGGCGCCGATGTTGGGCCCAGCGGTGGCGGTTTTTTGGGGTTGGCTTCCGGCCCTTTGCTGGGTTGTTTTTGGCTCCTTGCTGATTGGCTGTGTGCATGATTTTTCGGCACTGGTGCTTTCCGTACGCCACGATGGCAAGAGTATCGGTTCCTTATGTGAAGATATTTTGGGTAGCAAAGCTAAAGCTCTTTTTCTGGCTTTAATTTTTTTCGGTGTTTCTCTTGCGATGGGAGTGTTCGTTTATGTTCTATCTCTGTTGTTTTCTTGGAAAGAAGATTTCAATCCCCTTGCGCTACATGAGTCCACGACTTCATTCCCAGAAGTGGCTCTCCCTTCGGTGGGTCTCATGGTGTTGGCGATGGGCGCTGGCTGGCTACTTTACGTGAAAAAGTATCGCTTGTTCCCCGTGGCAAGTGTTGGTTTTCTTTTGTTGCTCGGTTTGATTTATATGGGATTTACCTGGCCCACGGCTGGCCTTGACGCTGATTCTTGGCCTGTGCAACACCAATGGATTTGGATTCTAATAGCTTATGCTTGGGCGGCTTCGGTATTGCCAGTTTGGCTACTCCTTCAGGCAAGGGATTTTTTGAATTCTTTGCTCTTGGTTTTTGGGCTGGGTCTGATGTATTGTGGGTTTTTTATGCAGAATCCCAGTTTTGACGCGCCCGCTATCAATCCTCATCCCCGAGGTGCGCCGCCTTTATTGCCTTTTGTATTTATTACCATTGCTTGCGGTGCGGCATCGGGGTTTCATTCTTTAGTCGCTTCGGGTACCACGGCCAAACAATTAGCCCGCGAAACCCATGCCCGTGCCATTGGGTATGGCGGCATGATTGCTGAATCTTTATTAGCTTTGTTGGCGGTGCTGGCCTGCACCACCACTTTAGGGGGTGCTCAAAATTGGGCAAAGGTTTATGTGCATTGGACTGCAGTCCAAAGTTTAGGGGCCAAGCTGGGCATTTTTATTCGTGGGGCGGCTTCCTTTGTGGGGGAGTTAGGAATCTCGATTGACTTGGCGGTCACCCTGGTGGCCATGGTCGTGGTGTCTTTCGCTCTGACCACCTTGGATTCCGCGACTCGGCTCTTGCGATTTAACCTGGAAGAAGTCGGAGCAAGCTTGGCTTCTCAGAAAGGATTTTCTTGGTGCCGATGGCTTTGCAATCGCTTTGTGGCAACGACCTTCGCTTGCTTGGCAATCGCTTTCTTCGCTTTTTATGAGATTGAGGGAAAACCTGCGGGCCTTGCACTTTGGCAGATATTTGGAGGGACCAATCAATTGATTGCCGGCTTGGCCTTGGTTACCGGTGCGGTTTACTTAAAACAAAAAGGGCGGCCGGTGTGGCCCTTGGCCATTCCTGCCCTTTATATGGTGTTTATGACCTTGACTGCTTTAAGCATGAAGACGGCGACCTTTTACAATCAGAATCTATGGTTATTATTTGGCATTTCTCTGACCTTAATCGGAATCGGAGTGGGGGTTTTGGGAATGGCTTTGAAAGCCTTTTTTCAACCTTTGTCCGAATCCAGCGGGTAGACACGGCGGATTCCCAAGCGTAGTTCTTCAAAATTCCCACCCTCGATTGAGGTCCGGATTCGTTGCATCAGATTTTGGATGAAATAAAGATTGTGTTGGGCCACCATCATGGAAGGCAATAACTCTTTAGCCTGGAAACCAGCTCGTAATGTTCCGCGTGGAATTCCCGATGCGCAAGCATCACAAGGACATCCGGGATCAATGACATCGGCGTCTTCTTTAAAGCGAGCATTTAACAAATTAAGTTTGCCGTTAACGGTCAAGGCTGTCGCGAATCGGCCAGCGCGCGTCGGCCAAACACAATCAAATAAATCCACCCCTCGGGCGACGGATTCCACCAAGTCACGTGGGGTGCCGACCCCCATGAGGTAGCGGATTTGTTCTGTTGGTAAATGGGGGGTTGAATAATCCACTCCTGCCATCATGGCCTCAAAGCCTTCGCCAACGCTCACTCCGCCAATGGCGAAACCGTCGAAACCTAAATCCACCAAACTCTTGGCGCATTCTTCGCGAAGTTGTGGGAAAATTCCACCTTGAACAATGGCAAATTGTGATTGTCCCGATTCAGATCCGCCGCGCTGTTGGTGCAAATCGTGTTGAATTTTTGCCCATTGAAGGGTAGTGGCCACCGCGTTTGCACAAGTTTCTTTTTGCTTGGGCAAGGCAGGGCAAACGTCAAGTAGCATGGCGATGTCAGGTCCTAGTTCCTTTTGTACTTCAAAAGCATGAGCTGGAGTCCAATCTAGCCAGTGGCCTTTTACCGGGTCCCGCATGCGAAAACCCTTCGGAGTGAACTGAGTTTGGTCGGCCAGGGAAAAGGCTTGGAAACCACCGGAATCTGTTAATACCGGACCCTGCCAGCCCATCATGCCGTGGACTCCTCCTAAGGACTTGATGGTTTCTACCCCTGGTCGAGATGCCAAATGGAAAGCGTTTGCCAACATCATTTCCACTCCCATCGGAGCTAATTGTTGGTGCCAAGGACCGCGCATGAGGCCGCGGGTGGCCACCGGCATAAAGGCGGGAGTTTCCACCGTTCCTCGAGAACTTCGCCATTGGCCGCGGCGTGGTCCCGTGGCAGTCCCTTGGATGAGGCGGAAAGTCATGGCAGGGTCATGTCGAGTGGGGGAACAGCCTTAAGGAAAGTATCGGGATAATAAAAGTTCAAAATATCTGCAGCGGAATTCCCCTGACGGGCCAGGCGCAAGGCACCTTGCTGGCATAAACCCACCCCATGACCAAACCCACTGCCGGTAATGAGGAGGCCGCCATCCGATTCTGCGCGCAAAGATTGCCATGCTTGGGAAGGAGTTCCCAATGCGCTCCGCATTGCTTCTCCGGTGAATAAGCCTTCGGCCCGACTCCCTTCCACTAGGACCTTGGTCCACCGTCCGGCGGCGTCTTTTTGGTCCGGTTCTAAATGGCGAATCCATCGACCTATGCCCCTTTCGGCGGCAAAAGCATCCAAAGTTTTGGCCTCCACTTTGTGAGTCCAACCGCGAGATTGAGCACAATCGGGGTCGGCAATCCCTTCTAGACAGGGCCGGGAGGTCCTGAGGAAACCAGCATCGAAAGCATTTGCGGTATGGCCGCCACATTGGGAGTGAAACCAACCCGGCACCCAACCATCTGGATCGGCAAGAATCAAACTCGCTGTCTGTTGGACGGCAAGGCGGGCAGCCTTGGTTTCGAAATCGGTTCCATAAAACCTTTGGTCGCGGGTATCGGCATAGAGCCAGGGCCGAGATTCTTGGATTCGATAAATGGCATAGCTACGGGTAGCGATTGCTTGCGCTTCCAATGCCGCTTGAATGTTTTTAGCCGAGGTCGGCATTTCTCCGCACACCACACCAAGGACATACTCTTCTAGTGGCAATTCCAAAAAGCACAGCAATTTAGATGGGATTCCGCTTGGGCTAGGTCGTTGAGTTTGAAAGATGATTCGGCCTTGATAACCGTGGTGATTGAGGCGGAGTGCGTCATCGCCTGCAGTCTGCAATTGAACCTCCGATTGATGGAAGACCCAAGGTCCGATAGTTAAGCCGGTTACTTCAAGTTTGATGATGCCATCGAAGCCATTGCCTTCATGCAAGGGTTGGTCATTGGAAGAACGACAGGTCCAAGGTCCGGTGATTTCGAATGGAAGAGTTTGATGAAGATCGACTTCATGAAGCAATACCCGAATCAGGATTTCGTTTTTGGCGGGGCCGAGGTTTTGCTGATGATGGCACCATGCCACCCCAAATAAGCCACCTAAAAGGAGGGCGAATTGAATGAGGCGAGAGGCAACTCGATTCGATTTCATGCCAGCAAGGCACATCCCGTTTCGGTAAGCACTCGACCTTGAGGCGTTCGAGTCATAAAGCCTTGGCGAATAAGCCACGGCTCAATCACATCCTCAATCGTGTCTTCGGCTTCTTCCACCGCTACTGCAAGTGCCTTTAGGCCTAAAGGGCGGCCGTCGGCGTGAGCGAGAGCAGCCAGCAAACGCCGATCCGAGCGTTCCATCCCGTGCTCATCGATGCCGAGTAAAGAAAAAGTTCTTTGAAGGGTTTTATCATCGAGGATGCCCTGAGTTTCACATTGGGCAACATCTCTAGCTCGGCGTAGCAGTCGGTTTGCAATACGCGGCACCCCGCGGGAACGACCGGCAAGTTGTTGCAAGGTGTTTTGCTCAAAGGGTAATTTTAAAAGCGTTGCGTTGCGTTGCAAAATCAGGGTCAGTGCGTCTTGATGATAGGGTTCAAAACGAGCGGTGTGTCCAAACCGGGAGCGAAAAGCGCCACTAAGGAGAGCTTCCCTGGTGGTGGCACCGACTAAAGTAAATGGCTGGATGTCTAGCTTGAGTAGACGGGCGTGAACGCCTTGGTCCAAGGTGAATTCCAATTGAAATCTTTCCATTGCCCCATACAAATATTCTTCGACATTTTTTGGGATGCGGTGAATTTCATCGATGAAGAGTAAGGTGTTCGGTTCGAGTTGGCTCAGGATGCCGACCAAATCTTTAGCTCGCTCTAGGGCTGGCCCGCTGGTGAGTTTTAAAGGCACCTTTATCTCGGTGGCCAATGCCAAGGCCAAGCTCGTTTTTCCCAACCCAGGAAGCCCGGTAAATAGGAGATGCTCGAGCGGTTCGTTTCTTTGGCCAGCTGCCTGAATCATCAAGCGGAGAGGCTCCAATAAAGCTTCTTGTCCGAGAAAATCGGAAAAATCTTTGGGGCGAAGGTCACGCTCAAAGGCATCGGCCTTAGAATCGATCCCGGGGGTAAAGGTTGACGGAGACTCCACAAGACCCATTTTGCCCACCATTTTGCCGGGATTCCAAGGGTTTTGCCTCCAGAATTTGTGTAAGTCCCAAAGGAATAGGTTTCCAGGCGACTTTCCCGGCTTATTAGTTCTTAAGGTCCTGGGGGATTTCCCCCAATATTGGGCATTTTCGCCCTATTTCCGGGTGTACGAGGACCCATAGCGCTGGCATGATATTTGCCAACAAAGAGTACCTACCGCGGTAGGTGCTAGGAAACCATGAAAATCCGCAACTCTGTCCTCATCCTTCCCCTTGCCCTTGTGGTGGGCTTGGGTTCCTGTGGTCCCAGTGACACCTACCTGACCAACGATCCCTATGCCCTGAGCATGGAAATGGATTTGATTCAAGTCCACAACGGGTTTGGTCGGCTGTTGCCCCACGTGATGTTCGAAGCATTGCCGGATGGCAACCCATCCACTCAGCCGCGGGAAATTAGGACCCTGGATGATCTGATTGCCTTTGCTCCTTCTGAGGTAAACCCAATTTTGCCACCGGCCACTTGGAGGACTCATGTAGACCCATTGACTGGGGACACGATTCCCGAAAATGTTGCTGGTCGGCTTGCCAATCATTTTATTGCCATTGAGTTTTCCCGCTCCATAGGGCGCTCTTCGGTGATGTCCGCAGCGGGTGGAGTTTCCGCTAGTTTGGCGGGATCCATTACCGTTGTGGCCTACGATCAGGCCAGCGGTTTTTCAGAATCCGTCAAAGGGCGGGTTTTTATTAACGGCTATACTTATGCTGGTAATCCTCCTGTTTTGGAGCGTTGGGTGGCCCGCTCTTCGTTAAGCTCAAACTCAGTTGAGGCGCTTGATGTGGGTGACGGAACATTTCCGGGTATTGGTTTTCCGGGAACCGATGATGGCACGGTAGTTCCGAATGGTTCCTTTCAAAATGCAGGCCTGAATATTTGGCCTCGCACCATGATATTTGTCGTCGATGAAGATGATAACCTCCAAACTTACGAAGCCTTTCCGGCCGGAAAAATCATTCGCATTGTGATTGACGACTCGGTGCTGGACTCCACCGGGCGAGCCTTGGAAGAAGGCGGAATTGCCACCTCTACGGTGGATCAAGATGTAACCTTCCCGAGCTTATTGTTGGATGGCGTTGGCGGTTTGCCGGTGACCATACCGGCGGATTTGGCCACCGATATCCCTTGTGACACGACCATCCGTTGGTCTTTTGACGAATCCTGTCAACCCTATTCCATGGGTCCCTTGCCGGATGTGGTCGCTCCTCCCCTCAGCGATGAATTTACCATTGAGTTTCTGCCGCCAGTGCCCCCAGGGTTTCCTGACCCAGGCGAATCTTTCGAATTGCCGTACACCGTGCTCCCAGTCGGCCCGTTCAACTTTACTGAATTTGTACTTACCCCTGCTCAGTCTTTTCCTGGCGAGGACCCGAATGGAGCAATCTCGGTAGTTACTTCTACTTATTTTCATAATTCCGCTACCGACCTTTTCGGTAATCAAGATGGCCTTTCCGGTGACTTCACCGACATTGACTTCACAATCGGTTCAGGGTGTCCGGGCTTGGTGAATGCTCCGGTTGCCCCGGCCGCTATTTATGCTGCTTGCAATGGGGGTGGGCTTTCTTCTGGTATAAGAATTATTGATTTGGATGGCTTTGGACAGGGAACCGGAGACCCCACTTTTGACGACCTCAATCCGCTTTACAACGTTAGCTATGACGCCGAGGGAAATCCCTACGCGGGCGATGTTTCTAAGTTTCCGTTCAACCCGAACTTGCAAATACAAGACTTGTTCCCCCCCCTGAGTCGAGATGAGTCCACCATTGCAGGCGGCTCCCGTGGGGTCTTTACCTTGGTCCAGTCGTCGTCTTTGTCCGAACAACTGGTGCCGGGCTCCTCAGTGGGCAATGTGTTGGACATGATGTTGGGCCATCCTTTGGATGTGGTTTACAACAATTACGATTGCCTATCGGGTCGAAATCGATGTGCTAACTCAGCCTTGCAACTTCATCCCTACAATCCTGTAGCGACTGGGATTCCCGGCAACTCGATTTCCTTTGCGCCTCACCCGAACCCACCGCGTATCGAACTTGCCCCAGCTTGCTTTTCGCCGTTGATTTCGACTTCGGAGCCTACCTTTGGCGATGCCAACCGTGATGGGAATTATGCCACCAATCTACTTATGCCTGGTAACCCATTTGGGCAGCAGGGCGGCAACGGGCCTTCTGGGCTCTTAACCCAAAACGTGGCTTATTACGGAGCCAATTTTTATGGTCCCTCGCCATCCAATCAAAATTGCCCAACCTTCACCTTGCGTCAGCAAGTGGGGCACTTTCTTTATGTGCTCGATGGCACCAATGACCGGGTGGTGGTGTTAAACAGCAACCGGATGACGGTGTTGGACATAATGCCGGTGAGTGATCCGGCTGACTTGGCCATTTCCACTGACTTGAACACCTTGGCGATTAGCAACCGTTCCTCCAACACGGTTACTTTTATTAATACCAATCCATCCTCGCCTAATTTTCACACCATCACCAAGGTGACATCCTTGTCGGACCCCATAACCGGCCGGCAGGGTCGGGGACCCGGTGAAATCGTATGGCAACCGGACGATGAAGACATCTTGGTTGTATGTGAAGCTTCCAACTCCATTGCCATTATTTCCACGGGGGATCGGTCTGTCCGAAAGATTATTCCTGGGGTTAGTTCTCCGCGGATGATTGCGGTGAGTAATCGCGACACTGCTGCCGGATTCAGAACCCAGCTTTATTACGCCTACGTGGTGTCTGAACAGGGAACGGTTTGGGTGTTTGAGTCGGGACCCGATGGTCCCCAGGGTTTTGGCTACGATGATTTCATCGGCAAAGTTTCGATTGAGGGCCAAAGTGGATTTGAGGCGGCGTCAGCGATTCAAATTAACCCGAGCAGTTTTTTGCACGGTGCATACTTGGGCTATCGGCTTGAAGGCCAAGGAGCGGTTTCGGAACTATTCTTGAAATCTGCGCCAGTCGGGGCCCGTGGTTTGGTCGGAAATGCTTTTGTGCCGGACCCTAACTTCCGGTCCAAAGAATTTACCTTGAATAAAACTTGGACCGGTGGGTTGATTTCTAGCAGCAGTGTGGTTGACATTGCCTTGGATGACTTAACCAACGTCGGAGACCTCATCGATAACCGTAGCATAATAAATTCTTCCGGTCTTCCCATCATGCACTCCTCGAAGTCTTTGTTACGGAATGGGGGTGGGTCAGTCGTGAGTATGCCCCAGTTCGTTCTGGTTGCCAACTCTAACGGCCTTGTGGATGTCATCCACGTGACTTCCGGAGAGCGCTATGTTCCAGCCATTCGGGTTCCCGGAGTCCGCATCCTTGCCCACTACTGGCGCCAATAGTTTCCTTTTCGCTGCGTACCAAAGTTTAGGGAAACTTTAGCTCCCAGCTAATTTCAAAAGGCGGTTCAATTGAGCCGCCTTTTCTCTTTTTCAGAGCCCTGGATGGGGGATAATTACCCTGTGCCAGCTCCCGTTGCTTCCGAAGTCCAAGCCATGTTTGGCGAGATTGCCACACGCTACGACCTCCTGAATCGGTTGCTCTCCTTCGGTATGGACCAGCGATGGCGAGCGGTGACGATGAAAGAAATGAATCTTCAACCAGAACAAGAAATCTTGGATTTGTGCTGTGGAACGGGGGATTTAAGTTTGGGTTTTGCCCGCCAAGGATGCAAAGTGACTGGGGCTGATTTCACTGGCCCCATGCTTCCATTAGCAAGAGCAAAAGCCCAACGAGCAAACTTGAACTTGCGTTTGGCCCAAGCCGATGCCGAAGCCCTTCCCTTTGCCGATGGCAGTTTCGACGCGGTAACCATCAGTTTCGGAATCCGCAATGTTCACCAACCAAAACAAGCCTTGAAGGAGTGCCTTCGTGTCTTGCGTCCTGGTGGAAAGTTAGGAGTGCTGGAATTCTTCCCTATGAAGCGGTCTCTTTGGCGTACCCTATTCCGTTTTTATTTTCATTCCATTTTGCCGCTGTTTGCACGAATTTTCCGGGCCGGGCGGGGGGGCGCTTATCGATATTTACCAGCGAGCGTGGATAGCTTTGTTTCTGCGGAAAATTTTAAAGCTTGGCTACAAGAAATCGGCTTTGAACAGACTCGTTCTACCCCCCTTACCGGGGCCGTCGCTCACCTCCAGGTCGGGGTGAAAAGTAAACCCCATGGTTAATTCAGAATTCAATCGCCTGCGAAGCGCAGCCCGCGACCCAGCGGTGAATTTTTTTCTACTTTTGCCTTTAGCTTTGGTTCATTTGGCCGGTCGGCACCAAAACGCTGCAGGGGCGTTCAGCCTCATTGAACAGTTTCTTCAAGTGATCGGGGAAGGGGCCGAAATCATGTTATGGATTGTGGTTGGCCTTTTTTTTCTTTGGTCGACGGGACGGATTTCCGTCTTGCGGCTTCGCTGGCAAGGAGGGGCCGCACTCAGTTTTTTGGAAGGTGGCATGTGGGGATTTTTTCTAAAAATTGGTCTTACCTTGGTGGTCACCGCTGGTTTTCTTGCTCCTTTGACCCTTTATCTTTCCAGCCCAGACATCTATTCCGCATCCCTAGGCTCAAACACCCAAATCCCATGGGAAAGCCTCTCTCTGGCTGCAGGGGCGGGCTTATACGAAGAAGTGATTTTCCGTTCTCTACTGATGAGCGGGATTTACGCCCTCCTTTTTCCTCTACTTCATAAGGTCCACACCGTGGCCTGGGCCCGTGGTACTGCTTTTGTCTTTGCACTTGCGGTGTCCTCCGGAATTTTCGCCTTTGCCCATGCTTGGGGTGACCCTCAAGCGCTTTCAGCGGGCCCCTTCCTGTTCCGGTTTTTGGCCGGTGCCCTCCTCGGCAGTCTTTATGCTTGGCGAGGTTTGGCAGTCACCGCTTATGCCCACGCGGCCTATGATGCCCAAGTGTTACTTAACCTTTAGAGTCCGTGCCCCAACCTCTTCCATCCCCTTCAGTTTGCTTAGCCGTTTCCGGTGCCAGCGGGGCAATTTACGGGATTCGCTTGTTGCGCATGCTTTTGCAAGCGGAAATCCAAGTGGAACTGATTTACACTCCCGCAGCCCGACGCGTTTTAGCGGAGGAATGTGGCATCGTCCTAGGAACAGACCCGGCGGTACTTTGGGAGGAAGCGGGAGTGACAGCCGACGACCACTGGTCCACCCTCGTCCAACTGCACGACCATCAAAACATCGGCGCCAAACCGGCTTCAGGAAGCGCCGGGATTCAAACCGTCATCGTGCTGCCATGTTCCTTAGACACCTTGGCAGCCATTTCCATGGGTAGGGCCGAAAACCTAGTGGAGCGGGCCGCCCAAGTGGCGCTTAAAGAACAGCGCCGCCTCATCCTCTGCCCCAGAGAAACTCCCATTTCCAAAGTTCATCTTGATCACATGAGTCGCCTGGCATGGGCAGGAGCGGTGATTTTGCCAGCTTGCCCCGGTTTCTATCATCAGCCGCGACGGGTGGAAGATTTGGTCGACCAAGTGTGCGCCAAAGTTTTGGATGTATGCGGCATTCCGCAAGAAAAAATCACTCGCTGGCAGGGTAGCGAATGAATTCCTTCACCAAGGTTCTGCGCATGATTCAATTTGAGCATAGCGTCTTTGCTCTGCCGTTCGCCTTGGCTGGAGCTTGGATGGCAGCCGATGGAATCCCGCCCAGGACTGACCTATTTGGAATTATTGCAGCGGCCGTTTTTGCCCGCTCTTCGGCCATGGCGATGAATCGCTGGGCCGACCGCCGCTGGGACGCCACCAATCCAAGAACCCAAAGTCGTGAATTAGTCACCGGTTCCCTGTCGTCCAATTTTGCATTCGGTTTTTCTTTACTAAGTGGCGCTCTTTTTGTGGCGACTTCTTTTTGGCTGGCGCCCATCTGCGGCTGGCTTTCCCTGCCCGTGCTCATCGTTCTTTGGGGTTATTCTTATTTAAAACGCTGGACTTGGATTTGCCATCTGGGGCTTGGGCTTGCTTTAGGTTGTGCACCCACCGGCGCCTGGCTGGCGGTGAACAAAGCTTTTCTCCCCGGCTGGACCCAGCCACTCTGGGTAGGCGTAGGAGTATTATTTTGGACCGCTGGATTTGACTTGCTCTATTCCATCCAAGACCGAGAACACGACAAAAAGGAAGCTTTATTTTCCATTCCTTCCCGCTTTGGAACCGCCACCACCCAAAAACTGGCGATTGCTTTCCATCTGGGCTCGCTAGGTTGCTTTGCTTTTCTGGCCCCTCAATATTCGTGGCATTTCCAAGCGGCGGTGATGGTTCTTGCGGGTTTGTTTTTTACCCAACATTGGATGGTTCGCGACGGCCGTTATGATTGTATTCCAGCAGCATTTTTCAAGGTCAATGCATGGGTTGGACTGATCTTTTTTGCTGGCCTTTGGGCCTCGCTGGAATGGGGGTCCGGCACGGGTAGTCTAGTTTTGTGAGCGCCGCCAAACGCACCAAGAAGCCCGACCCCGGCACCATTTGTCGAGAATGGTGCGCCCGCATGGAGAAGGGGGATTTGCCAAAAGCTTTGTTACTCATGGCACCCACGCGCGGTGAAGAGGAAGTTTGGTTTGGGGAACGCATCTTGGCCTCGTGCCGCTCCTGGGCCCGCTCCCAGGAAGATTTAGATTTATTGGAACTTGATGGAGGTTCGCCGGATTTTTCCGCCGACGTACTTTTTGATTTTATTGGCTCACAAGGATTGTTTGGGGGTCGGAGACTGTTGGTTTTTGGACGTGCAGAAAAAGCACTTGCCAAATCCTCGGGACTGCAGGCAGCTTTAGAAACCGCTTGCCTAGCAAATGATGACTTGCGCATGTTGGTGCAAGCCTCGGGAACCACCAAGGCCGCCAAAGCCCTAGCCGGAATCAAGGGGGATGGCATTTACCTGGAGCGCTTTCGGCGTCTTTACGGAGACCCTCCACCTTGGCGCCCTCATGATTTAGATGCTTCGGAAGCAGCCCAATTTGTCCAAGCGGAAGGCCGCGCCATGAATTTGCGTTTGGCATCCGGGTCGTCCGGTGCTTTAGTGGAATGCGTGGGGAATCGCCCCGCCGATTTGGTGAAATCGCTTGAACACTTTTCCCTTTTGGAAGAGGAGACAGTCACCGCCGATCGCGTGCGGGAAGTGGTCACCCACAGTGCCGAAGGAGACGCTTTCCGTTTTGCCGACGCGGTCATTCAAGGAGACGGTCGTGGTGCCTTTCGGTGCTTACGTCAATTGGAACACCGCGGTCTTCGCACCTGGGATGGCAAACGCTTAGCACCACGGGAAGCGATTGCTTTGTTGTGGTCGGTACTCGGTCGTCAATTGGACCAAACCCGTGCTGTCTTGGACGGCCTAGCCCGAGGAATGAACCAAAAGGATGCCTTTCAAATGGCTGGAGTCCCGGTCGGCGGACCGCCAGCCAAACGCATGGAAAGTCGATTGCGTTTGTGTGACAAAGAACAATTGGAAAGGGTCCAAGACGCACTGCTTCAATCTGAGCGACGCATCAAGCAAGGCAAATGGCGCCAACCTTTACACGTATTAGAGTGGTTGGCTTTGCGCGGACATCGGCGGAAGGAATCGGCATGACGATTCGCGCCTTAGACTCTATTGTGGTGGACCAAATTGCTGCTGGGGAAGTGGTGGAAAGACCGGCTTCGGTAGTCAAAGAACTGGTTGAAAATGCGCTGGATGCTGGTGCCACCCAAATTGACATTTTGTTACGTGAGGGCGGGGTGCGTTTGGTGGAAGTTCGTGACAACGGCGATGGAATTCCTGCCGAAGAGTTGCCCTTGGCCGTAGCCTCACACGCAACGTCCAAATTGTCCTGCTCGGAAGACCTAGAGGCCATTGCTTCTTTAGGTTTTCGCGGCGAAGCCCTCGCGTCCATTGCGGCGGTAAGCCGGTTCGAAATCATTTCCAAAGTAAACCAGGCAGAGGCAGCAAAGTTGACCGTGGAGTTCGGCAAGGTGGGCGTAGTGAAAGCGGCGGCTGGCGCTCCCGGCACCCTCATCCGGGTGCATGATTTATTTTCCCAATTGCCGGCACGCCTGAAATTCCTAAAAAGAGAATCCACTGAATTAAGCCACTGTACGGCTTGGGTGGAGCGTTTGGCTTTGGTCCACCAAGGAGTAGGATTTCGGCTCGAACACAACGGCAAGCTATTGCTGGAAATTTCCGCCGACGCCAATCTGGAAGCTCGCTGCCAAGCAGTTTATGGCAAGGGCCTAGGGGAGCGGATGGTGGTGGTCAAAAGGTCGCGAGAAAACTTAGATTTAATGGCTAGGGTGGGGCCGCCCGAAAGCGCTCGAAGAAACGCGAAACGGGTAGACCTGTTTCTGAATGGACGCTGGGTCCGTGACCCACGATTGCTAGGGGCTGTCCGCCAAGGAGTCAGCGAGTTTGTTCCGCCCGGCCATTACCCGGTGGT
>Ga0066376_10000980_pt1 | contig 27640 bp, 22 predicted proteins | sample Knorr_S15_td_Bot_FD_77009 | JGI IMG/M metagenome (GOLD analysis project Ga0066376, IMG submission 77009) | Marine microbial communities from Southern Atlantic Ocean transect - Knorr_S15_td_Bottom_ad_5009_LV_A | ecosystem: Environmental > Aquatic > Marine > Oceanic | place: Southern Atlantic... | reverse complement strand
GTGATTTGGTGATTTGGTGATTGAAAAGACAAAAGACAATCACTCACCCCCGAACTGCGAAGCGCTCGAAGTCACCACAGGTAGCTTCCACGGCTCGCAGCGTGTTTGTAGGACACCAATCACCAATCACCAATCACCAATCACAAATTGACCCAGCTTCCATGCAATTCGCCAACCCAATATATTTCGTTCTGCTGCTGATCATTCCTCTACTGGCCTGGCATTATCTGTACCGGCGTAAACGCCGTCAGGGCAGTTTGCAGTTTTCGGATGTGACGGTCATTCGTCAATTACCACCTTCACCACTATTACGGTTTCGCCATGTCCTGTTCGTCGTTCGCATCCTGGTTATTGGCCTGACGATCCTGGCGTTGGCCAGACCGCAATCCGGCATTAAGGGAGAAGAGGTGACCACGGAAGGCATCGATATTATCCTGTCCGTTGATATCTCCGGAAGTATGCGTGCCGAAGATTTCAAACCTCGTAACCGCCTGTATGTGGCCAAGCAGGTGATTGCCGAATTCATAAAAGGACGCCGGAGTGATCGTATTGGGATGGTGGTGTTCGCCGGACGTAGTTTTACGCAATGTCCGTTGACGCTGGACTACAATGTCCTGCTGGGATTGCTTGACGAGATCAAAATAGGCCTTATAGAGGACGGCACGGCTATCGGCATGGGGATCGCTGGCGCAGTGAATCGGCTCCGGCAGAGTAAGGCAAAAAGTAAAGTTGTTGTTTTACTCACCGACGGTGTCAACAACACAGGGGCGATAGATCCAATCACCGCAGCCAGGGCAGCCAAAGCGTTCGATGTCAAAATATATGCCGTAGGTGTGGGAAAAGTAGGGGGGGCCCCCATACCGGTCGATGACCCGGTATTCGGCCGTACCTATGCCCGTAATCGGGACGGCAGTCTGGTCCTGACAGAGATCGATGAGTCTACCTTGAAAGAAATAGCCGACATAACAGGTGGCGCGTATTTCCGGGCGACGAGTACCGAGACGCTGTCCGACATATATAAACGTATTGATCAACTGGAACGCACGGAAATTAAAACCGTTGAATATACCAGGTACCATGAATTGTTCATGTATTTTCTATTACCGGCTCTTTGTCTGGCGCTATCCGAGACCGTGCTGGCGCATACAAGATTCAGGAAACTGCCGTGAGAGGTAAACCGGAGAGAAGGGATGGGAGTACAACAATCCCCTCCACCCTTCCCCCGGGTTTAACCTCCTGAGATCATTTGACGATGCGATTTGCACAACCAGAATATCTTTATGCCTTAGGGCTGGTACCGCTCCTGATTATATTTTACATTTTCAGATTCCGGCAAAAGGCGAAAGCCCTGAATCGTTTAGGCAATCCGGAACTGCTGGCCAAGTTGTCGCGGACGACCAGTATAGGCCGTCAGAAGTTGAAAGCGGGACTGATGGTATGCAGTATGATCTGCTGTTTGGTGGCGCTGGCCAGACCGCAATTCGGCACTAAAATAGAAACAATCAAGCGCCAGGGTTTTGAAATCATAGTGGCATTGGATGTATCCAATAGTATGCTGGCGGAAGATGTTAAACCCAACCGTCTGATGCGTGCCAAACATGCCATCAGAAGCTTGATGGCTCAATTACAGGGCGACCGCATCGGCCTGGTGGTGTTCGCCGGGGCTGCTTTTTTACAGTGCCCTATGACTTCGGATTACAGTGCCCTGGAACTATTTCTGGATGGTGTGGATACGGAAACCGTTGGAACGCAGGGCACAGCAATTTCAGAGGCGCTGCAGACCGCCATGAAGGCGTTTCAAAAGAACCGGCAGGAACATAAAATCGTCGTGCTGCTCACAGATGGAGAAGATCACCAGGACGATCCGGTCGCTGCCGCCAGAGAACTATCATCGCAAGGTATCCGGGTGTATGCTGTTGGTATAGGCACCCCGTTTGGTGAACCGATACCAATTAAGAATGTAGGTGGGCGCGTTTCCGGTCATAAACGAGATGAAGCCGGATCGGTCGTTATGAGCAGGCTTGATGAAAATACGTTACAGCAGATCGCAATGGAAACGGAAGGCACTTACTATCGATCCACACTCGGTGAAGACGAAATCCAGGCAATCTATGATGATATTACCGAGCTGGAAAAAACTGAATTCGAGTCCAAAGAATACACGCAATATGAAGAACGATATCAATATATTCTGGCTTTCACCCTGTTTTTTTTCATTTTATATACGCTGATCAACGACCGTAAGGCGATAAAAACACCCTGGGTCGGGCGGTTTGAGTAACTGGTACTTAGAAACGGCAATTAAATAAGCTTTGAACCAGATGCTTTTTATAGGAATAAGATAATGATCTGGATGATTCTGGTTGTGACGGTGATTTTCGGAGGTCAGCCCGGTGCTAAAAATGCGAAAGGCAACGAGCTGTACCAACAGAAAAAGTATGACGAAGCTCTGATGGCGTATCAGGAAGCTCAGGCTGATGAACCGGATAATCCGTCCCTCCATTATAATATCGGTAATACCCTATACCAGCGAGAAAAGTATCCAGAGGCGATACAGGCTTATAAAAAAGCGTTGAACAGCGAAAAACCATTGAACAATCAGGCCTACTATAATCTCGGTAACAGCCTGTACCGTCTCGGACAACTAAAAGAATCCATCGAAGCCTATAAGCGTGGCTTACGTATCCAGTCGGATGATACCGATATGAAATACAATCTGGAGTTTGTCCAGCGCCAGCTTCAAGACCAACAGGATGAACAAGACCAACAGGATGAACAGGACGAACAGGATGAACAGGACGAACAGGACCAACAGGACCAACAGGACCAACAGGACCAACAGGACCAACAGGACCAACAGGATCAACAGGATCAACAGGATCAACCGCAACAACCACAGGAAGGCGAGTTATCCAGGGAAGAGGCGGAGAGATTACTGAACGCCTTAAATCAGGATGAAAAGGATCTACAAAAACAACTACGTAAGCAAGGCGCCGTAAACCAGACCAATCCAAAAAAAGATTGGTGATAAATTCCGAGTTCCGAGTAAAAAGTGAGACGCTCTCAGAACTCGGAACTATCTTTTATTACTTTACTTTCTTAACTCAGAACTTAGAACTCATTTTATGATCGTTATGAAATTCGGCGGCACCTCCGTCGGCAGTGTAGACGCCATTCGGTGTGTAGTTGCAATTGTTAAGACGCATTACCACTTACAACCGATCGTCGTAGTCTCAGCGATGAGTAAAGTGACGGATACGCTGCGCGACATCGCAGAAGAAGCGTGCCGTGGGCATGATCCAATGGATAGGGTCGAGGCGTTGCGACGACGACATGAAGTGACGATAAACGCCTTGATTGATCAGGAGGAACGTGCATCTGCTCTGGCGACCTGTTTTGATATGATTGATGAACTGAAAAACATCTGTCATGGTATCATGCTTCTTCAAGAACTCAGTCCTCGATCTATCGATCTGGTGAGCTCATTCGGGGAACGCTTATCGGCACCTATAATAGCGACAGCCTTGCGCACTCACGACGTACCATCGGTTCCAGTGGATGCCCGGGAATATATTAAAACCGATGAGCGATATACGGAGGCGGAAGTCGATTTTTTAGAAACGACACGTCGTTTATCCAGCGGTCTTAAACCATTGATAAACGATGGCAAGGTACCGGTTATTACAGGTTTTATCGGCTCCACATCAGAAGGCGTAACAACCACACTTGGCCGCGGTGCGTCGGATTATACCGCCTCGATTGTCGGCAGTGTTTTAAAGACGGACGAGATATGGATCTGGACGGACGTGGATGGCGCCATGACGGCAGATCCTCGTATTGTGGCCAACGCACGTGTTCTGGAAAACATATCTTATCATGAAGCGGCGGAAATGTCATATTTCGGCGCTAAAGTCCTGCATCCAAAGACCATGCTGCCTGCGGTAAAACAGCAGATATCCATCCGTATCAGGAATACGTTTAATCCTACCGAGCCGGGGACGCTGATCTCAGGCGATACGATGCCGACTACTATGGGGGTTAAAGCGGTTACTAGCATCGATCAGCTTTGCCTGATCATGATCGAAGGTGGCAGCCTGATAGGTATACCGGATACGCCGGCGCGGTTATTTAAAACTACTGCCGAGCATAAAATACCCATTATCATGATTACACAGGCCTCGTCGGAACACGATATCTGCCTGTTGATCAATGAGAAGGATGGCAAACGGATTGTGGCTGCGTTGAAGACGGAATTTCGTCATGAACTGGACCTGGGCAGCCTGGAAACCATCAGTGTCCAACCAAACCTGGTTGCCGTTGCTGTGGTTGGCCAGGGTATGAAGGGTACGCCGGGCATCGCTGCACGGACCTTCGGTATTCTGGGTGAACACGGCATCAATATCATTGCTATCGCGCAGGGGTCTTCCGAGTTGAATATTTCCTTTGTCGTCGCTCGAAGTGATCTTCAGCGAGCGGTTCAACTGGTCCATGACTCGTTTGAATTAAGTGGGAAAGGCGTTTCGTGAAAACTTATCATCTGTTTCAATTCGGAAAGGGCAACATCGGCGGCGCATTGATCAAACAGGTCGTGCATCGCGTCGACGCGATGCAGACCCAATACGGTTTTCATTTTGAATATGTCGGGGTATGCGGACAGTCGCAGGCTGTGTATGATCAGGCGGGATTGAATGAAGCACTCGAAAAACAAACCGATATCAACCGGATGCTCACCAATTATCCCGGTTATATAGCCTATCCCGGCCCTATGGCAATGCTCGACATCGTATTGAGGAATAATCCGCCGAATCTTTTCGTAATCGATACCACAGGCGCAGAGATGACCGACGTGCACCTGTCCTGTCTTCGTCAGGGGATCCCGGTCATAACCGCCAACAAAAAACCGATTGCGGATGACTACAGCGCCTACGACGAAATACAGCGTCTTGGTCGTGGTTCCACCTTTCGATACTGGTACGAAACAACCGCAGGTGCAGGCCTGCCGGTGATCAGCTCCATCAAAGAGCTGGTCGATACCGGAGATACTGTTCTTGAAATAGCAGGCTGCCTGAGCGGCACCCTGGGTTACATCTGCTCCCAATTAGATACCGGTTGCGCTTTCTCCGATATCGTCGTGGAAGCGCAGGCCCTCGGATTTACAGAACCTGATCCACGGGAAGATTTAAATGGCATGGATGTGGCACGTAAGGCATTGATTCTGGCACGGGAGATCGGCTATATCCTGAATATGTCTGACCTGCACGTAGACGGCATGGTGTCTGATACGCTCCTTGAAGCGCCGTCGGTAGACGCGTTCATGGCGCTGCTGTCTCAGGAAGATGAGGTCTATGCCAGGCGGATGGCCGCAGCACGGGAACAAGGTCAGGTTCTTCGATATATGGCCACAGTGAAAAATGGGGCCTGTCAGGTAGGCTTGCAGAGCGTACCGCTGGATAGTCCAACCGGCAGTTTGACCGGGCCGGATAATATCGTCGTCTGCACGACGGCGCGATACAAAGATAATCCCCTGGTGATCCGGGGCCCAGGCGCCGGTCCTGAAGTGACAGCGGGCGGTTTGTTTGGAGATTTGATTAAAGCAGTCAGAGTGATTGACTGATGGCATGGGTCGTTGTAGATATCCTACGGATACACTACGAGCGCTTCGGGGTCGATTCGTTTTTGTCTTTTCAATCAACAAATCAACAAATCAACAAATCAGAAAATACTTGTAACCTGGGACTTTTGACATGTCAAACAACATTCGTGTAGGTATTCTGGGTGCAACGGGCGCAGTGGGTCAGCGATTTGTTGAACTCTTGCAAGGCCATCCGTGGTTCACCGTAACGGCGCTGGCGGCGTCGGAACGCTCGGCGGGTAAACCCTATGCAGAGGCAGCTACCTGGCGGCTGGACACACCGATGCCGGAATCGGTAAAAGGACAGGTGGTACAGCCCTGCGTCCCCGGTTTGCCCTGTGATCTGGTTTTTTCCGGATTGGATTCTTCTGTTGCCGGTCCGATTGAAAATGCCTTTGCCTCCGCCGGATATGCGGTCATCAGCAACTCCAAAAATCACCGCATGGATCAAGATGTCCCTCTGGTTATACCGGAGGTGAATCCGGATCACATGGCGATTATACCGCACCAACAAAAACAACGTGGGTTTGATCGCGGTTTTATCGCCACCAATCCGAATTGTTCAACCATTGGGTTGACTCTGGCCCTGAAGCCGCTGGCAGATCATTTCGGACTTCGAACCGTGATGGTTACGACGATGCAGGCGCTGTCTGGAGCCGGATATCCCGGTGTGCCGTCTCTGGAGATTCTGGACAATGTGTTGCCTTATATCGATGATGAAGAAGACAAGATGGAGCGGGAAAGTTTAAAACTATTGGGCGTCTGTGACGGTACAGGTTTCAAGCCGGCATCCATGGCCATCAGTGCGCAATGTAACCGGGTGCATGTTCAGGATGGGCACATGGAATGCGTGTCCGTTGCTCTGGAAAAACGAGCGGACACGCAGGATGTTATAGAGGTCCTCCGATCTTTTACTGCACTGCCGCAAGAACTTGATCTACCTTTCGCCCCCCGTCGTCCTATTATTGTGCGGGATGAACCAGATCGTCCCCAACCGCGCTTCGATCGGAATGTGGAACAGGGTATGGCCGTATCCGTTGGGCGTGTCCGCCCCTGTCCGGTATTAGATTTCAAATGTGTTATTTTATCCCATAACACCATACGCGGCGCAGCTGGCGCAGCAATTTTGAATGCAGAATTACTACAGGCGCAAGGATATTTGAAACGTGACCGATAGAAACACGATATAACGCGCCTGAGGACATTGGTTAGATGAATAAACACCCTATCATAAGCATCCTGATCCTATTAATCGGGATACCCGGCCTGACATATAGCCAGGACTTTTCGATCACGGCCGATGTGGATCGAACCCGTATCTCGGTTAATGATTTAATTGTCATGACGGTTACGGTATCGGGACAGGATCTTAATAATGTGCCGGAGCCTGCGCTGCCCGACCTGAATAATTTTCTTATCTTAGGGCGAACATCCTCTACCACTTCCAGTTTCAACTTTATGAATGGGAAAATATCTTCCTCGCAAACCATCCGATATATCTATCAGCTTCAGCCCAATGCAGTGGGTGAATTTGTTATTGATGCCATCACGGCATCGTACGAAGGGAAACGTTACCGAACCAAGCCTATTACCATTGAGGTGGTTCAGGGTACAGCACAGACGCCTTCCCAGGGAGGTCGGGGGAGCGTCCAACAACCCTTACCCGGCGTCGATAATCAGACGAATTTAAGAGAAGAACTATTTGTGAGGGCGGTTATCGACAAAAAAAAGGCTTATGTAGGTGAACAAGTTACGATCACCTATAAGCTCTATACTCGGGTCGGGTTGGCCAATGTTCGTTATGACCGCATGCCCTCTTATACCGGATTCTGGATGGAGGAGATGTATTCGGCCCAGCATCTCGATTATCAGGAAGAGATTATCGACGGTAAACGCTATTCGGTATCTACATTAAAGCGCATCGCCTTATTCCCAACGGTAACAGGAGAACAACAAATAGCACCACTTTCCATGCTCTGTGACGTGCAGATAGCCCGGCGAAGAAGTCTGTTCGACAGATTTTTCGATGACCCGCTCGACCCGATTTATTCTCGGACGCGACAGACCCGGATCGAATCGGAGACACAGACCATTGATGTACTACCGCTGCCTGAAGCCGGTAAACCCGATACGTTCAAAAATGCGGTAGGACAATTTAAAATCACGGCATCCATCGATCAGGCGGTAGCGGAGGTCAGTCAACCGCTTACATTGACGGTTATTTTATCCGGTAAAGGCAATATAAAAACATTGGAAGCCCCTGTGTTGCCCACGATGGCGAATTTTAAGCAATACGCCTCCGAAAGCAAAGAAAATATCAACGCTAATAATCTGCGTATCGGCGGTTTCAAAACATATTCTTATGTTCTGATCCCTGTCATTTCAGGCGTAAATCAGATTGAACCGCCCGCATTTCCTTATTTTGATCCGGCGACCAAATCATATAAAATAGCTTCAACAAATCCGATCACCATAACGGTTGCCTCCGAAAAATGGGATCCGACGACCGGTTTCATGCCTCAGAAAACAGCCGTAATCCAGATCCGGCAGGATATTCAGTATATTAAACCTGAGACCGTGTTTTTAGGCCACCAGGGTGGCTTTCTTTTCCAGACGCCCTGGTACCTTATTCTGCATGCTCTGCCCATTGCGGCCATTTTCGGTACAATCTTATATAGATCACACACAAATCGACTTCAGCATGATGTGGGATACGCCCGGTGGCGTCGGGCGCATGGTCAGGCGCGGCGTGAATTTCAAGTGGCCAAAAAGGCGCTGAATCAAGATCGTTTTGAACAAGCCTATATGCATATTTCTAATGCACTGTACCAGTTTATCGCCGACAAAAATAATCAGGCGACCGCAGGTCTTACCTCGCCTCAGATTGTGGACCTGTTATCGGATTGGAAGATCGAAGAGGATATGATTAATCAGGTTAAACACTGTCTGGATGCCTGTGATATGGCCCGATTTTCGCCTACGCTGCTTACAAAAGAAAATACAAAAGAGGTGCTTGAAACCGCTGAAAAAATCATCCATACCCTGGAACAAAAAATGGTGAAGGAGTAATAGGAGCAAATCAGCAAATGGAAAAACGGCCTCATGCTCATCTGCCCATCTGTTAAAATGAAACAAACCTGCAAAAAGTATATTATCTGTCTATTCCTGGGTATGATGTGCTTCGGCTGTGGGGAAGGCGAAATCGATCCGCAGGCGGTAGAACTGTATCGTCAGGGGAATCTGCTATATGAACAGGACCGGTTTGCTGAGGCAGGCCGAACTTATGAGCGGATCGTACAACGCGGCATTCAGAATGGCTATGTGTACTTCAACCTGGGTAACGCCTATTTCAAACAGCAAAGAATCGGACAGGCGATTCTGGCCTATGAACGGGCGAGCCGTTTAATTCCACGGGATGACGATGTAAAAACGAATCTATCGGTCGTTAACTTGAAAATATTAGATCAAATCGCCACTGAGACACCCTGGCCCGGTCAACGCCTGTTGGATGCGGTCACCATCAACGAATGCACGGTCATAGCCTCTGTACTGGGGGGCGTGACGGTCCTTATACTTCTTGGCTATATACTGATGCCGAACTCCCGACGTTTCCTGATGAGAATCGGTATAGGCTGTGGTGTCGTGTTTTTGCTGAGCGTCGGGCTTACGGGTTTTAAAATATATACCATGCTTAACCATCAGGAAGCGATTATTCTGGACGCCGCTTCCATCATACGAAGCAGTCCGGACGAATCCGCCAACCCCTTGTTCACTCTGCACGAAGGCACAAAGGTTCAACTTGTTGAGATACGCGACGCCTGGCTTCGGATACAACTCGAGGATGGAAAAATCGGTTGGTTAAAGCAGGAGCAGTTGGAAGTGATATAGATAGGATAGTACAGAGGATAGAGTGCAGGGTGAAGCGTGTAAAAACCTACCTCACCTGTACTCTTCACTCTGTACTATTTATATCAAAACTTTAAACCCCACATCCACAATCGCTTTTTCCACTGCAGATGTATCGAGTGGGACGTCCTTTTTGTAAGATATCTCTACGGATTTTCCGCTATGGCTGGCTTTCACCTTTTTTACGCCTGATATCTGACTTACCGCGTTCTCTACCCGTTGTTCACAATGTCCGCAAGTCATGCCCTCGACCGCCAGTGTCTGATTTTCAGTTCTGCCGAACACGTAAATCCCCTTATCGTTAAAGAAAATGATTGCTCTATTTTGAGATCCCATGTTATTTGTTCAAGGTAAGAACACGGTAGGTCTCAAATTTGTCATTCGCTCAATAATATATGGACAACCACCTCAACTGTACACCTACAACTCGAATCGTGAGTCGTGTACATGGTACCCCCGCGTATCTTCCAATATAGAACATATAAGAAGCAATGTCAAGACAGGGAACCTTCTGTAAAGGAGCAAATATTATGCGTGTGTATCATTATCTGGCAGGGGTTTTTTTACTCGGCCTGGTCACATTTATTTCGAATAAAGTACAGGCAGAGCCCTATCTGGCCGTTCGTGAAGGATTGATGTGCAGTGCATGCCATGTCAATCAGACAGGGATCGGCATGCGCACACTCTATGGCGTCGAATTTACGCAGTCTGACATGCCGATTATGGAGACCGTGGATATGGAAGGGGTCCTTGACAGGGACATATTGGACTTTATATCTATCGGCGGTGATGTACGCCTGGCCAATACCACCCGGGCGCCCGACGTCGGGGGGGCCAAGTCAACCAACACCTTCGGGTTTAACGAAGGGAATCTGTACGCCAAAATCACGATCAGGCAAGATCGATTTTATCTTTATGTTGACGAGGCGTTTGCTCCCGGCACGGCGAATAATCGGGAGTTGGTGGGTATTCTCGAAGGGCTGCCCAATAGCGGGTATCTCAAGGTCGGTCGCATGTCCTTACCCTATGGCTGGAGGTTATGGGATTTCGGGTTTACACGCAGCCAGCCTGGATTTCTGGGTCAGGATTTCGGCGTCGAAATCGGATTCGAGCCGGGTACCATATCCTTCCAGGCAGCCATATCGAATGGGGAACCGTTTGCCATTACTGATTCCAATACCGGCAAACAATTTACCACCCGGCTGGCCACCGTGCATTCAAAAGGCCGTATTGGCGCCTCGTTCACCTTTAATAGCGATGACCCATCTGTCGGTGGCAAGCGACGTACTTTCATGGCTGGCGGACCGCATATCGGTGTCAACCTCGGCCCGATTGCCGTACTGGGGGAAGCTCATTTCATACGGGCTTTTGACGGCGTTAAAAACGATTTCGTGACGAGAATAGTCGCCTATGGGGAGGCCAATGTGTTGTTAAGTCCGGGCGTCAACGGCAAAGTGGCGTTCGATTATTTTGATCCTAAAAACGGCAACCCCACGGCCAAACGACTCCGCATCGGCCTGGAACCCACGATAACGGAATACATGCAGCTCCGCGTTTTCTATGAAGTCATGCGCCCCCGCAACTTCGCAGACCCCTTATTCGGTCTGAATCCGAATCAGGATCTCGTGACCCTGGAATTACACATGATGTTTTAATAAACAGTGAAGCGTACAGAGTGAAGAGTGAAGAGTATAAGCAGATTTAGCTCCTCACCCTGTACGCTCTACTTATACTCATGCTCACCCACATATCCCCCCCTCAAACACACTGTATCGATCCGCACGACGAAGCGTATTGGGCGCAGGTCCGTGCTCAGTTTATGCTGGAACGAGGCCATGCATATTTAAACAATGCCAGTCTGGGCATGCCGCCGAAACCGGTCCAGGATGCAGTCGCCCAGGGTTTCAGCCGGTTATCGGAAAATCCCACATCCGCCAAGAAAGAGTTTGCCGCCTATATAGAAGGCGAACTTCGTCCGGTTCTGGCACAATTTCTTGGAGCCGATACAGAGGAGATAGCCTTAGCCAGAAATGCGACCGAAGGCATGTATCACATGGTCAATGGTCTTGATCTTAAAGCCGGTGATCGGGTGGTGATCACCTCACAGGAACATCCCGGTGCCATGCGGCCCTGGGCGGTCAGGGTGGAACGGGACGACATCGAACTCAAGACGGTGGACGTGCCCAGCCCCCTTATTAGTGAAGACGATATCATAAATCGAATAGCTGGTGCCATTGACGAACGTACAAAAGTATTGTTTTTCTGTCACGTAACGCGAGGCGGGTATCTATATCCGGTAAAAAAACTTTGCACTCTGGCGCGCGAACGAGGCATTATCACGGCGGTTGATGGAGCCCAGGCAGTGGGTATGCTGGATGTCGATCTGCACGATATCGGGTGTGACTTATATGCCAACAGTCTGCATAAATGGTTTCTCGGTCCCAGCGGCACCGGTTTTCTGTATGTTCGACGTGCATTGCTGCCGGTGTTTAAAACATTATATCACCCTTCGGGAGAAACAGGAGATGATGCCCTTCGATATGAAATCCCAGGCACCTACGACCTGCCGGTGCGGGCTGCCTTAGGCGCGGCGCTCGACTTTTTGAATCGTATCGGTATCCACAATATCGAACCTCGCCTGAGAATGCTCTCCGACTATTTGAAACAAGCCCTCATGAAGGTTCCCCGCCTGCGATTACTTACCTCCCTATCGCATGATATTTCATCCCCGGGATCTACAATATATGAAATGGAAGGTTTGGATTCTACATCCTGGCCCGGTCCCATCATGCAAGAGGATAAAATCCACATTGACGACCATAATAAAGACGGGCATAAGGCCATGCGTATCTCCACACATTATTATAATACGATTGATGAAATCGATCGGTGTGTCGTCAGCCTACGGAAGATGGTGGAACGAGCGGGAAGATAATACAGACGGGCGGACCACCAGGGCAGAGGCCTGCTTGATGACTGTGAGGACGAGTCGATCGAGTTGGCTGAGACTATGCCAACAGTAGCTTGGACAAGACATAGCAACTTTGTTCGCCAGGTCAAATAGCTTGAGATACCGCTTTTCTCAGGAGACTTTTTCCATGATCCTTACAAACGCATCCTCTCGGATCGTCCGCATTCCGGTGCAACATCTCGTCGAAGTAGATCAGGCTCCCTCAACTATTGAATTTGTCATCCTTGAACTGGATACTAACGAAGGTATTCAGGGTATTGGTTATACTTTTTATGGTGGGATACTGAACCGGGCTTTGAAGGAAACCATTGATGTAATGGCATCCCAAATTATAGGGAATGACCCCATGCCGATTGAAGCGGTTATGGATAAACTCCACCGGACCACCGGTGCCGGACCGGCGGGCATGGTGACCCTGGCGCTGTCGGCGATCGATATTGCCTTATGGGATATCAAAGGCAAAGCGCTTGAACAGCCGCTTGGTGTCCTTCTGGGCGGATACCGTAATCGCGTGCCGGCCTATGCAAGCGGCACTCTAATGCGCCAGTATCCCTTGGAATATCTGGCGAAAGCGAGCATAAAGCTGATAGATATGGGCTTTCACCAGATTAAGACATTTCTGGGTACTGAACCCACGGCCGCTCGTGAGGTAGAACGCATCCGTGGCATCCGTGATGCCGTCGGTTACGATGTTGATTTAATGTGCGACATCGGTCAGTACTGGGACGTCGGTCAGGCTATCCAGATCGGACGCCTGTTGGAAGAGTATCAACTGTTTTGGCTCGAAGATGTGGTAATGCATGACGACTACCAGGGGATGGCCCGTGTGGCCGAAGCGTTATCCATGCCGATCTGCGCCGGGGAGCTGGTTTACGGCATCACACCATTTCGCCAGTTGCTGGAAGCCCGCTCTATCGACATCGTCATGGTAGATCTATTCCGGGTGGGAGGCATTACCCCATGGATGAAAGTCGCTGCCCTCGCCGAAGCGTTCAACATTCCGGTGGTCAGCCACCTTGCCCCTGAAATCCATGTACACCTTGTGGCGGCTGTGCCCAACGGTTTGACCGTAGAATACATGCCGTGGTCGTTAGGTTTATTCGAGGAGACCCCGACGCTTGAAGACGGACAGATCGTCGTGCCGCAGAAGCCTGGCTTAGGATTGGTTTTTAAAAAAGATCTTGAAGTGGTAGGATAAACTTTTTTTTTCGGAATATCTAATACATCTCCCACACATGTGGACTATCCGGAAACCACACCAAATCGACCACCAAAGCCACCACCTGCCCCAAAAGGTACGCCACCAGGATGCCTATAAATAAAGGTTGGGCCTTTCGGTATAAAGCCCCTCCACCGATCCGTAGTAGAATCCACTGGATCAACCATGCCAGAACAATAGGGAAAAACGAATTTATAACCGGCGCGGACATCACCACAACCATGCCGATGGGATGTAGCGGCCACCAGTATAAAAGATAATTGGCGGCAGTGACCAGCATCATAATGACCACACCTGAAAGGAGAAACAGCGCCTCCATCTCACTGATCTGCGTGGCATTATTAATCCAGGTGGTGATCAGCCCATAAAAAGCCTCACCACGCCCTCTCCCCAGGTCCGTCCGTAAATTCTGGGCGCCAAAGGTATAGCCTGCATAGATTAAATACGAGACAGATGTCACCAGACTAAGTGCGAATGCGATTGCACACCATTGAAATAACACCTGTTTTTGTGTACCTACAAATGTCCTGAACCAGGCCACGTGCGACGTACCAATCATGGTGAATGTTCGCCAGTTTCGTGCAAAGCCATTAGCCATGCCGAGAGTCGTCAGGTCACCAGGGTTGATATTTGCAGAGCCGATAATACCCACGCTGAATTGGTGAGAATTAATGGGCAGATCCACTGACACAAGGCCTGTCTCGGCAACAACTCGTGCCAGTGCAAGATAAAATATGAATAACAAAAAAAGGAAAAGGGCCATGACAGGAAACGATAATCCCCCTTTATGAAGCCACCATATCATATAAACCAGTCCGAATAATAAGCCGAATAACGCCGTGCGATAAGAAAAAAGCTCATCTGCATCGTCGAGATCAGATGTGTGGCCCAGGGCCGTATGCACCACTTTAATGATATGCTGCCTTGCCATCCACAACCCCCACAGCACGAAGATAATCAAGCCACCTATCGCCTGAATGCCAACCAATCCCCCCGCGACAATGGTGCCAGAGATAGAGGAAATACCTAATGTGTTCAATACGCCAGTTTGAATATTGTACAACACCTGGAATGTCCATAGACTAAATAATATTTCCGTATTGACGAAGAACAGAAGACACAATACGAACACATTCAACCTTATGACAAACGGGGGGAAGGCCGGGTCGATAAATAGCGACATGGAATCAGACCCCATGATTGGGATCGGAGGTACAACTGACCAGAAGGACAGGATGTTCCAAATCATGACAATCGACATAAAAAAACATCCGATTTTAAACATAGGCGATTGAAACATGCCTGCTTCACCGGGTTTTCTTGGATCTTCTTTCGTCCCTAATAAATGCAGCGCAACCTCTCCCAGAGGAAATCGCAGCCGCTCATGCTCCATCCATTGCTTACGCAGGATAACCACCAGGCACGCTCCGATGAACATCAACACGGCAATCAACGAGAACCACCAGAATATAGGGGGTAACCATGCCATCCAGGGTATCGATTGACCGGGCTGGACGCCTTCATAAAAAAGCCGGACCGCATCCCCCTGGTTTTGCAACACCAGCCAGTTCGGCAGATAGTCAAAAAACTGGGCTTCCCATCGGTTCTCCTGGTTGGCGAAATAATGCGGCGCTGTGATAACCACGAGGAGATATTTCGTCAACGCTTGATCCGGTACCATGGACGCCACAAGCCCCATGGCAAAAACAACGATAAGTTCTGACCGATTCAACCCAAAACGAGACGACACAGAAGTGATGAGGATATTGGGTAGCGCAATAAACAGAAGAAAAGGAATGAGAAGTACCGATGGCAACTGCGTTGCAGCGAGTTCATAGCCCAGATGATTCGCGGCGTATTCACCCCAGAGAGCAACGATGATGGATAAAAGCAAACCGATAATAAGAGCACGGCGAGACAATTTAGGCATGGGCTAATTTAAGAGAAGAGATCAGTAGATTAATAATAATTTACAGATGTAGCTCCTCATTCTATACTCTGTACTCTTCACTCATATCTCTACCATCCCCCCTATTTCTCAATCGCCGCAATCACCCGCTGCACCAGCCCATTTAGTTTGTTGCCCTGAATCCAGCGGGTCACGACGACCAGATCATTTTCGGGATCGACATAGATGATATTTGAGCCGGCGCCGACATGCCGGAAGGCGGATTCGGGGGCGCTGGGTAAGGCTTTGCGATCGGTATTCAAGAACCAGTTCATAAAACCGTAGCCACGGTTCGCCTCAGTGGGTGTTGTCGCCAGGTCATACCAGTTTTCTGAAAAAATCTGCTGATCCTTCCAACGGCCACGGCGCAAGGTCAGATATCCGAACCGAGCCTGATCATACGCACTGATGAACATCCCGCCACCCCAGTGGCCACCGCCACTGACTGACTGTATCCGCTGTCCGTCGATGGTCACCCAGGAATTGCGATAGCCATGCCACCGCCAGGTATTGGAGGCGCCTATCGGGTCCATGACTTTCTCTTTTAACACCACCGGTAATGGTTTTCGCCAGACATGCAGGGCGGCCAGCGCCAGCAGGTTGACCCGCACATCGTTGTACTTGAATTTGGCGCCCGGCTCATCAAGCGGTTGATTCGGCCAGGCCCAGCGGTCATTACCCGGCGGCCGGTCTCCCCAGGCCGGTTTATCCCACAACGTGCCGTCCCAACCGCTTGTCTGCCTCAGTAAATGATCCCAGGTGATCTTCGCATTGTGTTCCGAGTCAAAATGATCGGTCGGCATATATTCTTTAACCGGATCATGGAGGTTGCGGATCAGGCCCTCTTCAAGCGCCAGGCCCGTCACGGTCGACAGAAAGCTCTTTGTCACGCTGAACGTCATGTCTACCCGTTTCGGATCACCCCACTCCGCCACAATATACCCATGCCGAATAATCAATCCCGTCGCCGGTCCTCGTGTCTTTGTAGGTCCAATGATATCATTATACGGCTCGCGGGAAAAGCTCAGCGCGATCTGCAACGCCAGTTCCCGGGGTTGCTGCGTTTCACTGGCGATGGCGAAATCGACCGCCTCCTGTACAAGGGCAGGATTCATCCCCACCATTTGTGGTGACCGGTGCGCCCAGGCATCCGCCGGTCCAGGATAATAGACGGATGATTGGGCATGGATTTTATAGGGGATAAAAACAGAACATAAAATAAATAACCAGAGCATGCAGTTGGGGCGATGGTTTTTTCGTATGTTCATGATATACTCCTTTATTTTTGATTACTGGTAAACAACGTCATTTCATCAACAATGCAAAACGGATTGCCGAAAGGATCGCGGCCATAAAAACACCGTTCTCCCCACGGTTGGGTGACGATCTGCTCATCAAGGTGTTGACAACCGGCCCGCTGCGCCCGTTCGAAAATGACCTCCGGATTATTTACCGCGAAATACATGCGGAATCACGGCCGGCACATGACAATCTTCACGGGTCCGCTCTACAAAGGCATTGAGCGCAGTTTCATATTGTTGCTGAATAGGGTGGGCATCGTGCATGGAATCGAGGAAGAGCGACAAGTGATACGTGTCAGGTGACGAGTGTCAATAGAGTATAATAGAATAGGAGGCCTTGTCAATGGCAACCCAACGACCAGCTTACCGTCTTTTCTTCTTCTTTTTAGCGCGGAGCGCGACATCTACAGCTTTCAGAGCCCAATCCCGAAGTTCTTCTGTATCGGTGAGCACGGATTCCGGCACCTCGTAATACTGCATGGTGAGGCCCTGATCGCCAAACGGGCGAAATGGTTCCATCTCGACCGTTGTATAATCATCGCGAGTGATGTCGTCTACCTTGAAATATAGAAGGTCATCGTCAATCAAGGCAAAAAAAGTACCAGCCTGATACAAGCCGATGCCGCCGAACATCCTTTTGTAGGTCACGTTGCTGAGGCTGCTGATTTGTCCCAGGATGTAGTCGAGGTATTCGGCGTTGACTGGCATGGGGAAATTATGAATGACGGGGAAATTATGAATGGTGAATGATGATTTATGAAGTGTTTATCCTTTCAATCATAAATCATCATTCACCATTCATAATTTCAAGTGGTCTGCACTACAGCCTGGCGGGTTCGATCTTTGTAACGTATGCGTAGGTAGCCACCGTACACATTGCCGGGTATGAGAAACAGAAGGAATAGGGCGTGGTACCAGATCGGTAATAGATCAAGATATTGCATCTGAACTAAAATGCCGATGAGCAGTTGAAAGATGCCGAGGGTAACGGTATGGGGAATTTCTTTCTTCCCGATGGTCCACGCGGTGAAGTAGCCGGCCAGGATCGACAGGACAATACTGATCATGAGAAATAAAACGAGTACAGATACACGGTCTATCCGGCCGTCACCACGGGCGATATCCGGTATGATATTCTGAATAACACCATTTGCGGTAACCCACAGAAGAGCCCATACTATACTGCCTGAAACTACAGATAAAGAACTTCTGATCATGAAAAACCTCGATAAATGTATAGTATGCTACAAAACCATACGAAAGTATACTAAACCTATGTGTGTATGTCAAGATGATTTTCGTTTGTCGATCTGCTTATAGTGAGCGTGCGTCGCATAGAGATCCCCACCGGTCTAAACAGCCACAGTTATAGGGCTTGCAGCGCGTTCTACGGTGAAGGCAGGGTGAGCAGGCCGAAGCAGCGCCCGGGGAGAGAAAGATGAAGGAGTTGGTGCGTTGGTGCGTTGGTGCGTTGGTGAGTGGTAGATGTAGCGGTCAGGAGGCCGTTGCTATGGATTGGGGGCCTATTTTCGCTGAATAGGGAGAGGGTATATGCTGTGTAGCCATCGGGTAGACGCAGTTGAAGGGTGGTCGGGGATTGATTCCAATGACGAAAGACGAGGGAAAGATGACCTGTCGTATCTTTTGCGGCAATCCCCATGATCTCTGAGGATGTGTTACAGGTCAGACGTGTACCTTGCAGTTGACCAAGGATTTTAAATGCCTGGCCGATCGGGGTGAGCGTCCCGGATTCTACATCAGCGATGTTACCCACGGTATAATAGAACGCGGCTTCCACGTTGGTTTCGATCATGCCTATGGCGATTTCAATGAGGTCAACCGCCTCGATCCACGGGTCGCCTCCGGAACCCCGGTTCGCATTCCATTCCGTGATGACGATGGGCGGTAAGACCATACCGCGCTGCACCGCCCAATTTCTTAACCATTGCACATTTTTCTTATGTTCCTCCGGGTATTGGGGATAATGCCATGAGATAAAATCCACCGGCAGATTCTGTTCCGCACTGTGGTTCAAAAATGCGGTCAGCCATCTCCTGTTGAAAGAAGAAGGGCTGGGGCCGCCGACCCTGGCGCGAGGATCTACCCGTTTGATCGCTCTTGCCGTCACTTCATATAGCTTCATATACTCGATAAGCCGGGCGATTTCGTTTAATTGTCCTGCTGCGGCCTGTCTTATCGGAGAGGGATTCCATAGCTCCGGATTACGCGCAGTCGCTGCCCCGTGGGTATACCGGCGATGATCCACATCCCAGAACATGCCGAGGTCCGGCTCATTCCAGACAGGCCAGTAGGCTACCTGCACCTTTTTCTCCTCGAGCACATATCGGACGGTCTGGTAAACCAGATCTTCCCAGGCTTTATAAGAAATCGGCGGTTTGTTTCTTCGTAACGAATTATCAAGATAGGGCGTTGGTGATAAAATCTCTGGCGTGAAGCCAGGCCCGAGGGCCAGGCGAACTCCGCTTCTAGTAATCCCGTTCAACACTTCGCCGAAATAGGTAAAATCAGCCCGTATTCCCTCATCCGGTGAATATTCCACCGGAATTCTGAGATCGAATAGCTGACCGATACCAACGATAGGATCATGAAGCTGACCAAGCGGTCCGGTCAGTCGTTCGTCGAAATAGACAAAACCGGCCAGATTAGGAATGGGTACACCGCCTCCGGAAGGCAGAACTTCAAGCCAGTGCGTGTCCGGCGCCGCGGCGAAAACCTGCTGCTCCTGCTCTGCCATGGCAGGAGATCCTGCTGAAATCCACAGCAGGAGAGTCAGGAGCATGAAAGGACGAAAGGACGATACAGGCGGTTTCTTCTCTTCCACTCTTCCACTCTTCCACTCTTCCTTTCGTCCTTTCCCGATTTTCCCTCTCATCTTTTCGCCCTTCGCTGTGCGGCAAGTACTGTATTCTGCATCAGCATCGCCACTGTCATCGGACCGACGCCGCCTACGCGCGGGGTGATCCATCCGGCCACCTCTTTAACGTTTTTGTCCGCATCACTGAGCAGTGTTTTTCCTCTGCGGCTAATGCCGGCAGCGACAATGGCCACACCCGGCTTGACCATATCTTTCTTGATGACCCCCGGCGAGCCGGCAGCGGAAATGATAATATCCGCCTCACGCGTATAATCGGCCATATTCGGCACGCCTGTATGCAGCACTGTAACCGCCGCATTACAATGCGGGCGTTTCATGGATAGAAGTAAGGATAGAGGCCGTCCAATGGTTAAACCGCGCCCGATGATGACCACATGCTTTCCCTCTATCGGTACGCCATAATGAACCAGCATTGTATGGATCCCATTCGGCGTACAGGGTAAAGGCCCCGGAGTGCCGATCACCAGACGCCCCAGATTGATTGGATTAAGGCCGTCCGCATCTTTATCTGGTTCTATCGCCAGCAACGCCGCTTCCTCATCCATACCTGCCGGCAGCGGGATTTGTACCAGGATGGCATCCACTTCAGGATTTTCGTTCAACCTTTGAATCGTATCCATTAAAGCCGGTTGGGATGGGGTTTCCAGATGGGTATGGATAGACCGGATACCGATTTCTTCACAGGTCTTGCGCTTCATGGCAATATATATAGCGCTGGGCGGATCATCGCCCACCAGAACCGTCGCCAGACCCGGTGTAATACCCTGCGTGCGTAATTCAGCGGTTTCGTCTTTGAGCCTGCCCTGAATCTCATCCGCCAGCTTCCGCCCACTCATCAACACCAGCTTGTTCATCTCACGCATCTAACATGGCTCCTCAAGTGATTTTAATTTCTTTACTTACCCACTTGCCCACTTGCCCGCTTTCGAACTTACATGGCATACAATATCAACGGAATTTCTGCCTCCGACGGGGTCAATCCCCCATGATGTCCATAGAATTTCTGTTCAAACCGACCTTTCTCAAACCACCAGACGCTTTCACCCGAATAAGGCAGGATAACCAGATTACCCACTCTGGAGAGAAACACCTCCGAAACAGGCGGTGGTCCGAAATAGCCCTGATCAATCAGATCCTGTACACGGCGCACCTCTGCTATGCCATCGAGGCGATCACCGAAAAAAGACAGCGCTTCCTCAAGGCGGTCTTCATATATATACAGGAACATATCTCTCGGCGACCCAGCGGCCACCAGCCATTGACCATCGCGATTTTTCTTCAGGAACCGTTCGTATCCTTCGAATCGTTGATCGGTATTTAAATAGATCGTCGTCTTCGGGTCCACTTCAACCATGCCATGATCCGCCGTGATCAGAAACAGGGTGTTCTGCAATTTTCCATCCAGCGGTCTGAACAACTGCTGATCCAGAATCGTCAGCATGGTTTCCGTCTCGGCAGCGGCATGAGGCGATTGCGGACCATGGTGATGACAGATGGTATCGAGTTTATCAAAATATAAAAAATAGTAGGCCGGGGTTGCTTTTGAAATCAGCCGTTGGCGTAGATTCACCAGCGCTTCGGGAAGCGAGACATAAGGTTTTACCCTGGCCCCCTTGAAGACGACCCGAGAATACGTGGAGGGAGTAAACTCCCTGGATTGAAAAATGGTGGAACGCACTCCATGATCCTTGAGATCATGGTAGAGGGTACGATTGGGATACAACCTGGCCGGCTCGATACCGGTTTGTGTGAGCGTATCCCGCTTTTTATCTCCAGCAAAAGAAAACAGAAGCGGTGAGATCATTTTATCCAGTTGGGGTTCATAATACTGCCATTCGAACACGCCGCTTTGCCCCGGGGTTTGTCCCGTGTGGATGGCTGTAACATGGGCGGCGGTGGTAGAGGGGAATTGCGAGGTGATCTTGGTAACAACGCCTTCCCGGTTCAGCCGCTGAAGAAGCGGGGCGTCTTCGAGAAACTGCTCTACAAACCGCCATCCAAAAGCATCGAGATAGAGGACCACCACCCGGTCATAGCGCTGTGGCAAATCACCAAATAGATCAGGATGTAATCCAGGTGGGACAGCCCCCGTCAGCATGGATACCACGGTCCGGGGAATATCTGAAAAACATCGGGCGCCGTAAAGAGGTTTGATGAAATGGGACATGTACGACCGAAGACAACCGTTAAAACTGCTATGAACAAAAGGATGAGGTCGGGAAAACGGACCTGTCTAATAATCTACTAGACCGGCTGCCCTGTCAAGCAAACTTGTTTCGATACATGTTTGTTTGACAGGCCGATATTTCTATTTCGTTCCCGCAACAGGATGTGCATATTTATAATTATTATATGGCGCATGGCGTTCACAAAGGGATCCTCCTGCAGCATCCCATTCGTTGGGTTACTTCAAGAGGAGGACTGGCCCCTAGATCGGCCAATGATACAGTATAGAGTGTAATCCGATAATCTAAAGAAATATCGGCACTTACTGTCGGTTCAATGAGTTAGGATGAAATATCGGTCTTACGCTTACTCAGCTTTGTGAACCTCAGCGTTTATCGCCCGATGAATCTCGTGCATTGGACGAATTTGAACGGCGCGAACATCTTGTCCGGATGCTTAAAGCGCGTGCCCTGCAGAAGTTGCCGTCATGAGTCCGAGGCCAGGGACGGCATTACGGCGTCAGGTATTTGATCGTGCCGGTGGTCGGTGTGAGTATTGTCTGGTTCATCAATCGGATACCTAGATTACGTTTCATCTCGACCACATCATTAGCAGAGAAACATGGCGGATCGGCCTCCCCGGACAATTTAGCCTTATCGTGCATGCCCTGTAATCGACGAATAGGTAGTGACATCAGCTCTATTGATCCCATAACAGGGAAAACCACACCATTTTTCAATCCGCGAATACAAGATTGGTCCTCTCACTTCTCTTTAAATGGTGTCGAGATTGTCGGCCTGACCCCGGAAGGCCGCGCTACTGTGCATCTCCTCCAGTTAAATGCTGATGAGCGTTTGCTTGAGCGAGAAGAATTGATCGCCGCAGGGCATTATACAGTGCCGCTACGATGAGCAGATTTTTTTACCCGCTAGCCATCAAGGCGCAAAATACTCTGATGTTACGCTAATTTTGTATAACATCAGTAAAATTAGTGAAACAAATCCTTCCTATAGAACGTATATTAACTACTAGGACTATAGGAGATATAAATCTTAAAGTTTAAAGTATTGGAAGGATTTGAAAGTAAAAAATCGGGCATAATGCCTTGTGACTTTCCCACTTTAAATTTCAACTTTCAAGCGAGGCGCCGATATGTTTCGCAAATCCCGTATTCTGATCGGTTTGATGGGCGTATGGAGTCTCAGTCTTCTTCTTTTTGCCGGTTACACCCGGGCACAGAAAATGACGTTTTCTGCGCCGGAAACCTGGATGGGGCATAGTGGGGCGGTGACCGCGCTGGCTTTTTCACCGGATGGTCAGGCCTTCGTTTCCGGTGGTGCGGATCATCTCATAACAATGTGGGACAGCAATCAGCACCTTGACCGGGGTGTCTTCAGAGGGCATCAGGGACCGGTATGGGCGCTGGCCTGGTCTCCGGACGGAAAAACGCTTGTATCAGGCAGTGAAGATCAGACAATCAGAATATGGACGCCCGAAGATCGTCAGGAAACCGGGCGACTCAATCTCTCGGCCCCGGTGTTTTCCGTAGACATATCTTCGGACCGATTATGGCTGACGGGTAGCAATGGGGATAAGGCGGTCCATACCTGGAGTTTCAGGCAATTGAAGCGAGCCAACCCGGTGCCTGAACGCACAGACCTTTTAGGGCAGGCGCGTTTCATTCCGGGAGATAATATGCTGGCTGTACCCACCGCTTCACGGTCTATCCTGCTATGGGATCCGTATACCAAAGAACCAGTGGGTGAATTACGCGGTGGGGCGTCGCCTATTGCCGTCTCTACCGACGGGCGGTGGTTGGCCAGCGGCGCCGGCGCCGATGATTCGATTCTGCTCTGGGATCTGGAACAGCGGCGGGTGGCAGCTACCTTCCCTGCCCATATAAATCTGGTTACCTCGCTGGACTTTTCATCCGATGGCCGCTGGCTGGCTTCAAGCAGCCTGGATCATACCATCCGTGTATGGGATGTAGAACGTCGGCGTCCGGCGTTGACGCGAGATGAGGAACGGCCGGTCTGGGCTGTGGCCTTCAGCCCGGATGGCAGGTCCTTAATAGCAGGAGAGGAGGATGGGCTCCTGCGAAGATGGCGTATTCATATCAGCGAGGAATCGATCGCGTCGGATCCCTCCCCGAGCATTACACCAACCCCCAGGTTTTCCGGCGGTATTGGTGATGTTAATAAAGCACCGTTTTCAAAAATACAACGCCCGGAAGCCCTGGGGATTATCCTCGGCGTGGAAGAATATCGTTACGCGCCGGACGTCACCTTCGCCCGTAATGACGCCCGCAGCATGCGCGACTATTTTGTAAGGACCCTCGGCATCCCGGACAGCCGGATTTATTTTCGTATAGATCAGGAAGCGACCCAGGGTGAATTTCGAAAAATATTCGACCCGTCGCAAGGCTGGCTGGCAAAACGGATTACGCCTGGTATGACGGAGGTGTTTATCTATTATGTCGGTCATGGCGCCCCGGATATATCCACGGGTGACCTCTACCTGATGCCGTCGGACAGCGACCCCAATTATCCTGCTACAAGCTACAGGCTGGCGGAACTGTACCGCAGCCTGGAGCAGTTACCGGTCAAACAGGCGACGGTATTCCTGGATGCCTGCTTCAGCGGCCGGGTAGGCCGGGGTCGCCAGGTGGAGATGCTGCTGGCAGGCGCACGCGGTATCGGTGTGCAACCGCGGCAGGCGCGCATCGGTGAAAATACGATGGTCCTGACCGCCTCCGCCGGCAATCAGGTCAGTTCCGGATACCCTGTGAAGGCACATGGGTTGTTCACGTATTTTCTGATGCTTGGTCTCCAGGGCGAAGCAGATGCCGATAATGATCGAACGATTACCATGCAGGAACTGTACATCTATGTTCGGCAACGGGTAGGCACCGAGGCGGGGTTGCTGGACCGTGAACAGACCCCGGAGTTGTTGGGCAACGGATTTGGCAGGGTGTTGGTCAGGTATTAGGAAATAGGTGGGTGGAGGGATAGGGGGAGATAGGTAGGTGGTAAGCAGAAGGCGATGGTAGATCAGGTTTTCAATCAGTCAATCAGTCAATCAATTAAAGTGAGATATAGCTTTCTTCATATCATCGGGCTGGCCGAGGTTGTTTTCGTGATGCCGTTCTCCGTTTTTAGCCAACCGTTTACAGATTTTGCCGCCCGTGTCGGGGTTGCAGATGCCGGCCCGGGGCGGGGTGTCGCCTGGGGCGATGCGGATCAGGACGGTGATCTTGATCTGTATCTGGTCAACAGCGGACAGGCCAACCGCCTGTTCCGGAATAGCGGCACCATGCTGGATGGTGATATCGCTCTGGTAGCAGGCATCGCTGATAATGCCAGTGGTTTTGGCGCCGCCTGGGGGGATTACGATAATGACGGCGATCTCGATCTGTATCTGGCTCGTAGCGGTCAGACGAATAGATTGTACCGCAATAATGGAAACGGCACCTTTACTAATGTGGCAGGATCAGCACGGGTGGATGATGTCGGCGACGGACGTGGCGTCGCCTGGGCCGACTATGATAACGACGGTTACCTGGATCTGTATCTGGTCAGCGAAAATGTCAATCGTCTCTACCGCAACGACGGCGCCGGCGGGTTCACCGAGGTCGGCGATCAACTCGATGTGGATGACAGCAGCTTCGGCATCAGTGCCGCCTGGGGTGATTTTAACCGCGATGGCTGGCTTGACCTGTATGTGGTGAACGCTAGCCAACCAAACCGGTTGTATCGCAACCACATTACAGGCAGCCGCTGGTTGAGTGTCAGCCTGGTCGGTTCGCAGAGTAATCGGATCGGCATCGGCGCTCAGACCATTATTGACTCTCTGATTATCCAGTGGCCATCCGGTTTGCGTCAGGTGCTCAAGCAAGTTCCCACGAACCAGCACCTGATTGCCTTCGAAGCGGATGCGCCGACGGATATTACAGGACCTTCAATCACCCTCAGTACAGATATTCACCGGGTTGACGAACAAGAAGCGTATACGGTAGAGGCGACGATCACGGATCATAGCGCCATTCAGAAAGCGCTTTTGTTGTACCGCCTGGCCGGTGTGCCGGACTGGACCGACAGCCTGACGATGGCCGTAGGACCCAATAGCCGCTATAGTATATCCATCCCGTCCAGCGCTGTGAATCGTCAGGGTATCACCTTTGCCATACGCGCCCGGGATCAATTCGGTAATTCAACGGAATCATCGGTACAGGGTTTGTCTGTTGCTTTTATCGACTTTCAAAGCGATGGTTTTTCACTTCCTGCAAGCCGGGATGGGACGGCCGGTAATTTCCGTATGATATCTGTCCCCGCCGTGGTGGGAAATCGGAACCCTGTTTCTATCCTGGGTGCCAGTCTCAACCCGGATAATACCGGCGCCTACGATAAAGCTATATGGCGATTGCTGAGGTGGAACGGCTCTCAATACATTGAATATCCCTCGGCCGGCCAATTTGATCCGGGTTCGGCCTTCTGGCTTATCGCCCGTGATCCTGCGACGATTCAACTGTCGAGTGCCACCGCCGCCTCAGATGTACAGCGAAAGGTCACCCTGACCCCCGGCTGGAATCAGATCGGTACGCCGTATCTATTCCCTGTGTCCGTATCTGCTATTCTCGATAGCAACCAGACCGGTATCATCGAGCCCACCTTCTGGTTCTGGAACGGCGCTGGATATGGACAGGCCACGACGCTGAAGCCCTGGCATGGGTATTGGGTGCGTAGCCTGGCTTCCGTCAATACCGATCTGGTTATACCCCGCCTCGATGCGGATATCGTCACCCCCAGACGCCTCTCGACCAGAGCTGGACATCCCCCGGGTGCCGACGGATGGACTCTGCAACTGATCGCCTCGGCGGGCGCCATGCGTGATGCCGCCAACTTCGCAGGTGTCCATAACAGGAGCCTGGAGGCATGGGACCCGCAGGATATTTCTGAACCGCCGTCGATAGGTGAGGGCGCGGTATCCCTTTCCTTCCTGCATGAAGATTGGTCCATCTTTCCAGGACGATATGCTGGTGACATCCGGGCGAAAGGGGAGGAGGGCTATACCTGGTCGTTTATGGTAGACTCGGATCTACCGGATATTCCTGCAACCGTTGAAGTGGCGGGCCTTGAGCGTTTACCGGTGGACATGCAGGTGGTGATCATCGATTTAAAAACCTCTATGGAAGTGAATCTGCAACAGCGGCGTAAGCTGACTTTCATACCCGAAAAACGGCATGAACGGCGTGCGTTTACCCTCATCGCCGGATCTTCCGCCTATGTGAAATTCGCCCGTGAAACCTTGATCCCGGCTGCAATCTCTCTGCGACAGAATGCCCCCAATCCATTCAACCCGTCGACGACCATCGCTTTTGACTTACCGAAATTCGCCAACATACAATTACGTGTATTAAACATCTTAGGTCAGGCGGTTCGCCGATTGGTGGACGAAACCAGGTCGGCCGGCCGGCATACCGTCCGATGGAACGGAAACAACGACAGAGGTCGAGCTGTAGCCAGCGGGATCTACTTCTACCAGCTACAGCTCGAATCGTTTGTCCAGATACGAAAAATGATTCTGCTGAGATAGGCGTTGATT
>Ga0066376_10000979_pt1 | contig 27646 bp, 24 predicted proteins | sample Knorr_S15_td_Bot_FD_77009 | JGI IMG/M metagenome (GOLD analysis project Ga0066376, IMG submission 77009) | Marine microbial communities from Southern Atlantic Ocean transect - Knorr_S15_td_Bottom_ad_5009_LV_A | ecosystem: Environmental > Aquatic > Marine > Oceanic | place: Southern Atlantic... | reverse complement strand
GGTGGTGCGGTGGGGGTTTCGGGACCGCCATCGGGTTCGGTGCTGAAGCGGCTGGGCGGGGGGGCGCTGGTGCTGGGGGCTGCGACCATCGTGATGGTGATCGTGGCGTCGGCGGTGGGTCCGTTCAACATTCCGATTTCGCACACTATATCGACGTTGCTGGACTTGATCGGCATTGGCGAGTCGACCGCTGAGCCGACCGAGCGGGCGATTATTGAGAGTATCCGGCTGCCCCGCATTTTCCTGGCGTTTCTGGTCGGTTCGGCGCTCGGGATTTCGGGCGGGATCATGCAGGGGCTGTTCCGCAATTCGATGGCTGATCCGGGGATCATTGGCGTGTCGAGCGGGGGTGCGACGGGTGCTGTGGCGGCGATTGCTTCGGGGGCGAGCACGGTTTCGACGTTGTTCCTGCCGTTGTTCGCGTTCATAGGTTCGGGCATTGCGATGGCGGTTGTGTTCATGATCGCTTCGGTCGGGGGTCGTTTTTCGATGGCGACGCTGTTGCTTGGCGGTATTGCGTTGAGTTCGTTCCTGGGTGCAATTACGACGGCGACGATCATTCTTACGGACAATCTTAACGTTCAGCGGCAGATTATTTTCTGGATTGCGGGCGGGGTGGACACTGCGCGTTGGGAGTCGGTGCAAATTGCTGCTCCGATCATCTTTGCGGGCGCGCTGATTGCGATAGTCGTGGCGCGTGACCTGAACCTTTTGCTGGTTGGTGAGGACGAGGCGCGGGCGCTTGGCGTTCGGGTGACCCTGGTGCGGAACACGCTGCTGGTTGCGGCGTCGCTGATTACCGGTGCGGCGGTGGCTTTTTCGGGGATTATTGCGTTTGTGGGGCTGATTGTGCCGCATGTGGTGCGGCTGGTGGTTGGTGCCGATCACCGGGTGTTGCTGCCTCTTAGTGCGCTGGCTGGGGGTCTGTTCCTGCTCATTGCCGATACGGCTGCCCGTTTGGTGCTTTCGCCTGCCGAGTTGCGGGTTGGCATTTTGACGGCGTTGATCGGTGCGCCGTTCTTTATTTACCTGCTGGTGCGAAACCGCACAAATTCGTCCATCTAGATGGATTTGTTCAGGTTGAGGGGGCTGCTAAGACAAGAAGTGCGGAGGCTGTCGTTGACGGTTTTGTTCGGGTTGGTGGGTTTGCGATGGCAGGGGATGTGGAGTGTGGGTGCGGGATGGGTGAATTGAAGAGTATTGAACGAGAGGCTGGGATTACGGTGAGATTTACGAGCAGGTTTGTGTTGCTGATGCTGGTTGTGGTGTCGATTGGGGTTTTTGCTGCGTGTGCTGAGGGGTCCGTTGAGGCGGATCCTACGGCTGTGCCGACTGCTACGGTGGAGCCAACGGCGACTGCAGCCCCGGAGCCGTCTGCAACGGCGGTGGCAACTGCAACGGTGGTGCCGACGGTAGAGCCGACGCCTGCGGGTCCTGACCTGTCGCGATTTGCCGACGTTCACGAAATAGTTGACCCGACGAATTTCGGGTGGCCGCGGAGCATTGAGACCTCTGAGGGCGTTATCACACTCGATGCGCCACCGGACAAGATCCATTCGTTATCCCTGGGTCACACGGAGATTCTTGCGGCCCTGATGGACTTCGACCGGCTGGGTGCGGTGTACAGCTTTTTTGTCGATGAAGAGCAGTCGAATATCGCCGCGCTTTCTGCCGATCACAAGATGATCGGATTCGACCCGGAGGAAGTGGTTGCGCTCGAGCCTGACGTGATCGTGGCGTCGAGGTTTACGAATGCCGACACGGTGGCGATTTTGAGTGGTGCGGGGAACCTGGTTGTGCGGACTGCGCTCGAAAACTCGGCGCTGGGTAACGTGCCGAACATACTGCTGATCGGTTACCTGATCGGGGCCGAGGCGGAGGCCGTGGCGTTGGTCGAGGAGATCGAGTCTCGAATGCAGGTCATTTCCGAATTGCTGCCGGGTGGTGACAGGCCACGTGTGCTGTCGGTTTCAAAGTGGACGTCGGCTTTTGCTGCCGGCTCCGGCACGACCGAGGGGGGGATTATCGAGCAGGCCGGGGGCATAAATGCGGCTGCCGATTCGGGGATCGAGGGGCATTTGCAGGTGAGCATCGAGTCGATTGCCGCGATAAACCCCGACGTGATAATCGTGCCCCAACCCCTGGAGGGGGCCGATATGTTCATCGAGGAGTTGATGTCGAGTCCTGCCCTGGCGGATGTGCCGGCGATCAGGAACGGCGAGGTGCACTACGTGGTGCCGAGGTACCACACGACGCTGTCGCACTGGAACGTTCGGGGAATTGAGCAGCTGGCGGGCCTGTTGTTCCCGGAGGCGTTTGCTGGTGTGACGTTCGAGGACTTTTTGAGTTGGCCCGATTATGGCGTTGGGGGCGAGTAGCCAGAGATGACTTCCACGACTTCCGCGGGGCTGGCGGGTGCCGGACCGGCTTCCGTGGCTGATGGGGCGCGCCCGCTTTTGCGGGTCGATGACCTTTCGGTTGTGCTCGGTGGGAGAAGGGTTGTCGATTCGGTTTCGTTTTCGCTGGACCGCGGTGTGGTGCTGGGGGTTGTGGGTGCGAACGGGAGCGGGAAGACGACTTTGCTGCGGGCGATTGCAGGGCTAGTGGAACCCGATGGCACCGGTGGCATTGCCACTATTAGTACAGGTTGGTCGGTTGATGCGGCGCATGGGGAGTTGGAGCATGGGAGACTTTCGCAGCGCGAGCGTGCGCGGATGATGGCTTACATGCCCCAGCAGGCCGAGAGCCACCCGTTCTCCGTTTTTGAGGCCGTATTGATGGGCCGGTATCCGCATTTGGGCAGGTTTCAGCTTGAGGGTGCGAGTGATCGTGCGATGGCGTGGGAGGCGATGGGGCGGACGGGGGTTACCGAGTTTGCGGACCGCAAGATCGATACGCTTTCGGGTGGCGAGCGGCAGCGTGTTGTACTGGCCAGGGTCCTTGTTCAGCAGGCGGATTTGCTGCTGCTTGACGAGCCGACCGCCTCGCTCGATCTGCGTCACCAGATGCTGACGATGGACCTGGTGCGGGAAGAGGCGGTCGAGCGGGGCGCGGGCGCGATCGTGGTGATGCACGACCTGTCGCTGGCGGCCCGGTTCTGCGATCGGCTGATGCTGTTGAACGGGGGTCGAAAAGTCGCTGACGGCAGTCCGTGGGAGGTGCTGACGCCCGATAACTTGCGGTCGGCTTTTGGCGTTGAGGGCCTTGTAGAACCAGATCCGGTTACGGGCAGGCCGCATGTGCTTTTGCTGGGGAGTTCCGGTGTCGGGCGGGGGGACCTGGTGGGGTCGGGCAGGACGGTTCATTTGGTTTGCGGGGCGGGTAGCGGTCGTGTGTTGATGCACCAGTTGCGGGTGGCGGGGTACACGGTCACAGCGGGGGTGCTCGGGACTGGTGATTCGGACCGGGAAGCTGCCGAGCGGCTTGGTTTGAGTTATGTGAGTGCGCCGCCGTTTTCGGCGATTACCGACGAGCAGCATTCCGAGCACCTCGAGCTTGTCCGGGCTGCCGATCACGTTGTGTTGTTGCCGATGGCGGTGGGGATGAACAATGTGCGCAACGTGGAGGCGGTGCTTGCGGCTGAGAGTTTGCTGGTGGTTGAGCCGCCCGATGGCGTGGAGATTGCTGATTTCGCGTGCGGCAGGGCGATTGAGTTACGTCGTGAGTTGATCGGGCGTGCGGGCCAGGTGCCGGAAAGTACGGTGCTGTTTGAGCTGGCGCGGGTCACGAGGTGACTTTTTATCTGAGAGGTCGGGAAGGGTTGCGGGGGCTGTGGTGTGATGCTTAGGGGTGGTTTTTGGGTTTCGGCGGGTTGTGGTGTTGCTGAATCGAGTTGGTGTTCCTGCTTTGGTCGCGGTTGTGAACTGAGTTGACTCTGTCGACATGATCGAGAACGGGCGGCGATTCCACACCAGGTCCCTCCACAGGGTCGGGAAATCGGGTTTCGCGGTGATCGGCGGGTCTCACGAACTGTATGTGGTGCAGGTGTATTCACGGGATGTCGAAAGAGGCAATCCCATTCGACCCTTCGACAAGCTCAGGATGGAAGGCTAGTTCAGAATCACGATGTGGCTGAGTTGGGAATGACAATTCGGGGAGGTTGGAATGACGGTGTGGGTTTCGGTTTGCCGTGACCGGGCTCGATTCAGCCGACCAGGGATTCGATGAGGTCCATGTCGATGGCTTCACGCACCACCCTGGCAAGTCGGTCGTATTCGGCTTCCATTGAGAAGTCCTGGACCAGGGGCCGGGGCAGGTTGTGGTTGTCGGCAGTGGTGTTGAGGAGCCGACGGAGGATGTCGGGGCTGTCGAAGAGGCCGTGGACGTAGGTGCCGATGACGGGCGGGTTTTCGAGAGAGGTGCCGTCGGGGTGAGGCTCCGGGCGTGCGTTTAGCTCCGGGCGTCGTCGGACGACTTGGTCGCGCGTCGCAGCTCTGCGGGGCACGCCAGGGCCTGTTGGCGTGGCCTGTGTCACGGATATTGAATCGTCGGTGAGGGTTGCGAGTGGGGTTTTGGTGGCGGTTGTAATGCCGGTATGGATTTCGTAGCCGGTGCCTGTGGCTGCCGGGCCGGTGAGGGGTCCTGAGGTGTGTTCGGGGATTTCGACGGTTACCCGGCGGGTGGTTTTTGTGGTGTCGAAGACAGTGGAGATCGGGAGAAGGCCGAGACCGGGTTCGGATTGGGGTTCGGGTGATTCTGTGGCATCGGGGTCGTCGAGGTGTTGACCCAAAAGCTGGTAGCCGCCGCAAATGCCGACGATTGTCACACCGCGGTTTGCTGCTTCGGTGATGGCGGTGTCGAGACCCCGGGATTTCATCCAGCGGAGGTCGGCGATGGTGCTTTTCGAGCCGGGGATGATGACGATGTGGGCTGTTGTGAGTTCGCTTGGGTTGGTGACTACCCGGATGCGGCACCCGGCGCGGCGGAAGGGGTCGAGGTCGTCGTGGTTTGAGACGCGGGGTAGGCCGATGACGGCGATGGTTATGCTCCGGGCGTCCGAGGCGGACTTTGTCGCGTATGCAGCTCCGCGGGGCGGGCCAGGGCCTGTTGGCGAGGCCTGTGTCGAGAAATGTGGTGATGTTTCGTGGTTGATGAAGGGATTTTCGAGGGACGCAAGTTCCGGGAATGCGGGCGGGTCGTAGTCGCCGAAGGTCACTCCGTCTTCGTCTTTTACCTGGAGGTCGTAGATGAAGGGGACGACTCCGATAACGGGTATTCCGGTGCGGGTTGCGATCATTTCAGGCAGGGGGTCGAGGAGGGTGAGATCGCCCCGGAACCGGTTGATCAGGAGGGCTTTGACCATTTTTCTTTCGTCGGGCAGCAATAGTTCGAGCGTTCCGAGCAGGGAGGCGAATACGCCGCCGCGGTCGATATCGCCGACGAGGATGACCGAGGCGTTGGCGTAGGCGGCCATCTTCATGTTTACGATGTCGCGGTCGCGGAGGTTTACTTCGGCGGGGCTCCCTGCGCCTTCGAGCACTATTACGTCGTACCGGGCTGCGAGCCGGTCGTAGGCTGCGGTGACTGCCGCCCAGACCCCTGACTGGTCGCCCCAGTAGCGTTGTGCTTCAAAGCTGCCGATTGGTTTGCCGTTGACGACCACCTGCGAGCGGCTGTCGGCCTCGGGTTTGAGCAGTACGGGGTTCATGTCGGTGTGCGGTTCGACTCCTGCCGCCTGGGCCTGCACCACCTGGGCACGTCCCATCTCGCCGCCATCGGCCGTGACGTAGGAGTTGTTCGACATGTTCTGGGCCTTGAACGGGGCTACGTTGACACCGTCCTGCGCGAGGATCCGGCACAGGGCGGCGGCAATGACGCTCTTGCCGACGGAAGAGCCGGTCCCCTGGACCATGAGGGCCGTGGCCCGCTTTTCTTCGGGACGATTGGCGAGATTCTTCTCTGCGGACGACAAGGGATCAGGTTCCGTTTGCAATGGCCAGGTGGGCCGTGTGGTTGAGCGTGGTCAGACGGTTGATGCCTTTTTCCATCTGGATGGTTGAAACGGAGCAGTTGTCGATTACGAAGTTGTGCATGGCGCGATCGGGAAGTTCGAATAATGCGACCAACAGGCCGCTCATGGCCGAGCCGTGGCCGACTATTACAACATTGCCGCCCTCCTCAGCGATTCGGGATTCTTCGAGAAATTGGCGGGCGCGAACCGGAAGGTTGGAGCGCTTCTCGCCACCGGGCGGGTCGATCGAGACCGTGCCGTTCTGGTAGCGATTTGGGTACTTTGCGTCGATCTCGGATTCGAGCATGCCTTCCCAGTCGCCGTAGTCGATTTCCAGCAGAAGGTCGGAAGTGGAGACCGGCATATCGAGCAGGGTGGCGGTTTCTACACAACGCTTTAGCGGCGACGACCAGACTTTCTTGATGTCGAAGGTGACTCTCACGTAATCGGCAACAAGTTTTGCTTGGGCCCTGCCTTTTGAGTTCAGTGGACGGTCGTTGCGTCCCTGTCTGCGGTTTTCAACGTTCCAGTCGGTTTCGCCATGCCGAATCAATATCAGCCGGGTCATGTTTTCTCCACTCGTTGCTGGAGCGTCTAGCGTACATCGAACAATCACCCTCCAGAGGTATATTCCACGTCTCAACTGTGTTTCATAGTGGTAGCGTTGTTGCGGTTTGTGACGAGATTCGTTTGGTGAGGGAGACCGTTTATGGAAGTTGGGCCGATTATTTCTGCAACTGCCGTGGTGAAGACCTACCGGACGCGCGAGGTTGTTGTTGAGGCGCTGAACAACGTCGATTTCGAGGTTATGCCGGGCGAGATGGTCGCGGTGATGGGTCCGAGCGGGTCGGGCAAGACGACGTTGTTGAACTGCATGTCGGGTCTCGATTCGATCGACTCGGGCGACGTGAGCATTGCGGGTCGGCTGTTGCGGACCATGTCGGACGATGCCCTGAGCGATTATCGGGCCACTTCGATGGGTTTTGTGTTCCAGGCTTACAACCTGCTGCCGGTGCTGAGTGCGCAGGAGAATGTGGAGCTCCCGCTGGTGCTTGCGGGCGCATCGCCGAATGTGGCTCGGGCCAGGGCGATCGAGAAGCTTGAGCTGGTGAGTCTTGAAGACCGGCTGGACCATCTTCCTGCCGAGCTTTCTGGTGGTCAGCAGCAGCGGGTTGCGATAGCGAGGGCGCTGGCGAACGACCCTGCGATTGTGTGGGGCGACGAGTTGACCGGGAACCTCGATTCGACCAGCAGCGCAGAAATCATGGAGTTGCTCACGACTTTGAACAAGGAGCAGGGGCAGACTTTTGTGATCGTGACCCACTCGGAGGAGGTGGGAGCGCTGGCTGACCGGATAGTGAGGATGAACGACGGGATGATCGTCGATGACGGGAATGGGTCGCGAGGCGACGTTTCTTCAGCTTCGGGAAGTTCTTCTGGCGCGTCGATGGGTGCGGGTGGTTAGTCGCCGGGCGTTCCGGGCGCATAGGGGTCGAATCATTTGGAAAAGCTCTTTGGCATAGAGATGAACACGCTGGCCGTTTCGCTTTCTGGCGGCACGGTGGTGATTCTTCTGATCGTTCTGTTTCTGGGTTTGCGCAACAGGATTTTACTGAAGCTTGCGTTGCGAAATATTCCACGGCGTCGGGCGCAGACAGTGCTGATTATCGTCGGGCTCATGCTGAGTACGACAATCATCATGGCGGCGCTGGCGATTGGCGATACGGTGGCAAGTTCTATCCGCACGACCGTGCTGGACGCAGTTGGTGAGACTGACATCCGTCTGACGTCGCCCATTTCCGCCCGTTTCGGCGATGACTACCTGGATGAAGAGATTGTGGAGCGGGTCAGGTCCCAGGTCCTGGGGGATTCCCGTGTGGACGGCGTACTGCCGTTGATCCGGGAGAGTTTGCCGGTATTCAACGCCGCGACTCAGAAGACGGTGGCAGGAACGTTGGTGGTCGGTATCCCGCTCGATTCGCTGGACGGTTTCGACAGTTTGCGAAATGCTGGCGGGGGCACGGCTGACCTGCGCGGGCTGCTGGAGGGCGAAATCCTCATTAACCGGACTCTTTCCGAAAAGATCGGGGCGGGAATTGGCGATGAGATAACGTTGGTTGCGCCATCGGGCCGCAGTGTTTACCGGGTGGCGGGCATCGTCGAGAGCAAGGGGCTTGCGGGCGGTAACGAGGAGGTAAGGTCGGCGGCGCTCCTGCCGATTTCGACGCTGCAGCGCGTGCTTGAGCGCGCGGGCCAGTACAACATGATCGAGGTGTCGATTGCGGGTGGTCTGCGAGTGGACGTGGAGGTGTCGGAGGATGTGGCGGACGAGCTTCGGCTCGCATTCATAAACGACGTTGCGGCCGAGTCGCTTTTCAGGGCCTTCAATTCGCCGGTGATAATAGCGGCGCTGGAGGCTGAACTCGCGGACGGTGGGGGCGCGGGTGGTCCGTTCTCGAGCAACTCGCTGGCTGAGTTGGTGGAGGAATTGAAGAATGACAGTCCTTCAGACGAGTTCAAGATCGCTGCCACCAACACGATCACCCTGGCGATTGTGGCCGGTGTGATCGAGGGGATTGGCGATGTGAGGCTGGCTCAATCGTTGTTGGTCCCGATGTCGCAACTGGTGGAGTTGCAGATCGACCCGATAAAAAACCGTGGGCTGGAGATTGCGGAGATTATCGGTTCATTTTTCACATTAATATTCAGTATTTTCGGTTCGTTCTCGATCATCGTCGGGCTGTTGTTGATTTTCCTGGTGTTCGTGATGCTGGCTGCGGCCCGGACGACGGAGATGGGCATTATTCGCGCGGTGGGGACCAAGCGGCGTCACCTGGTGCAGATGTTCGTTTACGAGGGCATTGTGTATTCGATTGGTGCGGCTGCCCTGGGTACGATTCTGGGGTTGGGTGCGAGCGTTCTGCTGGTGTTCATCATGAGTACCGCGTTCGAGCAGGAGGAGACGTTCAGTTTTTCGTACGGGGTGACTTTTCAGTCGATTGTCATTGCGTTTTGCGCCGGCCTGTTTATCACGGCGCTCACGGTGGCGGTTTCTGCGTACCGGGTTAGCAAGCTGAACATCGTTGTCGCCATCAGGGGGTTGGGGCAGGAGTTTGTTTCGGACGAGACTCCGAGTGCACGCAGACGGCTAATGACCGTCCTGAAATGGGTGGGTGGTCCGGTTACCTACGTTATCGCTTTGTGGAAATTCCGGAGACCAGACCGAAGTTACAGGTTCATCGTGCTGTGGACGCTGATACCTGGCGGGTTGATCATTTTTGCTGTCGACATCTTTAAGACGAGGAAGACCGGCCGCGGGATAGTTGTGCAATTTGTCGGGCTTCTGCTGCTTCTGCTGATTGTCCCCTGGCTGGTCGTTCTGGCCTGGAAGCTCTTCAAGTATTTCCAACCGTGGCTGGCATCGGGCTGGCCGCTCGTTCCGGTCGGTGCGGTGATGGCGCTCTCGGGTTTGCATGAAGACAAGCAGGTGTTGCCGTGGGCGCTGGAAAGCGCTGCCATCTGGACCGTCGGGGTAACGCTGATGATTATTGGAGCGGGGCTGAGCCTGCGGCGGTTGCTCGACCGGCGGGGTTACCGGGAAGAGTTCCAGGAGCGTGTTTCGATGACGTTGATCGGTGCGGCGATGCTGGCTTTCTGGGGTCTTCCTTTCGACGCCCTTGAAGGGATTGCCGGCGAGCTTAGCGGTGGCCCCGAGATGTTCCTGCTTTCGGGCGTATCGATGGTCGCGGCCGCGGTCTGGGTCGTGATGCACAACGCCGATGTGATCGTCTGGATGGTATCGATGATGACCAAGAGGTTTGGCAACCTGCGCCCGGTTGTGAAGATGGCAATCGCCTACCCGATGGCGGCCCGGTTCCGGACCGGACTGACGCTTGCGATGTTCTCGCTGGTCATTTTCACGCTGATGATCTTCGCGATCCTCAACAATCTCGGGAACGTTATCGAAGATGAGCCGGAACGGGTTTCTGGGGGCTTTGATATCCGGGCTGTGATTGAGTCGGAGTTGCCGATCGACGATCCGGCAGAGGTGATTGCCTCGAGTGGCGGTCAGCTTTCGGTTTCGGACTTCACGTTGATTACGGCGCAGGCCCGGCTCAGGGTCGAGGCCCGTCAGGACGGGGTCGAGGACCTCGGGTTCAAGGGCGCTCGAATTCGTGCATCGGATGATGCGTGGCTGAGAAACAACACGTTTGAGTTGACTCACTGGGACCCGGAGTATGGCAGCACTTCTGAAGAGATCTGGGCCCGGGTTGCGGCGGACTCCACGCTGGCTGTGGTGAACGGCAACATGATCGAGACCGGTGGATTCGGTGGCGGTGGCGGAGATTTTGGGGGTACGCCGCTCAGCATCAAGGGTATTGTGGCGAGCGAGCGGGGCGAAATGAAGAGCGTGGAGATAACGATCAGGCCGCCGATCGGGCAGGGTGGTGCTGGCAGGTCGGTCAGCCGCACGGTGATCGGGGTCCTTGGTCAGTTTGCCGACGTATATGATTTCGGACCGAGCGACATCTATATGAACGCGGCTGTGCTGGAAGAGCTTTCGGACAAGCCGGTGCCTTTTGTCGATTACAAGTTCAGGCTTGCCGACCTTTCGCGCACTGACGAGGTGACGCGTCTGTTGGAGACGGTGTTTATCGAGCACGGCATGTCGGCGAAGTCGACGGTGGGGGAGATTGCGGAAAACCAGGCTCAGAACGATGCGTTCAACCAGTTGTTCCAGGGCTTTATGGGCCTCGGCCTGCTGGTGGGTGTGGCATCGCTTGGGGTGGTGTCGTTCCGGGCAGTTGTCGAGCGCAGGCAGTCGATTGGGATGATGCGTGCGCTGGGCTTTAAAGGCCGGATGATTGAGCTTCAGTTCCTGATGGAATCGGGGGTGGTGGCGGTGCTGGGTTCGGCTCTGGGAGTTGGGCTGGGCACGTGGATTGCGTGGAACATATTTAACGAGATACAGTCTGAAACCGAGGGCGTGACGTTTGTGATTCCGTGGCTGAACGTGGCGATTATTGTGCTGGTTGCGGTTGTGTTCTCGCTGTTGAATACGTTTATACCGGCGCGGCAGGCTTCGAGGATCAAGCCTTCGGAGGCGTTGCGTTACGGGTAGCGGGGGCGTTAGGCTCCGGGCGTGCGAGGCGTTTAGCTCCGGGCGTCAGAGGCTGACTTGCCAGATGACTGGCGTGAGCAAATCGCGCGCGAAGCTCCGCGGGCCACGGCAGGGCCTGATTGCGTCGGAATCCGTTAGGCTCCGGGCGTCAGAGGCTGACTTGGTCGCGTATGCGGCTCCGCGGGGCACGGCAGAGCCTGATGACATCCGAATCAGTTTGGGAGTTTGGGAAGTGGGGGTTTGGCTGCGGGCGGGGGCGTTTAGCCGCTGGTGTGGCGGCGGGGGGTGAATTTCCTGGCTTTTGAGATTCTGCGTGCGAGGTGCAGGTCTTCGGGGGTGTCGATATCGAGCAGGCTGATGCGGCGGGGGTCTGTGCGTTCGAGTTCTTCTTCGGTGAAGAGGGTTACGGGCGGATAGTCGGCTGCTGTGGCTTTTTCGATGGTACGCCGGGGTGACGTTTCGCCTTCCGACAGTGCGTGTGCGAGGAAGGGGAGCCAGGTGGCGCGCGGGTAGATGGCGTGGAGTGGGTGGATGATTCCGTTTGTGCGCGGAAAAACGGCGATGGGCGAATCGGGACTTTCGGCGATCGATGCTGCGGCCATTGCCTGGACGAGGTTGCGCGAGATGAACGGGTGGTCGCCGGCGATAACGAAGTTCAGGGGCGTGGTGGATGCGGTGAGCCCGGCGTGGATGGCGGCGAGCGGGCCGGCGTGGGGTTTTGTATCGGTAACGACGTGCATGTTGAGTGCGATGCCGAGGTCGGGGATGTCGTCGTCCTGGTCGGGTCGCACTACGAGTACGAGTTCGGAGCAGACCTGTTTGAGGGTGTCGGCGACGCGTGCGAGCACGAGTTTTCCGCCGATGTGGGTTAGCAGTTTCGACTGGTTTGCGCCGAGTCGAAGAGAGCGACCTCCGCCGAGGACGATGGCGGTTAGTTGTGCACCCGGGTTGGGCCGAGATTGGAATTCTGCTGCCATTGGTTGCATTCGTTCCCCCTCGACCTAACGTTCTCCCCGGGGAGAAGGAATGTTACGCCCGCGTGTTGCGTTTTGCTCCGGGCGTCCCGATCGGATCGGGACTTGGTCGCGTATGCGGCTCCGCGGGGCATGCCAGGGTCTGGTTGCGTTGGAATCAGTTTGGGAGTTTGGGAAGTGGGTGTGGCGTTGGGCTCCGGGCGTGGGCGTTTAGCTCCGGGCGTGCGAGGCGTTGGGCTCCGGGCGTCAGAGGCTGACTTGCCAGATGACTGGCGTGAGCAAATCGCGCGCGCGGCTCCACGGGGCATGGCAGAGCCTGATTGCGTTGGAATCGGTTTTGGAGTTTGGTAAGTGGGCGCGGGCGTTGTGCTACGGGCTTGGGCGTTAGGTCTCGGGGATTATTCGGGGATTTCTCCGATGGCGCCGAACAGGTCGGTGTCGGGGTAGAAGCGGCTCCATGCGAACCAGAAGCCTGTCATTGCCGGCAGCATTTCGAGGCGTTCGCCTTTCATTTCGCCTTTTATGCATTCCCCGCTGATTGCGCGCCATGTGGATTTTGTCTGGGTGTCTTCGATGAGCCAGGGTTCGTAATCTTCTCGTTCGCCTTCGCCCGATGCGGTTGCTTCGGCACTGCTCCGGCGGGGGTTTTTGTTGATGCCGTTGAATGTGAGAGTTCGCCCGTTGAGTGTGCGTGAGAATGCGACGGCGGTGGCGGAGGCGCGTTCCTGGAGCACGAGGATTGCTGTCCGGCCGAGTTCCTCTTCGATCAGCGGCTGTTCGATCAGCCCGGGGTACGAGAAGGCCTTTGCTTTGCCTTTGATATCGAGGCCAAGTACGACGTCCTTCCCGTAGAGCCGTTTATCGGTGGGGTTGAGGCTGTGAATACCGTTGCGGTCGGATGCGTAGTAGCGTTCGAAGACGTCGAATTCGGACCCGCCTTCAATCGACATCACCTCGGTGTCCGGGTATGCCAGTTTCCATGCCGCCCAGGTGGTGGTGATTACGGGAATCGGCTGGAGAGTCCAGCCCGCCAGCTCACCGACGACTGCCTGGCCGATGAACTGGACGAACCCGCTGCCGTCGTCGTTGGTCATCAGTGGGGAGTTGAAGACGGTGTGGGTGTGTCGGCCGAGAGTGAGTGTGGGGCCGTCGCCTGCTTTTGCGATGAAGGCCCGTGCCGAGTAGGTGACCGGCGACCATGAGACCACCGTGGGTGTATCGCCGAATTCTTCGTTCGAGGTTTCCCTGGCCGCGAGGGCGGCAAGTGGGTAGGCCGCGGCCTCTCCGTTGTGGAATATGCCGATGACGCGGTCGTCGGGGAGCAGTTCTTCGTCGGCCTCGTCGGCATCGATGAACTCGGCTTCGGAAGTGGGGGCGCGGCGTTTGCGCCCGGGGTTTTTTCGCAGCTTTTCGTGCACGGGAAATTCCTGGTTGGGCAGGAGGATGCTTACGCGGGTGGCGAAGAACCCCCAGCGGACGAGGAAGTAGACGAGCAGGCCCGAGAAGTAGAACGAGAACAGGATGTTGACGGGTTCAAGTGCGCCGCTTACGAGGAAGCCGACGAACGCGAGAAGGGTTCCTGCGATGAAGACTGTGAGAGCGCGGAGCCGGGGGTTGAGGGTTGTCCAGAATATTTTCATGTGTTGAGTGATTTTATGGGTGTTTGGGATTTTTTGGCGGGTTTGAGGTGGATTTTAGGGGGCAAGTTGGGTTTTGGGTGATTCGCAGGGCGTTCCCGGGTTGGTGGCTGGTCCCTCCGCCCTTCGTCAAGCTCAGGATGCACTCCGGTCGGGAAGAGGGTTGGTGTGGGGCCGGGTTGAGGGATGGTCCAGGAGTCGGGATGCGGGTTTGAGGTCGCATCGGCGGTTATACTTCGGCGCTCTTACGGGTCGCTGACGTTGGAGGCGGTTTTCGGGGGCGTTGTGGGCGTGGTTTGCGGGCGAGGATTGTGATTCGGACGGAGACCATTACGCAAGGAGATTCGAATATTGGTTGATGTAGCTGTGCGGGTATCGGAGGAGCTTCTGGACAAGTACCGGTCGGTATCGAACGCCACCGTTCTGGGCGAGCTTTCGAGGCGCGACTACAAGAAGGTTTACATGACCGGTGTGCAGACACTGGCGAAGGGTCGGAGGCTGGTGGGGCGTGCGGTGACGCTGCGGTATCTGCCTTCCCGGCCGGACCTGCAGGAGTACGTCACGCGAGGCGGGCATGGCGAGGGGTTCAACGAGACGCCGCGCTGGGATGCTCTGGAGGCGTTGGGGCCGGGCGATGTGCTGGTGGCCGATTGCATGGGGATGGGCGATACGTCGACCGGTGGTGACGTGGTCTTTTCCCGGATTGTGACCCTGGGGGCGGCGGGGCTGGTTACGGACGGTGCGATCCGTGATGGTCACAAGGTGGTGCTGTACGGGTATCCGCTGTATGCGGGTGGCAGCACGCCGACGATTGGCGAGCCGAATGTGTTGCCGTACGAGATTAACGAGCCGATTCAGTGCGGGGGTGTGCTGGTGTGGCCGGGGGATGTGATTTTGGGCGATGACGACGGGATCGTGGTTTTGCCGGCCCAGCTTGCCGGGGACATTTACGACGATTGCGTGCATCACGACGAGGTCGAGCAGGCGATTCTTGAGCACACGATGAAAGAGGGCGTCTCGCCGAAGTCGTTCTATCCGTTCAATTCGGATACGGAGCGGATTTACGATGAGTGGAAGGCGCGGCAGGGGGAGTAGGGGCGATTGGCGGAGCCATTCCCCTTCAACTTGACTTTCTCGCCGGGGAGAAGGAATTTCGATTAAGTCCGGTCGGGAGGGCTGGTCGGTTGAGCGGCAGGTTCGGAATTGACAGGGGATCGTGGTTCCCGTCCGACGACGGGCTGCTGCGAGCTCAGGAAGTACGCAGGGCAGACAAGTATATGAACGCGGGTTTGGGTGTTTTATGAGTGACGCGCAGATAGAGATTTCGGCTGGCGATGTGGTGGTTACTGCGGTGTTGAACGGTACGGACACTGCGGATGAGCTTTGGGATGTGCTGCCGATAACGGGGCGGGCGCAGACGTGGGGCGACGAGATTTACTTTTCGATTCCGGTGAGTGCGGAGGAGGAGGCCGATGCGCAGGAGACGGTCGAGATGGGCGCGGTGGCGTACTGGCCGCCGGGTTCGGCGCTGTGTCTGTTCTGGGGTCCTACGCCGATGAGTGCGCCGGGGGAGATACGGCCCGCTGCGGCAGTGAACGTAATGGGGCAGATCGATGGCGATCCGACTGTGCTTGGCGGAGTTGCCGATGGCGCCGAAGTGGTGGTTTCGCGGTTGGGCGAGTGAAGCGTGGAGTCTGAAAACTCACATATTTCCCGATTTTCAGAGTTGCTGAGGGCTTCGTGTGCGGATGACTGGCGGCGGGCTCACGAGGAGCACCGTTTTGTGCAGGCGATGGGTGACGGTTCGCTTTCACTTGCTCGCTTTTCGTATTACATGCGCCAGGATTTCCTGTTTCTGATCGATTACTGCCGGGTGCTTGGGATTGCTTCGGCGAAGAGTCCTGACCTTGCTTCGATGGGGCGTTTCGCGGCGTTGCTGGACGAGACTTTGAATTCGGAGATGGATTTGCACCGGAGTTTTTGTTCGGACCTGGGCATTTCTGAGGCCGAGCTTGAGGCGACGGTTGCGGAGTCGACTACTACTGCGTATACAGATCACCTTCTGCGTACGGCTTACGATGGCACGATCGAGGAGTTGGCGGCGGCGCTGCTGCCGTGCCAGTGGGGTTATGACGAGGTGGGCCGACTTTTGGAGTTCCTGAACCGGCCGGATCCGGATTCGTTTCATTCGAGGTGGGTTGCGGGTTACTGCGAGCCGGAGTACCGGAAGATGACGGAGTGGTTGCGGGGTTTTGTCGATGTGGTTGGCGCGGCGGCAACGGTCGAGGTGCGGGGTCGGATGGAGGTGGCGTTTCGGGTGAGTACGCGGTACGAGTACATGTTCTGGGAGGCTGCCTGGGTGTCGCGAGGCCGTTAGTTCCGGGCGTGCGAGGCGTTAGCTCCGGGCATCGTCGGATGACTTTGTCACGCGCGCAGCTCCGCGGGGCACGGCAGAGCCTGGTTGCGTCGGAATCAGTTTGGGAGTTTGGGGAGTGGGCGTTTGGCTCGGGGCGTGGCGTTGTGCTCCGGGCGTCGTCGGACGACTTGGTCGCGCATGTCTGCGACGCGGCACCCGCGCCCAGGGGGCACCCGTCTCCCTACGAGGGGGAGGGGATTGGCCGGTCCGGTGCGGTTTAGAGATGGAGAATTGGTTAATGGCGAGTATGAAGACGGCTTATTTTTATGGTGGGAAGGACATCCGGGTTGTCGAGGAGGACGTTCCGGTCCCTGGTGCTGGCGAGGTGCTGTTCAGGGTGATGTCGGCGGGTGTTTGCGGGTCGGACCTTCACAACTACCGGGGTCACAGGACGCGGGACGACGTGCCGTGGCAGCAGGGTCATGAGCTTTCGGGCGTGGTGGCCGCGGTTGGCGACGGGGTGAGCGGTCTTGCGGTGGGTCAGCGGGTTGGGATCGAGGCTGAACACCTGCTGGGCTGCGGCAAGTGCCGGTGGTGCCTGGAGGGCCAGTATCACGTTTGTCCGGACAGGGGCGTCCGGCACGGTGCGAGGCAGGGGAGTCATGGCTTTTCGCAGTACGACATCTGCGTTGCCGAGAATGTGATTCCGCTGCCAGACGATGTTTCATTTGACGCTGCGGCGTTGGTCGATTGCTATGCGTGCGGGGTGCATGCGGCGAACCGGGTGCCGGACGTTCGCGGGGATGTGGTGGCGATTATCGGCGCCGGTGCGATTGCGATGACGCTGGGGCAGGTGCTGAAGGCGCGCGGGGCGGGCAGGGTGGTTCTTGTCGGGACGCGATCGCAGCCGGTCGAGGTGGCAATTGCCGCGGGTTCGGCTGATGTTGGCGTGGTGGCCTCAGAGCAGGATCCGGTTGGCGCGGTTTTGGAGGCGACTGATGGCGAAGGGGCCGGGGTTACGTTCGAGACGGTGGGCGGGCGATCGCAGTTGGTTCAGCAGGCGGTGGAGATGACGCGCCGCGGTGGCGTGGTGTCGGTGCTGGGGCTTTTCACGAAACCACAAACTCTGGACCCGGCGGTTGTGATGGAGAAGGAGATTACGGTTCAGTGGTCGAACAGTTTTTCGATGTGGAAGGGCGAGTCGGAGTTTGCGACCGCGCTGGGGTTGATCGTGTCGGGGAGTGTTGATCCCGAGTTGATCGTGACGCATCATTTTTCGCTCGATGAAATCGGCGAGGCGTTTGCGACTGCGGATGATAAGCGGCGTTCGGGTGCGATTAGGGTGATGGTGCACCCGATAAGTATCTTTTCGGGTCTCGAATGAGTGTGGACGTGTACTTTAAGAGGCACTGGATCCGAGGATAATCGAGATTTCTTCCCAGGCTGGTCCGGTACTTTGCTTCTCAAAGCCTGCGGCCTTGCAGACAGCTCTCGCTTCGACCACTGTTGCATTAAATAATTGCCACTCGGGCCTGTCTGCGCCAAAGAACTTTGCATATTGGATGGCAGAGTTAGCCGCCATTTGGTCGGGATTGGGATTCGGTGCCTCGGCTTCTTCAACAAATGCGCGGAAACCTAGTGGATCGACCAGTATCTCGTCGAAAAGATCTGGAAACTGCTTCTGAACCATGACTAATAAAGCGAGTAATTCCATATAAAAGTTAACATTGAAAACTCCGAGATGCGAGAAAGCTGCGCTAAGTCCGATCATCCGATTGATGAATCGCTCGTACGTCCTAGGATTCGAACCAAAACCACGTTGTAGGATTTTCCCGATGTTGTCGGAATTGATTTTCAACGCCTCCAACCGTGGGCGATAACGAGCGTTGAGTTGTTCGGGTGAGGGTGCGGGAAGGTCGAAAGCGACATCAATGATCTTTTCTATATATGCAGCTCCTTCGTAAGTTTGACCAAATCGATCTTCAACAGCCGAAGAAAATGCTCCTCGGTCCAGTGCGATGAATGCGATCATCGGCAAGCTCGCCAAATAGAGGTGAATAGCTTCAAGTGCCCTGATCATTTGGTCGGGCAAGCATCGATCAAGATCGTCAATAAATAGCACCAATCTGTGATCCACCGTCCAATTGGCAATCACTTTTCCAAGTTCGTCAATTAGTTCGTCCAGCTCGGTGACATATCCGGTATCTGATTCCGCGTATCCGGCTTTGAAACCTTCAACGATCATTTTCAAGTCGGAGGTTGAGAACCCAGCGGGCAGCCCGATGGTAATTTGGCCTGCTGCGGAGGCAGTTCCACTAATAACACGGCCAACCTGACTACGTAACTTCTTGAACAGACCGGGTTCCATTTTTTCGATCTCAATTTTTCTGAGAATCGTTTGAATTAAGGCCGCGCCAACGTCCTCTTTTCTCTCATATTTCCACGGTGTGAACCAGACGGTCTTATACGATTCGTCGTCAGCCTTGACAAGTTTTTTGTTTCGCTTCATAAAATCGGTTTTGCCTGATCCCCAGGTTCCGTGGATTCCCACGACCAGTGGACTGGCTGATTCAAGACCAGCGACAACTCCAAACAATCCTCTGGCGGTTTGGTCACGCTCAAACTCGTCATTATTAGTTGATATCCGAGTGAATAATTCTGGAGTCAAGATCAGTCACCTCACATTTGAATTGGGTGTGGCCGTAATTCGGGAATATCTGGCACATCGTGGATAGTATGATCCGTGATCATTGTGCAACATCGCTAGCGGCAAGGGGATTGCTGTGTCATGGATCTAATCGCAGGCCAGTTGATCAGGAGTTATGAGTTGATTATTCGTCGGGCGGACCAGGAGGCGGTGGACCGTTATCCGAAGGTGCCGAGATATGCGATTGTGAATGTCGAGCTTGGGAGTTCGAGTTTGCATGTTGGCGACCTGACTTTTTTGCCGGGTTCCAGCGTTCCTTACCACTATCACGATGCGGGCTCTGAAGAGACGCAAATCCTTTTGTCCGGTGTGCTTGAGTGCTGGATCGACGGCAAGCGGACGATCGTGCGCGGGGGCGACACGGTGACTGCTCCGCCCGGTATCAGGCATGCTTTTCACAATCGGACCGATACTCCTGCCCGCATGGTCACGGCTTTTCCGCGGACTTTGCCTGAGACGGTGCATGTCGATGACCCCGAGCTGGAAGACGTTGCAGAACACCCGGCGATTATCCGTGCCGGGACCCGGATCGCGCCTTACATGGCGGGTGTTGACGGGGTTGAGCGTGTTGAGCTTTCGGGCGAGTTTTCCGGGGCCAAATCGACTTACTCCTACATGGTCGTGATACAACCCGGCGCGGCCGTTCCTGTTCGGCGGCACGACCACGACACGGCGTTGTTTGTCGTGGAGGGTCCGCTATCGGCCGATCTGGGGGATGAGGAGGGTGTGGTGCTGGGTGAGAGCGATGGGGCGGTGGTGGGGCCGGGTGAGGGCTACGATTTGCGAAATGAGGGCGACTCGGTTGCTCGTGTGATAATAATTCACCCCGTCCTTCACCCCGAATGATCGTGCCGGTGAAAAGCCGGTAGACTTGCGTCCTGACCCGGGTGGAATTAGCCGGGACGGGTGCTTAGCACGGTGATTGATTCCGGCCCCGAAAGTAGTTGCGATGACGATTCTCCGACGTTCTGACCAGGTGGAGTCCACCCCGTTCGAGGGTGCAAAGATGTTGTTGTTGGCCGGCGCCCCGACGGGTGCGACGATGGCGACGGTTGCGGACCTGACCGTTGAGCCCGGCAAGAGGTCGGTTTATCACCTGCACCCGAATACGGAGGAGTCGATTTTCGTTGTGGAGGGCGAGATGGAGTTCCGGGTTGGTACGACCCGGTTCCTGGCTTCGACCGGCGACTGTGTGCTTGCGCCGCAGGGTGTGGGTCATGGTTTGGAAAATGTTGGGGATTACCCGGCGCGCCTGATCACTATTTATCCGAACGCCAACCCGCAGCGCGAGGTGCTGGACGATGTTGCGTATGCCGATGTCGATCCGGGTCCGACTGTTTTCGTGCGGGGTAACGTCGAGCCGTACGAGTTCTTTGCGGGGATCGAACGGTACGACATGGTCGGCGATTTCCTGGGGGCTACTTCGACATACCTGAGCGAATTGACGTTCGAGCCCGGTTCGGTGGCACCGAATCACTATCACCCGTCGCATGAGGAGTCGATGTTCTGCCTTGAGGGTGACCTGGTGGCGGTTTACGACTCCGACAACAATGTTCCGCTGGCTGCGGGCGATTGCTTTACGTGCGAGGTGGGTGTGCGGCACGGGATTTACAATGCGTCGAATGCCCCTGCGAAGCTGCTGGCAATTCATCCGATACTGAATCCGCCGCCAAGGGTCGATGTCGACTAGTGTGCCGTTGGCACGTTTGTTGAGAGATCGGTGAGTGGTGGTTGGTTCGGGGGGTTTTGCTTCGGTGAGGGGGGCGTAGGGGTTGGCTGCGGGCGCGTGCGTGGCGTTTGGCTCCGGGCATCGTCTGACGACTTGGTCGCGTATGCGGCTCCGCGGGGCACGGCAGGGCCTGGTGGCGTCGGAAATCCGTTTGGGGAGTGTGGGAAGTGGGCGTTTGGTTGCGGGCGTGCGTTAGGCTCCGGGCGTCAGAGGCTGACTTGGTCGCGTATGCAGCTCCGCGGGGCACGGCAGAGCCTGATGACATCCGAATCAGATTGGGAGTTTGGGAAGTGGGCGTTGTGCTCTGGGCGTGCGAGGCGCACGTCGGTCGCGCGTATCCGCGGCGCGGCCCGCGCCCAAGGGGCACCCGGCTCTCAGAGGAGGGGGTAGCGCAGGCCCACACAAAACGCGTCCGCCCGATGGTCATTGCCGGTTTCGGTACATTCAGGCCCTGGCGTGCCCCGCGGAGCTGCATACGCGACCAAGTCGTTCGACGACGCCCGGAGCATAACGCGGGACTATTCGCCGAGTCGCATGCAACTCATGGTGCGTGTGACGCCTTCCATGGAGTGGACTCGATCGCGGACGATCTCGCCAAGTTCATCGAGGCTGCTTGTCTCTATCACGCAGATGATGTCGTAGGGTCCTGTGACGCGGTCGACTTGAACGGTCTGTTCGAGTGATTTCAGGCTATCGAGGACGGAGTTGCTTGTGCCGGCCTGGGTTTCGATTAGCAGGTAGGCCCTGATGGATGCGGCCATGTTTTGAGTCCCGGTCGATTGCCCCGGACCAGCGGCCCGGAGGGTGTGCCCACCAGGCGATACATGGGTGTCCTGTATTTTTTGGTGGGGAGTGCGAGATTATAGTGTGTGGCGGTGCTTTTTGGCGATTATTTATTGAAAGGGAACTCGATGAGCGCGGATGCCCGAGACCAGTTTGACCGGACGGCGGCAAGTTATTCGGTTAGCAGGGCGCACTCGGCGAGCGAGAGTTTACGGCTGTTGAAGGAGTTTGCCGGCGATCGCCGGTATGGCATTGCGCTCGACATTGCGACCGGGCCAGGTTTTACGGCTTTTGCGGTTGCGGACCAGTGCGATTACGTAATTGCGAGCGATATTTCGGGCGGGATGTTGGGGCAGGTGGAAAAACTTGCCGGAGAGCGCGGGCTTCAGAACGTGGGCAGGGCGTTTATCGACGCGCATGCGCTTCCGTTCGGTGACGCGTCGCTTGACCTTGTTATGTGCCGCACCGCCCCCCACCACTTTTCTTCGATTCCTTCGTTTCTTGCTGAGTCGAGGCGCGTTCTGCGGGCTTCGGGCGTCTTGTTGCTGGTTGATACAACGACGAGCGAAAACGAGGCGGCGCGGGTGTGGCACCAGGAGATGGAGTTGCGCCGCGACCGGAGCCATGTTGCTGCGCCGACCCCTTCTGGCTGGCGCAGTGCGCTGGAGGGTACGGGTTTCATTGTGACCGGTGAGGCTTCGACTACGGTCGATATGGCGTTCAACGACTGGGTGTTGCGTTCGAGGACCCCTGAGCGGGAGGTCGAGGCGATGCGTGCGGATTGGTCCGAGATCGATGAGGGAGTGGCGCGCGAGTATGCGATCAGGGAGTTGGCTGGAGGAGATTTTTCGTTCTCGTGGCCGGTGATCGTATTGCGCGCCTCGCCGGGCGAAGGTTCCTCCGAGGGAGATGGTTCAGGCTGAATCGGTCCACCGGACCGGCGGTCACACCTCAGGCAAACGCATTTCACATGTTGTGGTTCACCCCCACAGGCGGTGGCGGTCTGACCTCATCCGAGCGGGCCGGTCGGGCGGATATTCTGCCTGTGTAGGCGGGGCATTGAATTGTGGTTGTTGGCCTGTCTGCGCCCATCTTCATAACGGTCACGGGGGAATTTTCGATCGTACACGCACATGCGGCTGCCGATAATTTTCTGGCGTTTGTTTCTGGCGCCGGGCGGAGCCAGTCATCCGCTGCCAGACAGGCGGTTTCGCATCGTGAAGGTCCGAATATTATGAACGCCAGCCAGCGCGGAATAACGGGTCTTGAGACGGCGATCATCCTGATCGCGTTTGTGGTTGTTGCTTCCGTGTTTGCGTTCACCATTTTGAGCACGGGAGTGTTTGCGTCGGAGCGGGCCAAGGAAACGATTTTTGCCGGGCTGCAGCAGACTAAAAGTACTTTGCGTCCTTCGGGCAGTGTAATTGCGTTCAAGGGTTTCGTCGGTTCGACTGCGGCGATTTTCAAGTTCAGCCTGATGGTTGAGTCGATTGACGGTGCGGACCCGATCGACCTGACCCCGCCTTACACGGCCGATGGTTCGGGGACCGACCCGGATTCGTCGGTCACGACCAACAAGACGACGATCGTTTATATCGATGACAACCAGATTTTGCAGAATGTGCCGTGGACGATTGATTTCCTGGGGACGGGCACCGACAACATGCTCGATAGCGGTGAGAAGGCCGAGATCCAGGTCTGGCTGATGAACCGCTCGACTGGCACGGTCATCACATCGAACAGTTCGGTCAATTACATGGCGAGTGGCGGCCTGACAGCGTCGGGGACGTTACTTACGCCGAACGACCGGTTCACGCTCGAGATTCAGCCGCCGACCGGGGCCGTGTTCACGGTTCGCCGCACTTTGCCTGCGGTGCTCGATACGGTGATCAACCTGCGCTAACCGATGGATTGGCTGCGGTTGCGGTGGGCGTGGTTGCGGTGCTTCGGCGGTATCTCGAATTGTGGGTGGGCGTGCGGTTGTTTGGGATGGCGGTTCAGGCAGCCCGTTTTGCACTGCGCTTCAGGCTGACCAGGGCCCGTCTTACGCAGTCGGCGATCATCTTCTCGACTTTTGCGGCGTCGAGCGGTTTGTGCAGGAAGTCGGTTACCCCTACGAACCGTGCTTTGCGCCGGGATTCTGGCGCGAGGCGTGCCGACATTATGTATTTATAGGCCTTTCTTCGGCCTTTTCCACCGGGCATCATTTCGGTGAGCATGTTGAATGCGTCCATGTCGGGCAGTGACCATTCGGTGATCAGGATGTGCGGGCGGTATTTCCGGAAGGCCTTTATCGCTTCGCCTGCGGTGCTGGCTTCGATGATGTTCTGATTCAGCCGTTTGAGAGTTGACTTCACGAGGTCGCGTGTGGCCTGGTCGGCATCGATGACGAGTATCGTCGTTTTGATCGGTCCCTGGGCTTTGGGCGGGGCCTGGCTGCCGGTGTTTGCGACGGCGGTTTTTTGTATTGCCGTTTTCCTGGGCCTGTGATTGGGATTCTCGAGGTGGAACCTGACCCGTTCGGTCAATACGGCGACCCCGGTGGTTTTAAGCACGAAATCGGTTGCGCCGTTGGCGATGGCTTTGGAAACGTCGGCTGCGTCGTTGGACGACGTGAACATGATTATCGGGACGTTCGATGTTTTCCTGATGGCCGCGCATGCTTCCGTGCCGCTCATCCTGGGCATGCGCATGTCGAGTATTACGAGGTCGGGTTCGAAGACTAGAACCAGGGCGGTGGCTTCCAGACCGTCACTGGCGGCCCGTACGTGGTAGCCCTGTTCGCGGAGTACCATGACGATGGCGTCGCGCAGGTCCGAGATGTCTTCTGCCACCAGGATTTTCGGGGCGGGAGCGGTTGCGGTGACGGGGTCGTCGAGGATTTCAGACGTGATCTCGGACTCCTGAGCCATCAACGGCCAATGGATAGTGGTTGAGTGTGTGGGATTGCGTTGGTGAGACCTCGTGGTTCAGTTACGAAAACCCTGTTGTGCTGACTATTGTCGTGCGCCATTCGAGTTGAAATCGGTTCCAACTGACGCACGTGTGCGAGCCGATGGGTGCGTGGGCTGTGGGTGCGGGTACCACCGTGGTGCGCGTGCTGTGGCCGGGAAAGGCCGACACTCGGGTTGAGTTGAGATGAATAACAGGGGTTGGTGCGTTGGAAAAAATTGCATACATTGCCATTGCCGGGGCGGCGGGGACTTTGACTCGCTACGGTGTGGGGAGCCTTTTCCAGAGGGACGGCGTGAGCGGTATGCCGTGGGGGGTTTTTGCGGCGAATATGGTGGGTTCGCTGTTGTTCGGGTTGATCTGGGCGATGAGCGAGGAGAGGGGCTGGATTAGCGAGAACTTCCGGGTTATCGCGCTGGTTGGGTTTCTGGGGGCGTTTACGACGTTTTCGACGTTCGCTTTTGACAATGTGCAGATGGCGCGTGCTTCGGAATGGGGGTGGTTTGCGGCGAACCTGACGCTGACGAACGTTGGGGGTCTGGCGTTTGTGTATGCGGGTTTCAGTATCGTGAGGCGTTTTTAGTCGCGAGGCGGGCGTTGTGCTCCGGGCGTCAGAGGCTGACTTGGTCGCGTATGCGGCTCTGCGGGGCACGCCAGGGGCTGATGCGTTGGAATCGGTTTGGGAGTTTGGGAAGTGGGCGTGGGGTTAGGCTCCGGGCGTTTTTGGTGGGACTTGTTCGCACCTTGGGACGATTAACGATGTGACGCCTTCGTCGCCGGACCAGTGCCTGCAGTGTGTTGAGATGGGTGACGAGTGGGTGCACCTGCGGCTTTGCATGATTTGCGGGCAGGTGGGTTGCTGCGATAACTCGAAGAACAAGCACGCCACTGCTCATTTCAACAGCGATGGTCACGGCATCATCAGGTCGCTGCAGCCGGGTGAAGACTGGCACTACTGCTACATCGACGACGCGATGTTCGAGCTGGAGTGAAGTATCGAGGGGACTCCGGCGGCGGGACAACTTTGAGATCGATTGCCCGGTGCAAGTTGACCTTTTGGTTTTTGGACGGGATCAGGCTTTTTGCTGCACTGCGCGCGCAAAAACTTTCTTGCCGTGGGGCGAGTTTATTCCCTGCTCGATAAAGCGTTCGGCGCGCTCGACGTTTTGCGGAGTCCACGAGCTGGTCGGTTTTCGTGGGGTGAATCGCGGCAGGTAGCGGTCGTCGTCGAGTCGGCTTTTTAACTGCCGATCCAGCCGAAACATATCGCTTCATCAATCGCGTCGCTGAACGGCACCGAGGGTTTCTTTGTGTGCCGTTTGTAGAAGACCAGGTAGATTTCCTGCGAGGCAAGGTGATGTGTTTCGAGCCAGGCGCGCCATTCTTCCCGTTCGGCGGCGTAGAAGGTTTCCATCACCGCATGATAAGTGGCCTGAGGAAATGCCAGTTGGGTTGCGCCCTGGCAATTTTTTGGGATGTGTCGATGCCCGAACGTTGCTAGGGTTGCGGGATGCCGGACCGCCTGTTCGATGACCCTGAGCTTGCTGCGTTGTACGACCTGTTTTCGCCGTGCGACGGGCGGGCGGATTTTGCTTTCTACCTGCCGCTTGTGATGTCGGCAAAAACGGTGCTCGATGTGGGCTGCGGGACGGGGGCTTTGCTGCACCGTGCCCGGATCGAGGGTCACAAGGGTCGTCTGTGCGGGCTTGATCCGGCGCGCGGGATGATTGAGCAGGCGAGGAGGCGGTCGGACGTCGAGTGGGTGCTCGGGGACCTTGCATCGGTGGCGTGGGAGGGCGAGTTCGATTTGATCGTGATGAGCGGTCATGCGTTCCAGGTTTTCGTTGGGGACGATGAGTTGCGGGTTGCGCTTGCGGCGATCCGTTCGGCTCTTACCGAAGGGGGCCGTTTCGTGTTTGAGACCCGCAACCCCCTGGCCAGGGCATGGGAGCACTGGGGCAGGGAATATTCGGGTGAGGTTACGGACGGTGCCGGTGCGGTTGTGCGGGTTGTGGTTGAGGAGCCGGTTGAGGGGGATGTCGTTCGGTCCAGTCATACGTTCACGAGTTCGGGCTGGGCTGGATCGCGGGTGAGCCAGAGTGTTTTGCGGTTTCTTGATTTGGATTCGCTGGCTTCGTTTCTGGCCGGCGCGGGACTGGAGATCGTTGAGCAGTTCGGGGACTGGGACCGGGGTCCGCTGAGCGATTTTGCCTCGGAGATTATTACGGTTGCGCGGCGGGCCGGGGATTAGGTTTGCGTTGGCCGGTGGCTGTGGAGCGAACCCTGGCGTGGAGGTGGCTGAAGTGTTTCGGGTACCGGATCGGGGTGTTTTCTGAGGGTGGGCTTTGCCGGATAGGGCAATTGCGCAGAAGACTGGAGCATTATTTGCCGTTGTGGGAGTCGGGTGCGCGGCCGGGCGCGGTTGCGTAGCGGGTTGGATTTTAGTTTTTGGGGGTTTTGAATGGCGGCGAAAGAGCGGCGGTTTAATTTTCACTGGGGGAGTGGTGTGGTGGCTGAGGAGGCCCGGTTCGAGAGTGAGTGGCATGATCCGGCGATTCAGTTGCTGAGTTATGACGAGGGCGAGATGGCCGGTGGGCTGGCGGTGCGGTTTTGCTTTTTTAATAAGAAGGGGCGGTTTCAGCGTTCGCCGCTGTTGATTGGTGAGGGTGATCTTGAGGAGATGCGGGTGGCGCTGGAGCAGATGCCGCGGCTCCGGGAGCTGTTGCGGAAGCTGGTTGGGGATTGATGCACTGCGACGGTCGGATTTGGTGAGGGTTGAGTCGAATGGCGTGTTCAGTTGGGCGCTGATTGCCACGTCGATGACTCCTCGCAATGACAGCAGGCCGATCTAGTCGAGTCAAACAGGGCAATGACAGCAGGCCGATCTGGTCGAGTCAAGCAGGGCAATGACGGCAGGCCGAGCTGGTCGAGTCACGCAGGGCAAAAGAAGGGCCCCGGAATTGTCCGGGGTCTTGTTTAGCTGGAATGCGGTATGGCTCCCGAGGCAGGATTCGAACCTACGCCCCGCTGATTAACAGTCGTTATCATCTGGTTTGCGCCGGCAGTGCGCGGTATCGCCGGGAGGAATATTGACCCAGCCGAACATAGTTTTGATTCTTGCTGACGACATGGGGTTTTCGGACCTCGGCTGTTACGGATCTGAGATCGAGACTCCCAATATCGATTCGATGGCCCGTGAGGGCATTCGCTTCAGCCAGATGTACAACATGGCGAGGTGTTGTCCGACGCGTGCTTCGTTGTTGACCGGTCTTTACCCGCACCAGGCCGGGGTGGGGCACATGGTTGGCGATTACGGGGTGCCGGAGTACCAGGGGTACCTGAACGAGAGTTGCGCCACGATAGCCGAGGTTTTGAAGACGGGTGGCTACCGTACGCAGCTTTCGGGCAAATGGCATGTTGGCGGCGACTACCCGCT
>Ga0066376_10000978_pt1 | contig 27694 bp, 22 predicted proteins | sample Knorr_S15_td_Bot_FD_77009 | JGI IMG/M metagenome (GOLD analysis project Ga0066376, IMG submission 77009) | Marine microbial communities from Southern Atlantic Ocean transect - Knorr_S15_td_Bottom_ad_5009_LV_A | ecosystem: Environmental > Aquatic > Marine > Oceanic | place: Southern Atlantic... | reverse complement strand
CTACCCCCCGCCCCGGAGACGATCAAACCATCGTCTTGGTTCCTTAGAATGCCTCAACTCCAGGGACCGCCGATGGCTGCAGGTCTAACATAGGGACTGGTACCACCTTTGGGGGCACGTCAAAGCCCCGGCGGGTCTGCGAAGACCTGCCGGGGCTTTCTCATGTGCCCCAACGTGGGGCCTTGGTCGCCGCTCGCTCCTTGTCTATATAGTTGGGCCTGTAGACCCGACGTCCGCTGCACGGCGCTACGCCATGAAACGCATTTCCTTCCACACCGCCGGTGAATCACACGGTCGGGGCCTGACGGCTCTGCTCGAGGGAATGCCCGCGGGCCTGTCCCTGCAGATGGAGCGGGACGTGGACCCCGAGCTCAAGCGCAGGCAAGGCGGGTACGGACGTGGCCGTCGCATGCAGATCGAGTCGGATCGGGCTGACCTCTTGAGTGGCGTACGGTTGGGAGAGACCTTGGGTTCACCCATTTCCATGATCATCTGGAATCGCGATTGGGAGAACTGGACCACGTCGATGGCGCACCTCCCTCCCGATCCGGACGCAAACCCCAAAGCGCTCCGGCCCCACTACCTGCCGAGGCCAGGTCACGCGGATCTGGTGGGCGCGTTCAAGTACGATCGGCGCGATGTGCGGGATATCCTCGAGCGCGCGAGCGCGCGCGAGACGGCCGCCCGGGTGGCGTGTGGGGCGGTAGCGAAGCGTCTGCTTTCCGAGTTTGGGATTCTCGTCGGCAGTCACGTGGTCTCGATCGGGGACGTAGAGGGTGGCGTTTCCGAACTCCCGGACGACGTCAACGCCGTGGCCGATTCGAACCCCGTGCGGTGTCTCGATGAGGCCGCATCGCAGGAGATGATGGCGGGGATCGATGCCGCCAAGGAGAATGGGGACACGCTCGGCGGAATCTTCGAGGTCGTCGCTACCGGAGTGCCGGTGGGCCTCGGCAGCTACGTGTCCTGGGACGCCAGGTTGGATGGGCGCCTGGCAGGTGCCGTGATGTCCGTACAGGCGGTGAAGGGTGTAGAGGTCGGAATCGGCTTCGAGGGAGCCCGACGGAGTGGCTCCGCAGTGCATGACGCGATCGTTCGTGCGGAGGAGAAGCCACTCAGCGGGGGTATCGGTCGGGCTTCCAACCGGGCAGGGGGCCTCGAGGGGGGCATCACCACCGGAGAGCCGCTTGTCGTGAGGGGCGCGATGAAGCCGATCTCGACCCTCCGAAAGCGCCTCCCGAGCGTCGACCTGCGGGATGGGTCGGAGGGGGACGCTGCGGTCGAGCGCAGCGACGTGTGCGCCGTCCCGGCGGCCGGAGTTGTCGCCGAAGCCATGGTCGCCTTGGTGCTGGCGGATGCGTTCTTGGACAAATTCGGAGGAGATGCGCTGAGCGAAGTGCGTCGGAACTTCGATGGTTACGTGTCGTATCTTTCCGAGCGGGGCTTTGGCGAGCGGTGACGCCGTCCGCCGTGCGCAGGATTCTCCTCGTCGGCTTCATGTGTTCGGGGAAATCCACGGTCGGTCGGCGCGTCGCGGAACGACTGGGGTGGGGCTTCATCGACGTGGACGATACGATCGTCACGGAGGTGGGCACCCCCATCGCTGTGATCTTCGAAGAGCGTGGGGAGGCCTACTTCCGTGACGTGGAGGAGCGCTTGACCCGAGAGGCCATGAGTCGGGAAAGGGTCGTCATCGCGACGGGGGGAGGCTGGGGTGCGGCAGCGGAGAGGCTGCGGTCGGTGCCTGACGGGACCGCGACAGTCCACCTTCGGGTGAGTCCGGAAGTGGCCGCAATACGCGCCGCTGCGAGTGCCGGGTCGAGGCCCTTGTTGAGTGGACAAGACACGCTGTCAGCAGCTCGAAATCTGCTCTCCCAGCGGTTGAGCGGATACGCCTCCGCAAGGTGGGAGGTGGACACAGCGGACGACACCGTAGAAGATGTGTCGGCCCGGATTCTGGAAATCTTGGAAATTCCCGCCCTTCCAAACGAGGTGGAATGAGCGACAAGGACGGCAAACGACTCGTGATCGTCGAGTCTCCTGCGAAGGCGCGAACGCTCCGCAAGTACCTCGGACCGGAGTACGAGATCGCCGCATCCGTGGGACACGTTCGTGACCTGCCTACGAAGGAGCTCGGTGTCGATATCGACAATCGCTTCGAGCCGAAGTACGTCACGATCCACGGGAAGGGCAAGGTCATCAATGACCTCAAGAGGAAGGCGAAGAAGGCCGAGCGAGTGATTCTGGCGACGGACCCGGACCGCGAAGGTGAAGCGATCGCCTACCACGTAGCCGAGCAGCTGGGCTATGAGAAGGACCGGAGTCGCTTTGAAAGAGTCACCTTCTGGGAAGTGACGAAGAGTGCGGTCAAGGAGGCCTTGGAGGCCCCCGGCCCGCTGGACATGCGCAAGATCGAAGCTCAGCAGGCACGACGGATACTCGACCGACTGGTGGGATATAAGGTCAGCCCCATGTTGTGGAAGCCGATTCGTCCGGGGCTGTCGGCCGGCCGCGTGCAGACCGTGGCTCTGCGCCGTATCTGTGAGCGTGAGGACGAGATCCGCGCCTTCGTCGAGGATGAGTACTGGTCGATCACGGCTCATCTCAAGAAAGACGACCAGCCCTTCGAGGCCCGACTGCATCAGATCGACGGCAAGAAGTTCAAGCTGGAAAATGAAGAAGCCGCGACCGGGGCTGTCTCCGACGTGCGTGGCATCCCGTACACGGTCACCCATGTAAAACGCCGAGAGCGCAGAAAGAACCCCGCGGCACCGTTTACGACGTCGACGCTCCAACAGGAGGCCGCGAAACGTCTCCGCTACTCGACGCGGCGGACCATGTCGAACGCTCAGCGGCTTTACGAGGGGCAGGAGATCGGAGGACGAGGGCAGCTCGGTCTGATCACCTACATGCGGACTGACTCGACGCGGGTGTCCGCCACCGCGGTCGACCAAGCTCGCGAGTGGATCGCAGAAGAATTCGGGGACTCCTATGTACCGAAGGCGCCCCGGCTCTACACGGGCAAGCAGGCACGAGCCGCGCAGGACGCGCACGAGGCGATCCGTCCGACCGACGTGACCATCCACCCGTCTGAGGCGGAGCGCTATCTCGAGACCGACCAGGCGAAGCTTTACGAGCTGATCTGGCAGCGGTTCGTTGCGAGCCAGATGTCGCCCGCGGTGTACGATACCACGACGGTGGACTTCGATCTGACCGGGTCGAGTGCGCGGCACTACTTGTTCCGGGCCACCGGTTCCATCGTGAAGTTTCAGGGCTTCACCCGCCTCTACCTGGAAGCGCACGAGGCGGGAGAGCATCGCCGGCTCGACGACCTAGAACCGCTTCCTGAGCTGGCCGAAGGCGACGTCAGCGACCTCGAGCGCATCGAGCCCAAACAGCACTTCACGCAGCCGCCGCCGAGGTACTCGGAGGCGAGCTTGGTCAAGGAGATGGAGGCGCTGGGCATAGGACGCCCCTCCACATACGCTCAGATCATTTCGGTAATCATAGATCGGGGCTACGTGGAGCTCGAGCAGAGACGCTTCAATCCCACCGATCTCGGGGAGGTCGTATCGAAGCTGCTCGTGCGGATCTTTCCGGACATCTTCGACGTCGAGTTCACCAGCCGCATGGAGGACGAGCTCGACCGGATCGAGGATGGTGAAGTCGAGTGGCAGAGCGTGCTCGAGGGCTTCTACCCAGGCTTCCAAAAACGCATCGAGGAAGGTGAGGCTCAATCCGACGAGATCATCAAGGAGATTCTTGCCGCGGAGGGGGAGGTTTGCGACAAGTGCGGCCGTCCGATGCTCGTCCGATGGAATCGTTTTGGGCGCTTCCTAGGGTGCTCCGGATACCCCGAGTGCAAAAGCACTCGCTCGCTGGACGGCTTCAATCCCGAAGGTGAAGAACTCGGCATGCACCCTGAGCTGGGTCACATGGTCCGGCTGAAATACGGTCCTTATGGTCCGTACGTCGAACTCGAGACCGCGGAAGAGGGAGTAAAGCCCAAGCGCGCGAGCCTTCCCAAGGGGCAGAAGCCGGAAGATGTCGATCTGGCGCAGGCCGTGAAGCTGCTCGAGTTGCCGCGACCGATCGGTGAAGACCCTCAGAGCGGCGAAGAAATCGTGGCCGGTCTCGGGCGCTTCGGGCCCTTCGTCCGCAGGGGCAAGACCTTCGCCAGCCTCAAGTCGCACGACCAGATGTGGACGGTGACGCTCGCCGAAGCAGTCGAGCTCGTGAATGCGAAGGCGGCCGGCAAGAAGGCCCCGCTCAAGGAGCTCGGGGCGCACCCGAAGAGCGGAGAGGACATTGTCGTCCTGTCGGGCAGGTACGGGCCCTATGTGACCGATGGCTCGCTGAACGCGACGCTCCCGAAAGGAACTGAGCCGGAAGACGTCGACATGGAGATGGCCGTCGACCTGCTCGAGAGGAAGGCTGCCCGAGGAGGCAAGGGGAAGGGTAAGGGCCGGAAGAAGAAGTGACTGTGACCGTCGTTGGAGGGGGCCTCGCAGGATGTGAGGCGGCCCTCCGACTCGCCCGAGCCGGACAGCATGTCCGTCTCATGGAGATGCGCCCAGAGCGAGGCACGGATGCGCATCAGACGGCCAACCTCGGCGAGTTGGTGTGCACCAACTCCTTCAAGACCGAGGATACGGCGAACGCGCACGGGCAACTCAAGCGCGAGATGCGGTCTCTCGGCTCGCTGCTGCTCCGGTCGGCTGACGTGTCGCGCGTCGCCGCGGGGTCTGCCCTCGCGGTCGATAGAGCCCTTTTCTCCAACGCAATGACCGAGGCGGTAGAAGCGGAGTCGAACATCGACGTGGACCGGGCCGAGTGTGCGGAAATGCCGGAGGGCCCGACCATCATAGCCACCGGTCCGTTGACCTCCGATTCGTTGTCCGGGGCGATCCAGGGGCTATTGGGGGACGACGGCCTCGCATTCTTCGACGCGATCGCGCCGATCGTCCATCGGGACAGCATCGACGAGAGCATCGTCTTCGCGGCGGGCCGTTTCGATGAGGACTCAGACTATCTCAACTGTCCGATGAGCGAGCCGGAATACGTAGCGTTTATCGAGGCGCTCAACGGTGGCGAGTCGCATCCGGGGCATGACTGGGACGCCGTTCCATACTTCGAAGGCTGCCTTCCGGTCGAGGTCATGGGCTCGCGCGGACTGGACACGCTTCGGTTCGGACCGATGAAACCCATCGGCCTCACGGACCCACGCACGGGCGAGCGACCCTGGGCGGTGGTGCAGCTCCGCCGGGAGGACCGGGCCGGTCAGATGTGGAACATGGTCGGGTTCCAGACCCGGCTGCGGGTGGGGGAGCAGAGGCGGATCTTCACCATGATCCCGGGACTGTCCGACGCGGAGTTTCTACGTTGGGGATCCATTCACCGGAACAGCTATCTCAACTATCCAGTGTGCCTCTCCGAGTACGGTTCGCCTCGCACGCGACCGGACCTTCTTTTTGCGGGACAACTTACGGGTGTGGAGGGGTATACCGAATCGGCGGCCAGCGGCATATTGGCCGGGATCAACCTTGCGAGGCTACTCAACGGAGAGGAGCCCGTGGTGCCCCCCCCCACGACGATGATCGGCGGCCTCCTGCGCTATCTTCGCGATGCGAAGCCTGGGCACTTCCAGCCCATGAACTCGAATTGGGGTCTTGTGGACCCCCTCGAGCATCGTGTGAAGGGCAAGCGGCTGAGGCGTGAAGCGCTCGCAGAGCGAGCCCAGGAGCACTTCCTAGGGTGGATGACCGAGCACGGCATCTCTCTGGTGGGCCCGGAGCGAGTCGAGGTCATAGCGCGCTGATGATGTCGACACGATGAGCCATGAAGAGCAACGGGCCGAGGTGCGGGACTTTCTCACCCACCTCGAGCAGGAGCGGCAGCTCTCACCGAATACCGTCAAGGCGTACGCGACGGACCTCCGTCAGCTCACGACGTTCCTGACGGAGTATCTGGCTCGCTCCGAGTGGGACTGGTCCGACCCCGACATCGATAGACTTGCCTTTCGGGGCTTCATGGGCTGGCTGGAGCGACAGGGCCTTTCCAAGCGCACCATCGCGAGGAGAATTTCTGCGACCCGAACGTTTTTCGGCCATCTGCACCTAGAGGAGCGCCTCGAGGCCGATCCCACGAGCGCCGTTCGGGCGCCCAAGGTCGAGAAGCGCCTGCCGGAGCACCTGTCGGAGGGCGACATTCGGGAGGTGTTCGAGGCGGCGGAGCGAAGGGCCGCCGAAAACACGCTGGCCACGACCCGTGAGCTGCTGATCTTGGAGTTGCTCTACGGGAGTGGGCTGCGCCTCGGCGAGCTGCACGAGTTGGACCTCTCGACAGTCGATCGCGACTCCAAGCTTGTGCGCGTAATGGGGAAGGGCCGAAAAGAGCGCATCGTCCCGGTGACCGACTCCACGCTGGTCGCTATGGGCCGATACGAGCCGCGGCGCGAGGAGGTGATCGCCAAGAAGGAGACGGCCCTCCTCGTGAACGCTCAGGGCAGTCGGCTCTCGCGCCGTTCGATCCAGGCGGCGGTAGGCTCGTGCTTCGAGGCCGCTGCCGGTGCCCAGGGGCTGTCATCGCATGCGCTTCGCCACTCCTTCGCGACCCACCTAATGGACGCTGGAGCCGATCTCCTGGCGGTGAAGGAGTTGTTGGGGCACGAGTCCCTGTCGACCACCCAGATTTACACACATACCTCCAAAGAGCGGCTGCTAAGCGTCTATAAGGACGCTCACCCGCGGAGCGAGTAGGCTCAGGCCGCGCTCGCCTGCCATTTCGGCAGCATCGAGGTTAGATTCGTGGCCCCCCGCTTGCACCTGCGTGCTCTGTGTCGAGCCCGCGATCGGGCGGGCTCATTTCTATCGCTCCTTGAGGCACCGTATGACGCTTCCAGTGGTTCGCGCGACAACCGTACTCGCGGTAAGGAAGGACGGCCGGGTCGCCATGGGAGGCGACGGCCAAGTGACGATGGGCGACACCATTGTAAAGGGGAAAGCCCGCAAGGTGCGCCTGCTCAAGGACGGCGCGATCCTCGCTGGCTTCGCGGGGGCAGTCGCCGACGCCTTCACCTTGTTCGAGAAGCTCGAGGAGAAGCTCGAGCGGTTTCCCGCCAACATGCCCAAGGCGGTCGTAGAGCTCGCGAAGGAATGGCGCATGGACCGGCACCTACGCCGGCTGGACGCTCTCTTGGCCGTGGCCGACAAGGACTACCTGTTCCTGGTGAGCGGAACGGGAGATGTCATCGAGCCCGATGATGAGGTCCTTGCGATCGGTTCGGGCGGTTCGTACGCACTCGCCGCTGCGCGCGCCCTCAAGAGCAGTTCAGACCTGGACGCGGTCGCACTGGTGCAGCGCGCACTCGAGATCGCGGGCGAGATTTGCATCTATACCAACAGCGACATCGTCGTCCTCGAGTTGGGTGCCGAAGAGGGAGAATCAGAATGACCAGCAAGGCGCTCGAACGTCAGAACACCGCACGGGGAGCCGAGCTCGAAGCCGAGAACGAGGACGGCGTCTGGCTCGATGAGCTGACGCCGAGCCAGATCGTCGCCGAACTCGACAAGTACATCGTGGGCCAGAAAGACGCGAAGAAGGCCGTCGCGATCGTTCTCAGGAACCGTTGGCGTCGCCAGCGGGTCGAGGAGGAGATGCGGGAGGAGATCGCGCCGAGCAACCTCATCCTCATCGGGCCCACAGGCGTGGGAAAGACCGAGATCGCCAGGCGCCTGGCTCGCCTGGCCGGTGCACCATTCCTGAAGGTTGAGGCTTCGAAGTTCACGGAAGTGGGCTACGTGGGCCGTGATGTCGAGTCCATGATTCGTGACTTGGTGGATATCTCCATCAACCTCGTGCGTGCCGACCGCGAGTACGAGATGCAGGAGGTTGCGGAGCGACGGGTCGAAGATCGGATTCTCGATCTGCTGCTGCCGGTCGCGAACCCCGATCCTGAGCCCGATCCGGCCGTCGAGGGGGACCGGCCACATATTTTTGTCGCCGGCCCGGCAGGCGTGGCTGAGGAGGAGTCGAACGGAATCCAGGATCGGAAGCGCCGCAGCCGGGAGAAGCTGAGGGTGCTGCTGGTGGACGGGAAGCTCGAGGACCGAGAGATCGAGATCGAGGTCGCTCAGTCCGCCAACATCGAGGGCATGATGATACCGATGGGCGGTGGCGAGGGCCTGGATCACAACTTCACAGAAATGCTCCAGGACATGCTTCCGAAGCGTACCAAGCGCCGCACTGTGACGGTTGCCGCGGCCCGGCGGATTCTGCTTCAAGACGAACTCGACAAGCTCGTCGATATGGACGAGGTCGTGAGCGAGGCACTGTATCGGGCCGAGGAGATGGGCATCGTTTTCCTCGACGAGATCGACAAGGTGGTAGGTATGGGTGGGGGGATGGGCCCCGACGTGAGCCGAGAGGGCGTCCAGCGGGACCTCTTGCCAATCGTCGAGGGGTCGACGGTGGCGACCAAGTATGGGTTGGTCCGCACCGACCACATTCTCTTTATCGCGGCCGGGGCGTTTCACGTCGCAAAGCCATCCGACCTGATCCCTGAGCTTCAAGGTCGCTTCCCAATTCGGGTCGAGCTGAAAACACTCGATGAGGGAGACTTCGTTCGGATTCTCCAGGAACCGCGCAACGCGCTCCTCGAGCAGTACAAGGCCCTCATCGAGACGGAGGGCTCTTCGGTCGACTTCACGGACGACGGCATCGCCGAGGTCGCGCGCATCGCGATGGAGTTGAATGAGCGCATGGAGAACATCGGTGCACGGCGGCTTCAGACGGTCATGACCACGCTCCTCGAGGAGGTCCTGTTCCGGCTGCCCGAGTCCGGAACTGAAAGCATCGTCGTCGACCGTGCTTTCGTAAAAGACCGGCTGGAGAAAGTGTCCACGGACGAAGATCTCAGTCGTTATATCCTTTGACGACCAGGATCGAGGCGAGCAGATGACACCGGAAGGCGCCCGGCGGCACTTCTTGGCCATCCCCGACCTCAGCGCGGGGGAGCTTACAGCTCTTCTGGAGCGCGCTCGAGCCCTCAAGAGCGGAGAGGACGCGTCGCAGCTCACCGGGAAGAGCCTCGTGATGATCTTCGGCAAGAGCTCGACCCGGACTCGTGTTTCGTTCGAGGTCGGCATGACCCAACTGGGTGGACACGCTCTGTTCCTGTCCGACCGCGACAGCCAGGTCGGCCGGGGCGAAACGATCCATGACACCGCCAAGGTGCTGTCGCGATACGCAGACGGGATCATGATTCGGACGTTCGGACACGACGTGGTCGAAGAGTTTGCCGAGCACGCGTCTGTCCCGGTCATCAACGCGCTGACGGACCTTCTGCACCCGTGTCAGATCATGGCTGACCTCCAAACGGTGGCCGAGGAGTTCGGGCCCGATCACAGCACGCGGACCGTCGCGTGGATCGGCGACGGGAACAACGTGGCGAACTCATGGCTCAACGCGGCGTATCGGCTGGGTTTCTCGCTGCGTCTGGCGTGCCCCGAGGGGTACGATCCCGACTCAGAGATCTTTGCGAGGGCGCGTGAAGCCGGGCGTATCACGCTGACGAGGGACCCACACGAGGCCGCAGACGGCGCGGACGTGGTGACGACGGACGTCTGGGCATCGATGGGTCAGGAGGACGAGGCACAAGCCCGAGAGGCTGCCTTCCGCGGCTTTGCGGTCGATGACGCTCTGATGGGGCGAGCCCACCCGAGTGCGATTTTCCTCCACTGTCTGCCGGCACACCGAGGCGAGGAGGTGAGCGCCTCCGTTATCGACGGCCCACAGTCGCGCGTCTTCGACGAGGCCGAGAACCGGCTGCACGCTCAGAAGGCGATTCTCCTGGAGCTCATGGAATGACGGATGTCTTGAAGCGTACACCGCTGTATGATCGGCATGTGGCCGCCGGCGGAAAAATGGTTCCGTTCGCGGGGTTCGAGATGCCGGTTCAATACCCGACCGGAATCACGGCGGAGCACCGTGCTGTCAGAGAAGCGGCTGGGCTCTTCGACGTCTCCCACATGGGCGAGTTCGTGCTACGGGGCCCCGAGGCGCTCGACCTCATCCAGCACGTGTCCGTCAACGATGCGTCGAAGATCGAGGTCGGTCAGGCTCAGTACTCCGCCATGGCTCTGGAGTCGGGCTGCGTGGTGGACGATTTACTCATCTATCGGTTTGCGGACCGCTATATGTTGGTCGTCAACGCCTCGAACCTCGCGAAGGATCTGGCCTGGATTCGTCAACATGCCCAGAGCTATGACGTTCGCATCGAGGACGAATCGGACCAAACCGGTCTTCTGGCGCTGCAGGGGCCGGCGGCTCGAGAGATCTTGAGGCCGCTCGCGAATCCGAACGTGGACGAGGTCACTTACTACCGATTCGTGGAGGGCCAGGTAGCAGGCCTCCCGGCCATCATCAGTGGCACAGGGTACACCGGTGAGGACGGGTTCGAGCTTTACGTCGCCGCTCGAGACGCTCCCGCGATATGGGACGCGCTTCTCGCGGGCGGAAGTTCCGCGGGCCTGATTCCAACCGGCCTTGGCGCGCGCGACTCGCTGCGCCTGGAAATGGGATACGCCCTCTACGGGAACGACCTCGACGACGGTCACACGACGCTCGAATCGGGGCTGGGCTGGGTCACGAAGCTCGACAAGGGCGACTTCGTGGGACGAAATGCCTTGGCCGCCCAAAAGGAGGAGGGAGTGCAACGCCGGCTCGTCGGCCTCACTGTGCAAGCCAGGGCGTTTCCGCGGCCCGGCTACGCGATCCTGTCGGGTGGTGAGAGCGTGGGAGTCGTGACCAGTGGAACGGTGAGCCCCTCGCTCGGCATCGGGGTGGCCATGGGGTATGTGCAGACTCAGCTGTCGAAGGAGGGGACACCGCTCCAGATCGACGTGCGAGGTCGTCCCGTGGATGCCGTCGTGCAACGACCGCCTTTTTACAAGGAAGGGTCCATTCGGCGGTAGCCGAATACGGACCACCGCTCATGCGAATCGGAATCTTGACGGTCAGTGACGGCTGCGCGCGAGGTGAGCGCGAAGATCGCAGCGGTGCACTCATCGAGGAGTGGTGTGCGAGGAACGGGTATGAGGCCGCCGCACGCGAAGTCGTCCCGGACGAGACGACGGACATCGCGCGGGTGCTGACGTCATGGGCGGACGCTCTCGACGTGGACGTGATCCTGACTACGGGTGGCACGGGGCTGACGCAGCGTGACGTCACGCCAGAGGCCACGAGGGCCGTGCTGGACCGCGAGGCTCCCGGCATCGCCGAGCACATTCGACGCGTGGGGATGGAGAGCACGCCCTTTTCCGCGCTGTCCCGCGGATTGGCCGGCGCACGTGGTCAGACCCTGATCGTCAACTTCCCGGGGAGTCCGGGTGGCGTTGAGGATGGTTTGTCGGTCTTGGATCCGTTGCTTGCACACGCGGTGCAACTCCTCCGCAACGACAGTGTGCCCCACGACGCCTCGGGGGGCGGCTCGTGACTGACGATCGTGTTCTGATTTCCACACATGACCTCCCGGTTGCGGGACAGCTGAGAGAGGGCTTCAAGGCGTCCGGCTACTCGACCGATCTGGTCACTCCTGACGAAGACCTGAGTGCCGACGACTCGGCGGTATTGCTCGTCCTGACCGGTGGGGCTGAGGAAGGGGGTGGGAGTCTGGCGAGCCAGGCCCGTACCGAGCTGCACATCCCCGTGTTCGCCATCGCCGCGCACTCCTCGCTGGCTCCCGCGCTGCGACCAGGGTTCGATGAGGTCTTTCCGAGAGGAGCGCCGGTCGACGACATCGTGCTTCTCGGTAGCCGTCTCGTCGAACGGGGACGCCTGCAACGGCTGATTGGCATCCTCGGAGAGACCGACGCCATGATGGAAGTGCTGGAGCGGGTTGTACAGATCGCACCGGTAGCCGCCACGGTCCTGGTGACCGGCGAATCGGGTACCGGGAAGGAACTCATCGCCCGTGGCCTACACGCCCTCTCGCCGCGCCGTCACAAGCCGTTCATTGCGGTGAACGTCGCGGCGCTCTCGGACAGTCTTCTGGAATCGGAGCTGTTCGGCCACGAGAAGGGCGCGTTTACCGGAGCGATCGACGCGCGTCGCGGCCTGTTCGAGCTATCCCATGGCGGTACGATCTTCTTGGACGAGATCGGCGAGATGCCGCTTGCGACTCAGACCAAGCTGCTCCGTGTTCTCGAGGAACGCGAGTTCCACCGGGTCGGGGGTGAGCACACGATCAAGGTCGACGTGAGAATCGTCGCAGCCACCAACCAGGATCTTCGGCAGATGGTGGCGATCGGTGAGTTCCGGAGAGACCTGTACTTCCGTATCAACGTACTCAGCATCGCACTGCCGGCGTTGAGAGAGCGGCGTGATGACATCCGACTCCTCGTCGAGACATTCGTGCAAGATGCGTCCGAGTGTCATGATCGGGTCTTCCCAGGCATTTCGGCTGAGGCGATGGAACTGCTGATCGCATACTCGTGGCCCGGGAACGTCCGCGAGTTGAAGAATTTGGTCGAGTCGATGGTGGTTCTCGCACCGCGGCGGGCCATACGACCCGAGGATCTCCCGGAAGAAGTCCGAAGCGGTGCTGGGCTCTCCCTGCTGCCCGCACCGATTCGGCGGGTGCGCGGGGGAGAGCAGGGCCGGACCGACTTCCGGCCGGAGCTCGAATTCGTCTTCCGTACCCTGGTCGAGCTCCGTGTCGATATGGACGAACTGAAGCGTGAGTTCGACGTATACCGGCACGGAGGTCCCGTGTCGCTGCCGGGCGAGACCCTTATCGGACAGGTGGGGTCGGGGTCGGCGACCGCGTCTCTGGGGGGAGGCGGAATCGAATTGGGTGCATACTCCCCGTCTTCTTACAGTGATGGATTCGAGGAAGTGTCCAGTGCGGAGTTCCGACCCGAGGCCCGGGTGCCGGACGACTCCGTGGTCGTATTCCGCGCGGGGATGACCATGGAGGATCTAGAGCGCCGAGCGATCGCGGCCGCGCTCGAATCGGTTCGTGGCAATCGGAGGAAGGCGGCTGAGCAGCTCGGGATCGGCGAGCGGACGCTGTACCGAAAGATCGCGAAGTACGGATTGGACGACTGATGGCGTCCGGTACTACGCACTAGGCCGGTCGGCTAGTCTCGTAGTCGCCCGCCGGCACGCGCGCGCGCACGGACGCGTTCCGCATGGATCCGCGGGAGGATGACGCTCCATTCGGTGCTTCGCTCCAGGCCGTACATGAGCGTGAGGTCCGCCTCGAGGTCGACAGCCCCCGCGAACGCGTACACGGCCATCTCAGTTTCCCGTTGACGAAGTCGCCTGGAACCCCATGTCGGCGTGATGGGTGTGATCGTGCCGGGGCGGACGCGAACGCCCCTAGAGACGATCTGCACTTCTTCCGGCACGAACCGCATGTCGGCTTGGTCGGAGAAGAACGAAACCAGGAAAAGAGAATCGTCGCCGTCGGTCGCCGGGCCGCGGTGCGCCACGGCAAGACTCGACAGACGCTGGTACGTGTCTGGCGCCGTCACGCGAATAACGGACTCAGCGAGAGGAGTGACGAGGATCTGAAGTGAGCCGCTGCTGATCGAGATGGAGACCTGCTCCTGGCGGAGCGTACCGTACCCGGGCGGAGGCATCTCGGCGCTGGCGCCGGCCACTGCCCCCTGAGGCCCCTCCATGCCAGGAGGCAGAGCGCAGCCGGCCCACAGCAGCACGACTACGAGCATCGGTGTCCTACCGCGGGGCCGTGGCTCTCTCACACCGACCCCGCGGACTCCACGAGCTCTTCGAGCGCCATCAGAAGCTCCTCGCGGCCCTCTCCGGTTTTGGACGAGAAAGGCACGATCTGATCTTCGGGGATCTCGAGCCCCTCACTCGTTCGCTTCATCGCGGCAGCGCGTTCGCGTTTCTTGAGCTTGTCCATCTTGGTGAGGACCACCAGAGCGGGGATCGCCAACTCAGAAAGGTAGGCGATCATCCTCAGATCGTGAGGGGTGGGATCACGACGTGCGTCGACCAGGTGTACGAGGCCCCGCACTAGGCCCGACTTGCCGAGATACCAGTCGATGAGCTCGCCCCAGGCGTCGCGCACCTTTTCGGGGGCCCGCGCGTATCCGTATCCCGGCAGGTCGACGAGGAAGAAGAGATCGTTTACAAGGAAAAAGTTGATCGCGCGAGTCTTGCCGGGCGTCGCAGAAACCCGAGCGATCTTACTTCGGGTTCGGCGTAGGACGGTATTGATGAGCGACGACTTCCCGACGTTCGACCGCCCAGAGAAGGCGATTTGCGGGAGCGACCCCGGTGCCGCACCTCCGGGCGCGGCGATCGTGCCTGCGTATTCGACGCTGTGAATCTTCATCCGTGCGAATACGGCGCACCGAGAGCGGGAGGTGCCGTCCGAGGGCTGGGTCGCAACGGGCTCTCGACGAGCACCGCGTCCATCACCTCATCCATCGTGCGCACGAGGTCGAAGGTCACCCTGTCCAGGACCTCGTCTGGAAGCAGCTCGAGATCCGAGGCGTTCGCCGACGGAAGAACAACCCGACGCACGCCGCCTCTGAGCGCAGCTACGGCTTTTTCCTTGATGCCACCAACGCCCAGCACGCGTCCCCGGAGTGTGATCTCACCGGTCATGGCCACGTCAGCACGTGTTGGCTGATCGATGAGCGCCGAGATGAGCGCGACGGCGATCGTGATGCCGGCAGAGGGGCCATCCTTGGGGGTTGCACCTTCCGGGATGTGGATGTGCACGTCGATCTTCTCATGAAACTTCGGATCGAGCCCAAGCAGTCCCGAGCGTGAGCGCGCATACGTCACCGCTGCATGGGCCGACTCCTTCATGACGTCGCCGAGCGTTCCCGTCAGACGGAGATTTCCGCTTCCCGGGACCACAGCGACCTCCACGTCCAGCACCTCACCCCCGGCCGCGGTCCACGCGAGTCCGTTCGCGATACCGACCCGGTCCCCGTCTTGGTCGCGATCGGTAGGCGAGTAGGGTGGGGGGCCCAGGAGTTCTTTGAGCACCGGCGGCTCGACCACGCTGGTCGTGGCTCCGCCTTCGGCAACCGATCTCGCAATCTTACGGGCGATCCGCGACAGACGGCGCTCCAGCTCGCGGACACCTGCCTCCCTGGTGTACCGGGCGATCACCTCATGGACTGCGTCATCGGAGAGGATGACCTCACCCGCTGACAGGCCGTGCCTCGCCGCTTGCTTGGGCCAGAGGAAGCGTTTCGCGATCTCCCGTTTCTCGGTATCCAGGTAGCCGGGGAGCCGTATGATCTCCATTCGGTCGCGGAGCGGTTCGGGGATTCCCTGAAGCGTGTTTGCGGTGGCGATGAAGAGGACGTCCGAAAGGTCGTATTCGAGCTCCAGATAGTGATCAGTAAACGTGCGGTTCTGCTCGGTATCAAGAACCTCGAGGAGCGCCGCGCCGGGATCCCCATGGAAGTCCCGGGCGAGCTTGTCGACTTCGTCCAGGAGGAACACGGGATTCGTGGTGCCACTCCTGCGCATTCCTTGGACTACGCGGCCGGGTAGAGCACCCACGTATGTGCGCCGGTGTCCTCGGATCTCCGCCTCATCCCGCACGCCCCCCAAGCTCACTCGGACGAACTCGCGCCCAAGCGCTTCAGCGATGCTGCGCCCCAATGAGGTCTTCCCAACGCCAGGGGGGCCAACCAGGCAAAGGATCGGGCCGCGCATGTCCTCGACCAGCGAAAGCACGGCGACATGATCCAGTATGCGATCCTTGACCTCCTCGAGGCCGAAGTGCGCGGCCTCGAGGATCTCGGCCGCGTGCTCGACCGACAGGTTGTCCTCTGAGCGTCCGGACCAGGGCAGGCCGACGATCCAATCGAGGTGGGTACGGATCACCGCGGCTTCCGGCGACACCGGATTGAGGCGCTTGAGTCGGTTCAACTCCTTTCGGGCCCGGTCGAACGCATGCGGCGGAAGCCCTGCCTCATCTACGGCGTCGTGAATCTCTTGCCACTCGTCGGCCTCTTCCTGCGGTGCTTCCTTGTGGATGGCTTTCAGGCCCAATCCGAAATCCGGCGCGCGATCACTGCTCAGCTGGAGCTGGATCTGGCGGTCTAACTTGGCCTCGATCCGCATGATCTCCAGCTCTCGAATGAGCAGCTCCCGGAGCACGTTGAGCTGATCGGCGAGGTCGGTCGCCTCTAGCAGCTCCTGCTTCTCCACGGGGGGGAGAAGCAGATGACCCGCAACCAAATGGGCAAAGCGGACGCGGTCCCCTTCCGCGGACAGGATGCCGGACAGTTCCTCCGGAATCCGATCGTGGAGGCGCGCGTACTCGGCGTACAGCGTCACCACCGTCTTCGTGAGCGCGGCGACCTTCTCTGGTCGGTCGCCCTCCGGCTCGATCTCGCGGCCCGTGAGCAGCTCGATCGTGGCTCTCAGGGCCGCGGTCGTCGTCGTGAGCCGCTTGATACGCGCGCGTCCGAGGCCCTCCAGGACGACCCGGGACGTCCCGTCCGGCAGGTGCGTCACTTGTATGATGCGGGCCACCGTCCCGACTCGGAAGATGTCTCCGGAGCCCGGGTCGTCGATCGCTGGATCCTTTTGTGTGACCAGAAGAACCAGATCGTTGTCCGCCCTTGCCGCGTCCAACGCCGCGACTGACCGCTGCCGCCCTATGAGCAGGGGGAGCACGATGTAGGGGAAGAATACCAGGTCCCGCAGCGCGATCACCGGAATGCGGTCAGGCACCTCGATCTGATCTTCGGCCCGGATGAGATTCGCCATTCGTCCGTCTTTCGTGCCCGGGGGGTGCGGCTTCGGCGCGTATCGTAGGCGCTTGGCCGCCCGAGCAACAGGGACAGCGTTCGTCGATGGGCGGCGGGTGGCTTTTTGTCGCCTAGGCAACAATACTGCCGGAGCAAAGGGTTCTGCTGGGCCGCTTTTCACCGCTTCGCGACAGAAGCTAGGCCTCTAGCTTCTGCTCTTCCGGGTGCAACACCAGGATGGGCGGCACTCCTTCCTCGACGCTCTCCTCAGTAACGACGACCTCGCGCACGTCACTGCGCGAAGGAATCTCGAACATCACGTCTCGCAGGATGATTTCGATGATCGATCGGAGGCCTCGGGCTCCGGTGCCCCGCGCAAGCGTCTTTTTCGAGATCGCGTTGATGGCTTCCCGGTCGAATGTGAGCCCGATGCCTTCGAGCTCGAACATCTTCAGATACTGCTTGACCAGGGCGTTCTTCGGCTCCTCGAGGATGCGCACGAGCGCCTCTTCGTCCAGATCGTCAAGATGGACGCTCACCGGCAGGCGGCCAACCAACTCCGGAATGAGTCCGTAGCGTTGGAGATCCTCGGGTTCCACCCATTGCATGAGGTTCCCGTCCTTCTGTTCTCGCTGTTCTCCGGCGAAGCCGATCCGCCGCTTGCCGAGACGGGCCTCTACGATTTTTTCGAGGCCATCGAAGGCCCCCCCGCAGATGAAGAGAATGTTGCGGGTGTTGATCTGGATGTACTCCTGCTGCGGATGCTTCCGCCCGCCCTGCGGGGGTACCGACGCGATGGTGCCCTCGAGAATCTTCAACAGCGCCTGCTGGACACCTTCACCGGACACGTCGCGGGTGATCGAAGGGTTCTCGGACTTCCTGGCGATCTTGTCCATCTCGTCGATGTACACGATCCCGCGCTCGCACTCCGCAACGTTGAAGTCGGCTGCTTGAAGCAATCTTACCAGGATGTTCTCCACGTCCTCACCGACGTATCCGGCTTCGGTAAGCGTGGTTGCATCGGCGATCGTAAACGGCACGTGAAGCGTACGTGCGAGCGTTTGAGCCAGAAGCGTCTTGCCGACGCCTGTGGGACCGATCAGGAGAATGTTCGCCTTGTCGATCTCCACGTCGTCCAGAACCCCGTGATGGTTGACGCGCTTGTAGTGATTGTAAACTGACACGGCCAGCGTCTTCTTCGCGGCCTCCTGTCCGATGACGTACTGGTCGAGGATCGACTTGATTTCCTCGGGCGTCGGGCTCGGGACTACCTGATCCTGAGCCTCCCGCTCCTCCTCTTCCGCGAGGATCTCGTTACACAGCGAAATGCATTCGTTGCAGATGTACACGTTCGGTCCGGAGATGAACTTCTTGACGCTCTCCTTGGACTTCCCGCAAAAACTGCAGCGAAGGTGCTTGTCACTCGTCATTGTCGGAGTCTCTTGGTTTTCCGCTCGTGTGCTGAACGGGGCCCTCCAAGACACGATCGATGAGTCCGTACTCGACCGCCTCCTCCGGGCTCATGAACCAGTCCCGATCCGCGTCGCCCTGAATCTTCTCCACGGTCTGACCCGTGTGCTTCGCAATGATCTCATTGAGCCGCCCTCGAATATGCAGGATCTCCTTTGCGGCGATCTCGATATCTGAAGCGGTGCCCTGCGAGCCACCAGACGGCTGGTGGATCATGATGCGTGAATTCGGCAGGGCGTTCCGCTTCCCCTCCGCCCCCGCCGTGAGGAGAATCGCGCCCATGGAGGCAGCCATGCCGACGCAGAACGTCGATACCGGCGCCCTCAGATGCTGCATCGTGTCGTAGATGGCCATGCCGGCGTGGACGGTTCCGCCTGGCGAGTTGATATACATGAAGATGTCACGCTCGGGGTCCTCGGCATCGAGGAAGAGCAGCTGAGCAAGAATGATGTTGGCGACGTTGTCGTCGATCCCGCTCCCGAGGAAGACGATCCGATCCATGAGCAGACGGCTGAAAATGTCATAGCTCCGCTCACCACGACTCGTCCTCTCGATAACGTACGGGGGGTAGATCGGCATTTTGCTCTACTCTTGGAGACCGGCGCTATCGACCGCCGGTCCGTCTGTGATTTCGGACTGTTCCTTGAGGAAGTCGAAGACCTTCCTCTCGGTCATCTCACGCTCGAGGGACTCGAGGCGTCCTGCCTTTTGAAGACTTGCATAGATCTTGGCGGGCGTGCTGTCACTTGCCTCGGCGATCTCCTCGACCCGTGCATCGATCTCCTCCTCGGTCGCTCCCAACCCTTGAGTTTCGACAATTCGGTCGATTAGGAGAAGGCGCTTCACAGCTTTTTCTGCCTCGGGCCGGATAGAGTCGCGGAGTTCGTCCAGCCTTTCGGGGTCCATTTCGGGCTGCTCGCCGATGGCACCGTCGGCGTACCGGTCGACCATCGATACCGGCACCTCGAAGGGGTTCGCGTCGACGAGCAAGTCCAATAACCGTCCCCGAACCACGGCTTCCGCCTGCTCGTTGGCGTCCTTTTCCAGGTCGTCGCGCACCCGCGCTTTCAGCTCGTCGAGGGTGTCGAAGGCTCCGACCTGCCTCGCGAGATCGTCTCCGAGTTCTGGTAGCTCGAGTTGTTTGCGCCCGAGCAGGGTGACCTCCACTCGCTCGGAGTCGCCTCGTTTGGTCTCGTCGGGGAAGTCGTCAGGGAAGCCAATCTCGAACTCACCCTGGCCACCCGTCTCGAGGGTTGTGATCGCGACTTCGATGTCAGGCAGGGCGTCACCCTGCCCAAGCACGAACTCGTACTCCTTTCCCTCGTCACCCTCAGCGCCGTCCAGCTTCCGGATGCGGACGGCCACCAAGTCCCGCTCCTCCGGCTGACCGGTCTCGACCGGTTTCCACACGCCGTTCTGTTCCTGGATGCGCGTGAGTACGCGTTCCGTGTGCTCGTCCTTGATGGTCGCTACCGGGCGCTCTATCGCGAAGCCACCAAGTCGGCTCACCTCGATGTCGGGATGGACATCGAAGGCGATCGAGAACATCAGGTCCTGCTCAGGCTCGTAGCTGATGTCCTGAATCTCGCCCTCGCTGATCGGTCGCAGCTCCTGAGAGGCCAGAGCCTTCTTGTACGCCTCGCCGATCAGCCGATCGAGGGCTTCTTGTCTGAGGGCACCGCCAAACCGTGACTCGATCACATGCGCAGGCACTCGGCCCTTCCGGAAGCCCTTGAGGCGGGCGCGGGAGGCCAATTTCTTTGCCGCTCGCGCTTCCTCTTCTCGCCCCACCGACGCAGGGACTGTGACGCTCATGTTGCGGCGCCAGCGGTCGCCCTCTTCGACGGAAATCTGCAGGCTGGAAGCTTCTACGCTCATACCCTCACCGGGTGGGAAAAAGTCGGTTGAAACAGTGGCCCGGATGCGAAAGGGGGGACTCGAACCCCCACGGCCATGGGCCACAGGATCCTAAATCCTGCGCGTCTACCAATTCCGCCACTTTCGCAGGCCCGAGGAAAGATAAACCCGCGCTGGAGAATCGTTCAACAGCGCCACTTTGTGGGGTTTGGCCAGCACGTCGGACACGAAACGGGGGCAGCCCCTCGGGCCGCCCCCGTCATCAGTAGAGCTTCGGGCTTCTACCCGGGCATGCGGACGTTGACCACGCCCACGGATCCGTCCTGACTCTCGAAGTGAAGAGAGACGATTTCCCCTCCGGCCACGGCAGCCAAAGCATCACGCACGTCATCGGGGCTTTCTATGAGCGCATCGTTGACGGCGACGAGCTTTCGTCCGATGTAGGCGCCGACGCCCCGTCTCTGCGCCGGCGATCCGATCGCGACCTGTGCGAGCACGACGCCCCCGGGAGCGCTGAAACGCAACTCGGACGCCAACTCCTCGTCCAGCGTGTCGACAATGATCCCGAGGCGTTCCTCGGCCAGAATCGGTCGTTCGGCGACCGTCGTCGGGATGGCGTTGATCGGAGCCTCGTCGAGTCGAATCTCCACCTCGACGGGCCTCCGGTTCCGGTACACGGTGAGGCCCACTCGTTCACCCGGCCTGTGCTGGGCTATGCGCGCCTGCAGTTCCGCCACGTATCCGATTGGTGTCCCGTCGAGCGCCACGATCACGTCCTGAGGCTCGAGACTGCCCGCTGCTGGCCCCGCGGCATCGACGTTCTGTACGAGAACCCCTGAGACGGACGGAAGGCCATAGACCTCAGCGTCTTCAGCTGTCGCCGTGATGATCTCAACGCCGATTCTTGGACGCTTCACGTAGCCGTACTCGACCAGATCTTCCATCACGTGGCGTGCCAGATTGATCGGAATCGCGAAGCCATAGCCCTGATAGCTACCGTTCGTAGACGCGATCGCCGAATTGATGCCGACCACCTGGCCTCGGAGGTTGACCATCGGTCCCCCCGAGTTCCCGGGATTGATCACAGCATCGGTCTGAATGAAGTCCTCGATTGCCCACCTCGACGCCTCCGCGCCGAAACGGGGGTCGGCACGCAGGTCGTCCTGCAGCAGACGCAACGGTCGGCCTCGGGCGCTTATGATGCCCGCGGTCACGGTGAAGTCCAACGACGCGGAGTTGCCGAATCCAGGATTTCCAATGGCGAGCACCCACTCGCCCACTCTCACGCCATCGGAATCGCCGAACGCCATTGCCGGGATATCATGGTCCGCGTCCACCTTGATGAGCGCCACGTCCGTAAACGGATCCGCACCGATGATTCGTGCGTCCAGCCAGCTACGGTCGGGGAAGTAGACCTTGATTTCGGTCGCGCCCTCGATCACGTGGTTGTTGGTGAGGATGTACCCGTCGGCCGACACCACGAAGCCGCTTCCGCCTGCGATCCGTCCCTGTGAGGGAGGCAGCTCCCGATCCTCGGGGATGCCAAATCTGCGACGGAACGCATCCGAGATCTCATCGTTGTTGAGGGCCGCAGGACGCAGGGCCTCGATTCGCACCACGGCGGGCGTTACGGCATCCGCGAGGTTGATGAACGCCTCGCTCAGGTCGAGAGCCGGCTGGACCGCCGCCTCCGAGATTTGAGGCGCTTGGTCGATAACCGGCATCGCTTCCGACGTGCTGGTCCAACCGAGAGCGCTGGCGATGCCCAGTCCGAATAGGAACGTCACCGAGCTGTAGAAGACCACCTTGGCCTTCGCGCGAAGAGGGTCGTACATCAGGGTCCCTCCAAATCAGTATAGAGACGGCCCATCAGGCGGGCCTATGACTCTCGAGACTAGCTTGCGTGTTCCCCGTACCCGGGAAACGTACACCCAGATCCGAGCTTCTACGGTTGTTTGAGATGTTCGGCGGCGGGCGTCGGTTGCCCGGCCGCTCCCGTGATCCCTCCTGGCTCCCTCCGGCTTCGCCGGAATGATGCTGCGGTTTCGCCCTAGGCGATGCCTGACCGAACCCACGCCGGCGATGCGAAGGCGTAGGCTCGGTCAGGCATTAGTGTCGACCGCCCGTCAGGCGTCCTCATCCACGATCTCGTAGTCCGCTTCGACCACGTCCTCGTCTTCCGACACGGGCTCAGCATCTGCCGCCTCACCAGCTTCGCCGGCCTCGGCGTCGGCATCCGACTCGCCCTCAGCATCCTCTTCAGCCTCGACGACCTGGGACTGATACATCTCTTGGCCGGCCGCGCTGAACGCCTGCATTAGCTCATCCCGAGCCGTGGTCAGCGTGTCGAGATCATCACCCGTGAGGGCTTCCTTTGCGGCGCCGACTGCCGTGTCGAGGCGCTCCTTGGTGTCCGAGGACACCATGTCCCCCCACTCGCCAGTGTCCTTCTCGACCTGGTAAACCAGGGAGTCGAGCTGATTCCTGGCCTCGACCTTCTCACGACGTTCCTCATCCTCAGAGGCATGGGACTCGGCGTCTTTCACCATGCGCTCGATCTCGGCGTCCGATAGGCCGCTCGATGCCTCGATGCGGATCTTTTGCTCTTTGCCGGTCGTCCGGTCTTTTGCCGACACGTGCAGGATCCCGTTCGCGTCGATGTCGAAGGTCACCTCCACCTGCGGCAGGCCCCGCGGTGCAGGTGGGATACCGGTGAGTTGGAACTTGCCGATGGTCTTGTTGTCAATCGCCATCTTCCGCTCACCCTGGAGCACATGGATCTCGACCGTTGTCTGATTGTCCTCTGCCGTCGAGAACACCTCGGCCTTCTTGGTTGGAATCGTCGTATTTCGCTCGATGAGCGTCGTCATGACGCCACCGAGCGTCTCGATCCCGAGAGAAAGCGGGATGACGTCGAGTAGCAAGACGTCCGTCACCTCACCGGCGAGCACTCCACCCTGGATGGCGGCGCCGACCGCCACGACCTCGTCCGGATTCACGCCCCGATGGGGCTCCTTGCCGAAGAAATCTTTGACGATCTCCTGGACCTTGGGCATCCGCGTCGAACCGCCGACCAGGATGACCTCATCGATGTCGTCAGTGGTTAGGCCCGCGTCCTTGAGCGCCTGTTCCATCGGCGGAATCGAGCGCTGGTTCAGGTCGTCCACCAGCTGCTCGAACTTGGCCCTGCTCAAGCTGTAGTTCAGGTGTTTCGGACCGTCCTGCGTGGCCGTGATGAAGGGCAGGTTGATGTCCGACGTCATTGTCGTCGACAACTCCATCTTCGCCTTTTCGGAGGCTTCCTTCAGCCGCTGGAGGGCCATCGGGTCCTTGGACAAGTCGATGCCCTGGTCTCGCTTGAACTTATCGACGAGCCAGTTGATCACACGCTGGTCGTAGTCGTCGCCGCCCAGGTGCGTATCACCGTTCGTCGACTTCACCTCGAAGACGCCGTCGCCGAGTTCGAGGATGGAGATGTCGTACGTGCCTCCACCGAGGTCGAACACGGCGATCTTTTCTTCCGCCTTCTTATCCAAGCCGTATGCCAGCGCCGCCGCGGTTGGCTCGTTGATGATGCGCAGGACTTCCAGCCCCGCGATCTTGCCGGCGTCTTTCGTCGCTTGACGCTGGGCATCGTTGAAATAGGCGGGAACGGTGATGACGGCCTGGCTGACCTTGGTCCCAAGGTAATCCTCCGCCGTCTGACGCATCTTCTGGAGGATCATCGCGCTGATTTCGGGTGGCGAGAACGTGTTTTCGACGTTCGGAATCTTCACGGTCACCCGGCCACTCGCGTCATGACCGACGTCGTAGGGCACCAGCTGCTCTTCCTCGGTGACTTCGTCCTGCTTGCGTCCCATGAACCGCTTGATCGAGAACACGGTGTTCTCGGGGTTCGTTATCGCCTGGCGCCGTGCGACCTGCCCGACAAGGCGCTCACCATCCTTGGTAAAGGCGACGACTGATGGTGTCGTGCGCCCACCCTCGGAGTTGGGAATGACGACGGGCTCCCCGCCCTCCATCACAGCAACGACGGAGTTCGTGGTGCCGAGGTCGATTCCGATCACTTTACCCATGGTCTCCCCTGTCTCGTTTGGTCGTCGGTCTATGTTTCTGGTATGGGAAGTGCAATACCTATGCCTACAGAAGGCCTCCGAATTCCGCCGGTTTGGCGGGTTTTGGGAGGGAGGGCTGCCAATGTGGCAGACATCGAGCGAGAGTCGGTTCCTCGGTGCCGCATGACGGGCGAGTCGAGCGACGTGGTCCGCTTTCCCACCGAGCTCGGCTCGATACCGTCACCTGGGGGAATGGTCGAGGCGTGATGTAGGTGACCCGCGCTGGTGGTGGGACGGCCGGCCGCTGATATTCCGCCCCGTCTGAAGAACCACTCGCTGCCGAGGATGCTCCCAGCATGAAGCGACCGAGAGGGGCCATCGCAACTCTCTGGGCCGCCGCGGCGATCCTGATCGTGACTGGCGCTTCGCATTCGCTCGGAGCTGACGTCGCAGAGGCCACGGTGCCTCTCGCCCAGGCCACCCAGCAGATTGTGGTGCCGCAGGGTTCGCTGGGCACACCACTTCTGGAGCGGCTCCGGTCGATTCTCGGGCTTCTCGTTCTCGCGGGCATCGCTTGGGGTCTGAGCGTAGACCGCAAGAATGTCCCGTGGCGGATCGTGCTCTGGGGCATCTCGCTGCAGATCATCTTCGCCTTCTTGATCCTGAGGACGCCGCTGGGAGCCCAGGTTTTCGACGTCATGAATACCGTGGTTGTGGCGCTTTTAGGCTACACCGTGGACGGGGCGAGCTTCATCTTCGGCAACCTGGTATACGACAACGTGCCTGTCGGGAACGGACCGGCCGGGCAGGGTGCATTCACGGCGACTCCCGGGCAGGTGGCCAACACGGGTGCCTTCTTCGCGTTCAATGTGCTGCCGACGATCATCTTCTTCTCGTCTCTGATGACCGTGCTCTACCACGTCGGCATCATGCAGTTGGCAGTGAAGGGCGTCGCGTTCGTCATGCAGCGGACCATGAAGACGTCAGGCGCCGAGACGTTGTCGGCGGCGGGGAACATCTTCGTCGGGCAGACCGAGGCGCCGCTGCTGATCAAGCCGTTTGTCGACAGGATGACGATGTCGGAACTCATGGCCGTCATGACGGGGGGCTTCGCAACCGTCGCGGGTGGGGTCCTCGCCGCGTACGTCGGAATACTGGTCGCCTACTTCCCGGATATCGCCGGCCACCTCATGGCCGCCTCGGTGATGTCCGCACCGGCTGCACTGGTGGTCGCGAAGCTCATGTATCCCGAAGACGAGGAGCCTGAGACTGCGGGCACCCTCGAGATCAGCATCGACAAGCCGGACGTAAATGTCATCGACGCGGCCGCCCGCGGGGCCTCGGAGGGGCTGTTTCTGGCCCTGAACGTTGGCGCCATGCTGCTCGCGTTCATCGCGCTCGTGTACATGATGAACGGGATTCTCGGGTGGGCGGGGGGACTCTTCGGGTTCGAAGGCCTGAGCTTCGAGCTCATTCTCGGGTGGGTCCTCGCGCCTCTGGCGTGGCTGATGGGGGTGCCGTGGGTCGACGCTCCCACGGTCGCTTCGCTCATGGGCGTGAAGACCGTTCTGAACGAGTTCTTCGCCTACTTCCAGCTCGCGGGGGCGCTCGGTAGCGGGACGGGCTTACAGCCACGTTCCATCATCATCGCTACTTACGCGTTGTCCGGCTTCGCCAACTTCAGCTCGATCGCGATCCAGCTGGGTGGAATCGGGGGTATCGCTCCCGGTCGTAGACATGACCTCTCTCGTCTTGGCCTCCGCGCGATGATCGCGGGTTCGATCGCGGCCTTTATGACGGCTACCGTCGCCGGGATGATCCTCTGAGCGACCCCGGGCCCCCGTGACCGTCGATGTGGCGGCGGCCGCCGCCTACCTGCGGGAACGGATCCCGTTCTCGCCGCGGACGACCGTCGTGCTCGGCTCAGGCCTCAGCCATCTGGGAGAGTCGGTGAACGATCCCGTCTCGATCCCGTTCGAGGACATCCCGGGCTTCCCGCCGGCCGGCGTCGCGGGCCATGCGGGTCGCTACGTGGCCGGGCACCTCGGCTCTGCGCCGGTACTACTCCAAGCCGGCCGATACCACGCCTACGAGGGGCGTTCGATGGAGCTGGTCAGCGCCTCTGTGAGAGTGGCTGCAGCTCTTGGCGTCGAAGTGCTGGTCGTCACGAACGCCGCGGGCGGAATCCACCAGAATGTTGGTCCCGGCGACGTGATTCTTCTCGACGATCATATCAATCTCATGTTTCGGAGCCCGCTCGCCGGCGCCGTTCAGAGTGGCGAAGAACGCTTCCCGGACATGAGCGCCCCGTACGATGCCGAACTCCAGGATCTGGCCCTGGCTGCGGCTACCGACCTCGGCATCGAGTTGAGTCGCGGTACGTATGCGGCGGTGCTCGGGCCCTCCTACGAGACCGCCGCGGAGGTCCGCATGCTGAGGACTCTGGGGGCTGATGTGGTGGGGATGTCGACCGTCCCCGAGGTCATCGTTGCCCGTGCACTGGGCCTGCGCTGCGTGGGCTTCTCGATGGTGACGAACAAGGGGACCGGCTTGGGTGCGGGTCCCATTGGGCATGACGACGTGATCGAGATCGGACGCGACGCAGGCACGCGGTTGGGCGCCCTCCTCGAGTCGCTCGTAACCCGCATCGAAGAGGTCATCTACTCGGTGGACGCGAAATGATCGATCGGTCCGTGCCCAGATCCGAGTCCTGGAGCGCTCTCGATCGCTCTGACGACAAACCGGATCGCGGTATCTACGGCGTCGATGAGGCTCTTGCGGTGCGCGATGCCGGAGACGATGCCTGCCGACAGCGTGCACCCAGTTCCGTGCGTGTGGTCGGTCGCGATTCTCGCACGTTCCCAGATCCGCTCGTCGGAGCCGTCCCACAACAGGTCGATGGCGTCCCCAGCCAGGTGCCCACCCGTCACGAGAGCGGCGCCCGCGCCGCGGCCGACCAGTTCGCGCGCGGCCGCGCGCATGTCTGCCAGCGAGCTGATGTCGCTCCCAACCAAGATGCCCGTCTCCTCCAGGTTCGGCGTGACCAATGCGGCGAGCGGAAGGAGCTCCTCCGCAATCAAGGCCTCGGCGTCGGCGTCGAGCAAGCGGTCCCCACTCGTCGCGACCATGACAGGGTCCATCACATAACCGACGAGCCCGTGCTCCCGAATCGCCCTGGCGACCTCGGCGACGACGGCGCGCGAGCCGAGCATCCCCGTCTTGAAGGCGGTCGGCGGAAGGTCGGTCGCAACGGCGTCGATCTGCGCTCGGACAGTCGCGGCCGGAACCGCGTGGACGGCCGTGACACCGAGTGTGTTCTGGGCGGTGATCGCCGTGACTGCGCTGGTGCCGAAGACGCCGAAGGCGTGGAACGTCTTGAGGTCGGCCTGTATGCCGGCGCCTCCTCCGCTGTCGCTGCCCGCGATGGTCAGCGCGATTGGGGCCGGGGATGGTGGCATGGTGGGCGGGACTCTCAGGGCGGGCTGCGGAACGCCGAAAGGTGGCGGCTGGCGTGAGCCTGAGCCAGCGGCGTGCTCAGCTCGTCAGCCGTCTTCGGGG
>Ga0066376_10000976_pt1 | contig 27706 bp, 24 predicted proteins | sample Knorr_S15_td_Bot_FD_77009 | JGI IMG/M metagenome (GOLD analysis project Ga0066376, IMG submission 77009) | Marine microbial communities from Southern Atlantic Ocean transect - Knorr_S15_td_Bottom_ad_5009_LV_A | ecosystem: Environmental > Aquatic > Marine > Oceanic | place: Southern Atlantic... | reverse complement strand
GAGTAGTATTTATAGGCAATTAAATTTTCTGAGTACGCTATCTATTACGGGATGGCACACATCATAGAATGTGTCCACGTGGAGTCGTAAAATTGGGTTCAGTACACAGTCTTTATCTTTATAAACTTGCCCGTGATAAGTCGCCCGAGGGCCAGCGGACATTTGCCAAATCGATATCGGATGTCTTCCTTGAATACCACCCAAGCTTGAGTAAGCGTGAACGTCGATTGATGTATGAAATATTACAGCAGACCGTTCACCAAGCCGAAATGGGTATCCGAAAAAATGTCAGCGAACGTCTTGCTCGGATTGAAGGGGTGCCAAGAGAACTTGCCAAAATATTGGCCAATGATGAGATCGAAGTCGCTTTCCCAATTATTTCGATGAGTGATGCTTTGTTAGATGAAGATCTGGTCGAGATCATTCATAACCGCTCGGTCGAGCATCAACTGGCGATTACCAAAAGACCAATGGTGAGTGAGCTTGTCTCTGACGCGATTGTTGAATATGGCGAAGAAGATGTTATCCGCAGTCTGCTGCTTAACCCAAATTCGAAAATTTCGAGCACGACTGTCGAATATCTGGTTGAAGAGTCGCGTCGCCTGACCGAACTTCAAGAACCAATTCTACGCCGTGAAGATCTCAGCCAGGAGCTGTGCGAGCGGATGTTTACCTGGGTGTCTTCGGCTCTTCAACAATACATCCAGGAAAATTATGATCTCGATCCTGAATTTGTCAGAAGTGTTGTTGAAGACGCGACCAATGAAGAGAAACAAGCCAAGCCCAAGAATGCTGGCAAACGCGCACTAGAAGAAAGATTGATCGAAGAGCTAGAGGAAGACGGCCAGTTGGAACCGGAAACCATGGTGCGCATCCTTCAAGATGGCGATGTGCGGCTGTTTATCGCCATGTTCCAACGCTACACCGGCCTCACCGATAAAATGGTTTTGGAAATGCTGCAAGACCGAGACGGCACCGGGCTGGCCATTGCCTGTAAAGCGGCTCAATTGGAAAAACCGATTTTCTCTTCGATTTATGCGCACAGCTACAAGGCCAACAGAGACGGTGTGAAAATCCGCCGCCAAGAGATCAATAAAATGCTCGACCGTTATGATTTAATGTCCGAACAGGCTGCGGCGAAAGTCGTTACTCGTTGGCACGAAAACGTTGCTTATAAAGACGCTATCCGGGAACTGGAGCTGTAGGCGCGTTTTTCAAAATTATCCGTCATGCCTGTTGAGGTGGGAAAATTACTTCTTGCCTTTTTCTTTGTGTTTTATTGGCGCTAGGCTTGCAGGTGATTAACGAACCCTATAAAAATCGCCTCAACAAGATAGCCATTTGAAAGCACCAAAGATGCGCGCAGAAATCGAGAGCCAAGTCAGCGAAATCCAGCAGTCCGTTGAACTGTTGAGGAGGCGTCTTTGACTATGACAATGCTGTCAGGCGTGTCGAAGAATTAAACTCTTTCACCGAAGATCCAAAATTCTGGGATAATCCGACCAAAGCTCAAGGTTTGGTGCGCGAGCGCACGAAGCTTGAAAATGGCATTACCGCTGTTGATGAAATCACCAATGATTTAAACGATAATGTAGAGCTTCTTGAACTTGGCGAGGCCGAAGGCGATCAAGATGTTGTCGGCGAAGCCGAAGCCGCCATTAGCGCACTTAACGGCAAGGTTGAAAAAGCGCGTATCCAGGCTTTGCTTTCCGGTGAAGCGGACGGCAATGATTGTTATTTAGAAATTCATCCGGGCGCCGGCGGTACCGAAGCACAAGATTGGGCTTCGATAATGCTGCGCATGTATACCCGCTGGGCTGAAAGCCATGGTTATAAGGTGGAATGGCTGGAGGAAAGCGCGGGTGAGGAAGCCGGCATAAAATCCGTGACACTTCGGATTAACGGCACCGACGCTTATGGATGGCTGAAAACCGAAAGCGGCGTGCATCGATTGGTGCGTATTTCGCCGTTTGATTCAAGTGCCCGCCGTCATACAAGTTTTGCATCGGTTTGGATTTATCCGGTGATCGACGATAATATCGATGTCGAGGTTGAAGAAAAAGATTTGCGGATCGACACCTACCGGGCATCCGGTGCCGGCGGCCAACACATCAACAAGACCGATTCTGCCATCCGCATCACGCATCTTCCCACCGGTATTGTCGTGCAATGTCAGAACGACCGCTCTCAGCACCGCAACCGCGCCGCTGCCTATGACATGCTGCGCGCTCGGCTGTATGAAGCCGAACTGCAAAAACGTGAAGACGCGGCACAAGCCGAGCATGATGCTAAAACCGATATCGGTTGGGGCCATCAGATCCGATCCTACGTCCTGCAGCCCTATCAGATGGTCAAAGATCTCCGCACAGAATTAGAAACATCGAATACCCAAGCCGTTTTGGATGGTGATCTCGATGATTTTATGGCCGCCGCCCTCGCCGCCAAGATCGAGAGCGAGTAATTTGGTATCCGGTACCTTCTAAAAAAGGTAATGAATTCAAGGGGTCAGATTAGCGGGCGGCAATCGGCTCGTAGTAATCTGTGCTGAGGCCGGCTTGCGCGCGTGCATTGGTGGCGAAAGGCGGTTTGAGCCGTCCTTTGAAATATTTTTTCACCAATGCCTGATAGGTTGTGGTGGGCTCTAAATGTTGGCGCGCACACAAATATTCAAACCAGCGCACACCGGCGGCGACATGGGCGATTTCTTCTTTCGCGATGGTCTGCAAAATATCTGCGGCCGCGTCGTCACCGACTTGACGCAGTTTGGCGATCGTTGGCGGCGTGGCATCCAAACCGCGGGCCTCCAAAACCAAGGGTACGATGGCAATCCTCGCGAGCAGATCCTCTGCCGTGTCTTCGGCGGCCTGCCAAAGTCCATCATGGGCGGGAAGGTCGCCGTAAGCCGCGCCATGGTCGTTGAGGTAATTTTCAAGCAAGCCAAAATGCCGCGCCTCGTCGACGGCCACGCCGATCCAATCATCGTAAAAATCGCGCGGGAGATCGTGTTCTGTGAAGCGGGCAATGATATCCCAAGCCAGATCGATGGCGTTTAATTCTATATGGGCAATGGCATGCATTAGAGCAAACCGGCCTTTGGTGCCTTTTGCTTTTCGTTTTGGCATATTACGAGGGCTCAGCAATTCCGGTTTAGGGAGTCGTGCAGGTCGGCCAGGCGGCGCAGTTGTGCCAATTATTTCCAGCTCGCCGCTTTGCCATTGTCCAGCTATTTCGAGGCCGATCCGCGCCTTACCCTCGGGGCTCGGCTCGTTCAATACGGCACAGGCGCCCTGACTTAGGGTTGGGCTTAATGTTGAGGGTGTTTTTGTCACCTAGACATCCCGTTCTAACTTCCTAAACTGGGGCTCTCATATTAGAAGAACGCAGCTAGGTCTAGAGGATTCGTTAAGGAGGATTTTTCATGAGCGCTGAGGAGCGACTATCACGAATAGCAGATGAACACGAGATCGACAGCGTTTTATCTGCCTGGGCTTTTGCCCGGGATTGCGGAGATTGGGATATTCTCTCGAATTGCTTTCAGCCCGATGCGACAATTAATATCTCCTGGTTTTCTGGTCCGGCAGCAGATTTTGTCGAGCGCTCGAAAGGCATGCTCGCCGAGTTTAAACCGGGTGAACACGGCAAACATCAGATTGGCCGGGCACGCATTAAAGTTGAGGGCGATCGAGCAACAAGTGAATGCCATGTCCAATTGTTGCGCCGTGTCGTCGGCGATCCGTTTGATTTTGATGCGATCACTTGGGGACGATTTTTTGACCTTTTTGAAAAGCGTGAGGACGGCGTGTGGCGCATTCATCGCCGTACCATGGTCTATGAGAAGGACCGCCTTGACCCGGTCAATCCAGCAGACGTGCCGGCTGGTTTTTTTGAAGCGTTGGATTTGTCCGCTTTTCCGCCAGCCTGTCAGGTGCTTTGCTATCGTTTGAGCCTGGTCGGACGCGCGCCGATGGACAATATCGTTCAAGTCGGCAGCGAAGCCGAGGCGCAATTGAAAAAAGACGCTGTGGATTGGCTAGGCAGAAGGACCGCTGTCTAGCTCGCGAAAGATTTGATGGACGCGCTCTGCCGTTTCTTTCAGATGGACCTTAAGCGTCTCGATGTCGGGAGATCCTCCCGCTTTGGCAAGGGCTTCCGCCAGCGCTTTTGGCACTTCCTGTTCACGTTCAGCGCGAAAATACCCTTCAATGGTAAGCCGCAGCATTCCTTGCACGGACTGCCAAAGTTTTAATGCACTGGACAATATCTCGGCGTGCTCGGCGTTTAATAATCCTTTATCACGCAAATTGGTGAGAGCTTCCCCGGTATTTGCAGCCAGTATTTCAGGATATTGATGCGCGTATTTAAGCTGTAAATACTGAGTGGTGAATTCGACATCGACCAATCCGCCGCGCATATATTTAACCTCCCAGACAAAATCGGAATGATGTTCTTTGTCGATGCGCGTCCGCATTTCGGCGACATCTGCCAACAATGTGGCTGGGTCTCGCTCCTGGGTGAGGGTTTCCTTGATAGTGGCTTCTATGTCTTTGGTCAGTGCGGAAGTGCCGCAGACAATGCGCGCGCGCGACAATGCCATATGCTCCCAGGTCCAGGACTTTTCCCGGTGATATTGAACAAACGCCGAAAAATGAGAAGCGATTGGACCGGCATTGCCGGACGGGCGCAGCCGCATATCGACTTCATATAATTTTCCTTTCGCCGTTGGCGCGGTAATCGCATTGATCAAGCGTTGGGTGAGCCGGGCAAAATACTGACTTGGCGCGAGAGGACGATCACCATCAGATTGCTCGACGTCATCTGCATGGCGATAGACAAATATCAAATCGAGATCGGAAGACGGTGTCATTTCTCGGCCGCCGGTTTTACCAAGCGCTATAACCGCCCATTCACTGCCTTCGACATCGCCGTGGTTTTCCTGGAATTCCCTGCCGACATGCCTGATTAAATGCTGGATAGAGACATCTGCAACATTGCTATAAGCAACGCCAATATCCTGCCAGTTCGCACGATGCCTGAGCGCCTGGATACCAATTTGCAATCGCCTGTCATTGGCCCAGCGGCGTACGATATCAAGCACGTCCTCAATACCGTCGGCGCTTGAAAGAACACGCTCAAGCTCGTCATCCATCACTTCAACACTCGGCAGTCGGTCAAAATCTTGTTGGAGAACGCTATCGAGGACACTTGGGTTGCGTCCGAGATGTTCTGCCAGCCGCGGCGCGCTGCCCATGACTTCTGCCACGAGGTTTAGAAGTTCAGGATGGGCATGGAACATTGAGAACAATTGAATGCCAGCCGGCAGGCCGGACAGAAAGTCATCGAACTTGCTAAACGCTGCATTAGGTTCTGTTGTTTCGCCAAAGGCTATTAATATTACTGGGATTAGTTCAGTTAGAATTTGCTGAGCACGGGTGCTACTGGTCGCACGGTGGCGGCCATGATGCCAGGCGCGAACAGTTTCAGCGATGATTTCCGGCTTCGAGAATCCGAGTGTTTCAATGGTTTTAAGAGTATCGGGGTCATTCTCCGAGCCGGTGAAAATTAAATTGCCGGTGATTTCGTCGCTACCGTTGAGGCTCGGAGCGTCTTCAAAAAGATCGGCGTAATGAGATTCAACACAATTTAAATTTTCCAGTAATTCTTGGCGAAAAGCTTTTCCATCTTCAAAACCTAAAAACACTGCAATATGTTCAATACCTTCTTCGTCCTTGGGTAAGTCGTGAGTTTGCTGGTCATCGATCATTTGCAGGTGATGCTCGACCCGGCGCAAAAACCAATAGGAGGATATTAGCTGGTCCGCGGTTTCTTGCGAAATTTTACCTGCCGCCGCTAAGCCGTTGAGAGAGTCGCAAGTTGGTGCCGTGCGTAATTCTGGCAGGCGCCCGCCCCATATAAGTTGCTGTGTTTGGGCAAAAAACTCAATTTCCCGAATGCCTCCCCGGCCCAATTTTACATTGTGGCCTTCAACAGCAATCTTCGAGCCACCGCGATGGGCATTGATTTGGCGTTTTATCGAATGAACGTCTTGGATGGTTGCGAAGTCGAGATACTTGCGCCAAATGAAGGGATTTAATCTCTCAAGGAAATTGAGCCCGGCTTTTATGTCGCCGGCGATGGGACGCGCTTTGATCATGGCGGCGCGCTCCCAATTTTGACCAGTGCTTTCGTAATAGGTTTCGGCGGCTAAAACGGATAGCGCCGGTGGTGTCGAGCCCGGGTCTGGACGGAGCCTTAGATCGGTTCTGAATACATAGCCGTCGGCGTTTCGTTCCGAGAGGATTTTTACGAGGTCTCTCGCCAATCTAATGAAACCTTTTGGCAGGTTCTCAGGGGCATCAGATGTAATCACGTCAGGGTCAAAGAATATGATCAAATCGATATCGCTGGAATAGTTAAGCTCATGACCGCCAAGTTTCCCCATACCGAGCACAATGAGCCCTGATCCTTCGCCGGCAATGTTTGCATTTGGCAGCATCAGGAGGTTTTTCTCGGCCATATTTTGAAGCAAGTAGTTTGTCGCATATTGCACGCTTAAATCGCTGAAACGGCTGAGCGCCTGTGTAATTTGTGAACCAGACCAAAAATTCGTGATATCGGCCGAGGCGATCGTCAGAGCCGCGCGCTTGCGATTGATGCGTAGAAACTGCATAACCGTAGCTTCACTCAACGATTTTGGAGCATTTTCCGATATTTTAGTGAGTTCCTGCTCAATCTTTTTGAAAGTTGCGTCTGGACCCTCCATAATCAGTTCAAGAAAGAACTGGGAGTCGGTTACGGCGCATTGGCTTAAAAATGCACTATTGCCGAATAAAGCCTCTAAAAAGGGTCGGCTATTGTCGTTTGACGTTATGTTTTTTATATCTGAAATAAATGCATCATCGCCGGTTTCTTCAGAAACTTCGATCAATCGGTCGATGCCCAGCTCTGCACGGTCAATCGACGCTGGTTTGGGCAAATTGATCGCATCAGCTAAAAAAGTCATTTGGAGCATTTCAAATTGCTGTCAGATATCGCAGACTGCGTTAACTGGGAGAGGTGGTCAAGTTGTTGGGGTACACAGCTCAACAGATATTCTATATTGGCCGCGAATGGAGTTGGGTAATTGATTAGGCGGACGTTCCGCAGCGTAATTCAGCTAATTGGCGTTTTGGGACTAGGCTTCGCTGTCTTTGTCGGCGTTCTGGTATGGCGTCTCACGACTGGTCCGATTTCGCTTGCTTTTCTGACTCCTTATTTTGAATCCGCCCTTAAAACCGGCAACAGCCGTTTCGAGATAAAACTTGAAGATACAATACTTACCTGGGCCGGTTGGGATCAGAGCCTCGATATTCGTTTGCGTGGTGCCAAGGCCATTGGTGCAGACGGAAAAGTGATTGCGGAAATTCCCGAACTTGCAGTGTCGCTCAGTGGCGCGGCTTTAATAAAGGGAGAACTCGCTCCCCAAAGTCTTACTATTTTTGGTCCCAGTCTGAATATTGTTCGATCCGAATCCGGTAAATTGGAACTCGGTCTACAAAACACCTCTGCAAGCGAGCGCAAAATATCTGGAGAAGGTTTGGCCCGCCAAATTATTGGTGAGTTGTTGTCACCACCAGATATGAAACGGCCGCTCGGTTATTTGCGCCGAATAGATATCATCGGCGGCAATTTAACAGTTGATGACCGCCAACTCGCCGTGAAATGGTCCGCCCCAGAAACCGACATTGCGTTGGTTCGCGAAGGTGACAACGTTTCCGTTTCGGCTGAGCTGGTTTTAAGGGCGGGCGACACTAAAGATGCCAAAACAGCCGCCTTCACGCTGATCGGTAATTATGATCTGAAAAAGAAAGAAGCCAAATTGACGCTAGGCTTCGCCGATTTAAATCCCACCATATTTGCGCGTTTGTCAAAAAAACTGAGGCCCTTGGAAAATTTCAGTCTACCGCTGAGTGGTACGGTGGATACGGTCGTTCTGACAAATGGAGAAATCCGAAAGTTTGAGTTTAATCTGACAAGCGCCAAAGGCCGAATTGCTGTGCGTGATCCAATTAAGATCGAGGTAGCAGTTCAAACATTAAAATTGCGCGGCGACTTTGACCAAAGCACCGGCCGATTAAATGTTCAGGAACTGACTTTGGATTTGGGTAAAGACGGTCGCCTTAAAGTTCCAGCGCCGATTAATCATGAATGGCCGCTGCAAAAAATCACTCTCGCGGGTACCTATGATCCTGAATTTGATCGCTTGGAACTCGAAAAAATCGATCTGACTACCGCCGGCCCGACATTGTCGGCTTCGGCAACAGTGCAGGAAATTGGCGGCGATATATCCTTCGAGCTGGGCGGTGAAGCTAAAAATCTGAAAGTCGATGAGGCTGCAACTTATTGGCCGAAGGGCTGGGGCGATTTGGTCCGAGACTGGGTTATTCAAAATTTGTCAGTCGGCTATGCGCCAGTGTCTCATGCCAGAGTAACCGGCCGTTATTCCAAAGCAAAAGGCGTTGAGATTATCTCGCTTCTCGGCGATATGGATGCCAGGAATTTAACCGTCGATTATCTTGCTCCGATGCCTAAAGGGACCAATGGAGCAGGGCGGATTAAATTTGATAAAAAACGTTTTGATATTGAGATAACGCATGGCCGGTCGGGAGATTTAGTCCTTCGAAATGGCCGCGTTATTTTTACCGGCCTTGATCAAGTTGATCAATTCATGGATGTCAAATTGGAAATTGACGGGCCGCTTGATACGGCGCTCAAAGTGATCGACAGTAAACCCTTGGAGTTTGCCAAATCGGTAGGGTTCACAGCCAATAATGCAAAAGGAGACGTGTCCGCCAAGATAGCGCTTAATTTTCTGCTGGAGCGCAAAATGACAGCCGATACTGTGACGGCGTCTGCGAGTGCGATCCTCAAAAATGTTGATGTTCCAAAAGTTGCTCTGGGCCTCGATTTAAACAAAGCCGATCTCATTTTAACGGCAAACAATAAATCTATGACGATTAAAGGAGGGGGGCTGCTCGGCGGCGTTGAAACTGATATTCAATGGACTGAGAATTTTGCCGATAAAAGTAAATTTCAGCGACAATATAAGCTCAAGGCGAAAGTCAGTGATCAGGCGTGGCGAGAAAAGCTGAAATTTAATTTTGTACCCTTCACCGATGAATACATGAGAGGCGTTATTGGTGCGGAGGTCACTGCCAATATTAAACCTGACAAATCTGGTGACTTAATAGCGAAGCTCGATCTTAAAGACACATCGATGACGCTCCCTAATTTGGGATGGGTTAAATCTCCCAAAGTAGCTGCCAATGCTGTAGTGGAGGCGAAATTCTCCGAGAGCGGATTTAATTCGGTTCCCAAAATTGAGTTGAATGGCGGCGGGATGGAACTGCTCGCAAACGCATCGTTTGATGAAAAAGGAAAATTGAGCAAGGTCACGATTGGCCGTCTCCGCTTTGGGGATACCGAACTTCGAGCTGTTATTGCGCCGGTTGGAGGGCCAAATAAAAACGGCTGGGACATCGATGTGAGCGGTCCTCGACTTGATTTAAGGTCTTGGCTTGCCGCCGAAGATGATGGCGGCAGATTTGAAAAAGGCGATTCGCTCACCTTGTCTCTGAATGTCCAATCAGTGCAGCTTTATCCAGGCAAATTTCTCAGGCAATTGAACGGTGAGATGGCTTTTGATGGCTGGGTGTGGGATCAAATCCAACTCAACAGTAGCCTCGGCGGTAGCAAAAACTTCGTTATTGCGCTCTCCTCAAAAGGCGGAAAACGAAATCTCCAGATCACCTCAAATGATGCCGGCACAGCACTTCAAACATTCGACTATTATGATAACTTGATCGGTGGCCGGTTAACTCTTACGGGTGAATATGCAGACATGACACCGGACAGTAAATTTTCTGGGCATGCACTTATCGAAAATTTTCGAGTGATTAACGCGCCGGTGTTGGCAGAATTGTTAAACGTTGCTTCCGTGACCGGCATTATTGAAAATTTGGGTGGTTTGGGATTGGCGTTTGCAAAATTTGATGTGCCGTTTGAATCGGTAGATGATGTGATCACGATCAAGGATGCATCGGTTATAGGTTTGTCGCTCGGCCTAACGGCATCTGGAACGCTTAATACGGCTGTGGAGAGCGTTGATCTTAAAGGCACTATTGTGCCGGCTTATGCCCTCAACACGGCGCTGACGCGAATTCCCATAATTCGTTTGCTGTTTTCAGGGGGCGAAAAAGATGGTGGTGTGTTTGCCGCGAACTATTCGATGACGGGCAGCATAAAAGACCCTGATATTTCTACCAATCCTTTGTCGGTTTTAGCTCCTGGAATTTTGCGCAGGCTATTTGGAATCTTTGATCGTCCAAAAGATAAAAAAAGCTGAAAATAATTAAAGCCGACGCTGGCTCTGTTTTATTCCGCCGCTCGAATGAGGATATGACGTTTTTTGCCAGCGGATAATTTAATAACGCCATTTTCATTGTTGTCCGAAAGTGAAATTACCTGCGTTTCATCCTGAATAACTTGGTCGTTCAAGCGCGCGCCGTTACCTTTAATAAGGCGGCGGGCTTCACCGTTGGAGCTTGCCAATCCGGCTTGGCGGAGAAGATCAAATGCTGGAATGCCGCTTTCAAGCTCAGCTTTAGGCAGCTCGACCGTTGGCAGATCAGTGCTGGTGCCGGCACCTTCAAAAGTTTCTTGCGCGGTTTTAGCTGCCTTTTTGGCCGCGTCTTCGCCGTGGCATAATTTGGTGACTTCATTGGCGAGAATTTTTTTGGCCTCGTTGATTTCGGCATCCTTGAGACTTTCGAAGCGGGCAATTTCATCAAGCGGCAATTCGGTAAAAAGTCGCATGAAACGTCCGACATCGGCGTCTTCTGTGTTGCGCCAAAATTGCCAAAAATCATAAGGCGATAATTGCGCCCCATCGAGCCAAACCGCACCGGCAGCGGTTTTGCCCATCTTCGCTCCGGAAGATGTTGTCATTAATGGTGTGGTTAGACCAAATAATTGGGTGCTATCTACGCGTCTACCCAACTCAACACCATTAACGATATTGCCCCATTGATCAGAGCCACCCATTTGCATCAGGCAATCGTTGCGCCTCGAAAGCTCAAGGAAATCATAAGCCTGGAGGATCATGTAGTTGAACTCTAGAAAAGTCAGCGGTTGTTCGCGATCAAGGCGCAGTTTGACGCTGTCAAAGGTGAGCATCCGATTGATCGTAAAATGTGGGCCATAGGATCGCAGAAAATCGATATATTGGAGCGTATCCAGCCAATCTGCATTGTTAACCATGATGGCGTCAGTTGGGCCGTCACCAAAAGTAAGGTATTTCGAAAAAATCGATTTAATACCGTCCATGTATTCGTTGATTTTTTCCGTCGTCAAAAGCTGGCGGCTTTCATCCTTACCGGATGGATCGCCAACTTTTGTCGTGCCGCCGCCCATAAGCACAATGGGCTTGTGGCCGGTTTTTTGCAGCCATCTGAGCAGCATAACCGGCAAAAGGGAACCAACATGGAGACTAGGTGCGGTGCAATCAAATCCAATATAAGCCGGAATTATTTCCGTTGATGCACGTGCATCCAAAGCATCAATATCCGTGCATTGATGCATAAAACCGCGTTCAGTGACCGCGTTTAAAAAATCCGATTTGTAACTTGCCATGGTCTCGATCTGTCTCTTATGCAAAGGGTGCAATACTATTTTAAGAGTTGAAATTGTATCTTAAGCGGTCGTTTAGCATAATCATTCTAGTGGTACAACGGACCCCTCTACATACTATGAAAATACTTTGAAAAAATAGGTAATGGCAGAAACAAAAATATATACCGCCTTGGGGCTCATGAGTGGCACGTCGTTGGATGGAATGGATGCCGCCATTATTAAAACCGATGGCAGTTCCATCACGTCCTTTGGGCCGTTCGAAAGCAAATCCTATGAGCCTGAATTTCGCGATCGCTTGCGGGACGCCTTGGGCACCAAACAGGCACCAGATGATCTCGAAGAAGAACTCACCCGCCAGCATGCAGAACTGGTGAGCGATCTGTTGCACAAACACAGCCTTTCTAGGTCTGATATCGACATTATTGGGTTTCACGGACAAACCATCCTTCATGAGCCGGAAAATCGGTTCACATTGCAAATTGGCGATGGCGCGTTGCTCTCTGAATTGACAGGCTGCGCAGTGGTGAACAATTTTCGCAGCAAAGATGTCGCGGCAGGCGGAGAAGGTGCGCCGTTTGCGCCCGTCTATCATCAAGCACTCGCCGCGGACTATGAACAAGCATTCGTCATCGTAAATATAGGCGGCGTGGCGAACGTAAGTTTTGTTGGCAGGGATCAATTACTGGCATTTGATACCGGTCCGGGCAACGCTGCAATTGATGATTTAGTTCAATCCAGAACCGGAAGCAGCCATGACGAAGATGGTTCTCTGGCGCGTAGAGGCGAAGTTAATGCAGAGATGTTAGCTGGTTGGCTTGAGCATCGATATTTTGATCAGCTGCCGCCAAAATCACTCGATCGAAACGCCTTTGATTTTTCGATAGTAGAGACTTTATCGACTGAAGACGCGGCGGCGACATTGGTGGCGTTCACTGTTGAGACCATCGCGCGCGCGGCAACGCATTTTCCAGAACCTGCATCCAAATGGCGTGTCACGGGGGGTGGGCGCCACAATTCATTTATGATGGCTGAATTGGCCAAACGAGTTGAGGGAAATGTTGCACCGGTTGAAAGTGAAGGATGGAACGGCGATGCAATCGAAGCGCAGGCCTTTGCTTTTATGGCGGTCCGCTCGCTGCTAAAGTTGCCGTTGAGCTTTCCAACAACGACCGGTGTCCCCAGACCATTGACTGGCGGCGATATTCACTCGATATAATTACGTACGCTATTTTTTCTTTTTAGCAGATGCTTTTTTCTTTTGCTTGGCTTCGCCTGATGCCAAAGATTCATCGAGATAGCGACTGATTTCTTTGTTCAATAGATCGACTTTACCTTTATAGAAATGGTCTGCGCCTTTGATTGTGGTGAACTCAATTTCAATATTTTTCTGAGCGCCGAGTTTTTGCGCCAGTTTGGATACACTGTCGATAGGAATTGATTCGTCTGAATCACCATGGGCGATAAGGCCAGAAGAAGGGCAGGGTGCAAGAAATGAGAAATCTTCCGTGTTCGCCGGCGGAGACACCGAAATAAAACCTCCAATTTCGGGGCGGCGCATCATCAATTCCATCGAGATCAACGCGCCGAAGGAATACCCACCAATCCAGCAATAAGGGCTGTTTTTATTAAATTGCTGCATCCAGTCAAAAGCGCATGCAGCATCGCTCAATTCGCCGATGCCGCTGTCAAAAACACCTTGTGAGCTGCCGACACCCCGAAAATTAAACCGCAGAACCGAGAATCCACGTTCAACAAAGGCGTTGTACATGGCGTAAACGATCCGATTATTCATATTTCCACCGTGAAGCGAGTGCGGGTGGAGAACAATTGCGATTGGGGCGTCAGGTTTTTTGCTTTGATGATAGCGGCCTTCGAGCCGCCCATCAGGTCCATTAAATATTACGTCCGGCATGATTTTGTGGGATTTGCCTATCAAAAAGGTGGATGAAATCAGGATAATTGAGTAATTTAGTCGGGTATTTTATGTTTTCCACATTTAGTTTTGCTATAATACTTGACTGTTTTAGTCAGGAAACCTATATTCACTTTATACAATTGCGGGTTCGGCGTCAAAAAACCGTTTGTTTTTGTGGTTTTTTCGAGGAGGGCCCGTTTTTAATACAGTACGGAAATTAATGCAATGACCCATGCTTTTTTTAATCGTCTCAAAGAAGATATTGATTCTTTTATGGCACGTGATCCGGCAGCACGCTCGCGTGTCGAGGTGGTGTTTTGTTACCCCGGCTATCACGCCATTTTATTTTATCGCTTTTCGAACGCGGCTTGGCGCCGAAAGTGGTTTTTTCTGGGTCGGTGGATTTCCAACTTCGGCCGCTTTATCACGGGCATAGAAATTCATCCAGGCGCAAAAATTGGCCGTCGGTTCTTTATTGACCATGGCATGGGTGTTGTGATGGGCGAAACATCTGAAGTCGGTGATGACGTAACCTTATACCAAGGTGTTACGCTAGGCGGCACATCCATGGATAAAGGTAAGCGCCATCCAACATTGGAAAACGGTGTGATCGTTGGTTCCGGTGCCCAAGTGTTAGGTCCATTGAATGTCGGTGAGGCAGCGAGGATTGGTGCCAATGCCGTGGTTCTTCAGGATGTGCCGAAAGGTGCCACCATGGTTGGCATTCCAGCGAAAATGGTTATGGGACGTGACAAAACGCTGGATGACGAATTTTGCGCCTATGGAACGCCGACCGAAGATTTGCCCGATCCGGTGGCGCGTAGTTTTGATAGTCTGCGTGCTCAATTGAACACATTGAGTGATCGTATCGTGCAGCTTGAAGAAGAGCTTGGGGATCAAAATAGGTCATTGGATTCTGAAGATGCAGGAGCCGATATCGATGATCAGGCCCAACCGAAATCCGGGACGTCTTCGGGACATTAAAAAAAGAAGTCAAAATTTATTATTTAACGGGAACAGAAAGATAGGAGAAGAACCGTGAAGCTTAGCACCAAAGGCAGATATGCGGTAATGGCAATGGTTGATTTAGCGCGCCAATGTAAAGGTGGGCCGGTAGCGCTTTCCGATATTGCGCTGCGCCAGGATATCTCGCTCTCATATTTGGAGCAGTTGTTCGGCAAATTGCGCAAGGGCTCTCAAGTAAAGTCTGTGCGTGGACCGGGAGGAGGCTATCTCTTGGCCCGTGATGCGGATGAGATGAAAATCTCAGATATTATTATGGCGGTCGATGAGCCGATCCAGACAACGCGCTGCACACCGGGCTCACCTAATGGCTGCCGGACCGATAATTCACGCTGTTTGACCCATGATCTATGGGCTGAACTTGGCAATCAAATTTATGTTTATTTGAGCTCCGTCTCGCTCGCTGATGTTGTTGAAAATCGTATCCTCGGCACCAGTGGCAATGTTTTATTTCCGTCAGCTAAAATGACCGATGAAATGAACAATCCGGATATGGCGATGCTGCAGGATCGTGAGCTGAGGGTTGCTGAGTAGTTTTTGAAAGACACCTATGAAACAAACCGTTTATTTTGACCACAACGCGACGACGCCCGTTCGGGCGGAAGTTGCAGATGCAATGGCAGGGGCTTTGGTCCTCGGCGGCAATGCATCCTCTGTGCATGGCGCTGGTCGTCGGGCGCGTCAGTTGGTCGAAGAAGCACGCGAAATAATTGCCGAGCTTGTTGGTGCGAGCCTGGCCCAAATCGTGTTCACGAGCGGTGGTACGGAAGCCAACAATTTGGTGCTGCGTGGTACTGAGTGTGATCACATCTTGGTTTCCGCTGTCGAGCATAACTCTGTGTTAGACGCTGCGGACAATATCGAAATAGTGCCAGTGAATGGAAACGGCGTGATTGACCTCACTGCTTTGACATCGCGGTTGTCTGAAATTGACGGCCAAGTTTTGATCTCGGTCATGCTGGCCAACAATGAAACCGGTGTGATTGAACCGATTGCCGAGATTGTCCGCATCGCCAAAGAACATGGCGCGCTCGTTCATACCGATGCAATCCAAGCGCTTGGTAAGGTCAATGTTGATTGGGGCGATCTGGGCGTCGATTTCATTAGCCTGTCTGCTCATAAAATTGGCGGACCACAAGGCGTTGGCGCAATAGTGATCAACGAAGAAATTCCGTTGAAATCAATTTTGCGCGGCGGAGGACAAGAACGTAGCCGCCGGGCCGGCACTGAAAACGTGCCGGGCATCGTTGGATTTGGAGCCGCGGCGAAATTGATTGCCGGCGAGCTTGATCAAATTTCTAAAACACAAGATCTTCGCGATCGCATGGAAGCCTCAATTAAGGCCAAATGTAGCGATGCGGTAATATTTGGAGAGAGCATAGATCGCCTGCCAAATACCAGTTGCGTTTCAATGCCAGGTGTCACCAGTGAAACTCAGGTGATGAAGTTTGACCTGGAAGACTATATGGTCAGCGCGGGTTCCGCCTGTTCATCTGGTAAAGTTCAGGCCTCCCATGTTTTGAAAGCAATGGGCGTCGATGAGGAAACCGCTTCAACCGCCATTCGTATTAGTTTGGGCTTTGGCAATAACTCGAATGACGTCGACGCTTTTGTCAGCCAATGGGGAAAAATATATGCCCGAGCAAACCCCGATCAATTAATGGGGGCGGCGTAATGTCAAATTCGCAAAAGCGTCGTCAGCCGGTCTATCTGGATAACCATGCAACGACACCAACAGACCCTCGTGTTATCGAAGCAATGCAGCCCTATTTCTCAGAGAAGTTCGGCAACCCGCATTCAGGAAGCCATTATTATGGCTGGGAAGCGGAAGAAGCTGTCGAGCTAGCACGCGCCCAAATCGCCGGCGCTATCGGCGCATCGCCTGAGGAGGTTTATTTTACTTCAGGTGCGACAGAGGCAAACAATATAGCGCTCAAAGGGGTTACACGTTTCTACCGTGAGAAAAAGAACCACATCATTACATGTGTGTCAGAACATCCATGTGTTTTGGATTCAGCGCTTGATCTTGAAAGTGAAGGCACACGCGTTACGTATCTGCCAGTTGGTGAAGATGGTTTGATTGATATCGATGAGCTCAAAGAGGCCTTTACCGAAGATACGTTATTGGTCTCAATTATGACCGTGCAAAATGAAATAGGCACCGTGCAGTCAATGGCGGAAATCGGTGCGCTTTGCCATGAACACAAAGCATACCTTCACACGGATGCGGCTCAGGCCCTCGGAAAAATACCGTTGGATGTTAGGGCGATGAACATCGATTTGATGAGCATTACCGGCCATAAAGTGTATGGGCCGATGGGATTGGGCGCGCTTTATATCGGCAATAAACCGAAAGTCAGATTAACGCCGCTGTTTAGTGGTGGCGGCCAGGAAAAGGGCATTCGTCCGGGTACGCTGCCTGCGCCAATCTGTGTCGGTTTTGGAAAAGCTTGCGAACTCGCAGTTGATGAAATGCCGATAGAATCAAAAAAGCTCGAAATTATGCGAGACGGTTTGCTGGCAAAATTGCAGGGTGCAATTCCAAACATTTACATCAATGGTGGCATGGAACATCGTGTGCCGGGCAATCTCAACATCAGTGTTGAAAATGTCGATGCGGAAAGCTTGATGGCAGCCTTGCCTGATCTTGCATTTTCGACAGGGTCGGCCTGTTCCTCAGTATCACAAGACTCATCCTATGTCTTGAACGCGATAGGTCTTTCAAACGAATTGGCAGAGAGCAGTCTCAGAATCGGCCTTGGGCGATTTACCACAGAAGAAGACGTCGACTATGCAGCCGATCGTCTCATCGAAGAAATTTCCATTATCCGCGAAAACCGGCAGGTACTTGCCGGCACCGCGGCCTGAATAAAGAGCAGAGTAAAAAAAATGAACGCAGCAATTACAGAAACAGTCGAACAGGTCCAGAAAGTCGAGAAGTACAAATACGGCTTTGTCACCGATATTGAAACCGACCAAGCCCCAAAAGGGCTGAACGAAGATATCGTTCGGTTCATCTCGGCCAAAAAAGAGGAGCCTGAGTGGCTTCTGGAGTGGCGGCTTAAAGCCTATGCCCATTGGTTGACGATGGAGGAGCCTAATTGGGCAAAAGTTGGCTATCCACCGATAGACTATCAGGATGCCTATTATTATTCCGCGCCAAAGTCGCCGGAAGACGGACCAGATAGTCTGGACGAGGTCGATCCGGAACTATTGGCGACCTATGAGAAACTCGGCATTCCGCTGTATGAACAAGAAGTTTTGGCCGGCGTTAAAAATGTCGCCGTTGATGCGGTGTTCGATAGTGTTTCCGTGGCGACGACTTTTAAAGATGCGCTCGCCAAAGAAGGCGTGATTTTCTGTCCGATTTCCGAAGCGGTCAAAGAACATCCGGAATTGGTAAAGCAGTATCTTGGCTCGGTTGTGCCTTATTCAGACAACTATTTTGCGACGCTAAATTCAGCCGTTTTTACCGATGGATCATTTGTCTACATTCCAAAAGGCGTCGATTGTCCGATGGAGCTCTCAACGTATTTCCGCATCAATGCCTCTAATACGGGGCAGTTCGAGCGGACATTGATCATCGCTGATGCTGGCTCTCACGTGAGCTATCTTGAAGGCTGCACGGCACCGATGCGGGATGAAAACCAGCTTCATGCCGCCGTGGTCGAACTGATTATACTTGATGATGCGGATATTAAATATTCGACCGTACAGAACTGGTACCCAGGCGATGAAAACGGCGTTGGCGGTATTTATAATTTTGTCACCAAGCGCGCGGCCTGCCGCGGCAAGAACGCCAAAGTGTCCTGGACCCAAGTTGAAACGGGCTCAGCGATTACGTGGAAATATCCGAGTTGCATTTTGCAAGGTGATAACAGCGTCGGAGAGTTTTATTCAGTTGCCATCACCAATAATTATCAGCAAGCCGATACCGGCACAAAAATGATCCATCTCGGTAAAAACACCCGCTCTAGGATTATTGCCAAAGGTATCTCGGCTGGAAAATCGCAAAGCACCTATCGTGGGCTCGTCAAAATGATGCCAAAGGCTGAAAATGCCCGCAATCATACGCAATGTGATTCTTTGCTGATCGGCAAAGAATGCGGTGCCCATACGGTGCCCTATATTGAAAGCCGCAATAAATCGGCCAAAGTTGAACATGAAGCGACAACCTCCAAAATCGCTGATGATCAACTGTTTTATTGCCGCCAGCGCGGCATCTCCGAAGAGGATGCAGTTGCGCTGATCGTCAATGGTTTCTGCCGCGAGGTGTTGCAGGAACTGCCCATGGAATTCGCCGTTGAAGCGCAAAAGCTCGTCGGCATTAGTTTGGAAGGAAGCGTCGGTTAAGACGCTCAAGGAAAGTAGAAATTTAAATGTTAGAAATTAAAAACTTACACGCCAGAGTCGGCGATACGGAAATTCTCAAAGGTGTTGATCTGAAGATTGAGGCGGGCGAGGTCCATGCGATCATGGGTCCAAACGGTGCTGGTAAATCGACTTTGTCTTATGTCTTATCTGGCCGCGATGGTTATGAAGTCACAGAAGGCTCGGTGGTTTACAAGGGCAAGAACCTTTTGGATATGTCGCCCGAAGAACGTGCTGGTGAAGGCGTGTTTCTCGCCTTTCAATATCCTGTTGAAATCCCTGGTGTCTCGACAATGAATTTTCTCAAAGCCGCTGTCAATTCGGTTCGAAAATACCGCGATGAAAGCGAATTTGATGCGATGGATTTCCTAAAATTTGTCCGTGAGCAAACAAAAATCCTCAATATTGATGATAATATGCTGAAACGCGCGGTGAATGTTGGCTTCTCCGGCGGTGAAAAGAAGCGCGCAGAAGTTCTCCAGATGGCCGTGCTCAGACCGGCACTGGCGATTTTAGATGAAACTGACAGTGGCCTCGACGTGGACGCTCTCAGGATTGTTGGCGAAGGCGTTACCGCGCTACGCTCGCCGGAGCGCTCAATGCTCGTGATTACCCATTACCAGCGTTTGCTCGATTACATCGTACCCGATGTGGTGCATGTCCTGGCTGACGGCAAGATTGTCGATACCGGCGATAAAAATCTCGCCATGGAGCTTGAGAAAAACGGCTATGCCGACTATGTGGAGGCGGCAGCTTAAATGAGTGAACTGTCCCCCATAAGCCAAAGTTTTGTTGATCAGCACAGCGCTGCTGAATTCACGAGCACTCTGCCGTGGCTCGATCAGTTGCGAGCTGAGGGGCTGGATAGCTTTTCAATGCTTGGCTTGCCGACGCCGCGGATTGAAGCCTGGAAATATACCAATCTTAACGTGCTGGAAAAATTGGACGTTGCGCGACCTTTAGAAAGTGTGAGCATTGATGCGGCCAGTCTTGCCTGGTTGCCGGAAGAAATGGCGACCCACAAACTGGTTTTTGTAAACGGATCTTACGAGGCTGGGCTTTCGGATATCGGTGATCTCACTGCTGGCGTTAAAATCATGTCGCTCGCTGAGGCCATGGGCAAAGAGCCGGCGCTGTTAGAAGCCCATCTTGGCAAAATTGCATCGGTTGAAACGGCACCGGTGTTGGCGCTTAACACGGCGTTTATTGAAGACGGTTATGTTGTGGTAGTGGAGAACGTCCAGCTTGATAAACCAATCGAAGTCATTTTTGCCAATCAAGGTGCTGCCGCCCATCACCCACGCAACCTGATTGTTGCTAAAGACAATGCGCGGGCGACCATTTTGGAGCGCCATGTTGGTTTCGGCGATGACAGTTATCTCGCCAATCACGGCTGCGAAGTGTTGGTTGAAGGCGGATCGCATATTCGCCATTACAGATTGCTGGAAGACAGTGCTGCGGGCATTAATCTCTCGACGACCAATACCAGCATCGGCAAAGACTCAACCTATGACAGTTTTATTCTGTCGATCGGCGGTAAATTGAGCCGCAGTGAAATTCATGTGGCTTGCGAGGCTGGCGGAGCGCACACCAATCTTAATGGTGTCTATGTCGCGAGGGACAGCCAGCATGTGGATCACACAACGCATATTGATCATCTCGTGCCGAACACGACGTCCAAGGAAACTTATAAGGGCGCATTGGATGATAAGGCGCGGGGGGTTTTCCAAGGCGCGATTGTCGTGGCTAAGGGCGCCGATGGCACCGATGGGCGGATGAGCAATAAAACATTGCTGCTGTCAGATAATGCAGAAATTGACGCCAAGCCTCAGCTCGAAATTTATGCCGACGATGTTCTGTGTGCCCACGGCTTTACCGCCGGAGAATTGGATGATGATTCGCTTTTTTATCTGCGTTCGCGCGGCATACCGGAAGCCACAGCACGCTCTATTCTGGTTGAAGGATTTTTAGCCGAAGTGGTTGAAGAAGGCGTTGCTGAAGCGTACAGGGATGTCTTTATATCAAAGATTTCCGAATGGATGCCAAAAGGAATTGGTGCGTAATGACGGCGGCAACAACATTGATGAAATTAGATACTGTCACCAATTATGACGTTGCGGCGATCCGTGCTGATTTCCCGGCTTTAAGCCTGGATATCAACGGCCACCCGTTGGCCTTTCTGGATAGTGGAGCAAGCGCACAGAAACCCAACCAGGTGTTGGAGCGGATGGATCAGGCGTATCGGTCTGAATATGCCAATGTCCACCGCGGTGCCTATACGCTCAGTCAACTGGCAACGGACAATTACGAAAATGCGCGGGCGACTGTTGCGAAATTTATGAATGCCAGAACGCCGGATGAAATCATTTTCACCCGCAATGTGACAGCGGCGATTAATTTGGTCGCGCATTCTTATGGCCGGGAATTTTTAAGCGCTGGCGACGAAATCATCATTAGCCACATGGAGCACCACGCCAATATTGTGCCGTGGCAATTGCTCAGGGATGCCATTGGGATTGAGATCAAAATTGCACCGATTGATGATGCTGGTAATTTCCTAATTGATGAGTTTGAGAGATTGTTAAGTGACAAAACCAGGCTGGTAGCCATTACGCATGTCTCTAATGTTCTGGGTACCATCGTGCCCATCAAAGAAGTCGTGCGCCTCTCCCATAATGCAGGCGCGCATGTGCTGATCGACGGCGCCCAAGGCATTGTCCACGAAGGCGTCGATGTTCAGGATTTGGACGCTGAGTTCTACGCCTTTACCGGCCACAAGCTATATGGTCCGACGGGTATTGGGGTGCTGTGGGGGAAGCTTGATCTGTTGAATTCCATGCCACCTTATCAAGGCGGCGGCGACATGATTGAGAACGTGACGTTCGAGAAAACGACCTACCGCGATGCGCCGGCAAGATTTGAAGCCGGCACGCCGCCGATTGTTGAGGCGGTTGGTTTGGCGGCGGCTATTGATTATGTCTCGGCCCTTGGCTTGGACAACATCGCGGCTCACGAGCAAAGGTTATTGGCGTATGCGAATAACCGGCTCGCCACAATCGACGGACTTGAGATCATCGGTCAGGCGGATAATAAGGCCGGCATTATTTCATTTATGCTGGATGGTATTCATTCTCATGATATCGGTACCATCATTGATGCTCGCGGTGTCGCGGTTCGTGCCGGACATCATTGTGCGCAGCCTTTGATGGATCGCTATGGCGTCGCGGCGACAGCGCGGGCGTCGTTTGGATTATACAGCAATACGGACGACATCGATCAACTGGTCGATGCGCTTAATTATGTGAAGGAAATTTTCGGCTAATGGATGACGATATTCGCGAGCTTTATCAGGAAGTTATCCTGGATCACGGCAAAAACCCTCGTAATTTCCGCCGTCCCGAGGATGCCACCTGTGAGGCCAATGGCAATAACCCGCTATGCGGCGACAAACTTACGGTGTTTATCAAAGTCGGAGAGAATGATGATATCGAAGACGCGGCTTTCGAAGGACGCGGCTGTGCGATCTCGGTCGCTTCAGCTTCGATGATGACGGATATCGTGCGCGGTAAAAAAGTTGGCGAGGTTGATGCGCTTTTCGACATCTTCCATAAGATGTGCATGGGCGAAGAATTCGGCGATACGCCAAAAGAATTTGAAGATGATATTGAAAAGTTAATGGTGCTGTCCGGTGTGAAGCAATTCCCGATGCGGGTAAAATGCGCAACCCTGGCGTGGCACACAATGAACGCAGCGGTACACGGCGAAGCAGCCACCTCCACTGAATAACACGAAGGAACGAAAGTAAGATTATGGAAGAAGATAACATGCCTCCGGCATATACACCTGGAATAGGACCTCATGGACCAACCGGCTCACCTGGATTTGGTGCACCGATGGAAGGTGGCGGACTAGATCCGGAAATATTGGAAAATGGTGGTCTGGTCGGAAAAGCAGGCGAACCGAAAGATGAAGGCAAAGCAGTGCCATCTGAAGAAGCCGTCGCAGATGCGCTGCGCACTGTGTATGATCCGGAAATTCCGGTGGATATCTATGAGTTGGGTCTGATCTACAAAATGGATTTTGCTGAAAACGGTAACCTAAAGATCGATATGACACTAACCGCGCCGGGCTGCCCGGTGGCTGGTATTTTGCCGCAGCAAGTCGCTGACGCCGCCGCCTCAGTCGACGGTATCGGCGAAGTCGAAGTGTATCTCGTTTGGCAGCCGGCTTGGGATATGGAAAAAATGTCGGAAGACGCTAAGCTCGCGCTCGGCTTCTTTTAGGCTATATTATTGAAGTCGTTTATTTTAGAGGGTAGAATCACATAATGAACGCCAATGCACCACAGAGTAATCAAATTACGTTAACGGACGCCGCGGTAAACCGCGTCAAATCCTTGATGGAAAAATCAGATGAGCCGGTCCTGGGCCTGCGCGTTGGCGTGACGACAATGGGCTGCAATGGCCACAGTTATGTCGTCGAATACGCCAAAGAGAAAAAACCGCTTGAAGATGAAATACACCAAGATGGCGTGACCATTTTTGTTGATCCTTTGGCGATGATGTATATTTTCGGTGCCACCATGGATTACGTTGAGGACAAAATGCAGTCGAGCTTCGTCTTCGATAATCCCAACGAGACCGGTCGCTGTGGCTGCGGTGAATCTTTCAGCGTCGGATAATTCCAGAACAACCATGCCAAAAATTACGTTTGTAGACCCGAACGGTACAGCAATCGAGGTCGATGCACCGCTTGGAATATCTGTGTTGGATATCGCGCAAGCCAACAACATCGATATCGAAGGGGCCTGTGAAGGCTCGCTTGCCTGCTCAACCTGCCATGTCATTGTTGAGCCTGAATGGTACGACAAACTCCGGCCGGCCGAAGAAGAGGAAGAGGATATGCTCGACCTCGCTTATGGATTAACCCGGACATCGCGGCTGTGCTGTCAGATATTAGTGACTGAGGAGCTTGATGGGTTAAAAGTGAACTTGCCCACCGAAACCCATAATATGATGTTATGAACCTGCTGGAGCGATTAAAAGCAGACAATCAGGCTGATTGGAACGCTTATATCGGCCACGATTTTGTGACGAAGTTGGCGGACGGCACGCTACCCGAAGCGAGTTTCAAACACTACCTCGGCCAGGATTATCTGTTTTTGATCCAATTTGCCCGCGCTTATGCCTTGGCGGCCTATAAATCCGAGAGCTTGGCCGATATCAGGCAAGCCGCCGGTGGTCTTGCAGTTATCCTTGATCTTGAAATGGATCTGCATGTAAAGTTCTGTGCGGATTGGGGATTGAGCGAAACAGATATGGAAGCGCTGCCGGAAGCTCAAGAAACCATGGCTTACACTCGGTATGTGTTGGAAAAAGGCCTCGCTGGTGATTTATTAGATCTGCATGTCGCCCTCGCGCCGTGTATAATCGGCTATGCTGAAATTGGGGCCGCCTTAAAAGATAAGACCGCCGATAATCTCGCCGATAATCCCTATGGCGCGTGGATTGAAATGTACGCCTCAAACGACTATCAAGAGCTCGCCGCCGCCGAAATTGAGCAGCTTGATAGCCTGATGGCATCGCGCGGCGGCGAAGGGCGCTTTACGACGCTCTCAAAAACCTTTAATCAGGCGACCCGATTGGAAATTGGATTTTGGCAAATGGGTTTGGATGTAAGTTGAATTTGAACCACAAAGTGCACAAAGCAAACCGTCATTCTGGCCCACGATAATTTATGGCCAGAATCCAGAATATCTAAAAACGACTACGGCAGTGGTCGGATGAAAAACTGGACCCTGGATCAAGTCCAGGGTGACAAGTAAGTGAAAAATGAAAATATTGGCAAAAAATGACAAACAGTCTTGGCATAGATAAAGACCCAAAAGATACCCGCGTCGTTGTTGCGATGTCGGGCGGTGTCGATAGCTCTGTGACAGCGGCGCTTCTCCACGAGGAGGGCTACGACGTCATTGGCATCACGTTGCAGCTGTTTGATTACGGCAATGCGGTGGCGCGCCCCGGGTCCTGTTGCGCCGGCCAGGATATTTATGATGCCCGCCGAGTTGCCGATACTAAAGGCTTTCCGCATTACGTTTTGGATTACGAAGACAGGTTCCGCGAAGACGTCATGGAAGACTTCGCCGATACCTATCTCGCCGGAGAGACGCCGATCCCTTGCGTGCGTTGCAATCAGACGGTGAAATTTCGCGATCTCGTTCAGCGTGCCAAAGATCTCGAAGCCGACGTCTTGGCAACCGGTCACTACGTCCAGCATGTTGATGGTGCCAAGAAAGCCGAAATGCACCGCGGCGCCAATGATCTCAAAGATCAGAGCTACTTCCTCTTCGCAACAACGCAAGATCAATTGGAATTTTTGCGCTTTCCGTTGGGCGCCATGACCAAGGATGAAACCCGTGCCCATGCGGAGCGCTTGGGGCTCGCTGTTGCCGACAAACCCGACAGCCAAGATATTTGTTTTGTGCCAAACGGTGATTATGCCGAAATTGTCAAAAAAATGCGCCCCGGCGCGGTGGAGCCCGGCGAAATTGTTGACCAAGATGGCAACGTGCTCGGACCTCATGATGGCATTATCAATTACACCATTGGTCAGCGCCGCGGTCTCAACATTGGCGGCGGCGATCCGCTTTATGTGCTCAAGCTTGAGCCTGACACCAAACGCGTTATTGTCGGCCCGAAAGAAGCGCTTCTTCAGGAAACCGTTGTCATCAAAGAAGTGAATTGGCTCGGCGATGATCCGTTGCGCAAAGATGAAATCGATGTGACGGTGAAATTGCGCTCGATGACGGCGCTCTTGCCGGCGACAGTTCGGGCGACGGAAAAAGGCGGCGCAAAAGTCACCCTCCATACACCTTACGGCGGCGTGGCTCCCGGGCAGGCTTGTGTTTTTTACGACAATGAACGTATGCTCGGCGGCGGTTGGATTACGCGCCAAAATTAGGGGAAAGATAAGTCCTTGAAAACAAAGAAAATAACGCCCGCTGAAATGGCTAAACAGATCGCTCGCTTTAAAGATCTAAAGCCGCAAAGTAATGCTTATGAAGAAGCAGATGGCATCCCGAGCGAAGCCTATGAGATGCTGACGGCGAAGACGCTCTATCTTCTGATGTCGCCGGAAGCACAAGGCGGCCCAATGGCGCAGCGACCCGCCGTCATCACCGAAGACAAAATGAGCGTTATTATCGCCGAATGCCCACCGGGTGACCGGCCGATGTTGCACGCTCATCACAACACCAACGAGACGTTTTTCTGTCTCGATGGCCGCTTTCGCATCCGTTGGGGCGATGCGGGCGAGGATGAAATTTATCTCGATCCCTATGACATGATTGCCGTGCCGCCCGGCGTCGTCCGTGATTTCACCAATGTCTCTGACAAAACAGCGCATTTGTTGGTGTGGATTACCGGCGAAAGCGAGGATGATTTCAACGACATCGAAATGACCCCGGCGGAAGCCGAACGAGTGACAGAAAAACACGGCGCGCACGTGCTCGATCACTTCCGCACCATCGGCATCAACTTCGAGGCCGGCGTTGACGAATAAGGTTCTTGACTTACACGGCCTGTAAAAATATACACCTCACTTCCGGCGCGAAACGCGTTGGAGAGCCTGCCCAAACCGAGGATTATTTTTAATCCAAGGTGCTTGTGACCACAAGCCGTCGCACCTGCGACGAAAGCCAAGATCTCGGAGAGATCGTCTGGCGTTTGAAGGGCAATAAAAATATGGCGGAGTAGCTCAGCTGGTTAGAGCAGTGGAATCATAATCCACGTGTCGGGGGTTCGAGTCCCTCCTCCGCTACCAATCTTTTCAATGACTTAGCTATATTTGAAGCCGGTATCTATCCGACGCGTGTGTAATTCTGGTGTAGTCATGTCAGTCGGTTTGTTCACCTATTACTCTCAATTCCCTGCGCTTTTGAGCAATGGTGTTCTGGTCATGTTCTGGCAGGCTACGCCCAATATTGCGGATGGCTTGATCGATGTGAGAGCCATGAACGTGGGTGTATCTGAGAACCATTGCCAGTGTCTTGTGCCCACTGATCTGCTGAATAGTCGGCAGATCAACGCCAGCTTTGACTAGGTTAGTGATGGCTGTATGCCGCATGACGTGAGGTGTAATCATTTTCGAGTCTAACCCAGCCCTAATAACAGCCCTACGGAACGGCTTGTCCATACGATGGCGGTGTCCGGTTCCGCTGGCGTTCGGTCTGGGTGACAGAAAAACCCATCCGTCCTTATTATCGTCGTCTCGCATTTCTCTTTCTTTGCGGAGAATGCTGGCTAGTTGAGGTGTGATGGGTTGCTCTCGTTCACCGGCTTTGGCGTCGGGAATAAAGAGACGTAACTTGTCAAAATCAATGTGGTCATACCGTGCGTGGAGAATTTCAGTGTGACGCATTGCCGTGTTAAGCCCAAATAATATGAACAACCAGCAGTCGGGGTCTTCATCGGCGATGCCGCCTTGAAGGAGATTTTCAGCCTGTTCATCGTCAAGGGCTATGATGCGACCTTTGCTCTCAGGGAACATCTTGACCTTACAAGAGGGTGCTTTAATCCACTTCCATTCAGCTGCTTGATTAAATAAGTGGGTGAGGGTGGCTAGTTCCCTATTAATCGTACCATCTGTTGTTCCAGCTTCCTGGCGCAGTTTTTTATATCGTTCAACGGTGAATGACGTGATGGCGTCCAACCGCTGTTTGTCGAAAAAGGG
>Ga0066376_10000975_pt1 | contig 27712 bp, 21 predicted proteins | sample Knorr_S15_td_Bot_FD_77009 | JGI IMG/M metagenome (GOLD analysis project Ga0066376, IMG submission 77009) | Marine microbial communities from Southern Atlantic Ocean transect - Knorr_S15_td_Bottom_ad_5009_LV_A | ecosystem: Environmental > Aquatic > Marine > Oceanic | place: Southern Atlantic... | reverse complement strand
CTAACGTCTTAAGTAGGACGTTGGTAACGCCGAGGGCGATTCCCAGTGTTCCCGCAAGTCGTCGCTGGCTCATCTCGGACGATCGGGAAACCTCTTCGAGAAGCCTTAACTCCCGGTAAGTCTCACCACCCAAATTAGTGTGTTCGCGGTCTGAACGCATAAGTTAAATATTAAGTTAAGCCCGTAGGAGTGTCAAGTACTTGTAGGTTGCCGTCGCTGAAAACGACCTACGAATCTGTTATGCTTCAGTACCCGTATGTCGGGGGAATAGTACGAATTTCCTCGTCCGGTGATATTGGCATAAACGCCCCTAATAAGGGTCTGCTGGTGTTGACCATGAGATCAACCTTAACTATAATGGCTCTGGCCGAAAACCTACATCACAGACTGTGAGAACTGGCTGTACGAAGCAGGGTGCAATGCAAACTGAGTCTGTGCAGAAGGTGTTAATCTGCGGAATTTGGGCAGGAATCCTTCTGCTCCTGTTCACACCATTGGTAGTCAGCACACAGACCATTTTCCCCTTTATAGTTGGTAAAGCTGTTTACGCCCGAATCATTATCGACCTCGTCTTTGGCCTCTGGTTGTTACTTGTTCTATTGAATCCTGCCTATCGGCCACCGCGTTCCAGGCTTCTGTACCTGTTTCTAGCGTATTTGGTTGCCTCACTTCTGGCTGGCTTTTTCGGAGTAAGCTTTCAACGAAGCCTATGGTCGACCTACGAACGCATGCAGGGTGTTGTTGATCTGGCCCACTGGATCGCCTTAATGTTCGTTCTAGCGTCCGTTGTAAAAAGCACCCATGGGCTGCGCATAATATTCAATGTAAATCTTGGAATTAGTCTTGTCTTGTCTCTAATGGGTCTGGCGTTGGGAGCTGGCGTCACAGGCATTCCATTTTTTGAATATTTACAAGCGAGTGAGCGACTGGGTCTGACGCTGGGTAACGCTGCTTTTGTCGGCGCTTACATGATGATTAACGTCTTGATAGGGGCTGGTCTACTATTGCATTCGCTTTTGCAAAGGGTCGATGTCGCAGAGGAGATTAATCTGTCGCAGGCAAGGCGTTCGAGGAGGAGGAGGAGAGGGCGAGATACGAAAGTTGGAGGCATAGATACAAAGCTCTATCTACTACAATCCTTCTGGATAATTGCTGTACTATTGGACCTATGGGTAATGACATTGACTGGTACTCGTGGGGCCATAATCGGATTAGGGGCTGGACTAGCCGTGTTCGCCATTGGTTACTCCTTGTGTGGTCAAGAGAAGCTACTCAAGTATGCTTCAGCGGGTTTCTTGGGCTTATTTGTGTTGCTCGTTATTCTGATAATAATGCTCCGTGGCACTCCACTTATCGAAAATCTATCTCAATCGAATGTATTGGTGAGGCGCATAGCTGAAGTAAGCATCGAAGAGGCCCCATTCCAGAGTCGGATAACATCATTGAGGGTTGGGTTCAAAGCCTTCACATCCAAGCCTGTGCTCGGATGGGGGCCTGAAAATTACTTGGTTCCATTCGGTCGATATTACACTAAAGGTTCTGAGTCTTTTGAGACCCTCGATCAGGCGCATAATAAGCCGTTGGAAGAGCTTGTGACGAAGGGAATTGTTGGATTTGTGGCCTTCCTCGCTGTGTGGGCATTCGCGTTACGAGTTCTTTTTCGGAGGTATCCTGCGCTAACGGCCAGTGAGCAAGCTTTTGTCCTGATGATGGGAGCGGCGCTGACGGCGTACTTCGTACAAAACCTCTTTTTGTTTGATACAGCTGTAACCATGTTGCAATTTGTTCTGTTAATGGGATTCGTTGCGGTCCTGGAATCACAGATGGCCAAGTCCCAAACAGGTGATGACGAGCCAGCTTCCCGCTCCTGGGCGATGGGCACTCTTGCAGGACTCCCGGAGAAAATCAATGTAACGGTCATATTAAACCACTCGATATATCGGAGTGTAACGGGATTTAAGGTTCTGGGCCTGGCAGTAATAGCAACTGGTTTCGTGCTGCTTTTCGTCAGCATGATTGCCAATGTGAGGGTATATGACGGTGCGACTACTATACGACTTGTGGGCGAAAGGGTAAGCTCCATGGAAGGGGTGGTCATCCTGCTGAAGGATTCTATAAAATCCTTCGAACCACTAGCGAACTATCCTCGCCTAATTTTTTTCGGCAATGTTAGTAAGGTTTGGAATAGCCTTAATGAGGATGAAGAAGATTTGGTTCTTGCGTTTGTGGAAACTGAAGGTGAAAGAGCGACTAAAGCAGAGCCTGAAAATTGGCGCATATATATGGAGATGGCTAAGATGTATCAAATCATTGCTAACATGGAACGGGACGAAGAACTTGTGGCACATGCCAAGCGCTACGCTGATGAGGCCACTAGGCTTGCGCCGGAGTTGCGTGAAATCGCCTTGTTGAACTGGCGCATAGGCCGGCTTGAAGAGATCATGAGTCAACGTGAATTGTCTGGTGAGTCAACTCCTTAGAAAACTCTCTGTAGAAATAATATAAGGATTCTGCATTTGTACCAAGACGGGACTCCAAATGAAGATGAAATAAATCTTCGCGAATATATTCTTGTTCTGCTGCGAAAGTGGTGGGTAGTCGTTGGGTTTACCCTGCTGGCTCTGGCAGCCATCTGGATAACCTTGCCAAAGGCCTCCGTTGTCTATGAAACAAGAGCCAGCTTATTATTGGCATCTTTAGTGGATTCAGAATCTAATGGCGCTGGGGCGAACGGCTTATTCTCTACTGCATCGTCAGATAAACTGGCCTCACTTGCAAAAGGCAATGATCTCCTGCTGAAGATCATTGCCACCCTGCAACTTGAGGACCAGATATCGGGAGAAGAGTGGACGACAGGCAGGTTGTCCACCATGATGGACGTGTCTGTGGAATCCGACAGTGGCGATGTCGGCCAGTCACTTATTTCGATGGTGGTTCGCGGCGCAGATTCATTGCAAATACAGCAGATAGCCGATGTATGGTCAGAAGAATTTGGTTTAATGGTCAACTTAGATAGATCAGTAGAGTTGGACCGAGTATATAGCCTAGTCTCCGCTCAAATGCAAGAATCTCGTTTGGAACTGAACAGCGCTGAAAGAGAGCTAAATCAACTCCTTTTGGAAAATCCGTTGATTGTGCTAAATAATGATTTAGGACTCAAGCAGGCCGGCCTGAACAAGTATCGCAGCGAATTCCTGAATACAACTGCTGAGCTGAATCAGAAGAAGAAAGGCTATCAGAGGGCGTTGAATCGTTTTAACGATTTGAGTGTGAGTGGCAAGTGGATAGGTTTCCACATGAATAGTGAGGCATCAGCATCCGTGTCATCGCCTGACACCGACGAGCAGGCATTAGCGCTCCAGGCCAAAAATGACCTCCTAGAAATCCAGACGGAATTGCAGCGTCAAAAGAGCGAAAGTGGAATCGATTTCTTGAAGCAACGCCTGAAGTTGAAGCAAGAGTCTTTCAGCGAATATTCGGTGCAATTGAGTGAGGAGGAGAGGCAGCATCAAGCAGACTTGGTCACTCTGGAAACATACGAAAGCGCATTGGCAAATCAGTCACAAATGCTAGTGACTTTTAGAGCAATAGACGAGTCCGCTCTCTGGGAGCGACTGGGGGCTAATCCCAGCCCAGATGATTGGGAAGCAGTGCGTGAATTGGGCCTGTATACTGAACAAGTTAACCCGGCCTACACAAATTTAGTTTCCAGTGTGATAACTACTCGCGCTAGCGTTGAATCTCGGAGCGCCCTAATAGCCTTTCTCCAGGGGAGGCTGGATGTAACGGAAGTGGAAATACATGATTTGGATCTAGAAGTAACGCACATCGAGGATGTAATTCTCGCTAGGCTTTTGACGGACCTAGGTGTTGCTCAGCAAAGGTACAATGGGGAGTTGGATAAATTCGTCGTCTTGCGAAGCAATGTCGATAATCTCGGGAATGATGTTGCCTCTTTAGAAGCTCTAAAAGAGGAGTATAAAATCCTGGTCGATAATTACGTGGAAGACGTCACTGACTTGTCTATTCGCGTTCCCGCGACAGAGAAAAACATTGCAAAATACGATGCCAATATTCAATTGATTCAGGACGAAGTTGATAACTTGGAAGGGCGAATAAGGTTTTTGGATCGGGCTGGTGTCACCCAGTCTGATGCTGCATACATTGTTGAATCTCCGATAAGGCCCAGCTTGCCTGAGCCGTCAACAAGTACGGGGTGGTACAGGCTTCCAATCGGAGGAGCTTTGGGGCTGTTGTTGGGAATTGTTGCCGCATTTGTAATTGATAATATACAACGGTATGTGAAACCCGCCGATGAGTCCTAATAATAAGGCATACTAAACGCCTAGAGCGTTTGGGCGATTGGTCACGAGATTAGAGCAATGGCCGCATTTGCCTTGGACTACCTGTTACAAATTCGAAGGAACAGCCCACAGCCTAGACCTAGCGCCTAAAGTACTTTCGCTAGGTTAATTACAGCAGTAGCCCCATCGCTCAGTGCGCCCGGCGGTGGGCAAGCCTCAGTCTAGTCGCGACCAAGGGTGGCCAAGAACTCCACATTGTTCTTGGTCTTTGCCATTCGCTCCAGTACCTTCTCAGTAGCCTGTAGGTGGTCCATTCCATTGGACGTTATCATGCCTACCATGCGGCGTAGTAGCATAACCTTCTTGAGGGTAGCCTCTTCTAGCAGAAGCTCTTCGCGACGAGTACCACTCCTATCAATGTCGAGGGCAGGGTAGGTCCGCCGTTCTGCTAGCCTTCTATCCAGATGGACTTCCATGTTACCTGTGCCCTTGAACTCCTCATAGATCAGTTCATCCATGCGGCTTCCGGTGTCGATCAGGCATGCGGCCAGGATAGTTAAGCTTCCGCCCTCTTCCGTGTTTCGAGCAGCGCCAAAGAAGTGCTTGGGTGGGTACAGGGCAACCGGGTCCATGCCACCAGAAAGCGTTCGTCCGCTGCTAGGCACGGCCAGGTTATAGGCTCTCGTTAGACGAGTGATGCTATCTAGAAGAATGACCACATCGGAGCCGCTCTCTACGAGACGTTTTGCTCGCTCCAGAACCATCTCTGCCACGCGGCAATGGTCCTCTACGGGCTCGTCGAATGTGGAGCTGAACACCTCGCCAGTTATGGACCGGCGCATGTCTGTGACCTCTTCCGGCCTTTCACCAATCAACGCCACCATTATGTGAATGTCCGGAGCGTTAATTGCGATGCCGTTGGCGATCTGTTTCAGAAGGGTAGTCTTGCCAGCCTTTGGTGGGGAGACTATGAGTCCGCGCTGTCCGCGCCCAACTGGAGCTAAGAGGTCTATAAGCCTGGTGGAGAGTACCTTTGGGTCGGTTTCGAGGACGATGTGGTCAGTGGGGAAAATTGCGGTGAGGTTTTCGAATTTAGGACGGGTCCTGGAGGCATCGGGATCAAGTCCGTTTACCCCTTCAACCCTAACGAGACCAAAGTATCTTTCGCCATCCTTAGGGGGTCTCACCTGCCCAGATACTTCGTCTCCCGTCCGCAATCCGAATCGCCGAATTTGTGATTGAGAGACATAAACATCGCCGGAACCGGGCTGTCCCGAACTTTGCCTCAAGAATCCATAACCGTCAGCGACGACTGAGAGGATACCGCCTGCTTTCAGGCTTCCGTCATTCTCAGAGAGGCTATGGAGGACCTTCGACATGAGCTCATGTCGCTTGCCTGCGGAGCCGTTTTCCGCGATTCCCATCTCAAGGGCAAGCTTCAAGAGGTCGTCGTTGTCGAGACTTTGTAGTTCCGCTATGTTCATTTCTTTCTCCGGAGTGTGGGGCTCTAGGCCATGTTATTCGTGAAATAACGTTCGTTGAAATTGGGCAAAATAGCCGTGTATATTAAAGGACAAAATGGAATCAAAAATTAAGCCTGAAGGTGCAGTAATAAAAGAAGTGAAATATTTCTGTTTATGTTTTCCTGCCAGGTACTAAGCTTGCCTTAACGAGGCTACTACAGGCACGCTAGTTTATGTTTTTAGACGATTTGGCCCAACATATCAATGTACTGCTAACTGGAATCAATCGAAGGAATATTAGAAGAACTGTAGTTAGATTATCCCAGTCTTTCGCAACGGAACCAGAGGCAGTTATAACAGCCATCCAGTCTATCGCTTTGGGGCCATTCATTCGAGGGGTAACGTCGCCATATTATCATAAATTCGTGTGGCCGTCTATACTTTCCCACCGACTATAGACGAATTCGACGACTCTAGAGGCATAACGTGTTGGCCGCCTTCACGTAATGTTCTTTTTACTGCAAGCATGAAGCACTTGAATAGCGGGTGAGGTCTGTTAGGACGCGACAGAAATTCCGGGTGGAACTGAACACCAACCATGAAATCCTGACTGGTCAACTCCATTATTTCAACTAGCCGGTCGTCGGGAGAAACACCGGAGGCAATGAGGCCTACTCGTGCCAGGTCCTCCCTGTAGTCGTTGTTGAACTCGAACCGGTGACGATGCCTCTCATAGATGGTGGACGTGCCATATGCGTTACCGGCCAGTGACCCTGCCTTCAGTTCACAGGGGTAGACCCCGAGCCGCATCGTTCCGCCCATTTCGGTAATGTCTTTTTGGTCTGGCATCAAGTCAATCACAGGATTGCTTGTGTCCGAATCAAACTCGGTCGAGTTTGCATCTGCGTTAGCCAGAGCCTCTCTCGCAACATCGATGACCATGACCTGAAGCCCCAAACACAGACCCAGGTAAGGCACGCCATGCTCTCGTGCGTACCTGACGGTCAATACCATTCCCTCTATTCCGCGGTTGCCGAATCCACCTGGCACCACAATGCCCTGCACGGAATCCAGGTACTTTTCGGGACCGTACTCCTCGATGTCTTCGGAGCCGACCCACACTATTTCTACGTCCTGATCCTGGGAAAGGCCGGCATGGAAGAGGGCCTCTTTAACAGAGAGGTATGAGTCGTGCAGTTCGACGTATTTGCCCACGATAGCCACCCTGATGGGCTCTTTGGGCATCTTGATGTCGTCTACCATGCTCACCCAAGACGACAGGTCTCTGCCAGTGTTGGGAATCTCTAATGTGTCCAGAATCAGGTCGCCAAGTCCCTCGTCTTCGAGGATCAATGGCACCTCGTAAACGGTGTCCACGGTTGGTAGTGCGACCACGGCCTCGATGGGTACGTCGCAGTGAATGCTAATCTTGAGCTTTATCTCTTTGTCCAGATCGTAGTCGCTGCGGCACACAATGGCGTCAGGCTGAATGCCGATGCTTCGCAGTTCGCGTACGCTGTGCTGCGTTGGCTTGGTTTTCAGTTCCCCTGTGGCGGAGATGTAGGGCAAGTAGGTCAGGTGGACGTAGTAGACGTTATTCTTTCCTACCTCGTTTCGCATCTGGCGTATTGCTTCCAGGAATGGCAGGCCTTCGATGTCGCCCACTGTTCCGCCAACCTCGACGATAATGACGTCCGCGCCAGACTCCTCGGCAAGGCGCAGGATGTGCCGTTTGATGGCGTCAGTCACATGGGGAATGGCTTGGATTGTGCCTCCCAGGAACTCACCCCGTCGCTCCTTGGAGATGATGTCGCTATATATCTGGCCTGCCGTGAGATTAGACATCCTGGTCAGGTCCATATCGATAAACCGCTCGTAGTGGCCCAGGTCCAGGTCCGTCTCGCAGCCGTCCTTGGTCACGAACACCTCGCCATGTTGATAGGGGGACATGGTTCCGGGGTCCACGTTCAGGTAAGGGTCTAATTTAAGGACAGATACTGTCACACCGCGGCTCTTGAGGATGCGTCCAAGCGAAGCGACACTAATTCCCTTTCCCACGGAACTGACCACACCACCGGTAACGAAAATATACTTGGTCATAATCTCAAGGATCTCCAAATGCTGGTTAGGAGGTGAAATTCAAATGACAAAAAAGACGCAAGTGTAACGGGCTACGTTTCGGGTAAATACTTGCAGGAGCCAGGGGAATTGAAGGGGTAGTTCGGCTGTGAGAGGCTGTTGGTTGGTGGGTGAGAAGTGCTCCCTGGCACTACCCAAGCCTCTTATAGCCGGAAAAAGCTGCGTTTGCGAACGCCACTATCTAGTAATATCCCCTTGCTGGATTGATGTTGAAGCCAGTATATGCAGGCCCCAAATCCTATGTCAATTGATATTAACAGGAATTGGCCCAAATGTGTTCTGTGCCGTATTTTCGCGGCAAGTCTCAGGCATACGGTCTGACCAGGCTGTGTCGACACTCGGCGGCGCGTTCAGGGCCTCTTCTTAGCTAGAATAAAGGAGCTTATTGAAGGATATGGAGATTTCGGCGGAAGACTACCTTATGTTCGTAAACAGGGCTCTTGATGGCATGATTGGCATTGTTGAAGAGATGGGCGACGACCTCGCCAACAGCAGTCCAGACCTCCCAAACCTGAAGCAAGCCAATTCCCCTTACGCCATCCTCTTTCACTGCATCGGCGTCTGCCACTACTGGGTAGGCACCTTGGTCGCTGGCCGCCACACCGAAAGGGACCGCCCGGCCGAGTTTATCGCCTCGGGGAGTGCTGCCGATTTGAAGAGGCTGGTTTCCGCGCTAAAGCTCCAGATGAGGATAGACCTAAACTCAGTTGACGGCGGCCAATCCCTGGCAATTATCCCAAACCCTGAATACACTCCCCTACCCGGCTACACTCAGTGGAATCAGGGGTCAGTTCTCATCCATGTGTACGAAGAACTCGCTCAACATCACGGGCAGATGGAGATAACTCGGGATATACTTATAGGAAGTGGATTCTAAGTCCTCTTTCACCACACGGAATCGTCACTGTTTTCTTCGCATAAACCAAGCCGTCGTAATCGATTCTACCAATAATCCCTTCTTGAACTATTGTCAAATCCGATAATACACATCATCAAATCTTTGTTACAAACTTCACAAAGCGTGATATTATGTGGTTGTGAATCGCGAAGACGTCCAGTTTTAGAGATGATCAAAGAGGTACTGACTGGACGGCACCAAAGCTCTTAGGCCCTTGTCTTCTTCGATTCACTTTAGCTGGTCCTTGCGTCTAGCGAGGCCTAACAGGGGGATGAAAACATGAACGTTTCGGATGTAATGACGGGTGATGTTACTCTCGTAGATATGAACACCTCAGTGGCCAATGTGGCCCGAGTCATGCAGGACGAGAATACCGGGTCCGTAGCAGTAACGGACAAGGACACACTGGTTGGGATGATCACTGAGCGGGACATGGTTTTGGGATGCCTCTTGGACGGCCACGTATCGTGGGAGTGCGAGGCCTACCAGCACATGACTATCATGGAGCGGGCCAGCACACCTGACATGGACGCCGGTGAAGCCCTCGTAACCATGCTGGATTTTGAGACAAGCTGTCTGCCGGTGGTGGCCGAAAGCGGTCGCATCGTAGGCATGGTTTTCTCGGAGGACCTCTCCAGGGCTATCTCTCAGGAGAACGATCCTGAGCCAACCCTGATGAATGCGTCCTTCTTCTCCTAAACGGGAATACGCTAATTAAATACGCAATATTTTAGCTGAGCAGCACTTATCAAGGCTGCTCAGCTTTTTTGTTGGCTATTTGCATACCGAGATTCGCTAAAGAAGAGCCTCGTAGACACTGCCGACTATCAGCCCGAATATCAGGTGCAGCATAAAGAAGCCGACCACCGACATCATCGGGTAGGTCTTCAGGAATGCTCCGGGTGCTGCTAGCTCTCCATCCCGGATACGCGGGTGCATCGCTCCCATCATGCCCATGCCCATGCTGGCGACCACCCAGTGAACGGCACCAAACAGCAGGCCCCACACGAGAAGCTCGCTTTCGAGGCCAAAAGCCTGATACAGGGAGGTATGTACGATGGCGAATATGACGCCCATGCCGAAGTGCATCATGAAGCCCATCAAGTAGAGCGGGCCTGAGCTTCTGCTCAACATGCTGCCCATCATGTACAAGATATTCATGGGCATCTGTGCGGGCATCATGGCCCGGCCCATATACATCATGGCCGTCATGACCCCTGTTGCGACTAAGCTGGCGACAACCGCCGCTACGATATCGTAGTCCATAATAGTTCCCCTCCATTTTGGACTTGATTCCTTACCACATGGGATGTGCCAGAGAACCATTCGGTTCAGACCCGCTTGGGTTCTTCTGTTCACTAAAAATTGCATAGGGAGCAATTCGGTGCATCTGTCGCATCGTCGTGGTATCGTGGGTTAGCGAAATTCGTCACCCGACAAGGCAGCTATCTAATATATGGCCAACCCCTCCTCAGGTCAGGCTCCTGGCCAGGCGAACAGCTTATGGACCGTCGATTTCGTACTCAATATGCTCGTCGGCCATTTCATGTTCGCTGGCTATACCTCTCTCATCACCATCGTTCCATCCTACGTTCTGCACCAGGGCGGCCAGGAATGGCAACTGGGCATAATCATCGGGTCGTTCGGACTGGTTGCCATGTTCATTCGCCCCTTTGCAGGTCGGTGGGTGTATAAGTTTGGGGCCAAGCAAATTGCCATTATCGGCACAGTAATAATCGCGATTGGGTCCCTGCTGTACATAGTCTCTCCCGGCCCATGGTGGCTTGTTCCGATACGAATGGGTCAAGGTATAGGCATTGCAATGGCTCCCGTAGCGACCAGCACAATCGTCGCCAACCTGGCTCCCGCGCACCGCAGGGCAGAGGCCATGTCCTACATGGGGGCGTCCATCAATGTGGCGTTCCTGTATGCGCCTGTGGTGGCCTCCCTGATACTGGGCTTCGCCGGGTTCAAGTACGCTTTCATGTTTTCATGTAGCTCTGCTTTGATGGCCGCGCTGCTGGCATCTCGCCTATCATCTGCCAGAGTATCACCGCCTGTCGAAGCATCCACCGACGCACCAACCGAAACAGTCCCACTGATATCCAGGGCGGCACTCTTCCCTGCCATCGTATTCATGGCATATACCTTTACCACTGCGCCTATTAATACCTTTTTGCCGATCTTGGCCGAAGAGCGCGGTCTAGGCAACCCAGGCTTATACTTCACCGTCTGGTCTGTAACATCGATTGCTGGCATGATGTTCTCGGGGCCTGTGGCGGACCGCTTCGGTAGGGCGACCGTGATCGTGCCTGGCTTAATACTGACGGCGTGTGCCATGTTCCTTCTCAACATCGCAAACATGCCGGCTATGCTCTGGGGTGCAGGATTTCTTGCAGGCGTCGGGTTTGGCTTAATACAGCCCGGCATACAGTCCCTGGTTATTGATAGAGTCTTGCTCAGAGAACGCAGCTCCGGGGTGGCGACGCTGCAGCAGGCGTGGGATGTCGCCGGTTCCGGTGGCGCGTTCATTATCGGGCCGTTGGGTGGACTGATAGGCGTTGCCAACTCGTTTGGGGTTACGGGCGTGGGTGCGCTGGTGGGAGTTGTGGGGTTCGTCGTAGGAAACAAGAGGGGACCAGCGTTGACACCGAGTCGGCAGACCGACATTGTCGAATCCGATGATTGACCCGCGGAGCGTAGCGGTTGCCCTCGGACGTGCACGCCTTGACAGCCAGTGTGAAGCCGATACAATCATTTTTCGGACAGAGCTATTATAGCGTCTCAGTTGTACTCCAAGTTATGAGAATCTGAGTGAAAGCTATCTATCAAAAATAAGGGGAGGACTAATGAACGGAGCAGAACTTAAAGAGAAGGTAAATTCCGGAGGCATCATCTATGGCACCATGATCAGCCTTGGGCGGAACCCCAGGTGGTCCACGCCGTACGCCAGCTTTGGGCTGGATTACGTAATCATCGACACGGAGCACTCGCCAAGAGGTCGTGATGAGGTCGCCGACTTCATCGCTGCTTTCCAGTTCAGCGGCGTTGCGCCCATAATACGCATCCCAATTCCTGACTCTCACTACGTCACTATGGCGTTGGATGCGGGTGCCCACGGTATATTGGCGCCGTATTGCGAGACTGTTGAAGAGGTAAAGGAAGTTGTTGGCGCTGCCAAGTGGCGTCCTCTCAAGGGCGAGCTAGCCCGCAAGGCTGTCGATAACGACGAGCTGCCAAGCCAGGCCAGCAGAGAGTATCTCGAGAATCGCAATCGCAACAACGTCTGCATAATCGGCATCGAGAGCACTCCGGCCATTGCCAACCTGGAGAACATTCTGAAGGTGAAGGGCATTGATGCCATATTCGTCGGCCCTAACGACCTGAGCATAAGCCTGGGCGCACCCGATCAGTACGATCACCCGGACTACGAGGCTGCTCTAAGAGAGATCATCGCCAAGTGTCAGGCGGCCAACACGCCAGTGTTGATGCACCACCAGACCGTGGCGCTGACGATCAAGTGGCTGAAAGAGGGCGCAAAGTTCGTTCTCTACAGCAGCGACGGACGCAGCCTGCACAACGCATATCGTACGGAGTTCGGCGAGATCAAGATGGCCGCCGAGGGAACTTCCGGTGACACCGGCGAGTCTGACGAGGTAATTTAAGAGCTGTTAGCTATTGGCCACCAGCGGTCAGCGATTCGATCTATAAGAATCGCTGACCGCTGAAACCTGAGCGCTGATTGCCCCGCGAGGAGCTATTTATGACCTGGGAATTTATTAGAGTTAACGGACCTTACGGCGGGGTCACCGAGGGGCCTGCATGGGACGGAACTGGCCTGATTTTCTCGCACATACCCGCCAGTCGCATATACAGGTACGACCCGCAAACGAATCGCTCTACCCTCTACAGAGAGGACACTAATCAGGCTAACGGCCTTGTGTTCGACCCTCAGGGCAGGCTGTACGCGTGCGAGGGTGGCAGACGCCGTGTCGTTCGCTACGAGGCTGATGGCAGCACCACAGTCCTAGCCGACGGCTTCGAGGGCAAGCGGCTGAACGTGCCCAACGACGTGGCGGTGGGCCTGCAGGGCCGAGTCTGGTTCACGGACCCGTACTACGAGGGCGCTGGAGGAGAGTGGAGCAAGGACCGGGCCAACAAGGACCTGGACCACGACTCCGTGTATCGCCTGGACGAGGGTTCAGATGGCAAGTGGAGTATTACTCGGGCCACTTTCGATACCTCTCGACCTAATGGCCTGCTATTCTCATTGGACCACCAGACGCTATACGTGGCGCAGAGTGGCCGCGAGGTGGATGAGAAGCGTCAGCTTAGGGCATATCCCGTCAACAGCGATGGCAGTCTGGGCAGCTTCACAGTCCTGCACGACTTCGGCGCGAACCGGGGCATCGATGGCATGGTGCTGGACGTGGAAGGGAACATTGTTGCTACGGCTGGCAATCACAAGGGAGGGCCAGGGCCTATGATTTACGTCTTTTCTCCCTCAGGCGAAGTCTTAGAGACCCACCCCACGCCTGCAGACCAGCCCACCAACTGCACTTTCGGCGGGCCCGACATGACGACGCTGTATGTCACCAACGGCGGCGGCGATGTGTTCCAGGCTGTTACAGAACGGCAAGGCCGCCTGCACTACCCTAAATAACCGCGACTTTCATTAACCTTCTTAATTGCGAGAACACCTAGAAGGGCGAGTTAATCCTTTAAAGCATGTCAGGTTTTGCTACAGTAGGGCGTAATGCCTAACGTGATAGTTGGGATTCATGGGCTCTCTAACAAACCGGAGAGAGATACGCTAAAAGAGTGGTGGGAAGCTTCTATCCGGGAGGGGCTGGTAAAGAATTTAGGTATCAGAGAGGCCGCCTTCGAATTTAGGATGGTCTACTGGGCCGATCTTGTTTACCGTTACCCGCTGCATGTCGAGCCCGATTTCATTCACGACGCCCTCTACAATGGACAGCCATATCTGAATGCCCCTGATGGGTCTCTGGAGCAGTACGAGGACAGCTGGGCAGATGGTGCACGCGCGCGAATCGGGTCTTTTCTTGGCCCATTGTCTGACAGGGTCATGAAAACTGTCGGCAAAGGGCGTCTGACCAATTACCTGCTGCGAGCAAAATTGCAGGACCTGTCTTTTTACTATGACAGGACGAAGAGATTGCGAGGTCGTGACGACGTGGAAGCTGAGGCCCGCGCAGTTCTGAAGAAAGACCTGGAAAACGCTTTGGTCAAAGCGAACGGCAACAATCTCATGCTCATAGCCCACTCTATGGGTTCGATCATCGGCTATGACGTGCTCAGGGACCTCGATCGTAAACCTCGTAAATCCGAAGAAGAAATCGAGTTTATCTTGCATGACTTTATTACCATAGGCTCACCGCTGGGAGTCGGCCTGGTAAAAAACAACGTGAGAGGGGAACGCTCCTACTCTAAGCCATCCCTCAGAACTCCTACCTTGGTTAAACGAAGGTGGGCGAACTATGCCGACCGCAAGGACCCGGTCGCCTTCGACTCACACCTGAGGGACGACTTCGGCGCCAACTCATCCGCCGTACGCGTGGAGGATGACCTCGTAACAAACGATTACACCGCGCAGGGCGACCGCAATCCACATAAGTCCTACGGCTATCTGAGGACGCCGGAGATATCCATGCACATACAGCAATTTATCGAAGCAGGTGATAGCAATTCTTGAATCCGAAATAGTAGTAATTGGCGGAGGCATCGCGGGTGCGTCCGCCGCCCTCCATCTGGCTGAACACGGACGCCAGGTCACCATCATCGAACGTGGCGAGATAGCTTCCGAGGCCTCCGGGTTGAACATGGGCGGCCTTGGTGGCATGGGCTGGGGTAAGTCCCCTGACCTGCAGTCACACCTCACTATGGGCAGCCTGGACATATTTCGCCGCCTTCAGTTGGACATGGGCTACGACATCGAGTTCCGCCTCAGCGGGACGCTGCAGGCCGTCCAGACCGACGAGGAGTTCGATTACGCTAGAAACCGTGTCAAAACACTGACCGAACAGTGCTACGAACTGGCGCTGCTGACTCCTCGTGAGGCCCGCGCCATCGAGCCCGAGGCCAGTCCCGACATTAAGGGGTATGTTCTTGTAACTCAACGCGGTCAGGCAGATCCCGTTAAGGCGACTAAGGCTTTTGCGTCTGCGGCGGAGGCTCAGGGCGCTAAAGTGCTGACTGGCCACGGGTTAACCGGCATTGAACAGACCAGCGACGGCACCTACACCCTAGCCACCACACAGGGCGAGATCCATTGTGAGCACCTAGTAGTAGCAGCGGGAGCGTGGTGCTCTCAAGTAGGCGCGATGCTGAGTCTCGATATTCCCATCGTAGCGGTCCGGGGACAGATGTGGGCCACAGAGAGTCTACCCCCTTCCGTGTTTCATACCGTTTCCGGGGCGGAATCTGCGTTGCGTTGGCAGAACGACCCCGGCAACGACGAGACCAATCCTTCTGACCTTACCCATATCGATGGCCGCCGTATGACGCGTCACCTCTACGGTCGCCAGCGTCGCAACGGCGAGATCGTTTTTGGCGGCGACCGGGAGGCTGTAGGTTACGTTAGCAACGTTGATCCCCAAGGCATCGAAGTTAACAAGAGCCATGTTGGAGAGGTCCTGCCCTTCCTCAAAAACGTCCCTGTCAAACGGACCTGGTCCGGACTCATGCCCTTCCCCCTCCACGGCAAGCCCATCATTGGCCGGATTCCGCAGCGAGACAACCTGTACGTTGTGACTGGTCTGGCTTCCTCGGGCTTTGGCAGGGGGCCCATGGCAGGCAAGTTCGTGGCGGACCTACTGCACTCCGGTGAGGCACATCAGGTATTGAGTGAGGCCGACCCTGCGCTTTGCGTAAAAGAGGCCTAGTTTCGCTCTTTGCACAGTGATGAGCCCTTTCCCGGCGTATCTTGGGCGTATCTGGACTCAAAATTCCCGTTCCCCTATAATCGGGTCTCCGAATAAATATTGGTTGGAAAGCAAGAAATGAACCTGGAGGGACTACTTCAATGGCAGATGAGACCATTCGAATTGGCTTCGTAGGCGCGGGCGCAAACACAGAGCTCAGGCACATACCTGGCTTTCAGGCCATGGACGGCGTGGAGTTGGTGAGCGTTGCCAACCGCAGCCGGGCGTCTGGACAGCGGGTCGCAGATAAGTACGGCCTACCCACCGTTTACGATAACTGGGTTGAGCTAATCGAGTCTGATGACACCAACGCCATATGTATCGGCACCTGGCCATACATGCACTGCACACTGGTTCTCGCGGCGTTGGAGAACGAAAAGCACGTTATGACGGAGGCCCGTATGTCCGCCACGGCGGAAGAGGCCCACATCATGCGGGAGGCGGCCAAGCTTCACCCCGGCATCATCACGCAGATCGTTCCGGCTCCGCATACCTTGAAGGTCGACAAGACCTTGCAGGGACTAATTGCCGACGGTTACCTGGGCGACATCCTGTCCGTGGACATGGTCGTGCATGGAGGTGGCTTCCGTGAGAGCGAGCGGGACACTCCTTTCCACTGGCGCAATGACAGAGACTTCAGCGGATACAACATCATGCAGATGGGTATTTGGTACGAGGCCATGATGCGCTGGATTGGCCCTGCCGCGACAGTCCAGGCCCTCACGCGCATTCACGTGAATGCGCGCTACGACGGCGACGGTAATCGCAAAGTCATTACGATACCTGACCATGTAGAAGCCTTGTTGGAGATGTACTCTGGCCCAGTGGTCCGCATGCGATTCAGCTCGATCACTGGCCTGTCTCCTAGTGATGGTGTCTGGCTATTCGGTTCTGAAGGCACCATTCATCTGGACTCTGCCAGCATGACGCTACGAGGCGGTCGCAAGGGTGACAGCGAGCTATCGGAGATACCCATTCCAGCGGAGAACGCCGGTAGCTGGCGAGTTGAAGAGGAGTTCATCAACGCAATTCGCGGCAAGGAGCCCATCACGCACAGCGACTTCGATACAGGTGTGCGCTACATGGAATTCATGGAGGCAGTCACCGCTAGCTCCCAAAGTGGCGAGAAGGTGCATCTGCCTCTTTAGAATTCTGTTTTATCGGATAAATTGTTAATACAGGCTGCGACGACATACGGATGCCAATCCAGTTGTCGCAGCCTGATATGAGTCTTGCCCAATTTGGGCTTCGAAGGATCTCTGATGGATTACAAAAGCCTACTGTCGCACAACCGACCCGCGGAAGTTGATGTCCCCGCAGGCCTAAAGGCAGACACAAAGTACATATTCTCTGTGACCAACGCCGTGCCAGAGTTTATAGATGTGGAGAAGTACTCCACTGCCGCCAGGGACGTGGTATTGCGAGAGGGTAAGGACCTGGCCCCGTACCCCCCGCCCAACGGCCACGAGGGATTACGCAGGCTTATTGCTGAGAACCTTCGTGATAATCGTTCAGCTGATGTAGATATAGACTCGGTCCTTCTTACCGATGGGGCCGGCGGCTTCATCAGAATGTACCTGGACGCTTTCATAGACCCTGGCGACGTAGTCTTTGTGGAGGAGTTCAGCTACCTGGGGACCCTTCGCCTGTTGCTGTCCAAGCGGGCGGAGGTAGTTCACATCCCTACAGACGAACAGGGCATGAACACGGAAGAACTGGAGAGAGCTATCAAGGCTGTCAAAGCCCAAGGCAAAACAACCAAGCTAATCTACGCCATCTCCGTCTATCAGAACCCAATGGGCGTTACGCTGAGTGAAGCGCGACGCAAGCACATGGTCAAGATAGCTCAGGATTACGGGGTGCCCATTCTGGAGAACGAATCTTACGCCGACTTTCGTATCGACGGCGACCCGTTGCCGCCTTCTATGCTTAGCATGGACGATCAGGACGCCGTGGTTTACGTGTCTTCGTACACCAAACTACTGGGATGTGCCTTACGCCTGGGATACGGCGTAGCCCCTCTAGCTGTGCAAGAGCTTCTCCAGCCCCATCGCCCCAGCCACCTGGCGGGCATGATGGTCTACGAATACCTGCGATATCACAAAGACGATCATATCGAGAGAGTTAGCAAGGGACTTATGGCGCGCCGGGACGCACTCCTGTCAGCGCTGGAACAGAATTTCCCGCCCAGCTGTACATGGACCAAGCCCGCTGGCGGTATGATGCTCTGGGTCCAGCTGCCCGAGGGTGCGGATACTTGGAAGGCCCTCGATCACGCCGTTGACGCCGATGTGAAGTACAACCCCGGTGGTGTGTTCCGCGCTGACAGAGGTTGTAATAATTACCTGCGCCTGACCTACAGTCACAACACGCCGGAAGAGATACACGAAGGCATCAAGACCTTGGCGGAGGTTTTTAGACAAGAGGGGTTCTTTGAATAATCAAGAGGCGATTCCAACGTTGCCGCTTTAATGACATATGTAGCAGATCTTCATCTGCACTCGCCTTACGCTATGGCGACGAGCCGACATCTAAATTTCGAGGTCCTGGCAAAGTGGGCGAAAATCAAAGGCATAGACCTGCTGGCCACAGCCGATTTTACCCATCCTCTTTGGTTCCAAGAGACAAAGCAGAAGTTGACAGATAAAGGCAACGGTCTTTATGAGTTTGATGGCGTCAGTTTCGTTCTTGGCACAGAGGTCAACTGTAATGGCCAGCAAGGCGGTCGAAGCCGTCGGGTTCACGTGTTGATTCTTGCACCAGGCCTGGAAATCGCATCGCTCATAACCGATTCGCTATCCACCAAGGGAAAACTCGCAAGCGACGGCAGGCCAACCGTCCACCTGACTCCCAGGCAGCTCTTGGAAACCCTGCTGCACATTGATGACCAGATCATCCTCATTCCGGCCCATGTATGGACTCCCTGGTTCGGCATATTCGGCTCCAAGTCTGGATTTGATTCGCTGGAGGAGTGCTTTGGCGATCTGAAGCAACACGTTTTGGCCATAGAGTCTGGGCTGTCCAGTGACCCCGCGATGAATTGGCAAATCCCCGACCTGGACAATGTGTCCATTGTCTCTTTTTCAGATGCTCATTCGGCGCCCAAATTGGGTAGAGAGCTAACCAAGTTTGAGGGAGAGCTCAGCTACCAGGGACTCTTCGATGACATCAAGAACCAGAACATACACAGCACCATGGAGTTCTTTCCAGACGAGGGTAAGTACCATAGCACCGGACATCGGAAGTGCGGAGTCTGCTGGTCGCCTGAGGACGTGCGGCAAAAGGGCGAGCTCTGCACTGTCTGTGGCCGCAAATTGACGCTGGGAGTGTCCCATCGTGTGGACCAGTTGGCCAAAAGGCATGTCGAGACATGGAAAGACGAGTTCGGGTTTACGCTGGCAGCGAACGGGAGGCCGGCGTTTAAATCTGTTGTTGGCCTTCAGCAGATTGTTGCCGAGGGGTTGCGCCGTGGCGTAAATACCAAAGGCGTTACGGACCAGTACTTTACTCTCGTAAACGAGTTCGAGTCGGAACTCAACGTGCTGATGGATGCGGATATCAGGGACGTCGCCCGGTTGTCGGGCGAGAGGATCGCGGAAGGTGTATCCCACGTGCGCACGGGAAACATTTCCATACAACCTGGCTTTGACGGCCAGTTCGGCAAGGTCACGGTCTGGCCAATCTAGATCCTCGAACTTTGGATCTGTTCCCGAGTCCCTACAGATTCCAGGTATGGTATATAGCTGAAAAACTTAGCCAAGAGGCTCTAGAGGCAATAAGAACAGACTGGTATTACAGGAGGGTAAGGTATGGCAATTGAGTTTACTGAGCAGATGCGAAAGCTAATATCCAACGCGATGGACGATAGGCTATTTTGTACGTTAGGCACTGCCTCTAAGGACTGTATACCCAACATCAGTCTCAAAGGCAGCGTGGCAATTTATGACAGTGACACTCTTTCATACTGGGAACGGGCAAAGGGCTCTGCACTGGACAATGTTGTCGAAAACCCCAATGCGGTCATCTTCTACCGGAATCCTGGAGAACGCATTAATTGGCGTTTTCACGGCAAGGTCACTGTGCACGAGTCAGGAGAAGTTTGGGACAAGGTCAAAAGCATTACCCCGCAGGGCGAGCTTGACCGCGACCCTGACCTCAAGGGCGTGGCCGTGTTGATAAGGGTTGACGCCATCACCGACCTGGGAAGGAACGTGCTTCAGTCCAGGTGACCGACCTCTATTATGGCCGCTAGGCCTCGAGCTTCGCCTTAAGATTTCCCAGCTTCTTGTTCATGCTGGGGTTTGATACTAAGGGCCCTATTAGAGTCTTAAACGCTATGGCCATTACTGGATTCATTTCGAAGGTCACTGTACGTCTCAACAACGTGCCTTCGCCGTCGGCCTCAAATTTTAGGTCCTGGTGAAATGGGAAATCCTTGTCATCTGTGGCTGTGAAGGCAATTCGGTTTGGGGCATCAAATTCCGTAATTATTACCTTGTTTGCTAATTGCTTGCCCATGAGTTCCCCAACAGACTTATACTCGCTTCCCACTGCTATCGGCCCATCGGAAACGGCTTCGATATGAAGGTCGTTGGTCCATTCACCGTGCTTGGTGAAATCGGATACGTACTCGAACACCTTTTCAGGAGAGGCGTCGATCGCGATCTTGTAGTCGTAAACGAGCTGTGACATACCTTTACTTCTTTGAGACTTGCACTTCGCTATTCGGAAGGATCGGATACGGTATGTTAGTTAAAAAGCAGCAAAAATACAACGGAAGTGGATAAATGTGCAGGTTTGAGCGAATGTTAAAGTGGTCTAAGCGCACATGGGTCTCATTGGACTAATGGATTGCGTAGCCTGGTATCAGAACGAAAAAGTTGACCTGACAAATCCCGCTACACACAAATCCCTCACTCTTGTTCACCCTGGCTAGTTCGCTGTGTCAGGTAGACGGCCATGATGGCCACCGGCATAGCGATAACCACTAATCCCAGCCCAATTACGATCACTTCAGGTCCCAGTCCTAGCACTGAGTCTATCTTGTGCTTTATCCAGTCCAGCAGTACGGGGTCGCCTGGTCCTGCGGCGTGGCGAAAAATTGATAGAAGAATCAATCGCCGTCACCAGTGGTACTGGGTTCTGTAGCCGCCTTCTGGTATCGCACCGAATAGCGTCGTTCCTTCACACTAAAGCTGGCGATGCTGGCGATCAATAACATGGAGCCCGCCAGTGCGAAAGGAATTTCGTAGGCCCCTAACTTGTCGTACAGGTATCCCGCTGCCAGGACGCTGATGGCCCCGCCGACATTATGGGCAAGCGTCGAAATGCCCCCTAGCGTGCCAAGGTTGCGAAGGCCGTAAATATCCGCCGTTAGTGACGACGTGAGCGGAGGCGTAGCAACCCATGACAGGCCCGCCAGCACCGCGAAGCCCCATATGCCCAGGGAACCAGGCATCATTACTAGCAAGACGTATGCGCAAAAACGAATTGCATACACGGTGCCCAGTAGATTCTTGCGGCTGAACCTGTCGGCTAGGAAGCCGATTATGATGACGCCGACAACATTTAGTCCGCCCATCAGACCGAAGGCGGCGGCCGCCTCTCCTGGTGATATGCCTCGGTCCAGGGCGAAGGGCACATAGTGGAAAGAGATAATCAAGGTCGTAATGCCGCAGATAAAATAAGCGCCTGAGAGCTGCCATATCGGCGGTGATCTGAAGGACTCCTTCCAATTTTCTGTGGCCAGTGGTGGCTGCACCTCAACATAAGCGCCAGAAGCGCCGGCCTTCAGATTATTGGCGTTTGCATTCTTACGCCCCTCCGGTACCTCGCCGATGTCTTTCGGATCGTCTCTGAAGATAATGTACGCTAACGGCAAGGCCAGGAAGAATATGAACGCTCCCATTGCGAACCAGGCCACGCGCCAGTTTGCGGTGATGATGAGATACGTGGCCAGTGGGACCAGGACCAGCGCGCCCGCTGAAGGTCCGGCGCTGCAAAGACTTAATGCCATGCCACGCCTGCGGTAGAACCACCGCGCGATCATCGCATGAATCGTTACCAGCGAAGCCCCACTTAGGGCCGTGGAGCTTACGAATCCGAACAGGACTATCAGCATCCAGATGTTAGAGATCGTGCTCATGAGCATGGTCGATATGCCCAGCACGGCCAGGCTAATGGAGATTACGCTGCGCCCGCCATATTTATCGTAGAGCCGACCGATGAAGGGCTGCGTCAGGCCGTTGATGAGAATGCCAATGGCGCCAGCTGCGGATACCTGGCTTCGGGTCCATTCCAGCTCTTCGCTCATGGGAACGACGAACACACCAAAGGCATTGCGAGCACCAGTGGCCAGGAATAGCGTGAAGAATCCCACGGCCACGATCAGCCAGCCGTAGAACAGCTTATTGCTCTGGATTTTCTCCGCCATTCGTCCTCCAAGCACGGCATCACAGTCCGCAAATCGAGTCTAACATCGGCTTTAGGGGATAGCAATGAAACGAAATGCCAGGAATAGTCTGTTGACTTGAGTTGGCTTGGGAAAGGTCGGTCGGCACTGAGCCTCATTGAGCATTTCCCTAACTCCACGTAGAATGCGGCGCAGACCGGCCTGTCCGGTCACTCCTGTCTCAATAGAGGGGGATGCTTGTCGGCACAGTCCACGGCCACTGGAAGACGTTTTCAGTCGCTTAGCGCCTTGCGGCATCGCAATTTCCGACTATATTGGCTGGCGGGATTTGGACAGGCCATGGCCCTTGGCATGCAGTTTCTCATTATCGGCTGGCTGGTGCTACAGCTCACCGGCTCCGCGTCCCAGCTTGGCCTGGTGATCTTTCTATATGGCATTCCCAATCTGTTGCTGCTGATGTTTGGTGGCATCTTAGCGGACCGCTTGGACCGCAGGAAGATGCTTATTTACAGCCAGTTCGTCGTGACGGTCTTGGTCCTGGGCGTTGCTTTGCTGACTATGGCGCAGCTAATTTCCATATGGCATATCTACGCAGTGGCTGTAGTTCTGGGCGTAATTCAGGGAATCAATATGCCCTCTCGCCTGGCCATAATTCCAGACCTGGTGGGCCAGGAGGATATTCTTAATGCCACGTCCCTTAATATGGCCGTCTTCAACACAGGACGAATAATCGGGCCGTCAATAGCTGGCGGTATCATTGATTACGTAGGCCTGGGCCACGCCCTTCTGATTAATTCCTTTCTATATGGATTCGGTGTTGTCTTTCTGATCCTCATGTCCGGGGTGGTCTCGCGCAGCACTCCGAAGCCTGGAAATATCTTTATGGGCATGTGGCAGGGGTTCAAATACTCTGCTGCGACCCCTGTAGCATTTACTCTGGTGGGCCTGAGCTTTGCCTTCGGGTTCTTTGGTGCGGCCTACATTCAGGTGTTGCCAGCCTTCGCAAAAGAGGTTCTGAGAGTCAACGCTAGTGGTGCCGGGGCGCTGATATCTGCCAGTGGCCTGGGCTCGCTGGCGGGCAACATGTGGCTGGTTTCTTTGCGTGACACGCGTCGCAAGGGCGTCATTCTCATCGGAGCCATCATTCTTTTCGGCTGCATGCTTTTCCTGTTTTCATTGTCGCCGATATACATCCTCTCGTTCATATTGCTGTTCATCGCCGGCATAGGGTTCATGAGCTTTATTGCCATGGGCACGACCATCTTGCAACTATCCACGCCGGCGGAGATGCGAGGTCGCATGATGAGTCAGTGGCTAATCGGCGCCGCCACGCAGTATATCGGGGCCTTTCCTATTAGCCTGGTTGCCGACTACTACGGCTGGCAGGTAGCCATGGGTGGCAGCGCGCTGATTATGCTTGCAGTCGTATGTTGGCTTGGCATCTACCGGCCGACGTTCAGAGAATTGCGGCTTTAGAGACCGTCTGAACAGGCACCTTCGCTCGTTTGCATGGTGGATGTATAATCCCCGTATATTACTCATGCACCCTTGCGACCTTTCCTAACCTGAACCAGTACACAGGTGAGCGCCATGACTACGCAATCCATGTTCAAAGAGAAGCCTCTGCTGATACTGCTGGATGGCCACGCACTGGTTCACCGGGCCTTTCACGCCTTCCGCGATCCGCTCAACGTCGCCGCCACTGGCGAAGAGGTTACTGCTGTTTACGGCTTCCTCAACACGCTGCTGCGAACGCTTAAGGAGTGGAGCCCTACCCACTGCATCGTCACCTTCGACGTGTCGGCCCCTACCTTCCGGCACAAGGCCTTCGACCAGTACAAGGCCCATCGTCCGCCAACGCCGCCGGAGCTTCGGGGGCAGTTTGGGCGCGTACGGCAGGTCGTCGAGTCATTCAAGATTCCCATTATGGAGATGGAGGGATTCGAGGCCGACGACGTTCTTGGGACGCTGGCCAAGCAAGCCGAAGAGAACGAGATCGAGACGCTGATTCTGACAGGCGACAGCGACATACTTCAGCTGGTATCCCCCTGGGTTCGCGTCCTGTTATCGGCCGGCGCAAACAACACCAACGTCTACGACGAGACTGCGGTCAGGGAGCGCTACGAGGGTCTGGGGCCGGAATTCGTTGCCGAGATCAAGGCATTACAGGGCGACAAGTCCGACAACATACCGGGCGTGCCCAAAGTTGGTGCCAAGAGCGCCATACGCCTGCTCACGGCTTTCGACAACCTGGAAGGCATCTATGAGCACATCGACGAGGTCACACCTCCCAGCGTGCAGAAGTCGCTTCGGGAGAACCGAGACCTGGCGTTCCAGTGCCTCATGCTGACGACAATTCGCCGGGATGTACCGGTCACGCTGGACCTGGAGGCCTGCAAGTTCGGTCAGTACGATCGTGCTGAAGTCGTTGACCTCATGCGGGAGCTAGAGTTCTTCAGCATGGTGAACCGCATACCTTATACCGGTAATGGCGACAGCGGTGAGCAGATGGAGCTCATGGCCATGGCGGAAGAGGAGCGCATGCCCACCGACTATACGCTGGTGGATACAGAGGCAGCTCTGGACGAGATGATAACCACTCTTTCGGCATCCGACATCTTCGCCTTTGATACGGAGACTACCTCGCTGAACGCTATGCAGGCAGAGCTCGTCGGCCTGTCCTTCTCGAACGAGGATGGCAAGGGCTGGTACGTGCCGGTGGGCCACGAGGAGGGCACTCAGCTTCCCATGCAGCAGGTGCTGGACAAGCTAAAGCCAATCATGGAAAGCCGCGAGATTGCCAAAGCCGCCCATAACGCCAACTACGACCTTATGGTTCTGCAAAATTACGACATCAAGGTGCAGAACGTCACCTTCGACACCATGCTTGCCGCTCACGTCAGCGGTCGCAAAGCCATAGGCCTCAAGGCCCTGACGCTTCAATGTTTGCAGGAAGAGATGACGGAAATAAAGGAGCTTCTGGGCAGCGGCCGCAAGCAGATAACCATGGACAAGGTCGAGGTAAAAAAGGCCGCAGATTACGCCACCGCGGACGCCGACATGACCCACAGGCTAATCTCGTTATTCGAGAAGGAGCTCGAGGAGAAGGACGTTCGCAGCCTCTTCGACACCGTTGAGATGCCCCTGGTCCCTGTGCTGGTCGACATGCAGCGCACGGGTGTTGCCATCAATTCAGAGATGCTGACCAAAATGTCAGAGGAGCTTGGCGCGCAACTCGGGGAAATTCAGCACGACATGTATCTGACTGTTGGTCACGAGTTCAACATCAACTCGTCTCAGCAGCTTGGCGACGTGCTGTTCAACGAGCTACGCTTGCCTCCCACAAGGCGGACGCAAAAGGGACACTCCACTGATGCCGCCGCTTTAGACGGACTGAAGGAACTGCTGGACCAGGGACGTGGCGAAGGCGTCGATCCCAAGGCATACGATGTGCTGGACAAGGTCCTTGAGTATCGCCAGCTATCCAAGATCAAGTCTACCTACGTGGATGCTCTGCCGAACCTGGTTAATCCCAAGACTGGCCGCATTCATACCAGCTTTAACCAGACTGGCTCCGCCACAGGCCGCATATCCAGCAACGACCCCAATGTGCAAAACATACCGGTGCGAACGGAGCTCGGTCGCAAAGTTCGCAACGCCTTTGTGGCGGAGAAGGCGCCGGAGTGGACGCTGCTGGCCGCTGACTATTCGCAGATCGAGCTTCGCATCCTGGCCCACATGAGCAAGGACGAAAGCCTACTGGCGGCTTTCCATCGTGGCGAGGACATTCACGCGGCGACGGCCTCGTCGGTCTACGACGTGCCAATCGACGGCGTAACCTCAGACATGCGGCGCATCGCCAAGATAATGAACTTCGGCGTGCTGTACGGCCTGAGCGCATTCGGCATACGACAGCAGACGGGCCTTAGCGCCGAAGAGGGCCAGCGCTTCATCGAGACTTATTTCGGAAGCTACCCCGGAATACGCACCTACATTGACGAGACAAAAGAGAAGGTGAAGGCGAACGGCTACGTCGAGACGCTTCTGGGCCGCCGCCGCTACATTCCGGAGGTGAGCTCCAGCAATCGCAACATACGTAACGCTGGCGAGCGTATGGCTGTCAACATGCCTATACAGGGCACCGCTGCGGACATCATCAAGATCGCCATGATAGCCATTCAGGACAGGCTGGAAGAGCAGAAGTTGCACTCCAAGATGATTATCCAGGTGCATGACGAGCTGATCTTCGAGGTGCCGCGTGAGGAGCTGGAGCAAATGCGGGAGATGGTGACTGAGCTTATGCCTGCCTCCATGCAGCTGGACGTTCCGCTGGACGTCGAGCTAAAGACCGGCGACTCCTGGGGGCAGATGGGGTAGTTTTAAATTAGGGGTAAAGGGCATTAGCTTCAATACTGGGAAGGCTGTGCACGATTAATTTGGTGCAGCAGTGACGAATTAGGTACGCGACAGAAAAAGCTCAGGCCGATTCTTAATTGCGTGTTGTCTCTTCCCCTTTGACCCTTCGACTGGCCCCTTGGGCTTTCTGACACTGCCATTCGGTCTCTTCAATACAGGGCGCAAACCGCACCTCCTGGACCGGTAATCTAGCCAATTACAGATGAATGCATCGCCAAGCCGCTATAATAGAGCTTTGTTGCGGCTTAAACGCGCCGCCTAATCCAACAAATTTAATTAGGACCGTTAACTGTATGACTGGTAGCCAATCGGACGTAAAAGCGAAGATCGTAGACCGCACCTCTGAAATTGAAAAACTCCTTGAGCAGCGAGTCCTGGTGCTAGATGGCGCATGGGGCACAATGATTCAGGGATATGGTCTTGAGGAAGAGGACTACAGGGGCGAACGCTTCAAGAACTATTCCCAGGACATTAAAGGCAACAACGACATTTTGTGCCTGACACAGCCGCAGATCGTTGAAGAGATACAGCGGCTCTATACGGAGGCGGGCGCCGACCTGCTGAGTACCAACACCTTTACTGCCACCAGCATCGCCCAGGCCGACTACGGTCTGCAGGATTATGCATATGAGATCAGCCTGGAATCTGCACGAATCGCCAGGCGGTTAGCTGACGAGTTCACGGCAAAGGACCCGAACAAGCCGCGCTTTGTCGTTGGCTCGATCGGCCCCACTAACCGCACCGCATCTATTTCTCCGGACGTAAACGACCCCAGCTTCCGCAACGTGACCTTCGAGGAACTGGTTGTAGCCTACGCGGAGAACGCCCGGGGGCTGCTGGACGGCGGCGCTGATATCCTCATGATTGAGACGGCCTTTGATACTCTCAATGCCAAGGCCGCGCTATTTGCCTTAGACCAGCTATTTGAAGAACTAGGTGTGCGAGTGCCCATCATGGTGTCAGGGACTATTACCGACGCCAGTGGTCGCACGCTGACGGGCCAGACCATCGAGGCCTTTTACGCCTCGGTCTCCCATCTGCCTCTGTTGAGCGTTGGCATAAACTGCGCGCTGGGCAGTCGGGAGATGGGCCAGTACCTGCGAGACCTGTCGCCTATTTCGCGATTCTTCGTCAGCACG
>Ga0066376_10000974_pt1 | contig 27713 bp, 15 predicted proteins | sample Knorr_S15_td_Bot_FD_77009 | JGI IMG/M metagenome (GOLD analysis project Ga0066376, IMG submission 77009) | Marine microbial communities from Southern Atlantic Ocean transect - Knorr_S15_td_Bottom_ad_5009_LV_A | ecosystem: Environmental > Aquatic > Marine > Oceanic | place: Southern Atlantic... | reverse complement strand
CGGTATGCTCTCGATCTCAGGCGGTTCAGGACATCGTTTCTGTGACGGTGTTTCGCGTCGTTCGTTCCTGCAGATTGGCGGATTGGGCCTGGGTGGCCTGTCGATGGCCGAGATGATGCGGGCCCAATCGCAGGCGACCGGCGGAGCCCAGGGGGACACGAAGAACAAGGCGGTGATCATGATCTTCCTGGCCGGCGGTGTGTCGCACCAGGACTTCGTCGACCTGAAGCCGAAAGCTCCCAAGGAGGTTCGGGGCGAGTTCAACCCGATTGCGACCAACGTACCGGGAATCGAGATCTGCGAGTTGGCACCGCGGATGGCGAAGATGGCCGACAAGTTCGCCATCATCCGTTCGATCGCCGACTCCGACGGCTCCCACGCGGCGACTCAGTGCTGGAGCGGCGTGCGTCGGGCCGACCAGGTCCGGATGCAGCAGCCGTCGATCGGTTCGTTCCTGGCCAGGGAACTGGGCAGTCGCGAAGAGACGATGCCGGCCTACATGGGCCTGACCAAGACCTGTGGTCACAAGCCGTGGTGCGATGTCGGCTTCCCCGGCAAGCTCGGCCGAGCCTACGCTCCGGTCAAGCCCGACGGTGAGGACATCAAGGCCATGACGCTCAAGGGCATCACGCTCGATCAGCTCAACAACCGCAAGAAGCTGCTGGCGGCATTTGACGGGTTCCGTCGTTCCAGTGACAACGCGATCTTCAGAGGAGCCGATGCGATCTACGAGCAGGCCTTCGACGTGCTCACCTCCAGCAAGCTGCTCAACGCGCTGGACGTCTCCAAGGAAGACCCGAAGATCCGCGAGCGTTACGGCAAGGGATCGCCGAAGAATGTCAGCGATGGGCCTCCGGTCTGGAACGAGCAGGTATTGATCTGCCGCCGCCTGATCGAGGCGGGTGTGCGGTGCGTGACGTTGGGCTTTGGCCGCTGGGATTACCACGGCAACAACTTCGGCCAGATGAGGGAGCGTCTGCCCCTGGTCGACCAGGTCCTCAGCGCCTTGGTCACCGACCTCCACGAACGGGGCATGGACAAGGACGTGACCGTGCTGGTCTGCAGCGAGTTTGGTCGCACGCCCAAGATCAACAAGAACGCCGGCCGCGACCATTGGCCTCCGGCCAGTTGTGCGTTGTTGGCCGGTGGGGGACTGCGGACCGGCCAGGTGATCGGTTCGACGACCAAGGATGCCGGGCACCCGGACCAGCGACCGGTGAAGTACCAGGAAATCCTGGCGACGATCTATCACAACATGGGGATCAACCCCAAGGGCTTCATCCGCGACGACGCCGATCGGCCCGTCAAGCTGCTCAACCAGAACCCCGACCCGTTGCACGAGTTGGTCTAGCCCGCCTGCGGCGGATTGAATAACGCGGACCCTGGGGTCAGACGCCGCCCACAACGGGGTTTGCTCCACCTGTCGCGTTTCACAGGCGGGGCCTGAACCCTTTCCACGTTCACCGGTGGCTGGAACAAAGGGGTCAGGCCCCGCCTGCGTGCCGTTCTGGGTGGAGCGGGACTTTCTGTGGGCGGCGTCTGACCCCGTCCCCGACGAGTTGATCCAGGGGCGAGGGGTCAATCGCCGACGGCGTCGAGCAGTCCGCGGATGTAGCCGACCGTCCAGGCTCGCCCGCGGTGGTTCCAGCCCTCGTCGCCTTCCATCTGCGGGACGTGATCGGGGATCAGGAACCCGCGGAAGCCGACCTGCTTGAGCGTGCGGATGGTTTCGACCGGGTCGCAGTTCCCGTCTCCCAGGAAGCACTCGGTGAAGTCATCGATGCCGCCCTGCACGTCGCGGAAGTGGACGTAGAAGATGCGGTCCTGGCTGCCGAAGTGCCGGATGGCATCGAGCACTCCCTCGCCGGCCTTCATTTCCGACCAGCAGCCGTGACAGAAGTTGAGTCCATGCATGGGTGAGTCGAACTCATCCAGAGCCCTGCGGAATCCTTCGAAGCCGTGAAACAGGCGGGGGACTCGGCCCAGCGACGCGTCGACGGGTGGGTCATCCGGGTGCAGGGCCAGGCGGACCCCGGCCGTCTCGCACGCCGGCAGGATCCGCTCCAGGTACCAGCAGTAGTTCTCCCACATTTCCTCGACCGAGTAGTCTCGATCCGGGTGTGCCGTCGAGTTCTTGTGCTGGAAGCGGTCGTCGGGCGAATCGATGGCCAGTTGGTGGTCGTAGCCGGTGGCCAGGGCTCCTCCCCGGACCGGCCGCGAGCGGCTGGTTCGCCAGACACCGGTCGGCATGAAGTGGTACCCGAGGATGGGAATGCCGGCGCGACCGATGTTGGTGACGGTGGCGACCATGTGGTCGAGTTGTTCGTCGCGGCCGGGCTGCCCGAGCATGATCTTGTCGTAGAAGGTGACGGGGACGTTTTCGAGTGACATCAACCGGAGTTCCGCGTCGTTGACCCGTTCCCTCAGCCCCGCCAGGTCCTCGTACTCCCAGCGGTTCTCGCCGGGCAACAGAGCCGTATTGATCTGGATGTCATCGACTCCACACTGCTTGATGTAGGCCAGCAGGGAATCGGTGGGAGTCTGGAACTGTCCGAGTCCGACGCGGATCGGGAGTTGATCGAGTTGGGTAGCGGGGATCATCGTGTGCGGGTCCTTACGGGGTGTTCAGGGACTGGCTCCCTTTGAGCCTGTCCCCATCGCAGCGGCGTCTGAAGCGACATTGTGGCACATTGACGATGGCTCGAGCGAGGCATAGAGTTGGGTTGCGTTGGGGACCGTGGAGCGAAGGGGCGACGGACAATGCTGGCCAAGCGGATCATTCCTTGCCTGGACGTGCATGGTGGCCGAGTGGTCAAGGGTGTGAACTTTGTCAACCTGCGTGATGCGGGTGACCCGGTGGACATTGCCGAGGGCTACGAGAGGGCTGGTGCCGATGAGCTGGTATTTCTGGACATCACGGCCAGCCACGAGGGTCGCGACATCATGCTCGAGGTGGTGCGTCGGACCAGCGAGGTGGTTTTCATGCCGCTGACCGTCGGAGGTGGCATCCGCACTCTCGAGGACATCCGCGGCCTGCTCGAGGCAGGTTGCGACAAGGTCTCGATCAACTCCTCGGCCGTCCGCGACCCCGACCTGGTCCGCGAGGCGGCGTTGCGATTCGGCAGCCAGTGCATCGTGGTCAACATTGATCCGAAGCGAGTGGATCGCGACGGCGAGGAATTCTGGGAGGTGCACATCAACGGCGGACGGGTGCCGACGGGTCTCGAGGCTGTCGAGTGGGCTGTCGAGGCCCAGCGGCTGGGAGCGGGCGAGATTGTGCTGACATCGATGGATGCCGACGGTACTCAGAATGGGTATGATATCCCCATGACGCGAGCGGTGGCAGAAGCGGTCAGCATCCCGGTGGTCGCCAGTGGCGGAGCCGGGGCCCCCGAACATCTCTGCGAAGTCGTCACCTCCGGCCGCGCCAGTGCCGCGTTGGCGGCGAGCATTTTTCATTACGGGACGTACACGATTGCCGAGACGAAGAGGTTTCTTGCCGAGCGGGGAGTCCCGGTGAGAACCGACGGGTTGGCAGTCTAGATCGCCGGGAAGGGCCTCCGGCCTTAATAATCAAGGAGTCGACAGCAGATGGCCACCGATCTCGACATTCCCTCCAAGTCAGAGGCTGACGGTGAGGAGCTGGAAGTCGACAAGATCTTTCGGCAGTTGATCAAGCACGAGGGTTCTGATCTTCACCTGCAGGTGGGCAAGGCTCCGATCCTGAGGGTCAAGGGGTCTCTGCGTGAGCTGCAGATGGAGCCGATCGACTCGGAGAAGATGAAGCAGCTGTTCTCGCCGATGATGGACGCGCGCAGCCGCAAGATCTTTGACGACGAAGGCGGGACCGACTTCGCTTACGTGGTCGATTACGAGGGCGAGGAGTGGCGGTTCCGGGTCAACCTGTTCATCCAGCTGAGCCACTGGGGCATGGTGGCTCGGAAGGTCGAGAGGTGGATTCCGGATTTCGAGGGCCTGTATCTGCCCGAGTCGATGGTGGAAATGTGCCAGTTCGACCAAGGCATGATCCTGCTGGCCGGCGTGACCGGCAGTGGCAAGAGCACCACGATTGCCTCGATGCTCAACTGGATCAACGCCAACTACCGCAAGCACGTGTTGACGATCGAGGATCCAATCGAGTTTGTCTACACGCCGGACAAGTGCCTGATCAACCAGCGGGAGGTCGGGCTGGATGTCAAGGACTTCGAGATCGCCCTGAAGCACGCGGTGCGGCAGGATCCCGACGTGATGCTGGTCGGCGAGATGCGAGACGCGGAGACGTTCGAGACGGCGATGCACGCGGCCGAGACCGGTCACCTGGTCTTCGGCACGATCCACGCCTCGACTGCTCCCAGTTGCATCGGCCGGATCCTGGACCTCTTTCCCCAGGACATGCACAGGGCATTGCGGAGCAGCATGGCGTTCAACATGAAAGGGATCATTGCTCAGAAACTGGTCCCGACGGTCCGCGAGGATCCCAAGCGGGTGCCGATCGTTGAGATCATGAAGTTCACACCCGTGGTGCGAAAGTTGATTCTCGAGGAAGAGGACTCCAAGCTGGTCGACGCGATCCGGATTGGCAGGGAAGACGGGATGCAGCTGTTCAACGACAGCCTGTACAAGTTCATCGAAGACGAGTTCATCAGCCGGGCCGCGGCCTTCGAGGTGTCTGGTTCTGTCGAGGAACTGAAGATGATGCTCAAGGGCATCGACGTGAAGGCGGCGGCGATCCTGTAACGAGCGAGGAAGACCGTTCCGAGTATTCCGAGTAGGTTACCTGAAGGGTGGGGGTCCGGGAGATTCATTCGTGAGTGGCGTGAGTGGTCCTCGAGTCGGATGGTTGCTGGGGCTGGCGTGTGCCATCCTGGCGTTGTCGTCTTCGGCCGTCCTGGCCCAATCACCGGCTCCCGCTGCGGCGGACACGCAGAAGGCTGCCGAGGGTGATCCCGGGGCTGTGGCGGTGGCGAGTCCGATGGGTGGGCAGAGATTTCCGGAGTTTCCCTCGGTCTTCACCCGAGGGAACCACCTGCCGCATCCTCGCTCGGCCATTCGCCAGGGGGGCGGCTACTACTTCAACGTCTTCCTCTACGTGCCGCTGCTGGCCCTGTTCCTCCTGTGGACCTGGACCTGTTACTGGGTCGACGACGACAGCCAGGCTCTGCAGGTCCGCAACGAGTTCTGGACGGCGGTGGTGATTCCCAGCGGCTGGGTCGGGTTCCTCTCGGCACTGTGCGTGCCGAAGCTGCTGGGTTATCCGGTGCTGCTGTTGGCCTACGCGGTGCCGGTGTGGCTGTACATCATCGAGCGTAACGCCAAGGTGCCCGATTCGGCCAAGGTGATGACCCCGGCCCATTTCCGTCGGATCCTCAGGCGGATGGGCTTCGCGGTCGGCGGTGGCAGGACCGAGGACGCGGTGGTTGGTCCGGACATCCGCTTCATGGGCAAGTCGGACGGGCGGGGTGGAGACGATGGCCGCAGCCGTCAGGTCGAGACGTCTCGAGGCTACATGGCGATCAAGGAACTGGTCTATGACGCAATCGTCAGACGCGCGACCGACATCCATCTCGAACCCAAGCCCAACGAGATCGCGGTTCGGATGCGGATCGACGGGGTGCTCTACAGCATGGAACCCTTCGACATCCCGGCGGGCAGTGCCGTGGTCAACGTCTGCAAGGTACTCGGTGCGATGGACATCACCGAGAAGCGGCGGTCGCTGGACGGGAGCTTCCAGGCCGAGACCGAGGATCGCCGGATCGATTTTCGGGTCGCCACCCAGGGGACCAACCACGGCGAGAAGCTGAGCCTGAGGATCCTCGACCAGGCCAACTCGGTCAGCACCCTCGAAGATCTCGGGCTCCGCAAGCAGATGACCGAAGAACTGGACGCCGTGATCCACCAGCCTCACGGGCTGCTGTTGGTTTGCGGTCCGACCGGAGCCGGCAAGTCGACGACTCTGTACGCGGCGATCAACGAGATCGACACGTTGCAGCGGAACGTGATCACGATCGAGGATCCGGTCGAGTACCGCATGGACAACGTGAACCAGATCGAGATCAACTCGAGGGCAGGAAACTCGTTCGCCACCAGCCTCCGCAGCGTGCTGCGGCAGGATCCCGACGTGGTGATGATCGGTGAGATCCGCGATGCCGAGACGGCCAACATCGCCTGCCAGGCGGCGAACACCGGCCACATGGTGTTTTCGACCGTCCACGCCAACGACACGATCACCGCCTTGTACCGCATCATCGATCTCGAGGTCGAACCCTTCATGCTCGCCAGCTCGCTCTCGGGGATCCTCGCCCAACGGCTCGTCCGCCGCCTCTGCTCCAAGTGCAAGGAGCCGTACAAGCCCAAGCCCGAGTTCCTGAGGAAGGCGAATCTGCCGGCCGAGCGGATCAGCAAGTTCTACCGGCCGCCGAAGAACCCCGAGACCGAGTGTGCGGCGTGTGGTGGGCTGGGCTTCCGGGGTCGGGTCGGAGTCTTCGAGTTGCTGCCGGTCAATGAACGGATGCGGGAGATGATCCGCGACCAGACGGCGATGACGGCGATCCGGGCCGAAGCCCGCAAGAACGGGATGCTGTATATGAAAGAAGAGGGATTACGGCTGGTGGTTCGGGGAATCACCTCGGTCGATGAACTGCTCAGGGTGGTCAAGTAACCAGCTGCTGCTCCGCGAGGGGCAAGCTCGAACAGGCGAAACAAGGCAGAGCCGATGGGTGGAATCGACGTCATCCTGCTGATTGTCCTTTGCATGGTCACGTGGAGCGTGGCCAGCGAGGGCATCTGGGGTGCGGCGTTGACGAGCCTGATCGTGGTGATCAGCGGGCTGACGGCGATGAACTTCTTCGAACCGGTGGCCGGGATACTCGAAGGATCAGGCACCAGCGTGTGGTGGCGGAGTCACTGCGACATCTTTGCCCTGCTGGGGCTGTTTGCCGTGTCGGTGACGGTGCTTCGGATCGCCACGGACCGCATTGCTCCCCGCTACATCACTTCCGACCGCCTGGCCTACGAACTCGGTCGCTGGGGCGGGGGGTTGTTGGCCGGTTACGTCACGATGGCGTTCTTGCTGACCGCCCTGCACACCGGCCCGTTCCCTCGAGACTTCTGGGGGTTCTCTCCCGAGCGACGCAACCTGCTGGGCGTGGTGGCGCCCGACCGGCAGTGGCTGGGATTCACTCAGTGGGTCTCCGAGGAGTCCCTGAAGCGGTCGGACCTGAAGGTCTTCGACGGTCCGCGGACCATCCGGGCGGCCACAGGCGAGGGGATCGGGCCACGCAAGAACATCACCTGGCCATCGTTCATCATCCGTTACGCCAGCCGGCGGCAGCAGCTCTCCAGCGGACAGATCCCCGGCGGCGGTGCCACCACCTCCTCGGGCGAGGGCACAACGATCAAGCAGGGCTCCGGCGGCGGATCCGGCGGTGCGCCGGCGTTCTGAATCGCCGCGGCCCGCAGCGGGCTCTTTCGAGTTGACCTCAATTTCCTCGACGCCGGTTCAGTCGAGCCCGTGTTTCTTGAGTTGGCTGAAGAACGTGCTGCGGGGGAGTCCCAGCGAGCGTGCTGCTCGAGCCTTGTTTCCTCCGGATCCTCTCAATGCCCCGAGCAACCGGTCCCGTTCGTTCTCGGGTGCTGCCGAGGAGCGTTCCGCCCCGGAGACTTCCGCCGTAGTCGCCTCGGATCCGCTGATGCCGACGGGGCCGTTGGCGGCCAATCGCACTTCCTCGGGAAAGTCCTCGACCCCGATCGCCTCACCTTCGGCCAGCACCGTCGCTCTCTCGATCGCGTTCTCCAGTTCACGGATGTTGCCCGGCCAGTCGTAGTTCAACAGGGCCGCGACGGCGGGTTCTTCGATATCGGTGAACGTCTTGCCGAGCCGGTTACTGCTGCGTTTCAGAAAGTGTATGGCCAACTCGACGATGTCCTCGCGACGTTCGGCGAGTCCCGGCAGTTCGATGGCGATCACATTGAGCCGATAGTAGAGATCTTCGCGGAAGCGGCCCAATTTGATCAGGGCCTTGAGATCCTGGTGGGTGGCCGTGATCAGTCTCACGTCGACGTCGATCGTGCGTGTGCCTCCGACCGGTTCGAAGCTCCGCGTCTGCAGCACCCTCAGCAGCTTGACCTGGGTCTCCAGTGAGATATCTCCGATTTCGTCGAGGAACAGGGTTCCCGAGTGGGCCATTTCGAATCGGCCGATGCGATCCCTGTGTGCTCCGGTGAACGCTCCCTTGACGTGTCCGAAGAGTTCGCTTTCGAGCAGGCTGGGGCTCAGCGCTGCGGAGTGCACTGTGACCAGCGGCCCGTCACGTCGCTGGCTGTTGTCGTGCAGTGCCTGGGCCAGCAGTTCCTTTCCGGTCCCGCTGGGTCCGTGAATCAGCACGCTCGCCTCGCTGCCGGCGACCTTCTCGACGGTGTCCAGGACACGTTTGAGTGCTGGAGAGCTGCCGATGATCGGGTCGCGTTGAAAGGTGGAGACCTCGGCGGGCTGTGCAGGGGCCGACCGAGTGGCCTCATCCGCTTCGGACAGCCGTGCCTGCATCACTGCGATGCGACGTTCCTGCTCGGCAATCGTTTCGACCTTGTCCTGCAATTCGTCATTGAGTCGGGTGACGTCGCGGTGCACTCGCGCGCTGTGCAACGCCACGCTGGTGATCTGGCCCAGGGCACCCAGGAACGTCAGGTCCTCGGCCGAGTAGATCGTTTCGTCGGGCTTGCTGCCCAGGGCGACCAGCACGCCGATGCGGTTGTCGAGTTCGAGTCCATAGAGGAGTTCGGCGGAAAGATCCTGCATCAGGGGCCACACCGAACCCGACTCGGCCTGGGATCCTCCCTGGCGGGGGCCGAGGATGTGGTTGTGGGTCTGCAGTTGGTCGATCGATTCCGATTCGAGTACCACCTCCAGAGGCAACTCGCTGTCGGGTGTGCCACGGACCGCGGCCAGGCGGAACCTGTTGGGAGACTTCTCGACCAACAGGTAGATGGCGGCGGAGCGAACCTGGAAGACGTCGTGACACGACCCCAGCATCCGATCGGCCAGGGACTGCGGGTCACCCACACGCACCACCGCCTGGTTGATCCGTTCCATCGCCGTGTGCAGCCGATACTTCTCGCGGAAGAACTTCCGATCGATCGCCTGCTGGATGCGGCCGCGGAGCCACTGCAGGATCAACGCGATGACCACCAGGATCGTCCCCAGCGCGAGCAGTCTCTGGGCGCCGGGCCGCACGTCCTGCTGGTGGGCCAGCCCGTCGAGGATCAGCAGCACGGTTGAGACAGCCACCCCGAATCCCACCGCCAGCAGGACTCGCGCCAGGTAGTACATCACTCCCCGGCTGACCAACTCGTCGATCAACATCAACTTGTAACGGATGATCCCCACGGCGTAGGCACACAAAAAGGCCAGGCTGGCCAGGAACATCGAGAACCGGGCGGTCCAGCCCAGGGCGAACTCGACGCGATGGTCGTTATCGTTCGAAAGTGCCAGCGCGAGGGTGTACGCGACAGGAACTGCAGCGAGCAGGCCCGCCCAGAACAACCAGTCGAGCTGGTTCTTCTCGATCGGATGCCTGGTCGTGCGGCGACTCTGGAACAACGCCACCAACAACGCCGCAAAACAGATTCCCGCAAAGGCCAGGAACAGGTCGATCAGGACCCGCATCACCCCCAGCCACCATCTCATCGAGGCCAGCTTCTCCGATGCCTCGGCCCCCGATTGACTGCTCAACCGGGCCGTCTCCAGCACCAACATCATCGCCAGGCCCGCGACCAGAGAAATCGTGTAGCCGGTCCGCAGAGTCAAAGCCCGATGAGTCGACAGCGGGAAACTCGGGCGGGGGTAGGCCAGGAAGAAATGCAGCGAAACGACCGGCAGCAGAACCCCGCAGGCGATGAAAGGAAAATTCAGCCAGGGACTGCCCGCCACCAGCCACCAGTGAAAACCTCCAATAAAAGCCACCACCGTGACCACACACATCGCGAAGAACAGCACGGCCGGACCATCGTCGGGACGGCGCCATACCGCCAGGCCCCCCACGGCAAAGATCGCCAACTGCAGCAGGAACCAAACCAGGCTCAGCACGATGTCGGCAGTCGGTACGTCTTGAACCAGCACATACGTCTCACGACCGATCCAACTGGTGGGACTGCCCCGATCACCTCCGCCCGGCTTCATGTAGAACTCCAGACGCACCCATCGCTGCCCCGATGAGTCCTCGAGCAACGCCGGAACCGTGTCCATGAGTTCGGAGATGTCGGCCCCGTGAGCCAGGATGCCGTTGCCCTTCAACTGAGCACGTCGCAGACCGGTGACCTGACGCGAAAAGTCGAAGAAGGAGAGCACCCGACGACCGGCCACACGTGTCAGCACGTCGCCCTCTGAAGGAACAGCGCAGTTGGCCGGAACGGCATCCCGCAGATTGACCTTCCGCATCACCACGCCCGTGACGTCGGTGGGGAGGTCCGGCGGAAGAGCCGAGTCAAACAGCAAGCAGCGGATCCGGAGGTCCGGACTGGTCGCCACATGGGTCAGCACCACGATGCAGTACAGCAACGCCAGCGTGCCCATTGTCGCCAAGACCTGACGAGACTGAAGACCCCACAACCCCACCACCTCGACTCCCGTTGGACCCCTCTGGCAAACGACTCATTCCATACTGTCGTTTCGGCGCCGAAACCTCAACGTTCGGCGCCGAATCGTCCAAAGCGCCGATGCCTGCCGGGTGATGGGGAAGCGGATTGCGATACGGACTGAGTTCGTAACGCGGGTGGTAAAAAGGAGTTACGTTGTGGATCCTTCAAATGGGCACTGGTGTGAGTGTCGGCGCAATCGATTGGTATGGGAATTGCAAACAGGGAGTTGAGTCCACCATGTGTGGGCAGACTGAATGAGCCCAGCCAGGGCCCTCGACGCGTACCGGGAACAACGACGAGTTCGGAATTTCGACAGAGCAGGTCCCCTGAAGGCAGCCTGACCCACTTTACTGCTTTCAGAGTCCTCCGACGCGACAGGCGTTGTCGAACCGAACAGGTCGCTCGAGTGCGATTCGGGGGCCCTTTTTTTTGCGCGTGGCGGGGCTGCAGAGCGGTCTCAACGAGTCCGGCTTCGGTCGAATCGTCTGGCGGCTGGCGAGTTGGGCAGCAGCGAGCGATTCCGCTGTCCGAAGGGTGCATTCAGTGGTGGCGGCTGTCGCCGTCCGCCCGGGTGTTCGAGTGCGCCGAGGAATCTCCGGAGCGCGTCATCGAGCACCGGTGCGGGCCGGATTGTCGCTCGGGGCTGGTTGGCCTTTCCGTCGACGCGTACGGCCACCCACCCGGTGGTCAGCGGTGCGATCAGGGGTTGCAGGAAGGGGATCGGGAGTCGACTTTTGGGGAGCATCGAGTAAAAGTCGAGTCCGACGCGACCGTCGAAGGTGGCCTGTCCGCGGCCACGAAGTTGCAGCGAGTTGCCGACGAGGTCGATGCTGTTGAACACGATTCTGGAGCGGGCCAGTTCGAAGTCACACTGCGCGTAGCGGAAGGCGGTTTGCTGAGGCGGTCCGAGACTGAGGACATCAAAGAGCTGGACGATGATGGGGAGTTGGTAGAGTTCTGCCGGGCTGACCTGCAGTTTTCCTCGACCGGTGATATCCGCCGGCGAGTTGCCGGTGCCGCGCAGGTCCACCCAGCCTCTCATCACGCCCTTGAGTTTCCTGGGATCGCGGAGATAGAGCTTGGCAAACTGTTCGAGCTTGGCCTCGGACATGTTCATCTTGACGTGGTAACTGGACTGCTGATCGATACGAGCCTGGGCATCGAGTGTAAACAGTCCTCCGACGGCTCGAGCGGTGACACGTTCCTGGAGCGGAATGGAGAGTCTGTCGATTCGGGTGCGACGGGGCGCGAAGGCCTGGCTGGATCCGATCAGCAGGTCCTGGTTGCGGTACTGAAACGGTCCGCGGATGTCTTTGAAGCGGTAGCCCCAGAGGCTGGCGGATTCGAGCGCGAAGTGTCCGGTCATTTCGGCGTGTTGTCCGTACCACTTGCCTCGGCTGGTGATGCGTCCCACGACATCTTCGAGTTGGACTCCGGCGGAGAGTCGATTGTCGGGGAGTCGCGTTTCGAGGTTCCAGGCGGCGGTGATGGGAAAGCCCGGGTCTCCGGCTCCCCGGAGCTCGATCAGGCCTGTGAGGTGGAAGGGACCTTGCGGGTTGAGGTTGGAGACGGTCTTGCGCAGTCGTCCCGGCAGTGCTTTGAGCAGGTCGTTGTCTGCGACGAGTTCGTGGCAGGCGAGCGGATCGAGCCTGAGCATCCAGTCCTTGCGGGCGTCGATTTCGAGGATTCCGCGAGTGGTGATTCGAGTCGGCCCGTGTCGTGCGGCGAACGAGTTGAGGGTCAGGCGACGATGCTGATCGTCGGTGAGTCCATAGTTGCCCGTCGCGCGGACGTCGGTGAGCCTGTAGGGAAATCCCTTGAGTTGCAGCGTCCCGTCATCGATGGTGAAACGGGGGATGGAGGCCTGGACCTTCCCGGTCCCGATGCGTCGAACTTCGATCCGCCCGTCGAACCGTCCGGTGGGCCGGACCCGATCCCACAGGCTCGCGAGTTCACTCGAGCAGGCCTGCCGGAGTTCCTCGTCGAGCGCGACGTGTTGGACCTCGAGATCGAGTTCCAGGCGACCGGGCGCCCCGGGTCGTCCATCGAATTGTCCGGATCCCGAGACCGAGGCATCGGCGTGGCGTCCGTTGAGTTTGTCGAATCGCCAGTGGTATCCCGTCGGCTCGATCGTTGCGGTGAATTCGCCACCGATCTCAGCGATGGGCCAGGGGAAGCTTTCGAAGCGGACCGAGGCGTTTCTGAGTCGTCCGCTGAGCCGGGTGGTCAATGGGCGTCCGAGCCCCTTTGGCCGGCTGAGCTGCGCTCGGACGTCCACGCTTCCATTGAGGGCCAGTGCCCGCAGGGATCGCCGGGCTGCGGGTGAGACTGCCTGCAGGAGTTGGTCATCGATGGGCAGTCGATCGACCGAGATGTCGATCTGCGAGGACGCAAGGGGGCCGGCGTCCTTGACCCATCCCCGGAACAGGATGGGTCGATCGCCTGCGACCGCGTCGACTTCGACCACCAGGTCTTTCGAGGCTCCCTGTTGGGTCAGCGTACCGGTGACCTGTTCGAGAGGATACGGGAATCGGGTGTGTCGGACACGACAGCCTCTGGCGGTCAGGACCGTGTCGGTAGGCTGCCACGCTCCCTCTGCCGACGGTCTCAGGGATGTCGTCAGGTCAATCGGTCCTGACACGCCGTAGATATCGAAGATCGCCTGCCACTCGGGCGGCAGGATCTCGCGGAGCTGCTTGTCGAGAGTCACGTCTTTGACGGACAGATCGAGGTGGCCTGCTGGCGGATCACTCGATCGCGGGACCAGTCCATTGAGCGTCACGGTGGTGTTGCCATCGTGTCCAATGAGGTTTTTGATCTGGAGTTGTCGGGGATCGAGGTAGACCTGTCCTTTGAGTCGTTCGAGGGTGCGGGTCGTGCCGGAGGGCAGCGGCAGTTTCAGTTGCCCGTCTCTGACTCTCAGCAGCAGTCGGTAGTCCCAATCGGCATCGGGTTGCCAGCGGGTCACGCGAAAGGCGAGGTGGGCGTGGGCTGTGGCGCCCAGGTCTCGGAGTTCAAGTGGCGGTGTGTGTGTGGGTCCGGCTGCATCGGTGGCTTCATCGGTGGCCGGATCGGCGTGGCTCGGGGATGTCAGCCCCGCGACGAATTCCATGAGCTGTGGGTCGATGCTCAGGTCGTTGATTTGTCCTCGGATCGAGAGACCGTGATCGGCGACTCGCCAGTGACCGTTGAGAGTCAGCACGGAGGCGGGGCGGGACGACCCGGTTGCCCCCAGCTGGGCCCGGCCATCCAGCACATAGCGATCACTTCCGGCGGGGACGAGTTTGAGTTCGAGGTGTTCCAATGAGCGGGTGGGTTGTGGATCGCCGGCGAGTTTGAGTTCGACTCGACCGTCCTTGACGGTCCATTCCGGCAGCAGAGAGGTCTCGATGGACCGTTGGGCGAGGTCCTGCCAGTTCCAGTGACCCTCGGCGTCGCGAGCGAGGTGCAGTTGCGGCTGGTGCAGCGTGACCTGCTGGATCACCAGCTGCTGTCGCTGAGCGAGGGCCTGGCGGTCGATCGCGACAGTGATGCGTGAGATCGTGGCCAGCGGTTGACCGTCGAGGGTGCTCAGTTCGACGTCGTCGACTCGAACCCGTCGCAGCAGGTCGAAGCGGCAGGAGCTGAACTGCACGGTGATTCCCGGTGCCAGTTGGTCGAGGTTGGCTCGGACGACCTGCGAGAGCAGCTGGTCGCTGTGGGACCAGACGTGGTGGACCCAGATGGCTGCAGCGGTGCCGGTAACGACCAGCAGTCCGAGCAGTCCCCAGAGGGTTCTCTTCCATTCGCTCCAGGGCCGCTTCACGTCGTGCTCCTGCGGAGGTAGCCGGCGGCGGCGAGGATCCAGAGCGGGTATTCGGCGGGGACCCGGTACCTCAGAGATCCGACGAACACGGTATGCAGGGCGGCGAAGTACAGCAGCGGGAAGGCGACGAGCATCCAGGCCCAGGGCTCATACCGGTAGGCCCACGCGCCTCTGAGGGCCAGCAGGTACAGCAGCAGCGTCGGCACGGCCACCACGGCGATCTGCCAGGGGCGCTGAAATTCGGGGGCACTGGGCCAGGGCTTGAGATACCTCCAGCACTTGACCAGTGCCAGTCGGCCGACACTCAGGGGTTGAGTGCGGACGAACTTCCAGGCTTCGAGCCGATAGTGTCGATCGATCTCGAACTCGGTCTGTTGGGGATCGGCGAAGAGTCCATCGTCGATGATGAACTGCATGTCGCTTTCTCCGGTCGCTCCTTCGCGGAGCCCGTCGTAGAGGGTGGGTCCGACCCAGAGCGTGGTCAGGACCGGGTGGGAGGTGACCTGCAGGTTGCGCCAGGCCCAGGGCAGCAGCCCGAGGCCGACGACCAGCAGCAGCACGGCCGCCTCGATCGCCGAGCGGCCTCGACGCTCCGACAGCGCGATCGCCAGCAGTCCCAACAGCGGCAGCGCGGCCAGCCAGCCGGGGCGGACATAGACCGCCGCACAGCCGGCCACCCCGGTCCAGGCGGCGATCCCCAGCCGGGGACGATGATCGAGATCCGGGTTGGGCCGTACCAGCGAGACGGATCCGAGCAAACAGGCCAGCAGCAAGACCGCGAACAGGGTCTCGCTGAGAACCAGCACGCTGAAGCCGACCAGGGTCGGAGAAATGGCACAGGCCGCCGCGGCGGCGAGTCCGATCTGAGCAGTGAAGATGCGGCAGCCGAGCAGGTAGACCAGGTAGCAGCCCAGGGTGCCGACCGCCCCCAGCACCAGTCGAGTCACCAGCAGGCTGTCTCCGCCCAGGCGGATCACCAGCCCCAGCAGTGCCGGAAACCCGGGCATCCGCGTCACCTGTCGAGGAATCGAGGCGGCAGCCAGCGGGTCACCGGGCCGTCCCCGCAGCTCAAACGCCTCACCTGCGGCCATGTGTTCTCCGAGTTCCCAGTAGCCCGCAGCATCGCCTTCGATCAGGAAGGACCTGTCCTGGTCCTTGAGCCTGTTGGTGAGCACGACCGCGGCGATGGTACGGAGTGTCAGCGCGGTGAGTAGCACCAGCAGGAGTATTTTGCGGGCCGACATCGGTTTCCCCCCGTCCACGGCCGAAGCGTGGCGGGGGATGTTATGGGCGTTGGCCCCGGGGGGTCAAGATCGGTCGAGCGGCTCCGGTGGAGGGCCGCATGCGGGCAATGGGCGTGCTAGAATCGGGTTCCGCAGCGCACCCGTCCGCCCCCGCCGGACTCCGCCCGCCAGGCCTCCTCGATGACCTCCCCACTCGACGAATCTCGCTTCATGAAGGCGGTCCGCCGCGAGCCGGTCGATACGACTCCGGTCTGGCTGATGCGGCAGGCGGGTCGATATTTGCCCGAGTACATGCAGGTCCGCAGCAAGGTCACGTTTCTCGAACTGTGCACTCGACCCGATCTCGCCGCGGAGGTGACTCTCAGTGCCCAGGCGGCATTGGGTGTCGACGCGGCGATCCTGTTCGCCGACCTGCTGCCGATCCTCCGCCCGATGGGCCTGCAGCTTGAGTACCCCGCCGGCGAAGGCCCGGCGATCGGCAACCCGCTGCGGACATCCGGCGACATCGATCGGTTCAGCGAGCTCGAGGACATGTCGGAGATGGACTTTGTGCTGGAGACGGTCCGGCGTGTGCGGGCCGATCTGCCGGGTGACTGTCCGCTGATCGGGTTCGCCGGGGCTCCGTTTACCCTGGCGAGTTACGCGATCGAGGGAGGGGGATCGCGGAACTACGAGCACACCAAGTCGATCATGTACAACGACCCCGGTGCCTGGCAGGCATTGATGGACCGCCTGGTGCCGACACTCGCGAGGTACCTCGCGGCGCAGGCCGAGGCCGGTTGCCAGGTGGTACAGATCTTCGACAGCTGGGCCGGGTGCCTTTCGCCCGAGGACTATCGACGCCATGTCCTGCCTCATTCGAAGCGGCTGATCGAGAGCCTGCCCGAGGGGTTGCCGGTGATCCACTTCCTGACGGGCAACCCCCAGTTGTATCCGTTGCAGCGTGAGGCCGGCGGGCAGGTCCAGGGCCTGGACTGGCGGATAGATCTGGCCGACGGCTGGGACCTGGTCGGCCATGACGTGGCGGTCCAGGGCAACCTCGACCCGGTCAGTCTCTACGCCGACCTGGACGTGTTGCGTGAGCGGACCCAGGCGGTACTCGATGCGGCCGCCGGTCGACCCGGACACATCTTCAACCTGGGCCATGGCCTGCTGCCGACGATGGACCCCGAGAAGGTCAAGGCGTTGGTCGAGATGGTCCACGAGTTGGGCACAGGGGGCACAGGGGGCGCAGGGCCGGCCGGGGGGGCGTCCGCGGCGTTGCCTGGTCATCGGGGGGGGAGCCAGTGGTCTGGCAGCGGCCCTGGCACTGTGCGATGCGGCCGGGGGTCTGAGCGAATCGGGTCGGCCGATCGAGGTCGAGTTGCTCGAGGCCTCGCAGCGGCTGGGGGGTGCGATCGAGACGGTTCGGCTGGGCGAGTACCTGGTCGAGCGTGGCCCGGACATGTTCATCACCGACAAGCCGGCCGCCACCGACCTGTGCCTCAGACTGGGACTCGAGTCAGAGCTCATCGGTACCGATCCTCAGTTCGGCGGTGCGCTGGTGCTTGGCCGGGGTCGCCCGCTGAGGGTGCCCGAGGGCTTCGGTTTGCTGGGGACTCCGAGGATCCGCGCGGTGCTCGGGTCTCCGATCTTCAGTTGGCGGGGCAAGCTGAGGATGGCGATGGAGCCGTTTGTGGGTCGTCGGGAGGCGACCGAAGACGAGAGCGTGGCGGCGTTCGTGCGTCGTCGGATGGGCCGCGAGGCGTTGGAGAGGCTGGTGCAGCCGCTGGTGGGGGGGATCTACACCGGTGATCCCGAGCGGCTGAGTCTCGAGGCGACTCTGCCACGTTTCGTCGAGATGGAGCGGGAGTACGGCAGCCTGTGGCGGGGTTTGCGGGCGAGCGGGGGTGAGGGTCACGAGTCGACTCGGGGTGCCCGCTACGGACTGTTCGCTTCGCTTGCCGGCGGGCTGGGTGAACTGGTCGCCGCGGCGGCCCGTTTGCTGGAGTCGAGGTGTCGCATCCGGCTGAACGCTCCGGTGAAGTCGATCGACCGGATCGAGCAGATCGAGCAGATCGAGCAGATCGAGTCAGGCGGGGAGTTTGCAGTCGAATTGGAATCGGGCGAGTCGATTCGTGCCGACGCGGTGGTCCTGGCGGTCCCCTGCCACGTGGCGGCGGGGTTGAGTGCCGGGTTGTCGAGCGGGCTTGCGGCTCGACTGGGAGAAATCGAATCGGCTTCGAGCGTGGTGATCAGCAGCGGCCACCGGCTCGACCAGGTCGATCATCCCCTGAGCGCCTACGGCCTGGTGGTTCCTCGAATCGAGGACCGAGGAGTGCTGGCGGTTTCGTTTGCCAGCCGCAAGCTGGCCGGCCGTGCGGCTGAGGGTCGCGTATTGCTGCGGACGTTTCTCGGCGGAGCGTTGCAGCCGGAGTTGTTGGAGTTGGATGACGGGGAGCTGGCTGCGTTGGTGGGTGAGGAGTTGGAGTCGTTGTTGGGTGTACATGGCGAGCCTGAGATGCTCGACGTGGTTCGCCACCGGGAGATGATGCCGCAGTACACTCTGGGTCACCTGGATCGAATCGCCGAGATCGAGCGGCTGCTCTCTGAGATCCCGGGCCTGGGTCTGGCGGGCAATTACTGCCGGGGGGTAGGGCTGCCCGACTGCATTGCCAGCGGCATGGCGGCGGCACAGCGGGTGCTGGAGGGCGGTTAGTCGGACACGGATTGTTCTGCGGCGTGGATCAGTCGTCGGCAGTGGCTGGCCGAGGCGGCCGCGAGTCCTTCGAGGTTGTAGCCTCCCTCGAGCACGCTGACGAGTCGGCCTTCGGCGTGGCGGTTGGCGACATCGACGAGCACGTCGGTGAGTTCGGCGAAGTCGTCGTCGGTGAGCCGGAAGTGGCCGAGCGGATCACCGAGTCGCGAGTCGAAGCCGGCGGAGACGAGGACCAGTTCGGGGCGGAACTTGTCGGCCGCGGCTCTCAGTTCCTCGGCATAGGCCGGCACGATCCTGGCTCGGCCTGTGCCCGCGGGGAACGGCCGGTTCAGCGTGGTACCCAGTCCCTTGCCGGTCCCGGTTTCCTGCTTGGCTCCGGTGCCGGGGTACCAGGGCGACTGGTGCGTGCTGAAGAAGAAGACGCTCGGGTCGTCGTAGAAGATATCCTGTGTGCCGTTGCCGTGGTGGACGTCGAAGTCGGCGATCAGCACCTTCTGGATCTTGTGCTGGGCCTGTGCGTGCCGGGCTGCGACGGCGATATTGTTGAAGATGCAGAACCCCATGCCGCGGTCGGGGGTGGCGTGGTGACCTGGTGGCCTCACGGTGCAGAAGGCATTGGCCGATCGCCGTGCCACGACCTCATCGACGGCCAGGCAGACGGCTCCGCAGGCCCGTCGAGCCGCCTCGAGTGACTCCTTGCAGAGGATCGTGTCCCCGGTGCTGAGCATGCCGAGTCCCGCCTGGATTTCGCGCTGGACCAGTGCCACGTACCTGGGCTTGTGGGCTCTGCTGATGGTCTTATCGTCGGACGCCGGCGGCTTGATCGACCACAGGCCGCCTTGGAACTCCTTGGCCGCCAGTGCCCGGGTGACCGCCACGTGGCGGCCGATCGACTCGGGGTGCCCCTCACCGGTGTCATGCGTAGCGAAGACCGGGTCGTTGACCCACAGCGTCTGCGTGGCCCTGCGAGTCGCCTCGGTCATCGGTGTTCCCCCCTGCGGCCGTTTCCAGCGGGTGCCGATCAGGCGGCGCGGCGAAGTGTGGCAGCGGTGGCGTGTCGGCAACGAGCATACCTCCCGGGAGCCATCAGGGTAAAGCAGATGGGGTGGAGGTGATTTCGCAGGAAGCAGGCGTGGGAGAGGCCTGGCATGAGAGAAATCTGGAATTCGCTGGAGGATTCTCGAGCATCGGGCCGAAGAACTCAAATAGCCGGAAGTGTCGATGTCATCTAGGATCCCGGCAAGTCGAGGTCCGGGCGTTGTCCGGATGCGATCGAGGCTGGCAGGCATGGAGGCCTGAGGATGTCAGAGGCAACGCAGTGGGGATCGGGGCCGCAGTTCGAATCGTGCCTGGTCACAGGATCGAGTTGGCCCAAGGCCGAGGTGGCGGGGCTGTCGATCGAGCAGCTCGACGCGATGAGCGATGGTGAGCTGGTCGAGGTGATCCGCTCGGTGCATCAGCCTCATCGCAGAGCCGATCTCCGCGGACCACTCGGAGGACTCTCCCGAGATCCTCTCGTCCGCCTGGCCCAGCAGGCCCGTCACTACTGCCGGGCGCAGGGCTACTGAGTCAATCACCGTAGCGGTCGCGCGTGAGGGGCCTGGGGCCTCAGACCCCCGCCGCGGTTGTCGCCGGGCGGACGACTCGGAACCCGAGATCCTCGATCATGCGGTGGTCCTCTCCCGGGGCTTGTCCCGGGGTGGTCAGGTAGTCGCTGACGAACAGCGAGTTGGCTGCGTAGAGTCCCAGCGGTTGCAGGCTCCGCAGGTTGACCTCGCGGCCCCCCGCGATGCGGATCTCGGTCGTGGGGTGAGCCAGGCGGAAGAGTGCGAGCACCTTGAGGCAGTAGCGGGGGTCGAGGCGGTCGGTGCCTTGCAGCGGCGTGCCGTCGATCGGGTTGAGGAAGTTGACGGGGATCGATTCGACACCCAGTTCCTGCAACTGCGTGCAGATCTCGATCACGTCGTCGTGTGTTTCTCCCATGCCGACGATCAGTCCGCAGCAGAGTTCCAGTCCCTGTTCGCGGCAGGCGGCGAGGGTGTCGAGCCGTTCCTGGTAGGTGTGGGTCGAACAGATCTGGTCGTAGAACTGACGGCTGGTATTGAGATTGTGATTGATGCGGTCGACGCCGGCGTTCTTGAGTCGTCGGGCCTGTTCGGTGTTGAGCAATCCGAGGCAGCAGCAGATGTGCAGCCCGGTGTCATGCTTGATTTGCCTGACGGCTTCAGCCACCTGGTCGACATCGGCATCGCTGGGTCCCCGTCCACTGGCGACGATGCAGTAGGTCCGTGCCTGGTTGTTGGCCGCCTCGCGAGCACCGGCCACCAGTTGCTCGGGACTCTTCAACCGGTAGCGATCGATCGGAGTATCGGCGACGGCTGATTGGGAGCAGTAGCTGCAATCTTCCGGGCAGAGTCCACTCCTGGCGTTTTCGAGGTAATAGAGTTGGACGTCCAACCCGAAGTGTTCGCGACGGACGCGGAATGCGGCGGCGAGCAGGTCGGGCAGTTGCTCGTCGGGGGCTGCCAGCACGGCCAGGCCTTCTTCACGAGTCAGCCTGTGCTGATCGAGCACACGATCGGCCAGTTGATGCCATCGGGACGAAGAATGGGTCACGTGAAAAGCGCCTCTCAGGCGTGTCCGTTGCCGCCGCGTCGACGATTGGCTGAATGAAACTCGAAATCGGCCTCTGCGAGCACTCCACTGAGTTCGGTCTGCAGCTGTTGCGAACACGACACTCGCAGGTCGTTGGGTGTCGACATGATATAGCGGACCGGCGCAGACGGGTCATCCTCGCGAGTCGATTCGATGATCACCACGACCTCGACCCGTCCAGGATGCCTCCCCAGGATCTCACGGGTCCGGTGCATGTCGGCCTTCGAGTGCACGCCTCGGCGGAACTTGATCGCCAGTTGTCGAGTAAATTCTCGTTCGGCCTCTTCCCGGGTCAGCACGTTGTGAACGACGATCGAGGGTTCTCGGCCGCGGCGGTCGACCTTGCCCTGCACGAAGAGGCATTCCTCGGGCACCATCTTCTCACCGAGCCGGTTGAAGTCTTCGGGCCAGATGATGCAGCGGATATTGCCTCGGAGGTCTTCGAAGTTGAAGTTGGCGAATCGGCTGAGTCCATTGCGGCTGGGTTTCTTGGTCTGGGAGGTCTTGATCGAGGTGATCATGCCACCGAGCAGCACCTCGGTGCCCTCGTCGAGTCCGGCGGTGGTCGCCACATCGTGTGTGGCGTGCCGTGAGATGACGGTGCTGAATTCGGCGAGCGGGTGCGAGGAGAAGTAGAAGCCGAGGACTTCTTTTTCCATCGTCAGTTGTACGCTCTGGGGCCATTCCGGAGCGTCGGGCAACCCGGCCAGGTCCTGCTCACCTTCTGCGAAGTCGGAGTCACCGAAGAGGTTTTTCTGCCCCCGCGCCCGGTCTCGATGTCGTGACACGGCGGCCTGCACGGCCCGCTCGACGACTTCGACGTGCTGGTTGCGGTGAGGTCCCAGCTCGTCGAGTGCGCCACTCTTGACGAGGATCTCGAGCACGTTTTTGGAGAGTGCCTTGGGGTCGACTCGTTCGGTGAGGTCAAAGATATCGCGGAACGGCCCGTCGGCCTCGCGGGCGGCCACAACCAACGAGAGGGCCGAGGCGCCGACACCCTTGATCGCGGCCAATCCGAACCGCAACCGGTCCCCTTCGACCTGGAACTCGACATGCGAGTGGTTGACGCAGGGGGGGAGCACCTCCAGGTGCATGCGGCGGCAGTCGTCGATGTGTTCGCTGATGCGGTCGGTGTCTTCCATTTCGCACGAGAGCAACGCGGCCATGAACTCGAGTGGGTAGTGTGCCTTGAGGTAGGCGGTCTGGTAGGCCACGGCACCGTAGGCGGTCGAGTGGGACTTGTTGAACCCGTAGCCGGCGAACTTTTCGATCATCTCGAACAGCTCGACCGCCTGGGTCTCGGGCATGTCGCGGCTCTTGGCTCCGGTGACGAATTCCTCGCGGTAGCGCTGCATCACGTCGAGCTGTTTCTTGCTGATCGCCTTGATGCAGCGGAAGGCACTCGAGAGTTCGATGCCACCGACCTGGTTGAGGATTCTCGAGACCTGTTCCTGGTAGACCATCACTCCGTAGGTGTCCTTGAGCAGCTCGTCGACGATCGGGTGCACCTTGGGGACCGGTTGGCGTCCGTTCTTGACGTCGACGTAGGTCATGACCATGCCACCCTCGAGCGGCCCGGGTCGATACAGCGCGCTGGTGGCGATGATGTCGTTGAAGTTGTCGGGTTTCATCTTCGTCAGCAGGTCGCGCATGCCGGCGCTTTCGAGCTGAAAAATGCCCTTGGTCTCGCCCCGCTGCAGCAACGCGAAGGTTTCGGCATCGTCGAGCGGCAGCTCGATCGGGTTGATCTTGATCCCGCGCGTCGCCTGGACGTTCTTGACGGCCTTGTCGAGGATCGTGAGGTTTCTGAGTCCGAGGAAGTCCATTTTCAGCAGGCCGGCCTGCTCGACATCCTTGTCCCGCCACTGGGTGATCACGTCCTTCTTTCCCGTGATCCTCTGCAACGGGACGTATTTCTCGAGAGACTCCTTGCCGATCACCACTCCGGCGGCGTGGGTCCCGGCGCTGCGGGCGAGTCCTTCGAGTCGCATGGCGATATCGAGCAGTCTCTTGATCTGGTTGTCGTTGTTGTACTGCTCGTCGAGGTCGGGGTTTTCCTCGAGGGCTTTCTCGATCGTGATCCCGAGCGTATCGGGGATCATCTTGGCGATCTCGTCGACTCTTGAGAGTGACACATCGAGCGCGCGGCCGACGTCTCGGATGGCGGCCTTGGCCTTGAGCGTGCCGAAGGTCCCGATCTGGGCCACGTTGTCCTCGCCGTACTTCTGCTTGGTGTAGTCGATCACCCGCTGCCGCCCGTCGCGGCAGAAGTCGATGTCGATATCGGGCGGCTCGTTCCGACTCGGATCCAGGAACCTCTCGAACAGCAGGTCGAACTTCAGCGGGCAGACATTACTGAGCCCCAGCAGGTAGGCGACCAGGGATCCGCAGGCCGACCCGCGGGCCTGGCAGGGGATGTCCTCCTCCATCGCGAACCGCACGAAGTCCCATACGATCAGGAAGTAGCTCGAGTAGCCCATCTGCTCGATGATCTTCAGCTCGACGTCGAGCCGATCGGTGACCTCCTCGGTCACCTCCTTGGCGTACCTCCACTCCAGCCGTTCGACACACAGTTCCTGCAGGTAGTCGGTGTCGGTTTTTCCTTCCGGGGGAGTGAAGACGGGAAAGTGGCGGGTGCTGAAGTCGAGGTCGATGTCGACGCCGTCGGCGATCTGCTGGGTCAGTGCGACCGCGTCGTGGTGATCGGGAAACGTGTCGTACATCTCCTCGGACGTCTTGACGAAGAACTCGTTCCCTTCCATCCTCATCCGTCGCTCGTCTGAGATCACGGTGCGGGTGTTGACACACAGCAGCACGTCGTGAGCCTCGGCATCGTCGCGTTCGAGGTAGTGCGAGTCGTTGGTGGCGACCAGGGGGATGCCGGCTCTTCGCGAGATCTCGACGGTTCCCACCAGGCACTCCTGCTGGATCCTCAGGCCCGCGTTCTGGATTTCCAGGTAGAGATGCTCACCGAAGACCCGCTGATACCAATCGACCAGTCGAGCGGCCTCGTCGTGCTGTCCGGCGAGGATGTGGTGTGAGAGTTCACTCGAGGCGCATCCGGAGAGGCAGATCAGCCCGTCGCTGTGTGCTTCGAGGATTTCCTTGTCGATCCGCGGCTTGTAGTAGAAGCCTTCGAGGTAGGCCTTCGAGGCGAGCGTCATCAGGTTCTGGAACCCGGTGCGGTTTCGGGCCAGCAGTGTGAGGTGGTAGGAGGCTTCCTTGTTGCGGGAGGGGGTTCGGTCCGAGCGATGTCCGGGCGCGACGTAGGCCTCGTAGCCCAGCACCGGGTTGATGCCCTGTTCGCGGCACTCGTTGTAGAACTGCACGGCTCCGTAGAGGTTGCCGTGGTCGGTCAGGGCCAGGGCATTCATCCCGTCGGCCTTGACCTTGGCGACCAGCTGGGGGATGCGGTTGGCGCCGTCGAGCAGGCTGTAGTGCGAATGGCAGTGCAGGTGCACAAAGGGAGAAGCCTGGGCCATCGTTACTCCTTTAACGGTACCGCTAAGGGTCCCCGCCGGCGGGCGAGAGCGGGCGGCGGTGATTGTAACACGCGAGGTGTCGGCCCGTCAGCGAATCGTCGCAGGCTATGATTTCGGACGGAGATCCGACGGCGACCAGCCGGCCGCCGGCGGGACCGCCGCCGGGACCCAGTTCGATCACGTGATCGGAACGGGCAATCAGCCCGAGATGGTGCTCGACGACGACCACCGAGTGGCCGACGGCCAACAGCGTCAGCAGGCAGTCCAGCAGCCTCTCGACGTCGGCCGGATGCAGCCCCGTCGTGGGTTCCTCGAGCAGGAACAGCGTGCGGCGGTTGGCTCGGGCCGAGAGGAACGAGGCGAGTTTCAGCCGCTGCGACTCGCCTCCGGAAAGCGTCGTGGTGGGCTGGCCCAATGGGAGGTATTCCAGCCCGACGTCGCGGAGGGGCTGCAGTCGCCGCCGGATCGCGTGTTCACCTCGAAAGTAACCGAACGCCTCCTCCACGGTCATCTCGAGCACGTCGGCGATCGAGCGGCCCCGGTGAGTCACCTCGAGTACCTCGCGGCCGAACCGTCGTCCCTCGCACTCGGGACAGGTGGTGCGGATGTCGGCCAGGAACTGCATGTCGACTTCGATCTCACCGCTGCCCCGACACATCTCGCAACGACCACCTCCGGCGGTGTTGAAACTGAACTGCCGAGCGGTGTAGCCCCGCTGTCGCGACTCGGCGGTTGCGGCGAACAGGCGGCGGATGTCGTCGAACGCCTTGAGCATCGTGGCGGGGATCGACCGGGCCGAGCGGCCCAGGGGTGACGAATCGACCAGCATCACCTGCTCGATCGATTCATGCCCCGAAACCGACGCCAGGCAGTCACTCGAAGCCAGGTCGGATGGGATCGGTTGGCCGAGGGCGTGGCAGAGGGTGGGGTAGAGAGTCTCCTGGACCAGGCTGCTTTTGCCGCTGCCGCTGACCCCGGCGACGACGACGAGTTGCCCCAGCGGGAACTGGACGTCGATTTGATCGAGATTGTGGCGGGTGGCACCTGTGAGCTGGATCGTGCCCTGGTCGGGCTGCTCGTGTGGCTGTGGCTCGGGTTCGGTCGGTTCGGGGAGCCGTCCGGCAAGGTAGGCGCCGGTCAGCGATTCGGCACAGCAGACCAGTTCTGCGGGGGTTCCCTGGAAGACGAGTCGGCCTCCCTGCTGGCCGGCTCCCGGCCCGATGTCGATGACCAGGTCGGCCGCCTCGACCACCGAAGCGTCGTGTTCGACCATCACCACGCTGTTGCCCCTCTCGACCAACTCACCGATCACCTCCAGCATCCGGGCGATGTCTTCGGCGTGCAGCCCGGCGGTGGGTTCGTCGAGGACGTAGAGCGTGTCGACGAGGTGTGAGCCCAGTGCCTGTGTCAGTCGCACTCGGCGGGTTTCTCCACTCGAGAGCGTTCGCAGTGGGCGATCGAGGGTGAGGTAGTCGAGGCCGACGCGTTGGAGGCAGTCGAGTCGGGCGAGGAGCGGATCGAGCACGGTGTGGCTGAGGTCTTCGGGGAGCTGATCCGGGTGATCTCGGCAATCGGTCAATGCCGTTGCCAACTCCGCGACACTCAGCGCGAGCAGCCGGTCGATCGAGCGAGCGGCCTGGTCGATTCCAGCGGGCAGTTGCACCGCGAGAGCATCCCTCTGCAGCCGGGCCCCACCGCAGCTGGTACAGGTCTCGTAGGCACGCCAGCGGTTGAGAAAGACTCGAACGCCGAGCTTGTAGCGATGTCGCTCGAGCCAGTCGAAGAACCCATCGAGCCCGCCGAAGTCGCGTTCGGGGACGCCTCGAGTGATCAGTTCGAGGTGTTCCGGTGACAGCTCGGAGAAGGGAATCTCGACGGGGATCCGGTAGTCGGGGGCCAGTTCGAGCAGCTCATCGAGTTCGTGCGAGTAGGCCGGGGTCTTCCAGGCGGCGATGGCACCTTCGCGGAGGCTGAGTCGGGGGTCGGGGACGAGTTTCTTGAACGAGACGACCGGAGTGCTGCCGAAGCCCCGGCATGCGGGGCAGGCTCCCAGCGGGCTGTGGAAGCTGAACAGTCGAGGTTCGGGCCTGGCGAATCGTCGTTGGCAGGTGTTGCATGTGGTCCCGGTCGAGAAGGCCGTGACGTTCCATGAGTCTCCATCGAGGGAGAGGTGTTGTTTCGAGTCACCGGTGTGCTGGGCCAGCAGCAGGCAGCGGCCTTCCCCGCAGCTCTGTGCCTGTTGGATGCTCTCCTCGATCCGGCTGCGATCGGCCTGGCCGGTGACGAGTCGGTCGAGGATGACCCAGGCGGACTCGAGGTCCAGGTCGCGGGCCTCGTCGAGGTCGACGAGCGTACGGGTCCGGGCATCGGTCTCGAGAATGGCCAGGCGACGGAACCCGTCCTCGGCCAGCCGCGGCCGTCTCTGGCTGCTGTCGGGTTCGTAGTCGGAGACTTCGAAGGCGACTTGAAACCTGAGTCCGTCTTCGCGGTACCACAGCGTCTCGGCAATCGACTCGGCCGTCGACGACTCGACCTCGGTCTCGCACTCGGGACAGACGATCGTGCCGACGCGTGCGTAGAGCAGCGTGAGCAGGTCGTGGACCTCGGTCGCCGTGCCGACGGTCTCTCGAGCTCCTGTTTTCCGAGTGCTCTGTCGGATGGCGATCGTGGGCGGGATACTCTCGATGCGATCGGCGTCGGGTCGATCGAGCCGATCGAGCAGTCCACGAGCTGCGGGTGAGAGTGTCTCGATGTAGCGGCGTTGGCCCTCGACCGCCAGGGTCTCAAACGCCAGGCTGCTCTTGCCACTCCCGCTGATCCCGGTGACGACGACCAGTTTGTGCAGCGGGATTTCGAGCGAGAGGTCCTGGAGGTTGTGGACCCGGACCCCCTCGAGCACGATCGCGTCCCGACCGGTGGCGAGGTTCATCCCGAGGAGGATACCGGTTGAGCCGCCTGGTGCCAGTCCGAGGGTGCCTTCGGGGTGCGTGACGATCGAGGACGATGGAGGTCGGAGCTAGCAGCCTGTTGAATAGCTCGGACTCTGGGGTCAGACGCCGCCCACAGAAAGTCCGGCTCCACCCAGAACGGCACGCAGGCGGGGCCTGACCCCTTTTCAACCAGCACTCGTTGCAACTCGAAGAAGGGGTCAGGCCCCGCCTGTGAAACGCGACAGGTGGAGCAAACCCCGTTGTGGG
>Ga0066376_10000971_pt1 | contig 27747 bp, 23 predicted proteins | sample Knorr_S15_td_Bot_FD_77009 | JGI IMG/M metagenome (GOLD analysis project Ga0066376, IMG submission 77009) | Marine microbial communities from Southern Atlantic Ocean transect - Knorr_S15_td_Bottom_ad_5009_LV_A | ecosystem: Environmental > Aquatic > Marine > Oceanic | place: Southern Atlantic... | reverse complement strand
TCGAATCCGCCAAGGATAAAGTGATGATGGGCGCCGAGAGGCGATCCCTGGTGATGACCGAGGACGAACGCCGCCTGACCGCCTATCACGAGGGTGGCCATGCTCTGGTTACAGTCCATTGCCCGCAATCCGATCCCATTCACAAGGCGACGATCATTCCGCGCGGCCGCTCGCTGGGCATGGTCATGCGCCTGCCGGAGACCGATCGGCTTTCCATGTCGCGTGAAAAGATGCTGGCCGATATCACCGTCGCCATGGGCGGGCGGATCGCCGAGGAGCTGGTCTTTGGTTCTGACAAGGTAACCAGCGGCGCCTCATCCGATATCCAGATGGCGACCTCTCTCGCCCGCAGCATGGTCACCCAGTTCGGCATGAGCGAAAAACTCGGCCCGCTGACCTATGCCGAAAATGAGCAGGAAGTCTTCCTCGGCCATTCGGTGACTCAGACCAAGCATGTCTCCGAAGCCACCGCCGAAATCATCGACTCCGAGGTGCGCAGCCTCGTCGATCTTTGCTACAAGCGGGCCTACAAAATTCTCAAGGACAATCTCGATAACCTCCACGACCTGGCCAAGGCCCTGCTGGAATATGAGACCCTGACCGGCGATGAGATTGTCGCCTTGCTCAAGGGCGAGGAAATCGTTCGCCCCGACTCGTCCGATAAGGACGAGGATGCCGGCAAACGGGCCTCGGTGCCGTCGAGTGGCGGTAAAGGCACCGCCGTCGGGCTTGAACCCGAGCCCCAGCCCGGTTCCTGAGCGCCGTAAACCATCACTGCAGAACCCAGCCTCTATCTTAATCCCATCGGGCTGCTGTCCGGGGGGACCGCTCGCGCCGCTGTTGAGAATGGTTCGGCGCGGTCCTTAACCGGTGGCCGCTTGGCCTTTACTGCCGTGGAAATTCTACGCCGGGAGGGCGACGCGGTTATGGCGACCGTCGCCGAGGCCGAGGCCGTGGCAGGCGGGCCTGCGCGGCTTGCACGCTTGGCGAGCCTGCGCGCCCCGCTCTGCGGTATCGCCATGGACCGCCCGGCCATCATGGGCGTCGTCAATGTTACCCCTGACAGCTTCTCCGACGGCGGCGATCTCGCCGACCCCACCGCCGCCATTGCCCAGGGGCGGGCGTTTGGAGAGGCCGGCGCCGACATCATCGATGTGGGCGGCGAATCGACCCGGCCCGGTTCCGACCCGGTCGACCCGGAGGTCGAGCTGATGCGCGTTCTGCCGGTGGTGCGGGCACTCGCCGCCGACGGCCTGGCGGTCTCCATCGACAGCCGGCGGGCCTCGGTCATGGCGGCGGCGCTCGACGCCGGCGCCGCCCTGGTCAACGACGTGAGCGCCCTGACGTTCGATCCTGAAAGCCTCTCCCTGGTCGCCGCCAGGGCCGTGCCCGTGGTGCTGATGCACAGCCAGGGCGACCCCAAGTCCATGCAGGACGAGCCCCATTATGAGTGCGCGCCCCTCGACGTCTTTGATTATCTTGAAGCGCGCATCGAGGCTTGCATCCAGGCCGGTATTTCACGCGATCACATAATCGTCGATCCCGGCATCGGCTTCGGCAAATCCGCGCCCTCTGGTAAATCGCATGGCGGCCATAATATGGAAATCCTCCAGCGCCTCGGACTGCTGCACGGTCTCGGCTGCGCGCTGCTGCTCGGTGTGTCGCGCAAGAGCTTCATCGGCCGATTGGGCGGAGCAGCCGAGCCCAAGCAGCGCCTGCCCGGAAGCCTGGCGGCGGGCCTCGCCGGTCTCGATAAGGGCGTACAAATCCTGCGCGTCCACGACGTCGCCGAAACCGCCCAGGCCCTCGCCGTATGGCAGGCCCTGGCGGCGGATTTGAGTAGCTAGCCGACAGGTGATATCCTGCAGTTATGACCAAGTTACTCAAACAGGCATTCGACCGAGTGTCCGCCCTGCCCGATGACGAGCAGGATGCTATCGCCAGCATTGTCCTTGAGGAGATCGAGGACGAGGCCCGTTGGCAGGCGTCTTTCGCCAAATCACAGGACGCGCTAAGCAGACTCGTAAAAGAGGCGCGCGACGAGATCGACCGTGGCGATGTGCTGCCCATGGACCCTGCCACCAAGCCTGAATGAATTCCCAGACGACACGGTCGTTCTGGAAAAAATTCGACGCATTGCCCGCTGGTATCCGCGATCAGGCGCGGAAGTCTTACCAATTGTGGCGCGACAATCCATATCACCCCAGCCTTCATTTCAAACGCGTTTACACCCGCGAGCCGCTCTTTTCTGTTCGTGTGAGCGGAGGATATCGTGCCTTAGGTCTTCTTGAGGATGATACGGTGACATGGATATGGATTGGCTCACATAGTGAGTATGAGCGTATCCTCGCCTGAGCCGGACGGAAGCGCTATACTTAACGGCACTGTTATCTTCAAACCGGAAAGTCCAAATCGTGATCCGTAAATATTTTGGCACCGATGGCATACGCGGCACCGCGAACCGGGGGGCGATGACCGCCGAGACGGCTTTGCGTGTCGGCCTCGCGGCGGGGCGGCAGTTCACCCGTAGCGGCTATCGCAATCGGGTAGTGATCGGCAAGGATACGCGGCTCTCTGGCTATATGATCGAGCCCGCTCTGACCGCCGGTTTCATCTCCATGGGGCTCGACGTGATCCTGGTCGGCCCCATGCCGACGCCCGCCGTCGCCATGTTGACGCGATCCTTGCGCGCCGATCTCGGGGTGATGATCACGGCGTCGCATAACCCCTATGAAGACAACGGCATCAAGCTGTTTGGTCCCGATGGCTATAAGCTGTCCGATGATATTGAGGGCGAAATCGAGTCGCGCATGGATGCCGATATGACGGCGGATCTCGCCCCGCCGGAGCGGCTCGGCCAGGCGCGGCGTCTCGACGACGCCCAGGGCCGCTATATCGAATATGTCAAATCGACCTTTCCCAAGTCACTCAATCTTGAAGGCCTGAAGATCGTCGTCGACTGCGCCAACGGCGCCGCCTATCGCGTGGCGCCGACAGTGTTGTGGGAGCTGGGCGCCGAGGTGGTGCCCATCGCCATCGACCCGGACGGCTTTAACATCAATGCGGTCTGCGGCTCCATGGCGAGCGATTACATGTGCGAGCAGGTCGTCGCTCACGAGGCCGATTTGGGATTTGCCCTGGACGGCGACGCCGACCGGCTGGTGGTGTCCGACGAAGCGGGCCAACTGGCCGACGGTGACCAGCTCCTGGCGCTGATCGCCACCTCCTGGCTGCTCGCCGGCGAGTTGCGCGGCGGCGGTGTGGTCGGCACGGTGATGTCGAACCTCGGCCTGGAGCGCTATCTCGAAGGCCTCGGGCTCACGCTTGTCAGGGCGCAGGTGGGCGATCGCTATGTGGTCGAGCATATGCGCAATGACGGCTTCAATCTTGGCGGTGAGCAATCGGGCCATATTATTCTCGGCGATATCGCCACCACCGGCGATGGGCTGATTGCGGCGCTGCAATGCCTGGCCGTGCTGGTCGAGACCAGGCAGTTGGCGAGCAAGGCCATGCGCGTGTTCGAGCCCTATCCGCAAACCCTCAAGAACGTGCGCCTCGCCGATGGCGTTTCCTCACCGCTCGAATTCGAAGGGGTCAAGGGTGCTATCGCCGATGGTGAGAGCCGCCTGGGCGATCACGGCCGTGTGCTGGTGCGCGCTTCGGGCACCGAGCCGGTGGTGCGGGTCATGGCCGAAGGCCAGGACGAGCCTCTGGTGCGCCGAGTGGTCGACGATATCGTCCAGTCCATCGAATCCTGCGCCTGAACCCCGGCCTTTGCCGTGAAGATACCGTTTTATCAGATCGATGCCTTTACCAGCCGTATGTTCAGCGGTAACCCGGCCGGGGTCTGTCCGCTTGAGAGCTGGTTGCCCGATGAGACCCTGCAGGCGATTGCCGCCGAGAACAACCTCTCCGAGACCGCCTTCTTCGTCGAGAACGGCGATCATTTCGATCTGCGCTGGTTCACCCCGACCGACGAGGTCGATCTTTGCGGCCACGCCACCCTGGCAACCGCTCATCTGCTGATCAACGAGCTAGAAATTACCGATGGTACGGTGCATTTCGAGACTCGCAGCGGGCGGCTTTCCGTGCGCCCGGTCGGGCCCCGCCTGGAGATGGATTTTCCCGCCCTGCCGCCCGAGCCCTGGCCGCCGTCGGCTGATCTCGACGACGCCATGGGGGCGAAACCACAAGAGGTTCTCGGCCATGCGAAATGCATCGCCGTCTACGAAAACGAATCCGAGGTTCGCGCCTTGTCGCCCCATATGGCTAAAGTCGAAGCCTTGCCGTACAAGGGCGTGGTCGCCACGGCGCCCGGCGACACGGTCGATTTCGTATCGCGTTATTTCGCCCCCAAGATCGGCGTCCCCGAAGACCCGGTCACCGGCTCCGCCCACTGCGTGCTGACGCCCTATTGGGCGAAGCGTCTGGGTAAGGACAGTCTGGAGGCGCGGCAGATTTCCAAACGCGGCGGCGCGCTGAGTTGCCGGCTTCGTGGTGACCGAGTCCTGCTCACAGGCCAGGCGGTGAAATATCTCGAGGGCGTCATCGAGCTATGACCCCGCCCGCCACCCGGCCCGCCAATCCGAATTTTTCAACCGGTCCCTGTACTAAGCATCCGGGCTGGCGTCTGGACAATCTCGCCGGCGCTCTGGTCGGCCGTTCGCACCGCTCCGCACCGGGCAAGGCCAAGCTTGCCGAGGTCATCGAGCGCTGCCATGCCGTTCTCGAATTGCCTGACGATTATCGCATGGCCATCACGCCGGCGTCGGACACCGGGGCGTTCGAAATGGCCCTGTGGTCCATGCTCGGCGTCCGCGGTGTTGAGCTGCTGTCCTGGGAGAGCTTCGGCAGCACCTGGGCGGCCGATGCCGTTAAGCATCTGCGGATCGACGATGTGCGCCAGCACAAGGCCGAATACGGAGCCCTCCCCGACCTTTCCCTGGTCGATTGCGACCGCGACGTGGTGACCGTGTGGAACGGCACCACCTCAGGCGTGCGGCTGCCCCACGGCGATTGGATCGACCCGGAGCGTGGCGGCCTGGTTTTCTGCGACGCCACATCGGCGGCCTTCGCCATGGCGCTTCCCTGGGACAAGCTCGACGTTACCACCTTCTCCTGGCAGAAAGGTCTCGGCAGCGAGGCGGCCCACGGCATGTTAATTCTCTCACCCCGGGCCGTCGATCGGCTGGAGAGCTACACGCCGCCCTGGCCCCTGCCCAAGCTGTTCCGCCTGACCAAGGACGGCAAGCTGGTCGAGGGTCTGTTCCGGGGTGAGACCATCAACACCCCATCGATGATCTGCGTCGAGGATATGCTGGATGCGCTTTCCTGGGCCGAGACCGTCGGCGGTCTGCCCACCATGATCGCCCGCTCGGAAGCCAATCTCGCGGCGGTTACCGCCTGGGTGGGCTCAAGCGACTGGGCGGCTTTTCTGGCGAGCGAACCCGAGACCCGCTCCTCGACTTCGATTTGCCTCTCCATCGTCTCACCATGGTTCACCGCTCTGGCGCCCGAGGACCAGGCGCGGGCCGTCAAGCGGCTCGCCGGGTTGCTCGAAGAGGAAGGCGTTGCCTTCGATATCCAGCCCCACCGCGACGCACCGCCGGGCCTGCGGTTTTGGGGCGGCGCGACGGTCGAGACCACCGATATCGAAGCCCTGCTGCCGTGGCTGGACTGGGCTTATGGTAAAATCGCGGAGGCAACGTGATGCTTAAGGTGCTGGTTGCCGACAAGGTGGGTGCGGCGGCGCTCGATATATTCCACGCCAATGACATCGAGGTAGTGGTCGAGATCGGGCTGTCGGAAGCGGCGCTGATGGAACGCATTGCCGATTTCGATGGGCTGGTGGTGCGCTCGGCAACCAAGGTGACCGCCGACGTACTGGCCTCGGCGGAAAATCTCAAAGTGGTGGGCCGGGCTGGCATCGGCATCGACAATGTAGATCTGGCGGCGGCGACGGCGCGCGGAGTCGTCGTCATGAACACGCCTTACGGCAATTCCACCACCACCGCCGAGCATGCCATCGCCCTGCTCATGTCGTGCGCCCGCAGCCTGCCCGCCGCCGACCGTTCGACGCGGTCCGGCAAGTGGGAGAAATCGCGCTTCATGGGCGTCGAGGTGGCGGGCAAAATCCTAGGGCTGGTGGGCTGCGGCAATATCGGCTCGATCGTCGCCAACCGCGCCCAGGGCCTTGCCATGCGGGTCATCGTTTATGACCCCTATGTCTCGCTGGAGCGCGCAAACGAACTCAGCATCGAGAAAGTCGAGCTTAATAATCTGCTCGCCCGCGCCGATTTCATCTCGCTTCATGTGCCGCTCAACGACCAGACCCGGGGCATGATCGATCAGGCGGCCATGGCCAAGATGAAGCCCGGCGTGCGCATCATCAACTGCGCGCGCGGCGGCCTGGTGATCGAGGATGATCTGGCGGCGGCCATCGAGCAGGGCCATGTGGCGGGGGCGGCGCTCGATGTGTTCGATGAGGAACCCAAGACCGAGAGCCCCCTGTTCGCCATGGATCAGGTGATAGTCACCCCCCATCTCGGCGCCGCGACGATTGAGGCCCAGGACATGGTTGCCCGCCAGGTTGCCGAGCAGATGTCGGATTTTCTTATCCACGGCGCGGTCACCAACGCGCTCAACATGCCGTCGGTGAGCGCCGCCGAGGCGCCCAAGCTCAAACCATATCTGGCGCTCGCCGAGCAGCTTGGCAGCTTCGCCGGGCAGCTCACCGAGAGCGGCCTGCGGGCGGTCTCCGTTGAATATGAGGGCGAGGTTGCCGCGCTCAACACCAAGGCGCTGACCGCCATCGTCCTGCAGGGCCTGTTGGCGCCGCAGATGGACTCGGTGAACATGGTCAACGCGCCGCACATCGCCCGTGAGCGCAATATCGCGGTGAGTGAGACCCGCCATGAACGGCGCGGCAATTATCATTCACTGATCAGTCTAACTGTCACTACCGAGCGCCGGAGCCGCAGCGTCGCCGGTACTTTGTTTGCCGAGAACCGGCCCCGGCTGGTGCGCGTCAAGGACATCGATATCGAGGCCGAACTCGGCCCGCATATGCTCTACACCACCAACCGGGACGTTCCCGGCGTCATCGGTCATATTGGCACCATATTGGGCCAAGCCGGGGTCAATATCGCCACCTTCCACCTGGGGCGCGCAGGCCTGGGCGGTGACGCCATCGCCCTGATCGAGGTCGATGAAGCGCTCGACCAGGCGGTTCTGGCGGCGGTGCGCGCCATCGACGGCATTGACCAGGCAAAAGCGCTGAGATTTTGACACGACGTTCTATCGGGAGAAGGCGGCTCTGGCGCGTGGTTTCATTGAAAGTGAAAGCCACGAATTCGTCGAGCCTCAGGCCGATCAGCCGAAACACTGAGCGGATGCGTGGCTCTCACCCTGGCCTCGGCGGCGTCGGGCAATGGTGAGTTGACAGTGCCGCTGTCTCACCGTTTATAGGGCCGAAAGACGTCGTTAAAGTCGACGTCCAGAGATTACGGATTAAAGGACTAACGCTATGGCTAATGTGGTCGTCGTCGGCGCCCAATGGGGCGACGAAGGCAAGGGTAAGATTGTCGATTGGCTATCGGAGCGCGCCGACGTGGTGGTGCGCTTCCAAGGCGGCCATAACGCCGGCCATACCCTGGTCATCAACGGTGAGGTCTACAAGCTTAGGCTGCTGCCATCAGGCGTGGTGCGGCCCGGCAAGCTGTCGATCATCGGCAACGGCGTGGTCGTCGATCCCTGGGCCCTGCTCGAAGAAATCGATCAGATTGCCGAGCAGGGCGTGACGCTGACGCCGGAGAACCTGCGCATTTCCGAGACGGCGGCGCTGATCCTGCCGCTCCACGGCCGGCTTGATCGGAGCCGTGAGGAAGCCAGGGGCGTTGAAAAACTCGGCACCACAGGGCGCGGTATCGGCCCGGCTTATGAAGACAAGGTGGCGCGCCGCGCGGTCCGGGTTTGCGACCTCGATGATCCCGCCGGGCTGGAGAGCAAGGTCGATGAGTTGATGCTCCATCACAACGCCCTCAGCCGGGGGTTTGGCCTGCCCGAGGAGGATCGCGGCGAGCTGATTGATCTGCTGAACGACATTGCGCCTAAGATTTTGCCTTACGCGGCGCCGGTCTGGGAACTCCTCGACACAGCCCGCAAAAAGGGCAGCCGCATCCTGTTTGAGGGTGCCCAGGGCGCCATGCTCGATAATGATCACGGCACCTATCCCTTCGTCACCTCGTCGAACACCGTGGGCGCTCAGGCCGCCGTCGGCTCGGGCACCGGACCCGGGGCCATCGATTATGTGCTGGGCATTACCAAGGCCTACACCACGCGGGTCGGCAGTGGCCCGTTCCCCACCGAACTCACCGATGAGATCGGCCAGGGCCTCGGTGAACGCGGCCATGAATTCGGCACGGTGACCGGGCGCGCCCGGCGCTGCGGCTGGTTCGACGCGGTGATGGTGCGCCAGGCGCTCAAGATCAGCGGCATAACGGGCATCGCTCTGACCAAGCTCGATGTGCTCGACGGCGTGGAACAGCTCAAGGTCTGCACCGGCTATCGCCTGGGGGCTGAGACTCTCGACCGTCTGCCGCCGTCCATGTCGGCCCAGGTCGGGGTCGTGCCGATTTATGAGACCCTGGAAGGCTGGAGCGAAAGCACACGAGGCGCACGCTCCTGGGCCGATCTGCCGGCCACCGCGGTCAAATATATCCGCCGCATCGAGGAATTGATCGACGCCCCCGTCGCCATGGTGTCGACCAGCCCGGAACGGAATGACACGATTTTGGTGCGCGATCCCTTTGCTGATTAAGGAGAAAGGCATGTCGTGGAGTCGAAACGTAATACTGGCAGTGATATTTCTTATCGCCTCGACGTCCACGCCGCTATATGCCCTTGAAGCGGGCGATTTCCCCGCTCCCGGTTTTCGCGTCATCGATACGGCCCATGGCTTCGGGGCCCTGGTCAAAAAACTCAATGGAGCGATCAAGGGCAACGGCATGGCCGCCGTGACCCGAGCCTCGGCAACCAAGGGCGCCGCCAGCCTCGGCGTCACCATCCCCGGCAATATGGTGGTCGGGGTCTATCACCCCAAATTCGCCGTGCGCATGCTCGAGGCCAGTATTCCCGCCGGCGTCGAGGCGCCGCTGATTTTCTATATCACCGAAACCCCCGATGGCACGGCGACCCTGAGCTATCGCACACCGAGCGCGGTCTTCGCCCCCTACGGCAGCGCCGCCCTCGATCAAATGGCCGGCGAGCTCGACGCCATCTTCGCCGCCATCGCCGCGGCGGCTACCGCGCCGTAGCTTTTTTACGGTCGCCTAAGAGGCTCCCTGCGTTCAAACGCCACGCAGGCTTCGCCGGGTCAGCCGGCGGCCCGCGGTCGCGGGCTTTGATTCAACATACTACCAACTATTGCGCAGCTCGCGCAGCTTGACGAACACGGTCTTGGGGTCGACCTCATCGGGCAGGTCGGGAAAGGCCTCGCGCAGGCGGGCGATCACCGTCGGGCTGTGCAGGCGGAAGAAGGCGTTGATCTCTTTTTCCAGACCCAGGGTCGAGACCAGGGCGTTATCCGGGTCCTGATCGCCGACTTCCGCGAGCAGGGATTTCGCCGCTGCATTGTCCGGCTCCCGGTCCAGGGTGAATTCCAGATAGTTGGTGATGTAGTCGTGGCCCGGATAGATCAGGGTCGCGCCGGGCAACGCGGCGAGCTGGGTGGCGAAGGTGTGATAGAGCTCGGCGGGATGGCCGCCGTTATGGCAATTGCCGGCGCCGGCGTTAAACAGGGTGTCGCCGCAGAACAGGGCCGGCGTGTCGCTGCGTGACAACAGGCAGACATGGCTCATGGTATGGCCCGGCGTGTCCAGACATTCGAGCTCGACGGTGCTGCCGACCTTGATCACATCGCCGGCGCCGAGGCCCTGGTCTATGCCGGGGATCGAGTCTTTGGCGTTGGCGTGGGCCAGCAGCTTGGCGCCGGTCGCCGCGATCACCGCCTTATTGCCGCCGGTATGATCGCCATGCTCATGGGTGTTGAGAACCTGGGTGATCTCCCAGCCTTTGGCCTTGGCCAGAGCGAGGCATTTGGCGTGATCCAGCGGGTCGATGGCCATCGCTTCGCCGGTCTCGGGGCATGCGATCAGGTAGTTGAAATTGCGGTAGGCGTTGGCGGTCCAGACTTGCTCGACGATCACGGCAGCTCTCCATTGGGGTTGTTTGGTGAATATTGTATCATAGCCGAAAGGAAGGAAGCCGGACCATGAGCGATAAAATCAGCAAAAACGAGAGCGAATGGATGTCCAGCCTGACGCTTGAGCAATTTCAGGTGACCCGCCAGGGCGCCACCGAACGACCCTTCAGCGGTGGCTATGTGGATTGCAAGACGCCGGGCGTCTATCTCTGCGTCTGCTGCGGCGAGGCGCTGTTCTCATCGGATACGAAATATGATTCCCGGTCCGGCTGGCCGAGCTTCTGGCAACCCGTCGCTGAGAGCGCCATCGCCGACGAGACCGATACCTCCCTCGGCATGCGGCGCACGGAAGTGAGCTGTGCGCGCTGCGACGCTCATCTCGGCCATGTCTTTCCCGACGGACCCGAGCCGACCGGCCTGCGCTACTGCATCAATTCCGCGTCGCTCAAACTCGAGCCGCAGGATAAATGAATTCGAAGCTTGCACAGCCGGCAGGCTCATCTCCCGGGCGAGGGCCGCTAACCATCCAACAAACTATCGATCTCGCCAAACAGCATCACACGGCGGGCTGCCTGTCCGAGGCCGAGGGCCTCTATCAACAAGTCCTGCAAGCCGACCCCAATCAGCCGGTTGCCTTGCATCTGCTTGGTGTCATTGCCCATCAGGCTGGAAAAAATGATAGTGCCGTTGATCTCATAACGAAGGCCCTCGCCATCAAACCCGATTACGCCGAGGCGCATAGCAATCTCGGCATTGCGCTCACTGAATTGGGCAAGCTGGACGAGGCCGTCGCCAGCTATCACAAGGCCCTCGCCATCAAGCCCGATGACGCCAGGATGCATAACAATCTTGGCAATGCGCTTAAGAACCACGGCAAGCTGGATGAGGCCGTGGCCAGTTATCACAAGGCCCTCGCGATCACGCCCGATCGCGCCGATACCCATAACAACCTCGGTGGTGCGCTCAAGGACCAGGGCAAGCTGGATGAGGCCGTCGCCAGCTATCACAAGGCCATCGCGATTACGCCCGATTACGCCGAAGCATACTTCAATCTTGGAAATACGTTCAAAGCATTGGGGAAGCTTGATGTGGCCGTTGCCAGCTACCACAAGGCCATCGCCATCAAGCCAGATTACACCGATGCACACTATAATCTTGGAAACACGTTCAAAGAGCTGGAGAAGCTGGATGAGGCCGTTGCCAGCTACCACAAGACCATCGCGATTGCGCCCGATTACAGCGAGGCGCATAACAATCTCGGCACTGTGCTCAAAGACCTAGAGAAGCTGGACGACGCCGTCGCCAGCTATCTCAGAGCCTTGGCCATTGCGCCCGATTACGCCGAGGCGCACGGCAATCTTGGCGGTGTATATCAGGAGATGGGGAAGCTTGACGCGGCCATCACATGTCAACGGCGCGCAATTGCCCTCAATCCCCAAAACGAATTGTTCTGGTCCGGTTTGGCGGTGTCTTTAGAGGCTTTTTCATTCACGACTGTCGATGACGATCTCTGGCAGGATCTATTGTCCTTGCTAGAGCGGCCCGCGGTGCGTCCTTCCCATATCATTCGGCCGATCATCTCCGCCCTTCGCCATGACCCGAATTTCTTACAGATACTCGACTTGGCGGGCGCCGCGAATCCGGTGGTTGGAAGTGCCTATGGTGTGGTTGCCGAGCAGTTATCGGCGATTCCGCTTTTTCTCCGGATCATGGGCCTGAACCCCATCCCTGACCTTCAGGTTGAGCGGATGCTGACGGTGTTGCGGCGAGGCATGATACGCGAGACAATGGCGGGAAAGGCCGACGAGAAGGGCCTGCCGTTCTCGGCGGCCCTGGCTCTCCAGTGTTTCACCAATGAATACATCTATCCCGAAACCGACGAGGAACAGGCGTCGGTCAATGAGCTACAGAAACAGATTGCGGCGCTGGTGGAGCAGGAGCTGAATGTGCCGCCGGCCTTGGTTGCCGCGCTGGGCGCTTATAGGCCGCTCCATGGTTTTTCCTGGGCTCGGGAACTGAATGAGCGCGAGTGGCCAGGCAGCATCAAGGCAGTGATTGAGCGGCAGCTGTCGGAACCGCAACGGGAGCAATCCCTGCGCTCTCAAATCTCCCGCCTGACGCCGATCGAAAATACGGTGTCTGAAGCGGTTCGCGAGCAATATGAGGAAAACCCATACCCGCGCTGGATCAACACAGGCATAAGAGACAAAGGCAGGTCGATTGGCGCTGAATTGCGAGGCGCACCCCTTCGCCTTGATCTGGGAGATTACGAGTCTCCCGAGAACCCGGAAATCCTGGTGGCGGGCTGTGGCACGGGCCAGCATGCTCTGACCACGGCGTCCCGCTTCTCGAACGCGCGCCTGCTCGCCGTGGATTTGAGCTTGAGCAGCCTAACCTACGCCCGGCGGATGACCGAAGATCACGAGTTCTCGAACATCGAGTATGCGCAAGCGGACATCATGGAACTGGGCACCCTCGGTCGGCGGTTCGATCTCATCGAATGCTCCGGGGTGTTTCACCATCTTGGCGACCCGGTTGCCGGCTGGCGGGTCCTGGTTGATCTTTTGCAGCCGGGGGGCTCATGAAGATCGGCCTCTACAGTGAGACAGGACGCCAGGATATCATTCGGGCGCGCGCCCTGATCGCCGAGCAGGGATATACCACGTCTGCTGAAGACATTCGCCGATGCCGGCAAGACATTATCGCCATGGCTGAAGGCGGAAATCGGAAAATGGCGGATATATGCAACGGCAATGACTTCTACGGCTTAAGCGAATGTCGTGATCTGCTGTTTCATGTCCAGGAACACCGATTTACCTTGCCGCAGATCGAGGCAGCTCTGGAGTCTCTGGAGCTGAAGTTTCTGGGATTCGAAGTGCGGGACGAAAAACTGCTTGGCAAGTTCAAGCAATCTCACCCGAATAATAACGACTTTACCTCGCTGCCCCTGTGGCACCAGTTTGAACTCGAAAACCCCAATATGTTCCGGGGCATGTATCAATTCTGGTGTCAGAAAAAATAGGTTGAACAGGGCACTGTCGGTTTTGGGCCCAGCCCGTGTGAGCACATGCGCAATTGCCCGTGTACCATGCCGGTTTCAGGGGATAGTGGATGGAGTGAACTTAGGACCACTTTCAGGAGATAAAACATGACCCCTACATCGGTGACGGGCAGTTGTTTCTGTGGCGTGGTGAAGTTCGAAATCGAGCTGCCCACATTATTCTGTGGCCATTGTCATTGCACAATGTGCCGCCGGCCCCACGGCGCCAGTTTCGTGACCTGGACTGCCGTTCCGCCCGAACAGTTCAAGATTACCGCCGGTGAGCAGGACATCACGCTTTATAAAAGCTCGGAGCACGGCACGAGAAGCTTTTGCAGAATTTGCGGCAGCCAAATGTTCTGCCAGACGGAACCTGAGGCCATCGATATCGCTCTGGCGGCTCTGCACGGTAAGATCGACCGCGACCCGGAAGAACACTACTACTTCGATTCCCGTGCGGACTGGACCGTGGTCAACGATGATTTGCCCAAACTTGGTGGCGAAAGCGGCGATGAACCTCTGTGATTGTTAGGGGGATGCGGCAACGCCGTCTCAACCAAAAACCGTCGACATATAACGGCACATAAGCCGAAGCTGTACTGTGCACCTCCCCTAGGCGGAGCTGGCGCCGTCCAGCACCAGGCTGGCGCCGGTGATCAGGCTGGCGTCGTCCGAGGCGAGGAACAGGATGGCGCCGGCGATGTCTTCGGGCACGCCGATGCGCCCGAGCGGGGTGCCGGTGACGCTCTGCGCATACATAGCGGCGGGGTCCATGCCGATCTGGTGGGCCTCGTCCTCGAGCATGGGGGTGATGACGTCGCCGGGACAGACCGCGTTGATGCGGATACCGTCGCCGCCATGGTCGCGCGCCATGGCGCGGGTCAGCAGCATGACGGCGCCCTTGCTGGCGCAATAGGCGGCCATACCGTTTGCGGCGCCGAGCGAGGCGGTCGAGGCGACATTGACGATTGAGCCGCGAATACCATTGATTCTGGCTTGCGGTTTCATCACCCTGAGCGCCGCGCGGCTCAGGTAGAACACCGCATCGACATTCGTTGTCATGGTCTCGCGCCATTCATCGTCGCTGGTCTCGGCGGCGTCTTTGCGAAAGATCACCCCGGCGGCGTTGACCAGCACGTCGAGCCGCCCGAACCGTTCCACCGCCGCTGCCACAAGCTGATTGCAGGCGGCTGAGTCGCCAAGCTCGGCGGCGATGAAATGAGCCTCGCCGCCCGCCGCAGCTATCTCGTCCGCCACGGCGGCGCCGCGTTCACTATTGCGCCCGGAAATCACCAGACGACCGCCTGCCGCGCCGAAGCGCCTGGCCGCCGCCGCACCGATGCCGGAGGTCGCGCCGGTGATCAGTATGACCTTGTTATCGAAACGCATAGGGTCCTGCTTTCTTTTTCAAATTTATGTAACTCCGCTACCGATCTAAATGCGGGTGAGTACAGGGAGTCGCGCTTAAAAATGTTCCGGTCAGGAAATAAAATTTCTGGAAAGACAAGATCAATTTTGCACGCTAGGGTGTAAGCGAATATATTTCGATTGGGAGGGGCGTGAGCAAATGGGCCTTCGTATAGCCCTTGATCACGCCATGAATCAAACAAGGAGAAAGTCATGAAATTCACTAAACATATTGTAGCCGGCCTGGCTGTCGCCGCCTTGATCGGCCTTTCGGGTACGGCGTCGGTGGCACAGGATTCGAGCAAACCCATTAGAATCCCGACACACAACTGGTCGAGTCAGGTTGTGATGGCCTATGTGATTGGCGGGATATTCGAAAGCCTGGGCGACACGGTCGAGTATGTCCCCGCTGACTCACAGGCCGTATATGAAGCCATTCGCAACGGTGATATCACCATATCGCATGAAGTCTGGCAATCTACCTTCGGCAAGTCGTTCTACAACGCAATGGCCAAGGGCGGTATTATTGATGCCGGAACCCATGCGGCAGCGACCCTGGAAGAACTGGGTGTGCCTCACTATGTCGTCGAGAATAACCTGTGCCCCGGCCTTCCCGATTGGGAAGCTTTGAAGAACTGCGCGGAAGTATTTGCGACGGCGGATTCGGGTGGCAAAGGCCGTATTCTTGAAGGGCCGCAAAGCTGGCATGGCGACGTGATGCCCAACCGCATTAAGGCGCTGGGATTGGGCGACATGTATGTCGTTAAGTTCGCCGGTTCCGCCGATGCGATCTGGGCCGAGCTTGCCTCCGCCAAGAAAGAAGGCCGTGGCATCATTACGTTTAACTGGACGCCCAACTTCACCGATGCCGACGGCTTCGACTTCATCGAGTTTCCGCCCTACTACGACGGGTGCAGAATTGTGGATGGCGGTGATGAGGCCTGCGGATCGCCAAAGGGTTGGCTGAAGAAAGCCGCCAACTATAAGTTCCCGAAAACACACCCGGCTGCTTATACGGCGTTTTCCAAAATATCCTTCACGACCACGCAAGTCGGTCAAATGGCCGCCCTGGTTGACGTTGATAAATTGAGCCATGAGGACGCTGCCACGAAGTGGCTGGCTGATAACGAAGCCGTCTGGAAGTCTTTCACGCAATAAGGTTGAGATGGCGATGCTCCCGCATTTCCAAGAAGGAGTATCGTAGAATGGCAAAGCCCTCCCTGGTCTCACGTGGACAGGGGAGGGCTTTTTCCATCCGCACCCGGTGACGAAAAAGCGGTGGCGGGCGTGACCAAAATCAGCCCCCGCCAACTCCGCAAGCGGGCTGGCGCATTATTCGTGGCCTGCTCATTCATTAAGATTTACTGTGGGTTCAGAGGCATGCAACAGCGGTTAAAGATGACGACAAGGATCAAAAATAATGGCTGACCAGAACAAGAATAATACCGATGCGGTTGCCGGTAACGACACACATCCCGTCATAAAATGCGATTCAGTCTACAAAATATTCGGCGAGAATGCTGAAGGTATGATGCGGCGTGCAAATGGCAACATTGATGTCGCCGCCTTTCAAGAGGCCGGCTGTATTTTTGGTGTTAATGATGCATCTTTCGAAGTCGCCAAGGGTGAAATGCTGGTGGTCATGGGCCTGTCGGGCTCCGGCAAATCAACCCTCCTTCGCTGTATTTCGCGGCTAACGGACACCACGGCGGGAAGCATATTCATCGATGGCGAAGATCTGCTGGCCATGAATGACAAGCGGCTGATTGAACTGCGCCGGAACAAGATGGGCATGGTGTTTCAAAGCTTTGCCCTGCTGCCCCACAAAACCGTTCTGGAAAACGTCGCCTTCCCGTTGCAAATGAAAGGCGTCAGCACCCAAGACAGTATGAAAAGAGCCTTGAGCATGGCTGATCTTGTGGGTCTTGGGGGGCGCGAAAACTATTTCCCCAGGCAGCTATCCGGCGGACAACAACAGCGGGTTGGGATCGCCAGGTCCTTGGCCGTGGAGCCTGATATTTGGTTCCTGGACGAGCCCTTTTCAGCCCTTGACCCGTTGATTCGTAAAGAGATGCAGGATGAATTTTTACGGCTTCAGGGAATGCTGAATAAAACCATCCTCTTCGTTACTCATGATTTTGATGAGGCCCTTCGTTTGGCCGACAGAATAGCCATTATGAAGGACGGCATAATCGAACAGATCGATACGCCGGCCAAAATTGTTCTCAATCCCGCCACTGAATACGTTGCCAAATTCACCAATGGCGTGCCCCGGGAGAAAGTATTGAACTGTGAGAATGTCATGGAGGAAATTGGCGACACTTCGGATTTCAGTGAGATCAGGGTTTCCAAGGATGCGATCATTGAAACGGTTGCCGAAGCCGTCTTGAACGAACCAAAGCCGGTCGCTGTTATTGATGACAATGGCGAGATGATAGGCGTTCTCAATAGTAAGACGATTATTTATATTCTGTTTGGCGAGAGCAGCGTTAAGCCAATGAATGCCGGTCAAACTGGCAGTTAAGAAGCATGAATAAAATAATAGTAGATTCTAAACTACTGCAATTTACCGTTTTATTAGCGGTATTTTTATTTTTATATTTTGCAATTGGCCCCTCGGACAATAATATTTTATGGCGTCTGCCTGCATTGATAGCGGGCGTTCCATTAATACTTAATGATTCAATCGAATACCTGATGTTCGACTGGATGCCGATCGAAATTTATAATGATGATATTGAAGAATTTGAAGAAACGGCATTGTTGAAGGTATTCACCAGATTCATTTCCGGCGCGCTACTGTTTTGTATTGATTTGATACGCGAACTCCTTTTGGGAGGCGTTAAAACCATCGTCGCCTTCACCAGCTGGGATTACGTTCGCGACAACAGTTGGGCAAAATGGCCGGCGCTGCCGTGGACCGTGGTCTCCGCCGCCGCGATCATTTTGGGTTACGCGCTCAATGGTAAATGGCTTGCCGCATTAGCGGGTTTCGCGACCATCTATATCGCTGTTTTTGGTCAATGGGAGCCGGCCATGGAAACGCTCTCCTTTGTATTGGTCGCGGCGCCGCTCTCTGTTTTGTTGGGTCTAAGCCTAGGCGTTTTGGCCTATAAGAATCGGGCGGTCGAAGCGACGTTGATGCCGTTGCTGAATATAGCCCAGACGATGCCGCATTTTTCCTATCTGGTGCCGGTGACAGTCCTTTTTGGCGTTGGCGATCATGCGGGCGCCATTGCAACCGTCATTTTCGCCACCCCGCCGATGATTCGCCTGACTTTATTGGGGCTGAAAACAGTATCCCCTGAAGTGCTCGAAGCGGGCATGATGAGCGGTTGCAACAATTTTCAACTCTTATTCAGGGTGTTGATTCCAACCGCGAGGCGCAACATTCTGGTCGGCGTAAACCAAGTGATCATGCAGTGCCTGGCGATGGCGGTGATTGCCTCTTTTATTGGCGCCAAGGGCCTCGGTTATAATTTATTGCTCGCCCTCAATCAGCTTCGAATTGGTCAAGCCCTGGAACTGGGCATTTGTATTGTCCTGATTGCCATCGTATTGGACAAACTATCCTTGGGCTGGGCAAACAAGCAAGTCGACTATTTTGCCGACCTTACGTTTGCCCAACGTCATAAATACACATTACTCGTTGGCGCCATATTGGTAGCAGGATGTGTATTGGCCTATGCGGGCGCTTTACTGTTTAAGGATGGGATCAACTATTTTTACCTCATTCCACACAACAAGGGCTTTACGACTGAGCACTTCTGGCAGTCCGGCGTCGATTGGATGGTGGACAATTGGTACTCGGGCCTGCAGGTCTTTAATACGGGACTGATTGTTAATGTGCTGGTGCCTATGAAGAATGCTTATCTCGGTATGCCGGTGTTAGGCACCTTTCTGTTGGTGATGGGTGTTGGCTATATAATTGGCGGCCTTAGATCGGCTCTTGTGGTTGGTGGGTTCCTGCTCTTCATCGCGCTTACAGAATGGTGGGACAGAGCCTTAATTACCGCTTACATGACCACCTTCGCCGTCATTGTATCGGTTGTCATTGGCACCCTTGTCGGCTCTTTGTGCGCTCAAAACTCGCTCGCATCAAAAATAATTTTGCTGGTTTGCGATACCTTTCAAACCTTTCCTTCGTTTATCTATTTGATCCCGGTGATTATGCTTTTTGGTGTAACCGATACATCCGTGTTAATCGCGGTTATTATTTATGCCACTATTCCCGCCACCCGTTACACGGTGGAGGGACTTCGCAATGTACCCCCCTCGTTACAGGACGCCGGCTCGATGTCGGGCGTCAATCGCCTGCAAAGATGGCTCAAAATTGAGATGCCACTTGCGTTTCCGCACATTATGCTGGGCATTAACCAAACCGTTATCTTCGCATTATTCATGGTCATTATCGGCGCCATGATTGGCACTGATGATTTGGGGCAATTTATTTTGAAGTCATTATCAGATAAAAATGGGATAGGAAATGGACTGATGCTTGGCCTTTGCGTTGCATTTATCGGTTTGGCGGTCGACCATCTCATCCAAACCTGGGCGCGGGAACGGCGGCAATTGCTGGGCTTGGATTAAGACGCAGAAACGCAGGAGAATTTGATGACAAAACGTGTCGCCATTATCGGCGCCGGCCCATGCGGATTAGCACAAATGCGGGCCTTTGCCTCGACACAGGCCCAGGGCGCCGATATTCCCGAGTTGGTTTGTTATGAAAAGCAAAGCGACTGGGGCGGCTTGTGGAACTACACCTGGCGCACCGGTCTTGACGAATATGGCGAACCTGTCCATGGCAGCATGTATCGATATCTATGGTCGAACGGGCCCAAGGAGTGCCTGGAATTCGCCGATTATACCTTCGATGAGCACTTCGGCTTTCCCATCGCCTCCTACCCGCCGCGCGCCGTGCTGTGGGATTACATCATGGGCCGGGTGGAAAAGAGCGATGTGCGCAAATTCATCCGCTTCAACACCATCGTTCGCGATGTGACTTATTCGCAAGCGAGCGGCAAGTTCACCATCATCGCGCACGACCTCAAGACCAATCATACGCAAACAGACGAATACGATAACGTGGTCGTTGCCAACGGTCATTTCTCGACGCCGAATGTGCCGCATTTTCCCGGCTTCGAGACCTTCCTTGGCCGCGTTCTGCACGCCCATGATTTCCGCGATGCGGTCGAATTCGCGGGTAAGGACGTGCTGATCATCGGCACCAGCTATTCGGCCGAGGATATTGGCTCGCAATGTCATAAGTACGGCTGCAAATCGGTCACCGTCAGCCACCGCACAAACCCGATCGGTTTCGATTGGCCCGACAGCTGGCAGGAAGTGCCGCTGCTCACCAAGGTGGAAGGCAAGACCGCAACCTTCAAGGACGGCTCCACCAAGGATGTGGACGCCATCATCCTGTGCACCGGCTATCTCGTTCACTACCCCTTCCTGCATGACGATTTGCGCCTGGAGACCGGCAACCGGTTGTGGCCCCTGGGGCTTTATAAAGGCGTGGTCTGGGAGGCCAATCCGAAGCTGCTCTATCTCGGCGTCCATGATCAGTATTACACCTTCAACATGTTCGACGCCCAGGCGTGGTATGCGCGCGATGTTATCCTGGGGCGCATTGAGCTGCCGTCTGCGGGTGAGATGACTGAAAACAGTCAGGCCTGGCGTGACCGCGAGGAGGCCTTGGATAGTGAGGAGAAGAACATTTGGTTCCAGGGCGATTACGTGAAGGAGCTGATCGCCGCCACTGATTATCCTGATTTCGATGTGGAGACCGTCAACAAGATGTTCGTAGAATGGGAGCATCACAAGGAAGCCGACATCATGCATTTTCGCGACAACTGCTACCGCTCGGTCATGACCGGCACTATTTCACCCAAGCACCACACGACGTGGCTGGAAGCCATGGACGATTCCCTGGATGCCTATCTGGCGGACGCCAAGAAATAGGATCAAGGAGCACGAGTTGAATCTGGTCTCACCGCCCCGCCTGCTGCAACCCGGACTGATACCCTTCGTTCCGGGCGTCGAGCGCCATCGCGCGCTTGGTGGCGGCGCCTGCGTGATTGCCCTAGAACAGGGCGACCAGGTTACGCTGGTGGACCGTGAGGGTCGGCAACGTTGCGAAGTTGCAGCACTTAACCCTGAGGGCGGGGTCGATCTCGGCGCGCTTGGGCTGGAGGGCAAGGAGCCCGTGAGCCCCCTCGGCGGTGAAGACGGCAAGGCGGTGGCCGCGGTGTTGCGCGATCATGGGGTCGATGGAGAGGGCTTGAAAACCGCTGTCTTGTTCGGCGACAGCGCGCGGCCCGGCGACACCGCCAGCTTCACCGCTATGCGCCATACGGTCTGCATTATCGCCGCCCCCGGCGGGCCCATGGCGGTGAACGCCCAGGACCCGCCGACGGAAATCACCGTCACGGTCCAGCGCGCCCGCTGGGATCCGAAAATCGAACAGCCCCTGCCGCCGCCCCTGGCCGACGCCCGCCTCGATTTTCGTATCACCAAGGGCACTGCCCAGGTCTATGAGGTCAAGGCCGGTGAGTTTATCCAGCTGATCGATGTGGAAGGGCGTGAATGCTCGGACTTTCAGGCTTTTCACCGGCGCGATCTCGACCGCGGAATCCTGCGCGACATCGACCCGACGACGACGCGCTATATCATGGGTGCGCTTTATCCCGGCCCCGGCCTGCAATCGAAATATTTCGATGTGGATGAGCGGCCCCTGGTCGAGGTCATCCGCGATACGGTGGGCCGCCACGATACCTTCGGGCTGGCCTGCACTGCAAAATATTATGACGACATGGGCTATCCCGGCCATGTCAATTGCTCGGATAATTTCAACGTGGCCTTGGCGCCCTATGACATCGCCCCGCGCAAGGGCTGGGTGGCGGCTAATTTCTTCTACAACACAAACGTCGATGTGCCGACCAACGGGCTCTATTTCGATGAGCCCTGGTCGCGACCCGGCGATTACGTCCTGATGCAGGCCCTGACTGATCTTGTCTGCGTTTCGTCGGCTTGCCCTTGCGATGTGGACGCCGCCAACGGATGGAACCCGACCGATATTCACCTGCGGGTCTATCCCGCAAAAAACGTCTTCTTCAAAGCGGTGGCTTACAGAATGACCCCAGACGCAGAACCCCAGCTCACCCGCGAGACCGCGTTTCATGCGCGCACCTCGGGCCTCACCCGGAAGTTCACCGAATATCGCGGCTTCTGGCTGGCGACCAGCTATACGGATTACGGCGCGATTGCCGAATATCACGCCTGCCGCGAGCGCGCCGCGGTTACCGATTTGTCGCCGCTTCGCAAGTTCGAGGTGCTCGGTCCCGACGCCGAGGCGCTCTTGCAGTATTGCCTGACGCGCAATGTACGGCGCCTGTCGGACGGCCAGGTAGCCTATAGCGCCATGGTCAACGAGACCGGCGGCATGCTCGATGACGGCACGGTGTTCCGCCTCGGGCCCAACAATTTCCGCTGGATTGGCGGCGACGATTACGGCGGCATCTGGCTGCGCAAGCAGGCCGAGGAATTGGGCCTGCGCGTCTGGGTCAAAAGCTCGACCGATCAGCTCGGCAATATCGCCGTCCAAGGACCCCTGAGCCGCGCCATTCTGCGCGAGGTTGTATGGACGCCACCAGCCCAGCCCAGCCTTGAGGAACTCGGCTGGTTCCGCTTCACCATCGGCCGCATCGGCGATTTCGACGGCATCCCCATCCTGGTGTCGCGCACCGGCTATACCGGCGAGCTCGGCTACGAGGTCTGGTGTCACCCGAAGGACGGACCAGATGTCTGGGACGCAATCTGGCAGGCCGGCGAGCCCCATGACATGGCGCCCCTCGGCCTCGACGCCCTGGATATGCTGCGCATTGAGGCCGGCTTGATCTTCGCCGGCTATGAGTTCGACGACCAGATCAACCCCTACGAGGCGGGCATCGGTTTCGCCGTGCCGCTGAAGGCCAAGGCCGACGAGGATTTCATCGGCAAGGAAGCGCTGATACGAGCCAAGGAGCATCCCAGCCGGACCCTGGTCGGCCTCGAACTCGAAGGTAACGAGCCGGCGGTCCACGGCGATTGCGTCCATGTCGGGCGCAGCCAGGTCGGGGTGGTGACCAGTGGTATGCGTTCGCCCCTGTTGAAGAAGAATATCGCGCTTTGCCGCATGGCCATCGAACATTCCGAAATCGGCACCGCTGTCGAGGTCGGCAAGCTCGACGGCCATCAGAAACGCTTGCCCGCAACCGTGGTGCGATTCCCCTTCTACGACCCGGAAAAAACCCGGGTCCGGGCGTAAATGGGAAGCCAAGACACGGTGATTATCGATTGTCTGCAGTACGCCAACTTCTCGGAGAAGATATTCCGCGAGATGGCCGAAGGCGGCGTCTCGGCGGTTCATGTGACGATCTGCTATCACGAAAATTTCCGCGAGACGGTTCTCAATATCGAAGCCTGGAACCGCCGCTTTGAGGCGCATGGTGACCTGATCATGCCGGGGCGCTCGGCGGATGACGTGATCCGCGCCCAGTCCGAGGGCCGCACGGCGATCTTCTTCGGCTTTCAGAATTGCTCGCCCATCGAAGACGATATCGGTCTGGTGGAAATATGCCACGGCCTGGGCGCGCGCTTCATGCAGCTCAGCTATAACAACCAGAGCCTGCTGGCGACCGGCTGCTATGAGGCGCAAGACCCCGGCATCACCCGCATGGGCCGCCAGGTGATCGCCGAGATGAACCGGGTTGGCCTGGTCGTCGACATGTCTCATTCCGCCGAACGCTCGACCCTTGAGGCCATCGAAATATCTGAGCGCCCCATCGCCATCACCCACGCCAACCCCCATTCATGGCATCCGGCCCTGCGCAACAAGTCGGACGAGGTGCTCAGCGCTCTGGCCCAGTCAGGCGGCATGATCGGCCTTTCGCTCTATCCCCATCACCTGGCCGACGGCACCGACTGCACCCTGACCGGCTTCTGCGACATGGTCGCCAGGCTCGCCGACTTGATCGGCGTCTCGTCCATCGGCATCGGCTCGGACCTGTGCCAGGACCAGCCCGACAGCGTCGTCGAATGGATGCGCAACGGGCGCTGGACAAATGCGCGTGATTACGGCGAGGGCAGCGCGAAGCAGGCGGGTTTCCCAACCCAGCCCGAGTGGTTCCGCGACAACCGCGATTTCTCGACTGTCGCTCAGGGGTTGGCGGCGGCCGGCTTCTCGGCCGATGATGTCGCTCGGATCATGGGGGGTAACTGGTTGAATTTCTTCGAGAAATCCTTCGGTCCGTGATCGATCTCCGGCCCGCTCAGGAAGTCATGCGGCTCGAACGCATGGGCTCGTTCTTTCCCACTCGGCTGAGCTTCATGCGCACATTGATCCGCCGCATGAACATCGAAAAATGGGCGATCTCCGCGCCCCGCTTCGACCTCGACGATGACGGCTACGGGGTTGCGGTCTATGAGGCCGACACGGGCGCCGGGGAGGTCTATAGCCTGGTCTGTTTTTCCCAGTATCTCGATCCCGAGCGCCGCACCGACCGGGTCATCGCCGAGGAATGGGACGCAACCTTTACCCTGTTCGACGGCAGACCGGGGGAGGGCGACATCCGCCGCCTGGCCGAGACGGTGCCGAAGCAGGAAGCCGGGCGCCTGTCGGCGTCGGAGCTGTGCCTGGCGCGGGCCAATAAGAGTCTGCGCCTGTTCGAGCATATCGCCTCGCGGCTGGCATCGGGGCGGCAGCCGGACGTCGCCGCGGTCAATGACGTGGGCTATCTCATGCGCACCACGGCGGTCTACGGCAGCGGCAAGTTCGGCATGGCCGACCGCGACAAATACGCCGAGCGTCCGGCGCTTAGCGGGCCGTTCACGGTCGAGATGCTGTCGGTCTATCTAATCCGCTGTTTCACTCTGGATCTGGTCGAGCATGTCGCCCGCCGCCGCGACCCGGACGCCTTCGTTCCTCTCAAACCGGCGCTCAAGCGGTTCCTCGGCATCGGTAATGCCACGGGCCTGGGCATGGCGCCCTTCCTGATGGGCCACCCGATCCTGATCAACAATTGGATCGCGGCCCGGGAAGAGGCGCTGGCCCGCGTCCGTTCCCTGGCGCGGGCCGATGCCGGCACGACGGCCCGCTTCACCGAGCTTCTCACCCGCACACAACAGCATGTCGCCGAATGGAATGTCGCCGACGAGCGCCAGATGACGCGCATCCTGCGCCTACGCGAAGATCTCGTTGCCGTGGCCGAGCACGCCCTGGCCGATGACCATCCTTGGGATGCGCTGTACGTCTGGGCCGAGGCGGCGCTGTCTCTCGAAGGCCAGGAGATCGTGATCAGCCTGATGCTCGAACCCCAGGGCGCCTTGATCGACGATCTGGCCGACCGGATGGCCGCCGACGAGACAGCACCCATCGATCCCGCCATGACCCTCGGCGACTTGCGCGCGGCTATTGCCAAGCATTACGCCTGGGCCCTCGACATCGATTTCAGCAATCCGTTCAACGATCAGAAGATCTGGTATGCCTCCGAGAAGAAAAACGAGCCGCGCCTGGGCGACCGCTATAACGAGCCGGGCATAGAACATGAAATGCCTTTCGCTATCGCCCGCGATGTCCAGGCGCTTGACGGCTTGCTGGCCGACGCCCCGGCCGAAGACAGGGTCGCGGATTTTCTCGAGACCCAGCCCGATTACCGCTATATCCTGCGCCGCGTCCAGACCACCGCGCGGCTGCCCTATGCGGAGATACGATCGAATCTGATCGGCGGCGACTGCCTGCCCATCGACCTGCTGCGCTGCAAGCTGTCCTTCTTCGGCGCCGACAAGTACGACCCGCGGTCCGACCGCTGGACACGGATCACCATGTATCAGGGCGCCCCCCTCGCCACCGAGCTTCACGATCCCGACGCCGATGACTGGCTGTTTCCGGTGATGCCATGCTGATGGTTTCGCTGAACGAAATCCAAGTGACCGCGCGCAAGGCGGCTCAGGGTTGCGGTCTGGTCTATGGGCTGGCGGAGGAAGCCGCCGTTGCCGCGCAGTTCCTGGCGCGCAGTGGTCTTTCCGTCATCCCGCTGTTGGCCGATCTGTTGGAGGATGTGGAAGGGATACAACTGAACCCGCTGATCGTCGGCCCGTCCCTTGGCGACAGGCTTCTCCTGGATCCGGCGGGGCCGATCACTTTGCGCGGTGTCATGGCGCCGGACCTGCTGCCCGGCTATCTCTCGGTCCTATCGCGCCCGGTCCGCATAAGCTGGAAGGGGGCGGCCTATTCGATGGATGGCGGGCGTATCTGTCAGCGGGATACGACTCCCGGTCATCGGGAGCCCGTGGATGTAGTCGCAGAATTCATCGAGCCCATGCCCCCATCCCCGGAATTCGGCACGGCTTGGGACAAGGCGCCCACGCATGGCGTCGCGGTCGAGCCCGAGCCCTGGCGGCGGTTGCAGCAGTTCGCGGCAAAGATTCTTGTGCCCGAGTCTGAATATTCACGCTTGCATGGTGCCGGCGCCGGTTTTATCGACCGGGACTAGAAGCGGTTTTCATTAACCTTAAAAATTGGTTGATGATCGTCTGGTCTGTGGGTAGGGTTGGGCCAGTCAACTAAGTGAGTGGCATCTATATAAAACCAATAATTCAATCTCCGCTAACTCAGATACACCGAATACATTGAATCAATAAACAAGGGAGACAGTCATGAAACCAATTAAAATTGGCGCTTTGAGTCTTGTTGCGGCGGTAGCGTTATCGCTATCGGGCGGCGCGGCTCTGGCCTGCACCATTAAGATCGGCGGCCTCGCGCCTTTGTCGGCGCCGGGCGCAGTCGGCGGCGGCGAAGGCATGCGCGCGGCGATGTTGATTGCCCAGGATGATATCAACGCATCCGGCGGCATTCTCGGTTGCGACCTCAAGGTCGTCATCGCCGATACGGAAGGCCTGCCTGAGAAGGCTTCGGCCATCATGGAGAAGCTGATCACTCAGGACGGCGTTGTAGCGGTCGGCGGTGGTTATCACAGCTCGGTCGGTGTTGCCTCTAAGGATGTTGCCGACAACCGCAAGATCCCCGTGGTCTTTGCTGAGACTTGGAACGACACCATCACCGGCGACAAGCAGAAGTATATCTTCCGCATCGCGCCCTTGAGCTCATGGGCGTCCGCCACTCTGTGGAAAGCTGCCCTTCTGGTGCCCAACATCAAGAAGGTGGCGATCCTCACCGAGAATACCGACTACGGCATTCCCGCCGCCCAGGAGACTACCAAGGGCCTGGAAAACAACGGCATCTCAGCGGTCACTTTCAGCGTCGATATCGGCACCCAGGATTACGCCGGCATCGTCGAGCGCATGAAGGCTGAAAAACCCGACTACATCATCGTTCTCGCCACCGGCGAAGCGGGCTACAACTTCACCCAGCAGGCGGCCGACGCCGGCATGGGGCCCCAGGACATTCCGTTCCAGGCTGGTCAAGTGTCGCTCGAAAGCAAGGCCTATTGGGAGAACGTGCCCGACGGCAACTACGCTTTTGTGCAACGTATCGGCACGCCGGCAAACCTGTGGAGCGAGAAGGCGCTGGCTTTGAACGAGAAGTATAAGAAGATGACCAATCGGGGTGTCATCGAGAGCTATTCGATGGAAGCCTATGACTCGATCGCGATCCTTGCCCAGGCCATGAACGAGGCCGGCTCCACCGATGGCCCCGCCATCGTCGCAGCCCTTGAGGGCATCAGCCACGAAGGCACCCTGGGCCGCATCTACTTCCCCTACGGGACCGGCAGGGACCCGAGCGAGGACGGCAAGGGTGACGAGTGGTGGCATCAATGGCCCGATCCCGCCATGACCATGATCCAGTATCAGACAGAGGGTCAAAGCTCCCTCGAGGCGACGATCATCTGGCCGGATGCCTACAAGACCGGCGACGCGATCTACGTCACCCAGTAGGCTGAAGTAACGAAGTTGAGATCCCGCCGGCGGCGCCCGCATACCGCGGAACGCCGCCGGCGGATTTCTCATATTTTTCATTGTAATAACCCTCTTTTGACCTGGATACGGGTGAGGTAGAGCGTGGAATTTCCATATATTTTCTGGTGGACGTTTGCCTGGA
>Ga0066376_10000970_pt1 | contig 27764 bp, 25 predicted proteins | sample Knorr_S15_td_Bot_FD_77009 | JGI IMG/M metagenome (GOLD analysis project Ga0066376, IMG submission 77009) | Marine microbial communities from Southern Atlantic Ocean transect - Knorr_S15_td_Bottom_ad_5009_LV_A | ecosystem: Environmental > Aquatic > Marine > Oceanic | place: Southern Atlantic... | reverse complement strand
GCAACAGCAACCGCTTCCACGATCACGAGCAGGCCGATTGCGGTCAGCACAACGCTGCCGCCGGGGGCAATATCGGCATAAAAAGCAACGACCATACCCGTCACCGCAACGAATATCCCGATGATCGACGAGGCGACAACGGTCCGGGTCAAGCCCTGGGTAACCCGCAGGCTGATCAACACCGGAATTACGATCAGGGCACCGACGAGCAGCAGGCCGACCACGCGCATCGAAACCGTAATCGTCGCCCCGGTCAGAACTGCCAGCCCCAGGTTCAACAGGTGCACCCGGACCCCGTTGATCTTTGCAAGGTCGGCGTCGAACGTAACCTGGGCCAACTCCGAACTGAACAACACCATAAACAGGGCGATCACCACTGCCAGAATCGCCATCCACCAGAGGTCGGTCGTCGAAACCGTCAGGACGCTCCCGAACAGATACGAAAACAGCGTGCTGTTAAAACCCTCGGCAATGCTGATCAGAACAACCGCCACCGCCAGTGCCCCGTACAGGAAAACCGCCAGTGCGGCATCTCCGGGCAGGAGCCTGCGCATTCGCAGTTCTTCGATGGACACCGCAGCTGCTGTCGTCGTCACCAGGGCGACCGCGGGTGCGAATGTCTTTGTCAGGAGGGCGACTGCCACCCCCGCCAGGGCAACATGAGACAGCGTGTCGGCCATCAGCGACAGCCTGCGCAGTACAAGAAACACCCCGAACGCCGGAGCCGTCGCACCCACCAGCACCGATGCGACGATCGCCCGGTTCATAAATTCATACTGAAATATCTCTGGCATAGGGCTAACGGTGTGTGTGCTCGGGATCATGCATCAACACGTCTACCGGGAATCCGTACAGACCCGAAAGCGCCTGCGCGTCGAGTTGGTGCACCGGTCCGTGAAAAACTATGTCCGTGTTGATACAAGCGATCGTCGTGGCCTCACGCATCACAGCCCCAATATCGTGCGAGACCATGACAATAGTGATTCCAAGATCGCGGTTCAAACGGCGGATCATCGAGTGAAACTGCTCTTCACCCGCCGCGTCGATACCGGCCACCGGTTCGTCCATGACCAGCAAGTCGGGGCGGCGAACGAGCGATCTCGCGATCAGCATTCTCTGTTGCTGGCCTATCGAAAGGTCCGAAACCCTGCGGTCTGCGAGCTTACGCACCCCGGCCAGCTCCATCGCGTCGTCAACTCGTTGCGCTGATTTCTTGCTTTTGAAGATCGCAAACGGGTCGAATCCGGAATAGGTGCCAAAACTGACTACCTCCCTCACCGATGCAGGAAACCGGGACTCAGTTGCCTGCGTGCGCTGCGGAACGTAGCCAACTCGGTACCAATCGGTGAACCTGTCGGACGGGACGCCAAACAGCAACACACGGCCCGATGTCGGTTTCAGCAGGCCCAAGGCCAGCTTCATCAGCGTGGTTTTTCCCGAACCGTTTGGACCCAGAATTGCAGCGAACTCCCCCGGCGTAATCGAAAAATTGATATCGCGGACTGCAGCTTCCGAGTTGTAGCTGAACCATGTCTCATCGAAGCGAATCGGAACTTGCTCCGGAGCGAACGATACCGTGGAGTGCGAATCATGAAACTGAGATTCAGTCTCATTTACCGACGCCAGTTCGACGGTGTTATCGTGTTCAGCCATTGATGGTCGAATTACCCGCTGCCAGTTCGGCAAGACATGAGTTACAGGTGATGAAGATTTCCATCCGGTGACCGATAATATCGCCGTCGATCTCGTTCGCCAGCGAACGCATTACCCTCTCTACAGTAGAATGCCTGAACTCCCCTACCGCACCACAGCGGGAACAGACGGTGTGGTGGTGGTGTTCGATGCGGGCGATGCTGTACATCGGCGCGCCATCGAGAATCGGCAGTTTGCAGAGTGCGCCGGCATCAACCAGGTGCCGAATCGTCCGGTAAACGGTTGCCCTGCCCACCCCTGGCAGGTCGCGGCACAGCTGCTCGGCGGTGAACGCATCGCTCAATCCCTCGATGCGGTCGGTCACAGCTGTCCTGGCAGTCGTCCGTCGCAGGCCGCGGTCCTCCAGTGCGTTGCCCAGGTTAACCTCGGCCGACCGGGTTGTAGAAAGCGTTGAACTAGTCATATATGACCTTCACTTACTGATACTTGGTATCAATATCTAACCGTTTAAAACAGTATACATCCCGAATGCGGGGGCCTCGCGCACGAGTCGTGAAGCAGTCCCGACGCTCCCCGGCATACGCCGACGTCAATCGCCTCAGTAAGCCTGGACTTCCATAATCGTCAGCACAGCCGCAATAACCGAAATCACAATTACGGCTGCAACCAGCCTCGCAACCGGCTGCTGGCCGGTTTGAAGTGATACGCGGGGTGTCTCGACAAAGCTGAACGGGCTTGAAACCGCGACCAACCGCTCTCGTGGTGCGATAAAAAATGCGATGAGTCCGCCCGCAAGGAGCCCGCCGATGTGGGCGGCGTTATCGATCCCGCTGACTGAGAGGCCGAAAACAATGTTTATCGCTACTATCACGCCAATCGAAGTCAGCTGCTGCCTGCCTACCTGGCCGAGCAGTCGTCGATTCAGCAGCAGGTACACCCCGAACGCCCCGAATATTCCGAACACCGCACCGCTGGCACCGACGCTGAGATTGGGCCCGGCAACGAAGCTGGCCACGTTGCCGATGACCCCGGCAGCCAGGTAAAGCGCAACAAAATTTCGGGCCCCGAAGATACGTTCGACCATGGAGCCGAAGATGATCAGTCCAAACAGGTTCGTGAGCAGGTGAAAAAAGCCGACGTGAAGGAACATCGGCAGTGCGAGCCGCCAGTACTCCCCATCAGCGATCAACGGGCCAAACTTCGCCCCCCAGTCGATCAGGTTCAGCAGCCCGGCCCGGCCGTCCGTTCCACCGGTAATCAGCACACCGATGAAGAACACTACGTTGAGCGCGGCGAAAAAACTGGTGGCCGGAGCTCCCCGTATACTCGCGGAGAGTGGTTGACGTTGACCGGTGTATTGCCGCAAATTACTCAAACTCCCTTTAAGTGCAACGTGGCGGTTGTCTGCATTTTTGGACGTACCGAAATCGTTGTCCGGTATGCTGAAGACCATCTGATTGGCCCTTGCGAACGTATGGCCAGTGATAAATTGCAGAGCGATAATCCATTCGATTCGTCAAGCACCCAGGGGCGATCTCGCTCCTGCGCATGGCACTCCAGGTGGACCGTCTCTTAGTCACATTACAGTGGTAGTCAATTGACCGAACATGTGAAAACACGAATCCTTGTGATCGATGATGAAGAATCGATCAGGTACGCTGCCGATGCCGGACTCGAGTTCCTCGGCGATTACGACGTGCATTTCGCTCGTGACGGCAAAACAGGGATCGAAGATAAAGCTTTTCTCCCGACCTTCTCCTCGTCGACCTTGTCCTGCCGACTTTCAGCGGGATAGAAGTCCTCGATGCGATCCTCAACGACCCGGATATTCATCGGCCCACTCGAATCGTTCCGATGGCAGGTCATTCCAATCCTCTGCCGGGTCAACTTTTTGAAGATGTCGGAATCGATCGAGTCCTCAACAAACCATTCAAACTTGAGCAACTGAAGACCGCTCTATTCGATTGATGGAGAACGATTTTCACGGTATTTCGACCGATTTGACGATCCCCGGTGAATGCGACTCCTGTCTCATCCGACGGATTAGTGATAGTTCGCCTGTGTTGCACGATTGGAACCCCGGTTCACCCGCAGGCGGTAAAAGGAAAGATTATTCGCCATCCTTCCACGGACAGGAGAAATGCCTGTGCTGGTTATAGAAGACGATGCCGCCACACGAGATTCCGGTGATGCCCATGCTCGAAGAGCTGGGCATCACCGGAATCGAAACAGCGAACGATGGCGAACAGGCGACCGAGGCACTAAAAAACGCGCTTACAGCACTCTTATTCTCGATCTTATGATGCCGAAAGTTGACGGTTACGAGGTTTTGCGAGCGCTGCGCGATGGGACGTGCAAGCGCCCGGACCGGGTGATCGTAATGACCGCACATACCCAGCCCGCAGAGCTCGACGGAATAGTTGCACCCGGTGCCGCGACGTGTTCATGCCCAAGCCGTTCAGCCTGGAAGAACTGGGATCTATTCTCTCTAATTCGCCTGGATGATGTCCAGCTCGGGCAGATCCTGAAGAACGCCGCGATCAACTGCCAGTGAAAACAGCTTTTGGAGGGCCGCACGACCCTCCTCGCCCATGTCCACAGTATCGTCGTTGACATACATCCGGACAAACTTTTTGCCGTCTTCGGGATCTATCCCCCGACCAAAGCTCAGGGCGTAATCGAGCGCCTCGTCCTCGTGTTCCCGGGCGTAGTTGATACTCGCCAGCGATGCGTTCGCGATCTGCTGGGCCAGGTCGGCGCCGATGTGCCGGCTGACGAGATCGACACCCAGCGGTATCGGCAGACCGGTAGCCTCGAACCATTTTTCACCCAGGCTCATCACTCCGTGGAAACCCTGTTTTTCGTACAAAATTTGCCCCTCATGAAGCAATATTCCAGCCTCGGCCCGTCCATCGTTCACAGCAGGCCCAACATCATCGAAATCGACGAACAGCGGTTCGCAGTCCTTCGGTCCGAAAATCTGGAACAGCAACCACGACGTCGTAAACCGTCCGGGCACCGCGACGCGCTTGCCTTCCAACTCCGATTCCGACAGCGACCCAAGCGAAACGACCGCGGGGCCGTAGTTGCGTCCCACCGAAGAGCCGCACGACATGATCCGATAGTGCTCGGCTACCTGCGGGTACCGCGCGGCAGATATGGCCGTTACCGGCAATTTTCCAGTCGCAGCCAGCACGTTAAGCGACTCGATATCCTCCATGCGGTGACCGACTTCGTAGCCGGGAATTTCCACGATTTTCTTCTCCATGGCGTAAAACATGAATGCGTCGTCGGCGTCGGGGCTGTGGCCAAAAATAATCGTGTTGTCGTTGATTGTCATCTGGTCTTTTTCTTCGTACCGTTTGCGGTCAATTCGCGAGTGTGGGCGTCGGCCTTGCGGCAGAACCTTCGACGATTTCATAGTTGGTCAACCGCTGGATTGGCGAGAACCCGGCCTCGGAGATCATCTCGCGAACTTCGTCCTCGGTCGTCCGGTTGTAGAATCCCGCAGCCAGCATTACGTTCTCATCGAACAGGGTTCCGCCAAAGTCGTCGGCACCGAAACGCAACGCGATCTGGCCGGTCTTTTTGCCCTCCGAAAACCATGAAGCCTGTATGTGCGGGACGTTGTCGAGCATGATGCGTGAGAGCGCAATTATCCTGAGGTATTGGTTCGGGCCTGCCTCTTCATCGACGTGCTTTGCAAGCGCCGTGTTGTCTTTCTTGTAGGACCACGGGATAAACGCGGTAAACCCGCCCTCGTTCCCGTTCGCGAGGGCAAGGTCCTGAACTTGTCGGATATGCTCCAGCGATTCAACAACATGGCGGTCCTTTTCAACATGGCCGTACATCATCGTCGCGGTGGTCTTGAACCCAACCCGGTGGGCCGCTTCGTGCACCTCGGTCCACTGGTCGACCGTATCTTTTGGTCTGAACCTTGAAACGACCGCCTTCACTTCGTTGGAGAGGATTTCGGAACCCCCACCCGGCATGGAGCGCTGACCCGCTGCCCAGAGCGCCTCGAAGACCTCTTCGTAGTTCAACTCGGATACTTCTGTCATCCGGACAATCTCGGGTGCCGACCAGTAGTGAGGTGCCACGTCGGGGAACCGTTTTACCGTTTCAGAGACCATCTCCACGTAGTAGTCGAGTTGCAGTTCTGAGTTCAGTCCGCCCTGCATGAGTACCGTGCGGACGCCGTTCATTCGTGCACGCTCGATCTTGTCCATGATCTGTTCGACCGTGTAGGTGTAGGCGGAAGGGTCGTTCGGGTCGGTCCTGTAAAACGCGCAGAACGAACAGTAGGCGTCGCACAGGTTCGTGTAGTTGAGGTTGGTATCGACAACGTACGAAACGCTGTTATTCGAGTTGTGATGCTGACGCCAGTACTCGGCGAGCGGGGCGAGATCGAGCAGCTCGGCCTCGGTCATAAGCCACAGGCCCTCTTCGCCGGTGATTCTCTCGCCAGCGAAAACTTTTTCGGTAATTTGCTTAAGCATTTTTCTTTTCTTTTTTTTGACTCAGGGTGTGGCCGCGGCCTCCGCGGTGCACATCGATTACGCGGTGGAAATAACCTCGTGTTTCGCCTGCTCGACGATTACATTTTCCAGCGATGGCGGTCGCCATTCTGGCAACAGTTCGAGCCTCCGCCTGAACTCCTGCTGACCTCTTCGCTCTCTCGGGCCCAGGAAATATGTGAAGGCCCGAATATAATCGGCGACATCCGATTCTGACATGCCCGGGGTAGCTCTTTCTCGACTGATCTTGAGAACTGAAAAAAAATCCGTTCCGGCTTGAGTGGCTTGCGAAACCAGCCGTTCCAGTTGATTGGCCCTCTCGCGTGGAACATCTGCGCGAATCACCCACTCGGCGAAAACGAACGGGAGGCCCGTCAACCCCTTCCACGACCGGCCCAGGTCGTAGCGGTACGGGTACTGCCCGGATGAACGGCGCTCCAGCGCTGGATCGCCAATCCAGAGCGCTGCGTCGTGCGACTCATCGGTCCGAACGAATTCGTGTCCGGACACGTTCCACAGATCGGCGAACAACACCCTCAGCAGTTGTATCGAAGTGGCAGTATGTGTGGTCACCGCAATTCTTTTGCCGTTGAGCTTGTCTACGGGCAGGTGCGAAAACAGGAACACGCTGTTCGCGGATCCGTCCGAAGCGACCCCTAGATTGCCGAGCGGTCGCACGGCGTCGCCGAGTCTGAACACCTCGGCTGTCGGCAATGGCCCTGCTGCGAGATCGCCGCGATCCACGGCAGCGGCCATTGCGCGAGGCGGCATCGCGACCAATTCGCACGATTCCTCAGGCAGGTGTCGATAAAACACTTCCGAGTTGAGGTAAGTCATGTGCCCGACCCTCAGGCCGGAACTTCCGGGCTCAATAAGCTGGTCCGTGGGAACGGACCGATTAGTACTCATAAACTTTTATCTCGTTGTACAGGGCGTCACGTTCAACCGGGATTCTCCGTGCTTCCCTGATCGACCAAGCCATATGCTCCCTCGCCCTACCGGCCGGGGAATCGGCCAGTGCAGCGTGCGCGATCCGCTCTTTTCCGATCGTGCCGTCCAGGTCGTTCGCACCGAAGTTCAGCCCGATGCTCGCAGTCGCCTCGCCGAGCATTACCCAGTAGCTCTTGATGTACTTGATGTTGTCGAGCATCAACCGGGCCGTCGCGATCATCTTCAGATCGTCCATGGCGGGCGTGTGGCGGGGTCGCAACCGGGTCATTCCAACCTGGTACTCGAGCGGGATAAAGGCCAGGAACCCGCCGGTCTCGTCCTGGATGTTCCGTAAGCGGATCAGGTGATCGACCCGCTCTTCAAACGTCTCAATATGTCCGTACAGAAGCGTGCAGTTCGTCGGAATACCCATCCGGTGTGCGATCTTGTGGATATCCGCCCACCGGTCGCCGTTCGCCTTGCCGGGGAGCAATATCTTGTGAACCCTGGGTGAAAAGACCTCCGCGCCACCGCCCGGCATCGACTGCAGGCCCGCCTCTTTCAAGATCGCAAGCGATTCTTCGGGAGTGACCTTCCAGCGGCGTTGAAAATAGTCGATTTCAGAAGCGGTAAAGGCCTTGATCTGAAGCTTTGGATTCTTTTCATGAATGGCCCGAATCATCTCGACGTAGTATTCGAACGGCCACGTCGGGTGGTGTCCGCCAACAATGTGAATCTCGTGGATATCGTCGTCGACGTGATCGAGAATCTCTTCGACGGTCATCTCGTAGGCGTCCTCATCGCCCGGTTTCTTTGCAAAGTCACAGAACTTGCAGCTGAGTACGCAGATATTCGTCGGGTTCACGTGACGGTTCAGCACAAAGTAAACCTTATCGCCGGTAACCCTCTTCTTCGCGAAATCGGCCATCCGCCCAACGCCCGAAATATCGTCGGAATCGAGCAGCGTGACACCCTCGGCACCCGAGAGCCTGTCCCCGGCCTGGACCTTGTCCCAGATCGGGAAAAGACGCCTGTCCGAAAGATGAATATCGACCTGAACTTCAGGGTCGGCTAGTTCCAGTAACGGGACCATTTAGCATCCACTTTCTTCACTATTTCAGGATCCATGACCAGCGGCGGCTGATAGCCCTGCTTCCACGTTGCATCGATACCCATAACACCCGAATACACCGGGGCCAGGCCACGGAACTCAGATCGCGAGAACACCACGTCCCTCACCGCGTCGAACCTGGTGAAGATCCCCCAGAGGAGACTCTCGTTGTCGTCGAGATCGACGTCATCGGAAACGGCAGCAACGATCTTCACGCCGCCAAGTAACGGGTTATCGACAAGCTTCTGTACCACCACTCTCCCCTCGCCTGCCGTCTGCACGACCAGCATGGTCTTGCCAACGAGCCGGTGTTTCCCGATGCCGGGGGCTATCGAACCGATATCTGCCGGAAGCGCCACAGCAGTGGAGGAACCTTCGCCGTCTGGTCCGGCGGTCGCATCGAGGATCATCTTCGAACCCTTGTGCACCGCTTCGCCGGTGAAATCGAGCGTGTCGGCTGCGGTCCGGGCGATCAGGTGAAAATCTTCTTCAGCATCAAAATTGCGCCTGATCGCCTGCATGACCTGCCCCGGGTTGCGCGGGTTCACGTCGGGGCCAACCAACACCAGCGTCTTGGTCAGTGAAAGCTGTCCTTCCCCGAACAGGCCAAGCGCCGTCTTAATTGGCTCGCGGGCATAACGAGGATCGACCGAAACGACCAGCAGATTGTGAAATCCGGCCTCGTAGTAGGCCCACATGTCCCTGATCTCGCGTCGCAAAAGTCGGATCAGCGGGGTCAGTGCCAGCTGAGCGGCGTCGCCAAGATACCGGTCTTCCTGCGGGGGCCTGCCAACGACCGTCGCCGGGTATATCGCGTTTTTGCGACGTGTGACACGGGTAATTTCAAACACCGGGTGATCGGCGGCCTGCGAATAGTGGCCGAAATGGTCGCCAAACGGGCCCTCCAGTCGGCGCACCCCCGGCTTTACAACGCCCTCGAACACGAACTCAGCGTGCGCAGGGACCCTTAGATCAATAGTTTTGGCCTTCGTCAGTGGCGTTCTCTGACCCCGTACGATGCCCGAAAAGGCGACCTCGTCGAGACCCTCAGGTAGCGGCATGATGGCGGCGAGGATCAGCGAGGGGTCGCCACCTACCGCCACCGCCATTTCCAGCGGCCTGCCCTGTCTTTCGGCAAGCTGGTAGTGGAAGCCCCCACCCTTCTGAATCTGCATGTGCATGCCCGTTGTGCGCTGGTCGTACACCTGCATTCGGTACATGCCCATGTTCCCGGCACCGGTCTCCGGATCGCGGCTGATCACGAGGGGCAGGGTGACAAACCGGCCGCCGTCTTCAGGCCAGCATTTCAATATGGGAAGCCGATCGAGCCGGGGCTCTTCGACGACCTGCTGCGAAAGCGCCCGCCGTGTGTTTTTCGGCCTGATCTTCAGTAGCCGCCAGCCGGTTTTTCTATTGCGCCAGAATGCACCGGGGCTCGGAGGGTTCACGTCTTCCATGAACCTCACGATCTCTTCTCCAAGCGCCTCGGGAGGTCGGCCCAGTGCAAGCTCGATCCGCCGCATCGAGGCCATCGAGTTGATGACCAGCGGATAATCGGAGCCCTTCACGTTTTCAAACAGTAGCGCGGGAAGGCCCTCTTTCACGGCACGGGTCGCGATTTCGGTCACTTCAAGCTCGGCGTCGACTTCCTCGGTCACCCGGTGGATCTCACCCTCTTTTTCCAGGAGTTTGAGGAACGACTGCAGGTCGGTAAACGCCACCTACTGGATTACCTCTTCAGAATAGCCCTGAGGTTCCGGTCCGAGCCAGGTTTTCATTACCTTAGAGTCGATCCCGAGCGATGCAAGAATTCTTCCCGCGACCATGTCGACAAGGTCGTCGATGCTTTTCGGATTATGGTAGAACCCGGGCGAAGCGGGCAATACGATCGCCCCAGCCTCGGTGACCGCAGTCATGTTCCGCAGGTGGATCAGGCTGAGGGGCATTTCGCGCGGGACAAGCACCAACCGTCTTCGCTCTTTCAGGCACACATCCGCTGCCCGTTCGAGAAGACCGTTCGAAATGCCATGGGCGATGCGCCCGAGCGTCCCGCCTGAGCACGGTACGACGACCATGCCATCGACAGCGAACGAACCCGAGGCTATCGGCGCCGCCACGTCCTTGTGGTGATACAACTCAAAAGTTCCTGCGAAATCGGGAACGTTTGCCCACTCAAGCAGGGTGGGCGTGTCGGCTTCGGTGTTCCCGGTCAACACCAGGTCTTCCTCGACAGCGAGCACCTTGCGACCGGCGTCGGTTATCACGGCTTTCACATCATGACCGGCCCCTAACACCTGTTCGAGAACACGCCTTGCGTACGGGGTGCCGCTGGCCCCGGCGATTCCAAGCACATAAACGCCCATCAGATCACCTCACCAATTACTACGAAAGTACCGAAAACCAGTGCGATCACGCCGTTCATCGTGAAAAATGCCATGTCCAGTTTTGAAAGGCCGCTGGCCGATACCAGCGACTGTTCGTATGTAAGCAATACCGCGGCAGCCACGACGCCAACGAAATACAGTGCTCCCGCGCCGAACACGATGCCCGCAAACGCAAGCAGCATCACTGCCACCACGTGCAGCCCCCTTGACGCCACGAGGGCGGCCGGAATCCCGAATTTCGCGGGAATCGAATGGAGGCCCTGCTCACGGTCGATCTTGAAATCGGCAGTCGCGTACAACACATCGAAACCGGCAACCCACGCCATCGAACCGAGACCGATCAGAACGAATCCGAAGGGCATGCTGCCGGTCAGCGCCAGCGACACCGCAGGTGGGACAATGAGATAGACCGCACCCATGCCGAAGTGGGCCAGCCAGGTGAAGCGCTTCAGGTACGGGTAGCCGATCATCACGGCCAGCGGGATGGGAGCGAGTCGCCACGTAACCGGATCGAGTTGCGATGTCGCAATTCCGAAGATCAAGCCCGCTGCAAACATGTAGGCAGCCATCGCAGCGCGGCTTATCGTCCCTACGGGTATCGCCCTGGTAGCCGTGCGAGGGTTCCGTGCGTCGATCTCGGCATCGATCAGCCGGTTCGCCGCCATGCCGAAGGTTCGCATCCCGACCATCGCCAGCACCACCCAGGCAAGTAGGGCCCAGTCAGGCCAGCCGCTGGCAGATAAAAACGCCGCGAGAATCGCGAAGGGCAGTGCAAAGACAGAGTGCTGGAACTTGATGGACTCGAGGAAAATGCCCAGGCGTCGCCAGCTTTCTGTGCCGGTGTGAGAAACGGTGTTGGTCATTCCAGCACTACTTTCCACCCCGATTCGGGTTTCGGCCCGGTAACCGGGGCACCTATCGACGCCACGAGCAGCCTTTTCAGTTCGGGTGCCGTCTCGGACGGTGATGGTCCGCCCGAAAACAGCCAGTGCACGACGACTTCGTTCACTGCTCCCAACCAGACGCGTGCAGCAAGGCCGGTGTCGAGTTCGTCGATCTCACCCGCTTCGACGGCCGCATCAAGCTGGCTCCGGATTACGCTTGCAAACCGCTCGAATATCTCGGTGCGCTTTTTCTCGAAGGCGTTGCCCATGCTGTAGCCCTGGGTAACCAGCAGGCGGGCCAGTCGTTTTTGTTTCGACAGAGCCGATACCACCGCACCAAGTGCTGCCTCGGCCGCGGCGACCGGCGAGTCGGCCTTTGCGGCAGCCTTCTCGGCGCGGCGTACCAGTTTGTTGGCCAGGCGGTCCATCACCGCAAAAAACAGGTCTTCCTTGCTGGGAAAATGAAAATACAACCCGCCCTTCGACATCGAGGTCCGCCTGCCGATTTCATCTACCAGCGCGTCGTGATATCCATTGTCTGCGAACACAAGCTCGGCTGATTCAAGGATGCGCTCGCGGGTCTGTGAGCGCTGTTTGGCTGATGATTGAGACACGGTGGGCTTTCGATTGTGTCGTTCGGATAGGCCGGTGCGAAAATCGCAACGTAAACCGACCGACCAGTCGGTTTGTTGAATCTCATTCTACCGCCACCCTCGCGGGCGGACAATGAGGATTTTGGAAGGTAACAATCACCGACTCGACGGGGGCAGCTTGTGCACCACTGGGGCGACGCCTATTCTTCACCTGATTCCCATGACCACCGACCTCACCAATATCCCTGCCGACTTCAAGGTCCTTGCCTCCGGAATAAGCGGCCCGGAGGGGCCGGCGATCGGTCCTGACGGCGAGCTGTATCTGGTAAGCGCCGAGGACGCCTCGATCATATGCGTCTCACCCGATGGCGGAATTAAACAGGTGGCAAAAACGGGAGGTCGCCCCAACGGACTGGTGTTCAACAGGGCGGGCGAAATGTATGTCGCCGACGCTGATCTAAAGGCGATTCTGCACATTGATGCGGACGGCCAGATCGAGACATTCGTCGACGGCTACGAAGGCACGGCCCTGGGCGGTCCGAACGACCTCTGTTTTCTTCCAAATGGCGACCTGTTGTTCACCGATCCGGTAAGACGCCCCCTTCCCGACCCGGCGATCAGTCCTGTATACCGTGCGACCCCCGACGGGACGGTCGGCGCTTTCGCGAACGAGTTGGCCTACCCCAACGGAATTGCAGTTTCTGCCGACAAAAATGAGGTCTATGTGTCTGAGACGCGTGCCCAGCGCCTGGTATGTTTCACGATTGACGATGATGGGCGCCTACTCGATCAGCGACTTGTACGGAGGTTCCGCGAGCCGGGTAATCCCGACGGGTTGGCGGTCGATATTGAAGGCAATATCCTCCAGACGCTGCCGGGCATCCGGGCGATAGCATACCTGAGCGCGTCAGGTGACCTGCTCGATCTATACCACGTGTCCGACTGGGCACCGGCCAACCTGGCGTTCGGTGGCGACGATATGAAGACCGTCTTTGTTTGCGGCAGCGCACAAAACGCGGTTTACCAGTTCCGGCACCCGGTGGCCGGCTCGCCCCTGCTGTGAACCGCGATGCCCCGCGCCTTCGGATGAGACACTTCTAGCCCCTTTTGAACTCGCGCTCGAGATCGCCAACTGTCAACTGGATGATGGTCGGTCGACCATGGGGGCAGGTATTGGGGTGTTCGGTTTTTTCCAGCTGTCGGATCAGGTTTTGACACTCATCTGGCGAAAGCATCTGACCCGCACGCACCGAAGAATGGCAGGCGATCGATGCCAGCATTCTCTCCCGCCACGATTCCCTCGAGCCACCTTCACTCAACTCGTCGAGCACGTTGACGAGGACGCGGCCCGCACCGTCGCCGCTCGCCCTGGTGGCCAGTGAAGCCGGGACGCTGCGAACGATAAGGCTGCTGCTCCCAAACTCTTCAACACCCCACCCGACCCTGCTCAAGTCTTCCATATGTTCGTGAACTGTCGTCAGCATCCCGGGCGCGAGATCAACGGTCGCGGGTTCGAGCAGCGGTTGCGACTCGCTGGCGTTGTCGTCGAACCGCGCCTTCACACGCTCAAACGTAACTCGTTCGTGCGCCGCGTGTTGGTCGATCAGGTACACACCACCGGGACCTTCGGCGACGATATAGGTCTCATGCGATTGGCCAATCACCCGTAACACCGGGAGGGTATCCCTGGGCGTGGCAGCGGAATTGGGCGCATCCCCCGGTCCGGCCGCGACCGGCGCGCCGGGTTCGGTCAGTGGCGCTTGCGTGGAATCGATGCCGTCCGTGGGAACGGCCTCCGTCTCGGTAGGTACGAACGGCCCTGGCCACTGCGAATAACCACCACCGGCAGGCGGTTTCGTTCGATCACCGTCGCCGGGCACCCTGTTTCCCGGGCTGACAGGGGTCCTCAGGAGACCCTGCGAACCACCTGCCCGCCCCGATCCCAGCGCATGCACCGGGGCATGTGCGCTGAGAACGCCACGGACCGCGCGCTGGACGACAGAGTAGACGAGGTCTTCGCGCAAAAAACGTACCTCGGTCTTGGCCGGGTGCACGTTAGCGTCCACATCGTCGAGCGGGGTATGAACCCTGGCAACAGCAATCGGAAATCGCCTCTCCGGCAGGAAGCCGTAGTAGGCCTGCTCGATCGCGTAGGTAAGGCGGCGCGATTGGATCCATCGGCCGTTCACGGACAGGGTCATATAAGTACGGTTCGACCGGTTGAGCGATGGCGAACTGATCAATCCGTCGATGGAAAATGCCGCCGATTCGTCCGCCTCCAGCAGCAGCATCTGATCGGCAATTTTCTGACCGTAAACACCGGACACCGCATCGAGAATGCCGCCGGAACCGACTGTGCGAAGGCGCTCACGCCCATCGGCGGCAAGGCTGAACGCTACATGTGGGCAGACCAGCGCCAGCGATGCCAGCATCCTCTGGATGCGCGAAAGCTCACGACCGCCTGAGCCGAGGAATTTTAGCCGCGCCGGTACGTTCGTGAACAACCCGGAGACCGAAATTCGAGTGCCCTGCGGAGCGCCGGCAGCTTCCAGCAGACCGGGCTTACCGAAATCGACCACGTAGCTGGCTCCCGCTTCCTCCCCGCCGTGTCGTGAAGTTATCTCGACCCGCGCCACAGATGCGATCGACGGGAGGGCCTCGCCCCTGAAGCCGAGTGTGCCAATTGCGATCAGATCGGACGTTTCGTCGATTTTTGAGGTGGCGAACCGCTCGAAAGCCAGCGGCAGCTCGTCGGCCGGTATACCGTCCCCGTTATCGACCACGCTGATCAAGTTGGCACCGCCACCTACAACCTGCACGTCAATCCTGGTCGATCCGGCGTCGAGCGAGTTTTCAACCAGCTCTTTTACCACCGAGGCCGGGCGTTCGATTACCTCACCAGCGGCAATGCGGGAGGAGAGTTCGTCGCTTAAAACTTGAATCGGCATTTGACGCTTTGAAGTCTACTTGCCGCCCGCGACCAAATGACCGCTTCACACCAAAATTGCCGGAAAGAACAACAGATTCGACTACAGTCGGCGAATTCGGCTGGTCAACACGGTGTAGCCAAGTGCTGCCGCGACAAGAGCACCGCCCGCCACCGCAAACGACAGACGCACATCGAACCACTGGGCAATGAACCCCAGCGGAATGGCCCCCAGCGGGATCAGCCCGAAGTTGACCATGTAAACACCCATCACGCGACCGCGGTATTCGGGATCGGTCTCCTCCATGATCAGCGACGCGTTCAGCGCACGCCTCCCAGAGTCACCGACTCCGAGGACGACCATGATGACGAGCGCCACGGCGTAGGAAGTAGTAGCTGCCGCCAGAAGAATGGCAATCCCCGAAAGTAGACTCGTTCCAAGCAACACCCAGCCACGGTGGTTGTTCTTAGACAGCCCGGCGATCACCAGGGACCCGAAGAGCGAACCAACGCCGATCATGCTCAATAGCAGGCCCAGCGCTTCGACCTTCATGTTGAAAACACGTTCGATCTGCACCGGTAAAAGTGACCTGAACGGCATTGCGAGAATGGCCGTGCTGAGCGCCACGAGCAACAACATCATCACCGTGCGGTTGTGCTTTGTGTAGGCAAGTCCTTCCTTGATATCGCGCCACATTCGTCGACTTCCTCGGGCGACCGGCGCCATGAGAGGGACGAAGCCCGTCAAAACGTACGCACCAATCGTCAGTCCAGAAATCGTGAAGTAGGTCGCCGCCGGACCCCAGATTCCGTAGATCAACCCACCGATCCCCGGTGCGGCAAGGGTCATCAGCGACATCCCCGACGCATTCAGGGCGACCGCGTTGGTCAGGTGTTCGTCATCGACAAGATCGGCAACGATTGCCTGCCTGGCCGGCATCAGGAACGCCCATATCGTGCCCTGACCCAGCGATGCGCCGATCAGGTGATAAACAGTGACTGTGCCGGTGGAAATCGAAAACGCGATGAACAGCGAAATGACCAGCATTGCCAGCTGACCCAGTTGGATTATCCGCTTGCGGGCATAGCGATCGGCAACTGCCCCGCCGTAAAGCGAAAGCAACAGAATCGGCGGTGCGAAGCCCGCCCCCACGACCACCACGGCAATGGGCGAATGGGTCAACTCCCAGGTCAGGTAGCCGCGAGAGAGCATCTGGATGTTCATCGCGGCCATGAGCAGCAGCATCCCAAACCAGAGGTGGCGGAAGTCTGATTGACCGAGCGAGGAAAACGTTCTCGAGGCCAGTCGGTTCCGTTTCACCCTTGCGCGGACGCGCCTCGAGCTGGGGAGCGGTATGGGGATTTTTAATGACAAGCGGTGGGGTTATTTTTATTTGACTAAACGATCGACTGCACGCAACTGGCAGCATTCGACGCACCGCAAGCACATGCTCCTGCTGTCGAACGAAAAATCTACTGGGCCTTGCGGAGGCGGGGCAACATGAACACCGACAGCACCGCGAAGATCAGCAGCAGTGTCGCGCTAATTCCAACCGCGGGTTGGGCACCGAGCTTTTTCATCGCATATCCAAGGGGGAGCATCCCAAGCGGCAGCATTCCGAAAGTCATCATGAGAACGCTCATGACCCTCGCCCGGAATTCGTCGTCTGTGTTTTCCATCATCAGACTCTGGCCAAGCGCCCAGCGGGCCTGTTCCCCAAGGCCTACCCCGACCATCCCGATGATTCCGGCAGCATATACGGGAACTCCGACGATAAGGGTGAGCGCAGCGCCCGACACGAATGCGCCACCAAGCAATATCCAACCACGGTGATGTCCCTTGCGCAGGTTCGCTATCGATATCGAGCCCACCAATCCACCAATTCCAAGTGCGGTTAACAGCAGACCAACCTGTGAAGGCTCAGAGCCATAAACGTCCTTGGCGTAGACCTGAACCAGCATTCTGAACGGCATGGATAACAGGGCGACAATCACGCTGTAGATCATCAGGTTCAGTACAAATTTATTGCGACCGATGTATTTGAACCCGGCAGAAATGTTCTGGAACACAGAGGTTTTGCTGTCATGTTTTTCCGGGATCATCCTGGGGACCAGCGATGTGAAAATAACCGAACTCAGCATCACCCCGGTGACAATCAAGTAGACATATTCGGGACCGCTCACCTGATACATCACGCCTGCAAGCGCTGGAGCCAGCAGCGTCATGATGCTCATCGCCATTGCGTTCAGTGCAAAGGCGTTTGCCAGCTGGTTCTTTCCGACCAGCGAGGGAATCGCGGCCTGTCTTGCGGGCATCTGTAGGGCGAACATAGCTCCTTGCGCGACGGAAACTGCAAACAGGTGACCCCACACGACGCTTCCGCTGATAATCAGGTAACCCACGACACCAGCAAGTAATCCGTTGCCTATTTGCGACAGCTGAATAATCAGCCGCCTGTCCATCCGATCACCCAGGACGCCACCGAAAAGGGAAACTACCAGGAGGCTCGGAGCGAATCCCAGTCCAACCATTCCGGTAATGAGCGCATCGTCCGTCAACTCATACACTAATATCCCACGGGCGACCATCTGCATCTGGAATCCGCCCATGGAGAGCACCATGCCAAACCAGAGCATGCGGAAATCGCGGTGGTCGATGACCGCTTCGAAGGTGTGCCTGAACAACCTGCCGAGTACACCGAAACCGGGTGCGCGGCCAGCCGGCCGAGTCGCCTCAGTCGATTCTGCTTTTTTTTCTACTGGATTTCGGACTGCCAAGCATCGCTCACAGCGGAATTCCGCCCGCAAACTGGGGCGACCTGAAAACGAAGGGTACACCCGCCTGGATTGCCTGTATGTGAAAATTTTCCGTTGCTGGCCCCCCCCCGTAATCCCCTGGCTCATGTAGTCTGCTGCCCTGAGATGCACTCCCCCTTCTCAGGTGTTCCCAGATCCCCCTTCTTTTGCAAGGATCCACCAGATGCCCGACGCGCCCGGCCTGAAAGAGCCAACCCTCGATGACATCCTTCAGGCGAGGACCGCCATCGAAGATCACGTTCTCAGGACCCCTCTGAGACACTACCCGGTCCTCTCTGAGCTGCTGGATGCCGATGTGTGGGTCAAGCATGAAAACTTCCAGTTGCTGGGTGCGTTCAAGGTCCGCGGCGGTATAAACCTGGTTTCGCAAACGACGCTGGACGAACGCGACAGGGGGTTTGTGACGGCCTCTTCAGGAAATCACGGCCAGTCGGTCGCGTACGCCGCCCGGGCGTTCGGAGCAGCATGCACTGTGGTGTTGCCCGAGGGTGCCAACCCCGCTAAGGCCGCGGCAATCTCGGCACTGGGCGCTGAGGTGATCTTTCACGGCGATGTATTCGAACGCTCTCGAGAACGTGCCGAGGAAATCTCCCGGGAAACTGGAATGCGCTGTGTCCACGTAGCAAACGAACCGGCGCTGGTGGCGGGAGTCGCAACCTACTCACTGGAAATTCACGAGGACCTGTCAGACATAGACTTCATAATCGTCCCGGTCGGAGCGGGTTCCGGGGCGTCAGGGGCGTGCATCGTCACCGACACCATGTCGCCATCGACGCGGGTAATCGGAGCCCAGGCAGCCCTGGCACCCGCGGCGTTCTATGCATGGCAGACCGGTCGTTTCGAGACCTATCCGATGACGACGATCGCCGAGGGACTGGCGACGGAGTCGGCCTACGGCTTCCCGATCGGAATACTCCGCAACCGGCTACAGGAGTTTGTGCTTGTGGGCGATTCGGAAATCATGCAGGCGATCAAGCGCTACGTCGAGGGAACCAGGACCCTGGTTGAGCACGCCGGGGCAGCCCCGCTCGCGGCCGCAATCAACATGAAAGAACGTCTGCAAGGTAAGCGAGTCGTGCTAATCGCCAGTGGTGGGAACATCACTACCGATCAACTGAATGCAGCGCTTGCCTGACGCCGGTGGAGATCACCCGGTAACGCAGGCCTGGTCACGACGACTCGGGTGGTTCGTTCGTTGGCGCAGCGTCCGGGGTTTCGGAAGAACCGGGAGAGTCCGGCGCAAGCTGTTTTATCTCCTGCTCGATCGTGTGAACCCTTGTGTAGTCTTCCCGGTACATCGCAAACACGCGTTCGAGGTAGAGTTGGGCCCGCTGGGCCGAATCGGGGTGTCTGTCGAGTGCCGCGCCAACAAGCAGGTCGATTCGGCGATTCTCGGGAATATGCCGCCCAATCGCACGTATCTTTGCCTCGCTTTCGCGGGCTCCCCCTACATCCCCACCACTCGATTCGTACTGCAAGCGCCCCATGAGTTTCGTCAACTCGGTCAGCAGGTCGGCCTCCGCCATCAGACTGTACATCACGTCGTGCACATCATCTGTCGGTACCGCTCCGCTCGCAGCCGTGTCTATGCCTGAATCGAGTTCACCGCCATCGACCTGCAGCTGCGTGCCTGCGGCGGTCAGGCCAGTGGCGCTCTCGTATTGCGATGAATACTCGGCTGCGATATCTGCGACCGCGGCCATCAACGATGTAACGTCCTCCAGGTTCGCAACGCCGCCGAACAACAGGTCGTCGCCACGCACACGTGCCGTCTCTCGCAACCACGATTCCGAAGGCACCGGTTCGGGGGCGGGCGGGAAGGCGAACGAAGACATGTCGCCCGTGCCGAGCTGCTCTACCTGGCCGGCCAGAAACGGCGGTATGTATTTGCTGATGTCGACCGAAACCGGGAGCATAACAATGTATGCCGCGCCCACTTTTTCGGGATCAGAGCCATCCCGGAAGTAGATAAGCGCGTGCCCTCTCGGGTTGTCAGCATCGCCTATGTGATATTCGAGAGCCATTTGTATCGACTTAGTGTATGACCTGAATCGAGGTTCGGGTTGGGGGCGATTAACATCCTACTTCTGGTTATTCTGGACGTAACCGGGAATAAGGCCGATCACAGGACCCCTGCGCGCTGTTTTGGAGTAGATAAACGAGCATTTACATTCTGGTCGCAAGACCGCTGATATTCAAATTACCCCCGGAGAGCGCACACAAGGCATCCGAAATTGCGCTGTCAGTGTCGGGCGTCTGGAACGCTTTCCGACCGTTCAACGGTGCGCGCAACAGCAGGCTTGCGACCGATCTCGCCGGTATTTCGCTCCCCACACCCATCGGATTGGCGGCCGGTTACGATAAGGACTGCAGGGTCCTCGGATCGGTGCTGAAGCTCGGTTTCGGTTTCGTGACTGGCGGAACGGTGACGCTGTCGTCGCGGCCCGGCAATCCGAAGCCCCGGGTCGCCAGGATTACCGACCAAAAAGCCCTGATGAACTCGCTGGGATTCCCCGGTCAGGGCCTTGAGGCCGCGCTGAAGCGACTCGGCAAGCACCGGCGGCAGCGAGACCGGATACTGGTGAGCATCGCCGGGACTATCGAAGATGAGATCGTCGAGTGCCTGCGCCGAACACAGCCGCTGGTCGCTGGAATTGAACTGAACATCAGCAGTCCCAACACCGCAGGGCTGCGAATATTTCACGAACCGGGAAGGCTCCGCGGGCTGATCGAAGGACTGGTTGCCGATAAGCAGGTCCCGCTCTTCGTAAAGCTGCCCCCGTGGCCCCGCGACACCGACAACCGCCGCGATATTTTGAAGCTGGCAGAAACCGCGGTCGACGCCGGGGCCGATGGACTGGTCATCGCCAACACCCACCCGATCGAAAGCCGCCGCCTGAAGGTCGGCAGGGGGGGATTGAGCGGTGCCCCGCTGTTCGAGCACACCGAGTTGATGATCGCCGATGTACAGGCCCTCGTTCAGGGAAATGCTGCGATCATCGCCTGTGGAGGTGTCTCTACCGCCGAGCAAGTCTGGAAGCTCATGGCCTCGGGCGCGTCCGCCGTCCAACTCTACACATCGTTCATCTACGAAGGCCCCGGTCTTCCCTCACGGCTCAACCGTCGACTGGCAAAGCTCATGTCGGTCGCGGGCATCGAAACTGTGGCCGACATTACCGGTCCCCCGCCCACCGTGAAGTGACCGCGCAACATGCTCGCATTAACGACCCCTCAGCAACGCCTCGGCCTCTGCCCTGCTCGGCATCGCCTCCTGCGCGCCGTCTCTGCTCACGCACACCGCCCCCGCGGCCATTCCCAGCCTTGCCGCTTCGAGCAGGTCCATTCCCGATGCGAGGCCCGTCCCTAGCCCGCCGTTAAATGCATCGCCAGCCGCCACGGTAGCAACGACATTTACCTTGAACGGGTCGAGCAACTCGGAAACGCCATCGCTCTCGACCCACGCACCCTGGTCGCCAAGCGTTACGATCACCGTTACAATCCCGGTATCGCGGATTTTACGGGCCGCTGACTTAGCTGAAGTAGAGTCGATAACTTCTATTCCCGCCATGGACGATGCCTCTCCCTGGTTCGGGGTCAAGATGGTCACCGAATCGTAAAACCCGTCAGGGACATCTCGAACCGGAGCGGGGTCCAGAATGACGGCCACCCCGGCTTTTGCTGCTGCCTCTATCGACGTCCTCGTAGCCGTTAGCGGCACCTCCTGCTGGCACAGCAGGACTCCGGCATTCACAAGCGCGCCCGTGACGTCGTCGGATTGCTGTTCGTCACAAAGACCGTTCGCACCGTAAACCGGGTTCACATGGTTCTCGCCATCGGGAAGAATGAATATGACTGCTATCCCCGAGGCGATGCCCGCCTTCGGGCGGAGCAGCGAGGTGTCGATACCCTCACTGCGCATGAACTGCGCCATCTCCTCGCCGAAGCCATCGTCGCCAATCCGTCCGACCATCTTTACCGTGCCCGGACTTTCAGCAAGACGCGCCGCTGCAACGGCCTGGTTTCCGCCCTTCCCGCCCGGTGTCGTGTAAAAACGGCTACCCTCGGCCGTCTCGCCGGGACCCGCCAGCCGCGGCGTCTCGACGATCAGGTCCATATTCAGTCCGCCAAGGACGATTACATCTTTCAACAGTGCCTACTCGCATACTTGAGAAATTGCAGGTGCGATTATTGCCGGGCCCGGCCAGTGCTTGCAACCGGTGGGGACGGTCCGATCCTGCCGGAGTCGGCCAAGGATTCGAGGAATTCAGCCAATCCCGACTCTTCAGGTCGGGCAATGACGACATCTGCGATGGCCATCAATTCGGGATCTCCACCCTCGATCGCAACACCCAGCCCCGCCCACTCGACCATCGCCCGGTCGCCTTTTTCATCACCAACCGCGACCACATTTGCTTTGGTGATTCCGAGTCTTGTTGCCAGGTGCTCGACTGCGAGGTCTTTACCCGCTCCAATAGCCTCAACTTCACAGAGGTTCGGAAGTGAATGTGTGACCAGAGCAGACCCGTCCAGCTGCGTGCGCAGAGACGAAACGGCCGCCTCGATAGTTGCCGGGTCACCAACACCCACAACCGAAGTGGGGCCCCTGTCAGCCATCGAAATCAGCGAATCGCTGTACCTGATGGCTAACCCCATCCGTTCAACATAGCCGTCAATCCAGTCAGTCCTCCGTTCGACCCACACGTCGCCATCTAGGAACAGCATTACCACGGAAACTTTTTCGGTCAATCCGCTGATGGCGCGCGTTGTAGAATCCCAGCTCAGCCGAACGTGTCGCAATTCCGAGTGTGCAACCGGATCGAACGTCATGGCACCCTGGAAGCAGATGACCGGCCCGGCGGCACCGGCCTGCTCTGCCACCCGCAACGCCGGTGCGAGCGCCCTCCCGGTCGCTATCGAAACGGTTGCACCCAGCGATTGCACGCGGCCGATCGCCGCTACCAGATCGGCATGCACGATCCGGTCTGCGCCGATCATGGTGCCGTCGATATCGAGGGCGAACAGGGAATAAATTGAATCGTCGTCGCGGTCGCTAAAGGCCAATCAAAACCTCACAGGTCAGGAAACTTGAAAAATATTATTAGCCCACGGCTCGTGATTCTGCTGATTTTCCTCGTCATGTTCTTGTACGTACTATCGCTCGCCCTCGGTGACGATACCAGCGGATGATTCGCCGGGGTCGACCGAACTGCGCAGGAAACCCGGCCAAATCGCGAGCGGAATAATGGTGAGTACGAGGCCGGTGACAGCAAGCGCGGTCACCGCATTGCTGGCGCCCCACAAAACTGCCAGCCCGCCGATGAGCAGCGCACCGATAGGACCGGTCCCGATCATTGCCGCAAGCACCCCCAGCACCCTTCCCCTGATTGCCGCCGGTGTCGACGTGATGATGATGATGCTTTGCATCGTGGCAAACCCTGCCATCGAGAATCCACCGATCAACAAAGCAGGCAGTGCCATCCAATAGGAAGGTGAAAGCGAAAACGCCACTATCGCGGCGAGGGCTGCGAGGGAACCAAACCCGTAAATCTTCGTGTAACCGCCGGGGCGCGCTTTCAGTGCGATTATCAGCGCTGCCGTTGTCGCTCCCATTCCCTCGACCGCCAGCAACAACCCAATCAGCAGCGGGCCGATTTTCAGTGTTTCTGCGCCGATAACGGGCACCATATGCTGGTAAGGAAACCCGAACACGTTCATCACGATTGTGATTATCAGCGTGATAACGATGATGCGATCCGCCCGCACATGTCTGAAACCTTCGGCGAGATTGGCAAAATAACCCGATCTCAAACCCGGTGCGGAGACAGGCGCAACGTGCGGGAGCGAGAAAGCCAGCAAAGCGCCGATAGCAAACAGCACCGACCCGGTGAAGTAGGCCGCCTGAACCCCGAGCGTGGCAAGAAACGCCCCGGCGCCAAGCGGTCCGATCACGCGCGAAAAGTTGCTGGTCGCCATGTCCATGCCAATGGCAGTCGAAATATCTCCGGCACCAACCGCGTCGCCAATCATCGCCCGGCGCACTGGAAAGTCCGTCGACCACATGATTCCCGAAAACGTAACCCCAACCAGGATGTGCCACAACTCGACATGCCCCGTCGCAACGAGCAGCCCCATCACCACGTAAACGACCGATAACGCTGCCATGGTCGATCCCATCAGCACCTTTCGGTTGGTCCTGTCGGCGATGAGACCGATCGTGGGACTCAGTAGCAGCATCGGCATCATCCGGAGGAATCCTGTCATGGCCACCCAGAACGGCGAACCGGTCAGTTCAAAAACAAAGATCCCGAGGGCAACGGTCTCCATCCAGCGCATAGTCGTGGAAGTGAGGCCAATGCCCCAGAGCCGCCGGTAAGACGGATTTGAGATTACGGCCCTGAACCGCTGACCCGATCTACCTACCTGGCCCTGCTGCCCGGGCGGCGGCTGATTAGTGGAATCCGATCTTTTCAAGTCGTAAGCGGCCCCGCGAAATACTCGGTGCGCAGGGATGCTTCGGTATTGCCAGACCTGGTGCCGATTTCGGGCGCTTCGTATCGGGGGTCCCACATTCCAACACCGGATTCTCGTGCCTGTCGCTCCATATCGGCAAGAAAGCCGTTGTACCTGGTGTTCGGGGGCTCTGTTTCGACCCTGCCAAGACCGTTCACAATTAGCGCTGCGTTTATCAACACGTTGTCTAAGAAAACGTATCGCAGCAACCGCCCCTGCTCGTCGACATCCCGCTCATCGGCCTCGAGCAGCACGTCATGGCCTTCGATCCAGCTCTGGCTCACCTGCCTGGCGAATTCGTAGAATGGATCACCGAAAATCGGACTCTCGAGGCCGATCAGCCGAACGGTCTGCTCGGCACCGCCCAACCTGACGACGATCGTTCTGGCATCAATGACTCTGAGCACGGAAGCGGAAACTAGTTCTGGCTGAACCTGCCGGGTGGATTCGACGCGAACCCGGTCAACGATAGGGCCAATCAAGCCGAATGCCAGCGAGGCCATGATCACAAGTGACACAACAACTACGACGAGTTTCCAGAAACCACCGCGGGACCCGCTGCCCTGCGATACTTCCCCGTTTTCGTAACCTTCCCACGACCTGTCCATATCGGCCTGTGAGGGACCGTAGACCTTGTTAATTAGGTCGTCCTCGAGTCCGGCTGGGAGCCCGGGGTTTTCGGCTTCGGGGCGGTCGTCGCTGTCGGGTGGCAATTTATGAGTCATCTGCCTGATGGCTCCGGGTCGTTCTGCGGCAAATTTTCAGAATCGGGGAAGCCCAGCTGCCTCGGATCGGCTTCCGTCTCCTGCGCCGAAACCAACTTGATAAGTTCGGCATCGTCATTTTTGTACGAATTGACCCTTGTCGAAACAGGGTGAGCCTTCATCAGTTCGTCCGGCGATGGCACCAGGACCGGTTGCAATCGTTCCGCCTCGGTGGTCGCCGGGTCAAGCCACAGCACAACCGTTTCCTCATCAAGGATGGCTGGCATCCGGTCGTGGATCGATGCCATGAAATCGTTTGGGCCGGTCGTGACGATGGCGCAAGATTCCACTGTTTCGCCGTGTTCATTGATCCACGAATCGTAAACGGCGGCGAACATGAAGCCCTGGCCGTCCTTTGGCGTGATGTACATCGGCTGCTTCGTGCCGTCGGCCTTTTTCCACTCAAAAAATCCTGTGGCGGGTACGACGCCACGGCTCCGTTTGAACGGACCTCGCCACATACCCGATGAGACAAGGCGGTCGTCGCGGGCATTGAACGTGTTGCGGGGCAATTTTTCGGCCTTCGACCACGACGGTATCAGCCCCCAGCGCATAGGCCTGGCAACTGGCCTGCCATCTTCGTTAGCGATGACTACAACATCCTGCGTTGGCCGGACGTTGTACCGGGAACCCAGTTCAGGACGACGCGCGATCAGGTCGTCGATGTCGGCTGCTTCAACGCCGCCGCCCATAAGCCGGTGACGATATCCTCTGATGTAGACGTACACAAAAGCTCCGCACATACGACAATTCTAGCCGCACATCTAACTCTTGAACCGCTCGTCTCTCCACGAATATAGCGGCTCCCAGCCAATAACGTCGGCTGCGTGCTGAACTGAAATCGGTGCATCGAACCCTTCAAACTCCCGGTTCAAGGGAACGTCCGGATAAACGGTCTTGATCGCCTCCATTGTCGGGACGTTCAGCATCGTGTCCTTCGCGTTCAGGAAAAAACGGTGGTGCCCGTTCCAGTTTTCGTTCGTCACAGACTGAACGCACGCCCGCGCGGCATCGCGTATATGCAGATACGTCCAGAAACCCTGGCAGCGGGTCCACGGATCGGTGATCGGGTTCGCCTGGAGGTGGCTGAAATAGGCGTCATCCCACATGCCGTTGAAACGCATGCTTGCAATCGCCATCCACGGCGACCGGCGTGAAAACGCCTCGCCGATCTCCTCGCCGAGCCACTTTGCGATCGAGTAAGGGTCTTCCGACCGGGTGTAGACGTTCTGGTCGAGCGGAAAATACTCCGGCGGCTTGACTTCGTTCGGTTCCCAACGCGCGGCAGTACCCATTGCCCCGACCGCGTTGTACGAAGACCCGAGAGCCACCCGCTTCACTCCGAGTTGCTCCGCGGCCCGACATACGTTCCACATCGACATCGTGTTGGTGCGCACGACATCTTCCTCAACGTAGTTCGCCGCACTTGGCCGGGAGGCGAGCGAGATCACTGCGTCGCAGCCGTCCATTGCTGAGATCACCTGGCCGTAGTCCGATATCTCGACCTCAAAGAAGTTCGGGATCCGGGGCCAGTTTTCGCGCATCTGCACCGCGGTATCAGCACTTGCGAGCTGCCCCGTCGTGCCGCTGTGCACAAGGTTGCTCGTCATTCTGAACTTGTCGGCGTTGATCACTTCGTGGCCGAGTTTGTACAGCTCGTCGATGACGTAGTGACCCACAATTCCCGATCCCCCGGTGACTAGAACTTTCATTACTCGTATTCCTCATCAACCTGTCCCCTCTCATTCGAAGGGAAGGAGAACCACGAACTACACAGGCATCGTGCGACCGGTCTTCTTCCGGCCATACGCAGCCCACTCCTCGGTCGCACCCATCATCCTGACTTTAAGAACGTCGAGCGAATAATCGACCCGCTGTTCCATCGTCATATCGTCGTCGGCCCAGCTCGCGTAAAAGCCGATGCCCTCCTTCGATAGCGCTGCGTTTATCGTGTCCCGGGCGTCGTTCATGACCTGCGGGTAAGGCGGGTCGTGCGCGTCGGGCAACTCGAACGACATGCCCATGTCGCCGGGTCCCCACTCAGCAAAACCAATACCCGGAACTTCGACGATTTCATCGACGTTCTCAAGGCAGTACTTATCTTCTATTTTCAGACCGAGGATCAGCTCACCCTCAGGGTTCAGCGGCCACGGGTCGGCAACTTTTGCGTACTCGGCGGGCGAAAGCCCCCAGATTTCGTTGGCGGGTCGCTGGCCACCCGCGCCGCGCAGGCCTTCGCCAATCACGTCACGACTGAGTTTTTGAAACGGGTAGCGGGTTATCTGCACAAATGCCTTCACCGCCTCCGCGGTCCGGGTATGGGTGTGAAGAATTCCGTGCAACCCGGCCGATAGCACGTGGCGGGCCTGCCAGGCGTTGTAGCGCACTTCCTCGGGCGTAATCGCGTTCGACGGCAGCGTGCAAAGCACAGTTGGGGTCGCGTGACCGCTTGGCGTGGGCCCGCCGTCCTTCAGCCCGCGCATGTAGTTGGTGAGGCCAACCGTATCGAACGGGTGATGCTCGAAGTCCGTCATCAACATGTCGGCCCAGGTCTGTGAATCCTTCAGGCCGGCTTCATAAGTCAATTCGGTCGGGTGGGTCGCATAGAAAGGCTGGCCCTGTTCGAGCAGCTCAATGCACTTGTTGATTCTCGCCATCAGTTACTCCTGCTGTCG
>Ga0066376_10000968_pt1 | contig 27788 bp, 35 predicted proteins | sample Knorr_S15_td_Bot_FD_77009 | JGI IMG/M metagenome (GOLD analysis project Ga0066376, IMG submission 77009) | Marine microbial communities from Southern Atlantic Ocean transect - Knorr_S15_td_Bottom_ad_5009_LV_A | ecosystem: Environmental > Aquatic > Marine > Oceanic | place: Southern Atlantic... | reverse complement strand
GGCGGATCGGGAACACCTCGCTCAGGAGCGCGCCATCGGTGTCGGCTGGACCGCCGGGACCCGCCGGGTCCGGTTCCTCCATCCGGTGGAGTCGAATTCGACCCGCGCCTCGCTCCTCATAGTTGTCGCCCAGGTCGGCGAGGTAGAGGCACGAGCCGTGAGCCGGGCAGGTGGAAACAGCGAGGTCCTCCCAGTCGCGAAGTCGGTTGGCCAGTGGGAACCGCGCCGTGATCACTCCCTCGCGATCGACCGCATAGAGCACCGATTCGGCATCGTTGTGCGTCCAGAAGGTACCGGGATGTCTCAGGCTGACCGCGACGCCGCTCGACTCATTAAGGATGTCCGGCAGCGCGATGCTGGAAAGCGTGGGCCGACATCCTGGGCCCGCTGTCGCGATGGGTCCGCACGCAGAGGTCCATAGCAAACCGGCGAGCAGGGCGCCTCGCCGCACGGCCGCACGGCTCGGGCTCAGTTGACGCTGTCCTGCACGGCGTCGGTGTACACCGCGGTCAGAATCTCGACGAACGCCTCCGTCGGCAGTGCCCCCTGCAGCGGAGGGAAGCCGATGATGAAGAACGTGGGCGTACCGCGCACGCCCAACTCCCCGGCCGCTGCCGTGGCGGCCGAGATACGCTCCATCCTGCGGTCGTCCGCGAGGCAGACGTCGAACTCGTCGACATCGACGCCGGCCTCCTGGGCCATGGTTCGCACGACGACCTCCGGTTCGTTGCTGCGTTTCCAATCCGACTGGTCCGCCCAGAGGCGTTCGCTGAGCACTCCGAAGAGTTCGGGGCTCTGGGCGAGCGTGCACTCGGCGGCTTCGGTCACCGTCAACGAGTTGCCGAACATGCCCGTCACGAACGGTAGAAACTTCCACTCCACCTTGCCGGTCTCGATGAAGTCTGTGAGCAGCGTAGGGAAGGTCTCCATGTGGAACTGGCGACAGTAGCCGCAACCGAAGTCGGAGAGCTCGACGACGCGCACGGGCGCCTCCGAGCTTCCAGAATTGAAGCCCAGGGCCAGGAAGTCCCACTCCTGCGTGGGCGTTGGGGGCAGGTTGTCGTTCCCCATGGGGGTGACGGCAGACCGAGGCATCCCCGAGAGTAGACCGGCGCTCGTTGCGCTCGTATCCGAGACGGCCTCCGATTCCTCCCCCGCACACGCCACAAAAGTCAGCGTTGCAGCCACCACCACCGTCCGAATCAACTTCCGCCTCATGGCATCTCCAGATTGATCAACTGTCCAAGTCCCGCCAGGAACGCCGTCATCGTCGCGAAGCGCCCGGTAGCCATCAGAAGCCCGATCAGCAGCAACATGGCCCCGGCCGTCCTCGAGAGCGGAACCATCCACTGCTTCAGACGTTCCGTTCCGGCGATGAACCAGTTGAATGCTACCGACGCGATCACGAAAGGGATCCCCAACCCCAAAGCATACGTCGCGAGCAGCACCGATCCGTGCGCCATCGTCGATTCGAGACTCGCGTAGAGAAGGATCGAACCGAGGATCGGCCCGATGCAGGGTGTCCAGCCCGCGCCGAACGCGATGCCTACGACCAGAGAGCCCAGGGGCCCCGCAGGACGCGAGGAAAGGCGGATCCGTCGCTCACGAGCGAGCGCCGGAAGACGCAGCGCACCCAACATGTACAGACCGAAAGCGATCATGACCACGCCGCCCGCGCGCGTGAGCCACGGCAGCGCCGCGGCAACGCCTCGGCCGAACGAAGTCGCGACCCAACCCATGGTCATGAAGACCGCGGAGAAGCCGATGACGAAGAGCACGGAGTTGATCACCGCGGCCCTGCGCGCATCGGCGGTTGAGCTTTCCCGAAGGTCCTCCAGCGTGAGCCCGGAGATGAACGCCAGGTAGCTCGGCACGACGGGCAGGATGCATGGCGACAGAAACGAAACGAGGCCCGCCATGAAGGCGAGTGGAAGCGAAACCTGGACCTCTATGGACATTCTTCCGTCGGACCCGCGGTCAGAGGCTGAAGTCCGTGAGTAACCGCTTCTCTTTTTCGCCCACCGTGGCCTGGATCTCCAGGTACCCTTCCAGCCCGCTGCCGTTGAGCTTGTTGCGCAGTAGCTGATCGAGCTGGAACAGGCCCGCCGAATTCGACAGCGCTACCGTGACACGGATCGGCTTCTCTTCGCCGCGCTCGATCTTGACGCTCTCCACGGCCGCCGCGGAGACCGAGTGGATCGACAGCGACCCCGACGAGAAAGGAATGCGCGAGCGCCCCTTCGCCATGTCGAGGGCGTCGGCCGTGCGGACCACACCCGCTTCGAGCGTCAACGGGCTACCTCCCGATCGATGGGAGATGATCGCATGCAGAACTTCCGCGCGAACGATGGTCGCGTGTCGCGCATCGTAGATCTCCGGCAAAATGCGCATCAGTTTGTCCTGGGCGACGAACAGGCTGAACGACTCATGGTCGGCGCGGTGGATCGACATGCCGACGTCGTGTAACAGCGATGCGAGCGCCACCACGACCTCGGCGTCGGTCGCGTCCATCTCGTAGTTGCGCACGATTCCGGGTTCGATGCCCGCCTCCACGAGGAGGCGCAGCATACGGACCGCGATGTTCATGACGATCTTCACGTGTACCGGCCCGTGATCCGTCATGCCCAATCGCTCGACCGCGTTCACATTGGCGGCGAGCCAGAGGCCGTACAGGTCGTCGTCGGCGTTCACCAGTTCCATCGCCTTGTGGAGCTTTGGGTTGTGGCGATCCGGCACCGTCATGATGGTCCGGTTTTCGAAGCGCCCATCCACGCTTCGCACGAGGTCGCCGGGGTCGGGAATCGCTTCGGTGTCGAAATACTCTTTGCTCATAGAGCGGACTCCCAGTCTTCCACCTTGGCGGCTCGTTCACGAATGCCCACGGTGCCCACGATTCGGTCGTGAATGCCCTGTCGGTTCGCGTCCCAATAGACCTGAGCGAAGCCGAGCAGGCCGGTCGCGAAGCCCGCTATGTATCCACCGCATCGTTCGAACGCCACCCACCAGTTGATGGGTTCCCCGTCCAGTCTCACGACGCGCAGGCCCAGCATGCGCTTGCCGATGGTCTGCCCGTTCCACCAGGAGAGGAAGACCGTCATGTAGAGCATCCCCCACCGGATCCGAATCCGACCTCGTCCCAGAGGCCGCGAAGCAGCCCCATGAACCCTCCGTTCGTCGACCCCTCGAGTTCTTACTCAGCGGCCACCAACCTCTGTTCCGCTCGCGCCTGATCCTGTGCGAGAGCCTCGATTGGATCCTGCAGACGGACGATGGTGTCGGCCGCGATGTCGTCGCTCAAGCGATCGGCGAGCGCCGCCAGGCGAGCGAGGGACGCGTCCTCCTCAGGTGCGTCCCGCAACAGCGACGCATATGCCTCGAGGGCTTCAGCGGTGGAGTATGCCGCGACACGTCCCTCGATCGAGGTGATCTCGTTCTCGTCGAGATCTTCGCCTCCGGCGACCCTCTCGGCGCCATCGGCGCGGACGAGGCGAGTGAGTGCGGCCTCCGCGTCATCCGCCCATGAAGCGTCCTCCGGGACCGCGGCCAGGACGAGATCGAGCACGTCCGCGTGCTCGACGCCCAGGCTCTCGGCGGCCCTGATGAACTGCTCGACGGCTTCTTCGGTATCCTCGAGGTCATCGACACCCTCGAAGATGGCGCCAGCCGCGAGTCCGGCCAGTCCGCGTGCGAACGGGAGGCCCGCCATATCCGTGACCACGCCCGGGGGGGTCGAGACGTCGTCCTCGTCATCGCCGCTGGAGCCGAAGCCGAATCCGAAGAGCGCCCACGAAGAGGCGGTAATGACCCCGATGAAGAGCCCGAGGCAGCCCACGGAGGCTCGCATCGCCCTTCCGAAGACGCTGCCTTTGACGGGCGTGCGCTTGAAACCGGCGCGCATGAAGAAGACCGCGACGACCAGGCCGAGTTTCATGGAGAAGCTGTTGGTCACCAGCGTCACGAACCCGATCACCGCGAAGTCGATGGGCCATGCGAGCAGCCGGCGAATCGGAAGCGCCAGGGGCGTGCCGAGCAGATCCTCCGAGACGTCGAACGCGTCTGGAGTGATGATGCTGCGGGGATTGCGGTGCGTCGAGCCGATGGCCATCTAGCTAACGACTACCTCTCCTCGTCCACAGTACGAGCGCGAGTCCCACCGCGGCCCCGAGTAACGCTCCACCCGCGAGGGTTCGAGCGCGGCTGCGACCCCGCTCGACGGGGGCCGGCGCGGCGACTTCGTCCTCCCCCGCGTAGACCGGCAGCGTCACTGCTCCCTTCCCCCCGAAAGCGACCGCCTCATCTTCGTCTCCCTTCCATCCACACGGCGCACACGAGAGCACACCTCTTTCGCGTGCGGTACGATTGGCAGAGACGACCTCTTCACCACAGGATGGGCAGCCGAGGCCCGTTGGCAGCGCCTGAATCATGCCGTACAGAGCGCCCTTCGAGAGGTCGAGTCGTTCGGCGATCTGGTTTACGCTGAGGTCCGAGCCCCAGTACAACTCGTTTGCCGTCGCGACTGCTTCCCGCGTCTGTTCAGAAGTGTCTGTCATGTGGTATCCGGCGGTTGCCTTGACCCCCCCTGTCAGTCCGATGAAGATAGCCTAGTCCGTCGGCAGGCGGGTCCTCGTCGTCATCCCGAGCGGTTCTCCGCCTATGCACATTCCCGCCTCACAGGGTCAACTCGAAGCGCTGCTGAAGGAGCCGGCGGGTGCGGCCCGCGGTGCGGTCGTCGTCTGTCATCCCCATCCGTTGCACGGCGGCACGATGCATACCAAGGCCGTGTACCGCGCCGCTCAAGCCTTCAACGACGCGGGGCTCGTTGCGTTGCGCTTCAATTTCCGCGGCGTGGGCACCAGCACGGGTAGCCATGATGAGGGAGTCGGGGAGCGAGATGATTTGCGCGAAGCGCTCGACTGGCTCGAGGCCGAGTACCCCGACTTGCCACTCCTGGTGGGCGGCTTCTCCTTCGGATCGATGGTGGGACTCTCGGTGGGAGCGGACGATGAACGCGTGGTTGCGCTTCTCGGCCTTGGGCTGCCGGTCGACATGGATCGCTACGACTATTCGTTCCTAGCCGAGGCGAAGAAGCCCATCCTCGTCGTCCAGGGCGAGAACGACGAATTCGGCGCCGGGGATACGGTCGCGGCGCTACTCTCCGAGTTGGGAGCGCACATTACGCTGGTGCGTATCCCGGGCACGGACCATTACTTCACGGATCGTCTGGACGAGCTCCGAGCTACGATTCGCGGTTACTATGAGTCGGGCCCCGGATCCCGCACACTGGCGATCGTCTAACGCATTGTAAGGGGGGACCTCATGCGCGGTCGCGATCGGGTGATGCAGAGCCTCGAAAACGTCTATCGGGGGGCCTTCGGCGCGGCCGAGAAGGCCGGCGACAGCGATACGATGGCGCGCCTCAATCTCGGATATCAGAGGGACCAACTCCAGCTGGAACTGCTGCTCGATATCCGGGAACTGCTCGTGCCTGATGAGAAGGACACGACCACCTCCCTGCTCGAGAAGGCCCAGCAAATCCGCAAGTTGACGAAGCTCCGGTGAAGATCTACACGCGGACCGGTGACCGGGGTGAGACCGCCCTCTTTGGAGCGGGTCGCGTCTCGAAGGCTCACGCGCGCGTGGAGGCGTATGGCACCGTCGACGAGCTGAATGCGACGCTCGGGTGGGCGGTCCTTCAAGTGTCGGACGCCTCGATTCGGCAACGCCTGCGTGCCATGCAACACGACCTCTTCACGCTCGGCGCCGATCTGGCGTCGCCGCCGGTCAGCGAGGGTCGACGGCGACCCGACACACCGGACCTCCCGACCGCCCGCATTGCCGAGATGGAATCGTGGATGGACGATGCGGACGCCGAGTTGCCCGCGCTGCGGGCCTTCGTGCTTCCGGGCGGTACTCCGGGAGCCGCCGCGTTGCACGTCTGTCGCACCGTGTGCCGCCGCGCCGAACGCGGCGTTGTGCGCTTGGCCGAAGCGGAATCCGTCAGCGAGGACGTGGTCCGGTACTTGAATCGCCTCTCCGATCTGCTCTTCACCTTGGCGCGTCTCGAAAACCTTAGATCGGGCACCCCGGACGTCGAATGGAAAAAGGGGGGCAACGAGGGGTGATCCACCTTCCTTTTACCCGTGAGGCCCGCCGAGGCGAGACGATTCGTGGTGACATTCGCATCCCAGAAGGGCCGCCGCCGAGATCTGCGGTCGTCGTTGTGCATGGCTTCAAGGGCTTCAAGGATTGGGGATTCTTTCCTCACCTGTGCGATCGGCTCGCCGCCTCTGGACACTCGGTCGTGTCGTTCAACTTCAGTCGAAACGGGATCGGGTCGGATCCGTTGCAGTTCACGGAGCTCGACAGCTTCGGTACCAACACGTTCAGCATCGAGTTGGAAGAGGTGCGCTTGATCCTCGATGAGGTATTGGACGGGGAGCTTCTGCCGCGCGCCCCGAGAAAGGTCGGATTGCTGGGTCATAGTAGGGGCGGGGGGCAGGCGATTCTCGCCGCAGCAGAAGAGCCTCGTGTCGACGCGCTCGTGACTTGGGCTGCGGTCTCTCACTTCGACCGTTGGTCGGACGAGACCAAGCGGGAGTGGCGAGAGCTGGGTCGGCTCTGGGCCATGAATACGCGTACGGGGCAGCAGATGCCGCTCGACGTGACGTTGCTCGATGACTACGAGGCGAACCGCCGGCGGCTGGATATCTCTGGTGCGGCTGGCCGCATCGCTTCTCCGTGGCTGATTCTTCACGGAGTGGAAGACGTTACGGTGCCCCAGCGCGAGGCCCGGCACCTCGCCACCGAAGCTCAGGGAGCGCGTATGATGCTCGTGAACGGCGCTGGGCATACCTTCGAGGCTCGGCACCCCTTTGACGGGGCGCCTCCTGAACTCGAGGAAGCGCTCGAGTGCACGGTTCGGCATTTCGAGCAGCACTTGATCGACGGCGACTGAGACAGGCTCGGTGAGCGACGTGCGCCGCGCGGCCGCGATGGCCGATTCGGTGAAGGACGCCTTGCTTGCCATCGGGGTCGCTCCCGACGGAGTCGATCTCGTCTGCCGAGCCCACGCGCTCGCCATGGCGGCGCGCATCGAGCAACTCGAAGACGACCATCACACAGCGTACCTTCATCCAGGCAGGTCGGTACTGATCCTCGTACGAGACGTAGCGCACTCGGACCCTCCCACGCTCGCGGCAGGCGCGTTGTTGGAGTCGGAGACGGACGCGCTTCGTGTACCCGCGCTCCAGATCAGCTCACAGATCGGTCCCGACGTCGTCTCCATCCTCGAGCAGATCCCCGCGCCTGGAGACGAAGCGTTGCTCGAGCGGCTCGTCACGCTGCCGGAGGCACTGCGCTTGGTGGCGCTGGCGGAGCGCCTGGATCAATTGCGCCATGCGCATCTCCACCCGGATCGGGCCTGGTGGGCGGTGATCCACGAGGAGACGACTCGGGCCTGGCTCCCTGTGGCCGAACGCACGCACGCGCGCCTCGCACAGCGGTACCGACACTGGCAGCGGACGTTCGCGAGGAGGCTGTAACGGTGCCGTCTTGCCTCCCCCAATGCCTTTGATTACACGTAGAGCCGCCGTCGTGCGCGGCATACCCCAAGGATCTGCTGGACCATGACCTACATCATCGCCGAGCCTTGCCTTGAGACCAAAGACTCCAGCTGCGTCGAGGTGTGCCCGGTCGACTGCATCTATGAGGCTGACGACCAGTTCTACATCCATCCCGACGAGTGTATCGATTGTGGAGCTTGTGAGCCGGAATGCCCGGTCCAGGCGATCTTCCCGGACACCGATGTGCCCGCCGAGTGGACCAGCTACATCGACAAGAACTACAAGCACTTCGGGGTGGCGACTCCGTAGAGGCGGCTCGGGGCCTCCTACCAGGGTCTGCCTACCTAGGGTCTCCCTACAGACCCAGTTCCCGGATGCGCTCCAGCGAGATGGTCGCGGGCTGGCTTTCCCCTGCCGGGATCGCCTGAGTCGTCTCGGTCTCCACCTGCTTCTGTTGCCGCACCAGGAGGATGGTCGTCGCAACCGCAGCAGCGCTGAGCAGTCCGACCGTCAATTTCCTCATCATGTGCCCCTCCGGTGTAGTGCACATCTGTGTCGCAGTTAAGCAAGAAACGTGCCGCGTCAACTATTTCTCGAGAGCGGGCGCATCCTTACTGTTCACAACACTTTATGACGTCACCGCCCCCCCCGTTACCGTCCGGGAGCATCAGATTCGACAGGACGCCCCTCGGAAATTTGTTCCTGTAGGTGAGACATGCACGGTTCGCAAAATGTTGAGTTGCTCGAACGCGCCCGCGACGGTGACCCTGTCGCCCTCTGCCGAGCGATGGTTTCGACGGACTCGGTGAACCCTGTGCTCGCCCCGGGAGGTGAGGGCGAGCGCGCGGTGGCCGAGTTGGTGGCAGGATGGCTCGATGAGTGGGGTCTCGAGTCCGAAATGATCGAGGTGGCACCGGACCGGTTCAACGTCGTGGCCCGCCTCCGGGGGAGCGGTCCGACTCTAATCTTGAACGGTCACCTGGATACGGTGGGGGTCGAAGGCATGACCATCCCTCCCTTCGCGGCCGATCTCAAAGGCGGACGACTGTGGGGCCGGGGTTCATGTGACATGAAAGGGGGGGATGCAGCGATTCTGACCGCCGCCGCCCGGCTCGCTCAGGGTGAGGGTCCGACCCCCAACCTACTGGTTGCCTTTACGGCCGATGAGGAGCATGCCAGCCTGGGCATGGCTCACCTCGTGGAATCGGGGATCCAGGCTGATCTCGCGGTGGTTTGTGAGCCCACCAGTCTCGCCGTCATGCCCGCCCACAAAGGCTTCGTATGGCTGAGAGCGCTATTCAAGGGTCGCGCCGCGCATGGATCACGACCGGAGGTCGGCATCGACGCGATTCGGCACGCAGGTCTCTATTTGTCCGCACTAGACGCGTACGCTGACCGACTGCGTGCCCGACCTGCTCACGCGCTGATCGGGCATGGGTCGTTCCATGCGGGCACGATCGTAGGTGGCTCGGCCGAGTCCGTATATCCGGAGTCGTGCCGACTTCTGCTCGAGCGCAGGACGATGCCCGGGGAGGATCCAGCTGCGGTCGAGCGCGAGTTCCAGTCGGTGCTCGACGAATTGGCCGGGCGGGTTCCAGAAGTGGACGCGACTCTGGAAATGACGCTCGCGCGCCCGGGAACGGAGGTAGACCCTGCCTCCGATCTGGTGCAGGGCCTGTTGGCCGCGTGCCAGGCACGAGGGGTGGAGCCCTGCGTAGAGGGCATGACCGCTTGGGTCGATGCGGCGTTTCTCAACGAGGCCGGGGTGCCCGCGGTTTGCTTCGGTCCGGGCGACATCGCCCAGGCACACACCGAAGACGAGTGGATCGACCCGCGCGAAATCCGTGTTTGCGCGGAGGTTCTGGAGACGTTCGCGCGATCGCTGGTGGACTGAAACGAAAAGGCGCCGGGCCGCGAGGCCCGGCGCCATACCGCTACCGATTCACGAACCGTTCACCGTCTTCGTGTGGTGACGAGGATGGCCCCCGCCTCATAGCCGGTTCCAAAACGCGTTGTCGCGTCGGAGGCGCTCATGTAGCGGAGCTCCTGCACATCCGAGACGCGAAGACTGCGAAGTTCTTCGATGCCGCCCTGACGCGGCGCGCCATCCACGACGACGACGGGCGTTCCGCGGCCGCGGCTGGTGAGCCATCGCGCCCGGAGCTGCCGGATGACCTGGAACAGATCCAGATCTTGATGGTCGGTCAGCTGCTCAGCCGTGAGTCGAGTAGTGTTTCCACCACCACCGCCGCCGCTGCCGCCGCCGCTGCTGCCGCTGCCGCCGCTTGCGCACCCGGCGAGACCAATCATCAACGCGAACGAGGCCACGATCAAACGCTTGTACGAACGGACATGCATGATTGGCTCCCTTTTCTTGAGGTTCGAATATGGCATTATGCCGGGCTCGTCCGGGTTTCGCCACCACTCTTCCACCCAGGACACTACGCCTCGCATTTCTTGCCCCGCCGGGAGCCCCTGGATATGCTCAAGCCAGCTTCCCCCGTGCGGCGTCGGGCGGCCCGGTGAACCCCGAAGACGCGGGCTGAGTACGCATAAGCGTCACCGGAGTTGAAACGAGAGTTGTTCCCGAGCGTCCCTAAACGGAGCGTAACGAACGAGCGATGGCGAACGAGAGTGAGGCGGACCGGCAGCCCGTTGCACACACGCGACAGGTGACGGTGGATGCGCTGTGCGAACACTTCGCCAACGACATCATGAGCGTCGAGGAGTTCGAGCGACGTGTGGATGCCGCGCATTCCGCGACGTCCATAGCCGCCCTCAAGGACTTGCTGCGGGACTTGCCTGGCGGTGACCTCCCGGCGGTGGTCGAGCCGCAAACGACTCCGACACGAGCTCCGGATTCTGCGTACAGCGTGACCTCGGCCGCCCACGTCAAGGAGCAGGGCTTCATCGTCGCAGTGATGGGCTTCATCGCGCGGCGGGGTCGCTGGAGTCCGGCGCGGAAGAACTTCTCCATCGCGGTCATGGGGGGGGGCCGAGCTCGACTTCCGCGAGGCGGTAATGCCCCCAGGCGTCACCGAGGTACAGGTCTTCACCATCTGTGGCGGTGTGGACATCATCGTGCCGCAGGGCCTGAACGTCGAGAGCCACGGCATAGCGATCATGGGGGGCTTCGAGCACAAGGCCGACGAGTTTCGCCATGCGGACCCGAACGCTCCCACGCTCAAGATCACGGGTCTCGCGATCATGGGCGGTGTCGACGTGACGGTTCGTCAGCCCGGTGAGAGCGCCCGCGACGCGCGTCGGCGACGCAAACTGGAACGCAAGGAGCGTCGCCGGTTGAGCAAGAGCGGCTGAGCGGAGGAGCCCCGCCACATGGAACCAGCTATGTCGCGAGATGTCGCGCTCGTGAGCGTTTCCATCGATCTCGGCGCGGGTCGCCGGGGTGTCGACATGGGCCCCTCTGCCCTGCGTATCGCAGGCATCACTCCCGCCATCGAATCCCTCGGCCACGTGGTGAGGGAGATCGGCACCGTGACCGCTGGAGGCTTCGAGACTACCGACGAGGGCGAGGTCCGAACTCGATTTCTCGAGGAGATCGTCAGCGTCGCGGTCCGCGTGGGCGAGATGGTCCGCGCCGGGATGGCGGAGGGGTGCCTGCCACTGATTCTGGGGGGGGACCACTCCCTCTCCGTCGGTTCGGTCGGGGCGGTCGCCGAACACTACCGGGCGCTCGGCGAAGCGATTGGGCTGATCTGGGTGGACGCGCACGCCGACATGAACCGTCCAGAGACCACGCCCAGCGGAAACGTGCACGGCATGAGCCTGGCGGTGCTCCTGGGTCGTGGTCATCCCAGCCTCGTCGAGATCTCGGGCGCGGCCCCGGCCGTCCGCGCCGAGAACGTGAGTGTCCTGGGAGCGCGTGAGCTCGACTCGGGTGAAAAGGCATTGCTCTCCGAGCTGGGCGTACGCGTCTTCACCATGTCGGAGATCGACGAACGAGGCCTTGGAGTGTGCATGGAAGAGGCTCTGGAGCGCGCAAACGACGGCACCTGCGGTTTTCACCTCTCGTTCGATCTCGACGTGCTCGACCCGCGAGTCGCGCCGGGAGTAGGCACGCCTGTCCAGGGTGGCTTGACCTACCGGGAGGGGCATCTCGTCTGCGAAAAGGCTGCGCGCTCAGGGAAGCTGCTGAGCCTGGAGGTCGTGGAGCTGAACCCGGTGCTGGATGACAGGAATCACACGGCGCACCTCGCTGTGGGCCTGGTGGCTTCCGCGTTGGGCAAGTCGATTTTCTAGCAGCCCTGGCCTTCTGCCACGGCTTTCACGGACTCTTCCGCGACGTCCTATGACCAGTGAAGGAACACGCTCCGGCATCTCGCACTTCTTCCTCAACGCGATGCGCATTGTCGTCGCACTGATGTTCATGCAGCACGGGGCGCAGAGCTGTTCGCGGTTTTCGGAGCCGAGACCGCGGTGGAATTCATGACGCAGCGCTGGTGGGCTGGCGTGCTGGAACTCTATGGCGGCGGCTTCATCCTTTTCGGCCTCTGGACCCGACCCGTGGCCTTCCTGCTCGCCGGCGAGGTGGCCGTCGCCTACTTCCAGGCGCATTTCCCCCGCGACTGGGTCCCGATCGTGAACCGCGGCGAGTTGACGGTCCTCTACTGCTGGGTCTTCCCCTTCATAGCCGCAAACGGCGGTGGCTCGTTCAGTCTGGACGGCTTCTTGGCCGCCCGGCGGGCGGCCAAGTCAGGGGGTTAGCTGCCTGCAAGCCCCGATCTAGCTGCCCAGCGAACGATCCAAGTAAGCCTTGAGCCGCTGCCAGGCGTCCAGGGCGGGTGCGGTTCGCACTTCTGAGGACCCGTCGACACGAAGCCAGAAGCCGTGCTGCACGTCGTCGTAGACGTGAACGTCGTTCTCGATGCCCGCCGCCCTAAGCGCGGTTTCGAAGCTCGCTACCTGCTCCGGCGGGATGCTTCGGTCCAGGCCGGCAAATGTGCCGTACACTTCGTGGTCCATCCGCGCCAGCACTTCCGGATCCTCGACCAGACTGCCGTAGAAAATCGCGGTCGCGTCGTGGTGGTCGCCGTCCAGCCCGAATGAGAGCGCCATCCCCCCACCGAAGCACCAACCCATCGTGCCTACGCGACCCGTAACGTCGCTTCGCGCCTTCAGATAGGCGATGGCCGCGTTCAAGTTGGCGACGACGGTAGGCATGTCGTCCCTCGCCTCCCCCATGAGCGCGATGTTCTCGTCCGAGTTGGAGCCGGTGCGGCCCTGGTAGAGGTCGGCGGCCAGGGTCACGTATCCCTCCGCCGCGAAGTCGTCCGCGACCTGCCGGACCCGTTCGACCAAGCCGTTCCACTCGTGGATGATCACCAAGGCTGGGAACGGCCCTTCCCCCTCGGGAACCGCCAGGTAGCCCGTGGTGGCTGCGTCGCCGTCGAGATAATGGAGGTCTTCACCCTGGAGTTCGCCACCCGCACCGATGATCGCCGGGGGTAGCTCGCTCGCTGCAGTAGGAGCCACGGCGACTCGGGGGCCTGCCGGTGCCTCGACCATGGGTGAGTCCTCGGAATCCGACGCAGCGCAGCCGCTTGTGAGGCCGAGAAGGACAACGATGGGTAACGCACGGAATCGGAACATGGCTCGTGTTTCCTGACAAGGGGTTGAGAGACATGACGCCCTTTTGATTGAGGGCGCAACCGGGCAGGCCCGCCTCGGCCACGATCTCTGCGCCGAGGCGGTAGCGCGCGGCCGGTTCCTGCCTATTGTGGGGCGGCGCGTGATCCGTGTTCCGCCTCTTTTCTGTACCCCTGGGTGAGATCGCAACAACGACGCCCAGAACCCTCGAGGAGATCCTCATGTCCGACGATTCGCCGACACTTTCCGCCGCCGGCCGCGGCCATGTATTCGACAACTTTGCCGCGACGACGGGCGACACGCCCCTGGTACGCATTCCCCGTCTGGCCGAGAAATACGGAGTCACCGCCGACATGCTGATGAAATGCGAGTTCTTCAACCCAATGGGCTCGGTCAAGGACCGTATCGGAGTGGCGATGATCGAGGCGATGGAGGAGCAGGGCGTCCTTCGCGAGGGCAGCACCATCGTGGAGCCGACGTCGGGCAATACCGGCATCGCCTTGGCCTTCGTGGCTGCCTCCAAGGGGTATCGCTGCGTGCTCACGATGCCGGAGACGATGTCCGTCGAGCGTGTGAAACTGATCGAGTATCTAGGCGCCGAGATCGTTCTCACCCCCAAGGAAGAAGGCATCGCGGGCGCCTTCGCGGCCGCGGACCGGCTCACGGAAGAGATCGAGGGCGCGGTGCAGGCGGGGCAGTTCGTAAATCCCGCCAACCCAGAGATCCACCGGCGCACCACGGCCCTGGAGATCTGGAACGATACCGACGGCGGGGTCGACGTCTTCATCTCGGGTGTGGGGACCGGTGGCACGATCACGGGGGTTTCCGAGGTCCTCAAGCAACGGAATCCCGACCTGTATGCAATAGCACTCGAGCCGGAGCTGAGCCCGGTGCTTTCGGGTGGCGACCCCGGTCCGGGCAACATGATTCAGGGAATCGGGGCCGGATTCGTCCCCGAGGTGCTCAACACCGGCATTATCGACGAGGTGGTGACGATCGCGAATGACGATGCCTTTGCGATGGCCCGTGAGGCGGCGAAGGTCGAGGGCTTGCCGTGCGGTATCAGCGGTGGCGCCGCAATCTGGGCGGCTCTGCAAGTCGCCGGGAGGGAAGGAATGGGCGACAAAACCATCGTCGCCATCCTGCCGTCTTTCGCGGAACGCTACATGTCGACGGAGCTGTTCGACTAGAGAGAGCTTTCTAGGCGATCCCGCCCCGCACCACCGAGAGATGAGTCAGGTCGGCGACCCGATTGAAGGCCAAGTCGGTGGTGAGCAGGGTGAGGTGGTGTCGCAGGCAGAGCTGCGCCAGAAGGGCGTCGATGGTCCCGAGCCGTACTCCTTCGGAACTGAGCGATGCCCGCAGCTCGGCGGTAGCTACGTAGTCGGCCCTGTCGGGAACGACGTGCAGCAGCACCGCCAAGTGCTCGAGCACTTGCTCGCGGGCTTGGGTGTCGGGAAAGCTCTGCAGGAGTTCCTGCAGGATCAATCCGGTCGTGAAAACAGCCTCCCCATCCCTCAGCGCCTGTGCGGGCTGACGGATCTTCGGAAGGGTCGAGGGAGCGTTGGCCCGAAACGCCAGGGACCAGACCGAGGTGTCGACCATCAGCCTCAAAGTCGGGTCCGCTTCGTCTTATAGTCGTACGGATCCCACTCGAGCTTATCGAAGAGGTCCGGAATCTCGACTTGCTTCCGGCGGGCGATGAACTCCCCCAGCGCCTTGGTGACAGCCGCCTTCTTCGTCTTCTCACCGCTGATTCGGAAGGCGGTGTCTAGTAATTCTGGGTCGAGCGCGACGTTGGTGGCCATGACGTGTCGGGGTGTGTGGGTGGCTACACAGTGACTTCCACGCTCGAACAGGGGCCGTCAAGTGAGCCCAATGTGAGATCTCAGTGGGCGCCGCCCTGAAGCGCGTGCATAGGATCCATCCTGGCGGTCCGCCTGGCCGGAAGATAGGCGGCTGCGAGCGCCACGAGCGTGAGCGTCGCGGCCACGCCGACGTACGTGAGCGGGTCGGTGGCGCTCACGCCGTACAACTGGCTGGCCATCACCCGACTCAGCAGGAGCGAGCCCATCAGTCCGAGGCCGACGCCGGCCAGCGACAGGCGCGCGCCTTCGGCCAGCACCAGCCGCAGGATGTCCTCCGGTTCGGCGCCCAGCGCCAGGCGAATGCCGAGCTCATTCGTGCGCTGCGACACCCCGTACGAGATCACGCCGTAGACCCCGATTGCCGCGAGAACGAGTGCCACCCCTCCAAACAGCACGAGCAGCATCATGCTGAAGCGCTCCCGCGCCACCGAGGCCGAGAGGATCCGATCCATCGTGGAGACCTGCGAGACTGGTACCGCGGGGTCGGCCTCTCGCACCACCTGGCGAACGGTGGCCATCAGAGCCTCGGGTTCGGCATCGGTCCGTAGGGTGAAGCTCATTCTCCGGAAGGGGGCTTGAGCCACCGGCAGATAGAGTGACGGGACGGACGGCTCGGCCAGCCCGAAATACTTGACGTCTTCCACCACGCCCACCACTTCGAAGCTCGACACGAGAAAGCCACCCAGCGCGACATGCGGTGGCAAGCCCTCGATCACCTTCCCGATCGGGTCCTCATCCGGGAAATAGCGGGCCGCGAGGGACTGGTTGACGACGGCCACTCCAAGGGAAGCACCGTCGTCGAGAGCGTCGAATCCGCGCCCGTTGAGGACGTCGATGCCCATCGTCGTGAAATACCCCGGTGAGATCTGTCGGTAGTGCGCGAGCGGCTCCTCGCCTTGCTCGGGGGCGATCCGGTCCCGAACGACGAAATTGCCGAGGAACGGGATGTCCCGATCAAAGGGCAATGCCGCAGTGGCGGCCACCGATCGCACCCCAGGCAGGCCCTCCATCCTGACAATCAGGTCCGCGTGGAAATCGGCGATCCGCTGCAGATCGCGGTACGCCCCGGTCGGGAGGTCCACACGCAGCGTCAGAACGCTGGAGGCGTCGAACCCGGGAGCGGTATCGAGCAACTCGATGAAGCTGCGAGACATGAGCCCCGCGCCGACCACCAGCATGACCGCGACCGCCACCTGTGCCACCACCAGCAGCCCTCGGACCCGTTCCCGCCCCTTTCCGGCGGAGGATCCACGAGCGCCGTCCTGGAGCGCGCCTCGCACATCGGTGCGCGCGAGGCGAAGCACCGGCGCCAGGCCGAAGAGCAGCCCCGTGAAGCAGGTGGTCAAGAACGTGACGAGCAGAACCCGTGCGTTCATCGTGACCTCGTCGAGGCGCGGCAGGTCCTCCGGCCCGAACACCACTAACAGACTCATGCCGCCCGAAGCGAGGAAGCCGCCCAGGAGCGCACCCACAGCGGCGAGCACCAAGCTTTCGGTGAGAAGCTGGCGGGCGAGGCGGGCGCGTCCGGCCCCCAGCGCCGTGCGCAGAGCGATCTCCGGCCCCCGATCCGCCATGCGCGAGAGGAGCAGGTTGATGACGTTTACGCACGCCACGAGCATCAACAGGCCCGTCGCCCCGAACAGCACCAACAGGGTGGTTCGGCTATCCCCGACCATGGCGTCGTGAAGCGGAAGCACGGTCGTCGCATAAGACCGGTTCGTGCCCGGATACTCCTGTTCGAGTCCGCGTGCCACACCAGCGATGTCCTCGCGCGCCGCCGCCAGATCCACGTCGGGTCCCAGCCGACCTACAACGTCCATCCAACGGGCGTAACGACCTGGGTAGGAGAGCAAGTAACGGTTGAGCCAAAAGCTGGAGCTACCAGGGAAATCGAAGCCCGGCTGCATCACCCCCACGACGGTGTATTGCGCCTCCTCGACGGTCAGCGACAGTCCGAGCACCTCCGGATCGCCGGCGAATCGGCTCTTCCAGAATTCGTGGCCCAGCACGATCACCTTGGGCGCGTCGGGCGCCCCGTCGCTCTCGATGAGCGTGCGACCGATCAGGGCGGTGCTACCGAGAACGCTGAAGAGGTTTCCGCCCGCCCAGGTGCCGATGACTTTGACCGCCGCGCCGTCGGGGTCGATCAACGCGAGCTCGGCCTCCGAGTACGCCGCCATGTCCGCGAGGCTGCGGTTGCGGGCCTGAAAGTCCGCGATATCGGGGGGAGACATGAAGCCGCGCTCGACGCTGCGTTCTGCGTTCGTCGACCAGATGCGCACGAGGTCGTCCGGCGCTTCGTACGGCAGGGCCTGAAGCAGTACGGCGTCCACGACGCTGAAAATGGCCGTCACGGACCCGATGCCCAGTGCGATGGTGAGCACCGCGACCGCCGCGAAGGTCGGATGTTTTGTGAGGTTGCGAACCGCGTAGCGAACGTCTTTCACCGAGTCACTCCGGCTTGGGGATGCGCTACGGTGCCGAGGCAATTCAGTCGGCGCAACGCCGAGCGGGGTGGCCACGTCTCTGCCGATGCGCCTTAGCGGCGGCGTGCGCCTTGCCGACTCCTCGACCGGGGCGGCATGTTGCCCTCCCGCTCTCTCTCTCTTGCACGGAGTCTCCTAACATGTGTGGAGCACGTTGGTTGGTGCTGCTACTCCTGGTCCCGGCGATCATGGGCGCCGACACGGCGCTGGACGAATATCCCCGTCGCATCGGGATCGATGTCGAGAACTACCGTTTCGAGCTGACACTGAGTGACGAGACGGACGAGATCGTGGGACGCGTCACGGTTTCCATCCGCTTTCGGACAAACGGCGTGGCGACTCTGCCGCTCGACCTGAGCAACGTCGACGGTGAGGGTAGGGGCATGCGGGTGTCGTCGGTCGTGATCGCCGGCGCGCAGGTCGGCTACACGCACGAAGAAGACCTGCTCACCGTCCGCCTGGCCGAGCCGGGCCGAGCCGGGCACCGCATCGACGTGACCATCGCTTATCGGGGCAGTCCGGCAACCGGACTACGCATCGGGCCGAACAAGTACGGCGACCGGACCTTCTTCAGCGACAACTGGCCCAACCGGGCCCGGAACTGGCTGCCGACGATCGACCACGTATACGAGAAGGCGATGAACGAGTTCGTCGTCACCGCGCCGAGCCACTACCAGGTGGTCTCGAACGGGCTCCTGATCGAGGAATCGGACTTGGGTGACGGATCGCGCCTGACGCACTGGAAGCAGTCCGTCCCCATCTCCCCCTGGCTGTACGTGTTGGGGGTAGCGCGCTTCGCGGTCCAGAACGTGGACGAATTCCAGGGGAAGCCGATCCAGACCTGGGTCTACGCTCAGGATCGCGACGCGGGGTTCTACGACTTCGCGGTGCCCACCAAGCAGGCGCTGGAGTTCTACGACGAGTACGTAGGGCCTTTTGCGTACGAGAAACTCGCCAACGTGACCTCGCCCGCGACCGGCGGCGGTATGGAGGCCGCCTCCGCGATCATGTACGGGGAGAACTCGGTGACGGGAGAGCGAAGCGTCCGCTGGCGCAACGTGATCATCCACGAGATCGCGCACCAATGGTTCGGAAACGCCGTAACCGAAGCCGACTGGGACGACGTTTGGCTGAGCGAGGGGTTCGCGACCTACTTCACGCTTTTGTTCCGGGAGCACGCGTACGGCCGGGACGACTTCGTCGACGGGCTGAAGGGAGCTGCCGAGCGCGTCTTCACCCAGTACGAGCAGGACCCGGGCTACCGCATCGTGCACGACAACCTCGAGGACATGAGTCGCGTCACGAGTGGTGCGACGTACCAGAAGGGTGCGTGGGTGCTGCACATGCTGCGCAAGCGCATGGGTGACGAGGCCTTTTGGGCGGGTATCCAGGCCTACTACACGACGCATATGAACGGAAGCGCGACCACGGACGACTTCCGAGCCGCGATGGAACGCGCCTCAGACTCGGACTTGGAGGCGTTTTTCCAGCAGTGGCTGTACCAAGGCGGGAACCCGCGCCTCGAGGGGTGGTGGCGGTACGACCCGACGGCTCGAGCCATCAGCATCGAGATCAACCAGAGGCAGACCGCGGTCGGTCCGTTCGATTTCCCGCTGGAGGTGGGGATCTACATGGGCGAAAGCGAACGTCCGACGAGCATCCACAGCGTGCAGGTCACCGACACCTTTCACCGGTTCGTCATCGCCGTGCCCGGTGAGCCGAAAGACGTGCGGCTCGACCCGGACACTTGGGCGCTCTTCGAGGCCGAATTCGAGAAACGGGGACGATGAAGCACAGACGCGAGAGCACGAGAAGCTCGAGGGCTCGATTCGTGTTGCTGACGCCCGTGCTGCTCCTGGCCGTGGCGTGCGGCGCTGAGGAGCGGGTGGACACACCGTACGACCTCGTAATCACCAACGGCCGCGTAGTCGATCCCGAGTCCGGCCTCGACGCGGTTCGCACCGTGGCGATCCGAGACGGACGTGTCGTTCTCATCCTCGACGGGGACCTGTGGGGAGATCGAACGATCGACGCGACCGGACTGGTCGTGGCTCCGGGCTTCATCGATCTCCACGAGCACGGTCAGAACGAAGAATCCTACGCCCTGATGGTCCGGGATGGTGTGACGAGCGCGTTCGAGCTCGAGGTGGGGACCGGCGACGTCGACGCCTGGTATGCCGAGCGCGAGCCTGGGCAACTCGTGAACTTCGGAGTCAGCATCGGCCACATCCCGACGCGCATGGCGGTGCTCGGGGATCCTGGGCAGGACCTGCTTCCTTCGGGGATCGGGGGCTTCGGCAGCGCCTCACCAGAGCAGATCGAGGAAATGGAGGGTCTCATTCGCGTAGGACTCCAACAGGGCGCCGTCGCGGTCGGTTTCGGTTCCGCCTACACGCCGGGTGCGGAGATGTCCGAAATCGCTCGACTGTTCTCCGTCGCGGCCGAGTACGGTGCCGTATCGCACATTCATATGCGTGGGGGTCTCGCTGGGCTCGACTCGACCATCGCGGCGGCTCGCGACGCCCGCGCGCCGCTTCATATCGTGCATGCCAACTCCAGCGCCGGTGCCGCGATCGGGCCGTTCCTGGAGATGATCGAGAGCGCCAGGGACGACGGCGGTGACGTTACGACCGAGATCTATCCCTACGGTGCGGGCATGACGGAAATCCAATCCGCATTGTTCGACGACTGGGAGAGTTGGCCGGACGAGGCTTTCGCTTCCTATCAATTAGTTTCGACCGGAGCGCGCGCGACTCGGGAAACGTTCGCTCGGGCGCGTGTGGAGGGCGGCACGGTGATCATCCACAGCCGCTCGGAGGAGTTGACCCGTGCCGCGGTCGCGAGCCCGCTCCCGATGTTCGCGAGCGACGGTTTTATCGACGAAGGCAGAGGGCACCCACGAACGTCGGGTACCTACTCCAAGGTGCTGGGGCGATATGTGCGGGAGCAGGGAGTGCTATCCCTCGCGGAGGCGATCCGCCGGATGACCTTGGAACCCGCGCTGAGGTTGCAGACGCGGGTGCCCGAGATGGCTTTGAAGGGTCGGATCATGCTGGCGGGCCACGCCGACATCACGATCTTCGACCCCGAGACGGTCATCGATCGGTCCACATACGAAGACGCCATGATTCCGGCACACGGAATCAACTATGTCATCATCGCGGGTGAGGTCGTGGTGGACGGTGGGGATTTGACATCGGCTCGGCCTGGGCGAGCGATCCGCGCCCGCATTTCGGCGAGGGCGGCGAACTGATGGGTGGGCCGCCGCGGGCGAGCGGGGCCGGGACTATTCTTCGGCCGCGTCGTCCTGCTTTTTCTTCGACTTCCGGGTGAGCAGGCGGTAGGCGACGTATCCGAGTCCCCCGGCTACGAGAACGGTGGGAATCCACCCGACCAGGCTCAGGACCCAGCCGCCCACAAAGACGACCGCTCCGCCTTGCAGCCAGCCCATCGCCTTGGCGTTTTGTCGCGCCCGAGCGATGTCCTTCTCCGTATAGATCTCCGCCGGAAGATTCACGCTAGAATCTCTCCACCCGTAGGTTCCGCCACCGCACCTTGATTCCTCCTCCGTCGTGGATCTGGAGCGCGATGTGCCCCGTCGCCTCGCCGATCTTCTCGTCGGTGAGGTCGATCATCTCGGTCCCGTTGAGCCAAGTCCTCACGCGATCCCCTACGACGCGCACTCTCATCTCGTTCCACTCGCCCATGCGGAGCGCGCGGTCTTTCTGAGGTTCCGGCTGGATGAGCCACCCACGCCCGTACGACTCGTAGATCCCCCCCGAAAAGAGTCCCGGGGGAGCGACTTCGGCTTGCCACCCCGTGATGCGCACGCCGTCGAGCGTCGACCGGAAAAAGACGCCCGAGTTCCCGTCCGCCTCTTGCCTGAACTCCAAGGTGAGTTCGAAGTCGGTGTACGTCGCATCCGTTCGCAAGTAGCCGTACTGGGCGTCCGGTCCACTTTCACACACGAGCTCGCCATTCTCGACATACCACAGCTCCGTGCCGTGCACGGTCCACCCCTCGAGGTCGTGGCCGTTGAAGATCGAGGCCGTCTCTTGAGCAGCGGAATCTCCGGCACATAACAAGGAGAGCGCCCACAAGACCGCGGCAGCGCTGCTCGAGGCTCTCACGTCAGCTCTCATGCAGCCGTCGGATCTTCATGTTGCGGTACCACACGGGCGTGCCGTGGTCCTGCAGCCCGATCGACCCGGACGGCGCACGACCGTAGGTGTCGGCGGGGAACTTGCTGCCGGCCACCAGCTCCTCCCATTCGTCCGAATACAGTTCATACTCGACCGTCATGTGCCCATTCAACCAGTGCTCGACGTGGTTGCCCTCCACGAGGATACGACCCGTGTTCCACTCGCCGGTCGGGTTCATGATTCGCTCGGTGGCCGAGTGGAGATCGTAATTGTCGCCCGTCAGGTGGGTGTTCATGTCCATCGTGCCCATCGCGATGTATGCCGGGTCGTCGAGCACCTGATACTCCGCGGCAACCTCCCAGAGTGCCCTCTCCGACACTTCTTTCACACGGTAAAAGACGCCGCTGTTGCCCTCGGCGCCCACCTTGAAATCGAAGACGAGATCGAAGTCGGTGAACTCCGCGATGGTGATGATGTCGCCGCCATCCATGTCGCCGGTCGACGATTGACCGGCGAGCTCGCCGTCCAGCGCCTTCCAGGCGTCCTCCGGCACGTCCTCGCGACCGTAGCCTCGCCAGCCCTCGGAGCTGGCACCGTCGAAGAGCAGAGCCCACCCTTCGGCTTGCTCGTCCGCGGTGAGCTGGTTGTGCGCGGCCGTCGCGGAAGCCGCCTCGCTGGCCGCGGACATGTCCTCCGCGTCTTCTGCTCCGCTACAGGCGGCAATCATCCCAGCCAGCAGGACGGCCACCGCGCGCGCTTTCTTCATAGGACGTTCATCTGCTCTGGATCCCAAGAGACCACCTTCTCGCCGAAGTAACTGTTGTTGCATGCGAGGGCGGGTGCCGCCGCGCGCAGTCCGAAAACGGCGTCTTCGTGAACCGGGGTACCGTCACGCACCCCGTTGAAGAAGTGCATGTGATGGTCGAAGTGAGCGCCCTTGTACCCGTTCTCGGCCACATAGACGCTCTCCGCGGGCGGTAGCATCTGCTTGCGCGCCTCCGCGGCTCGATCCATCTCGTCGGACTTCATCTGACTGAAAACGTCGGTGGGGCTCACCGCCTTGTTCCGGCGGAGAACGACGTCGGTCCAGGTGATGTCCATCGCCCCCTCGCTTCCCACCAACCGGAGGAACGTCGTGCCCGAAGTACCGTCCACGAAATTCACCCGCAGCGAGAGGTTGAAACCAGGATGCGCGGCGGTCTCGGGATAGTCGAACATGCCGAGCAGGACATCGGGCACCTCACGCCCGTCTTTCCAATAGCGGAGCCCGCCCTGGGCCATGATTTTGCGCGGGCCGTGCGATGAAGTGACGAAGTGCAGGCTCGAAAAGAGGTGCACAAAGAGGTCGCCCGAGACGCCGGTACCGTAGTCCCGGTAGTTGCGCCAACGGAAGATGCGCAACGGATCGTACGGTCTACGCGGTGCATCCCCGAGGAACATGTCCCAGTCCACGGTCTCCTCGGACTCGTCCTCGGGAATCGAGTACTGCCATGCCCCGATCGGGTCGTTCCTCGCCCAGAAGCCCTCGGCGTAATTGAGTTCTCCGATCGCGCCCTGCTCGAGCAGTTCCTTGGCCTTTTCGTTGCCGAGCGAGCTCATGCCCTGGCTTCCGACCATGAACGTTTTGCCCGACTCGTTTTGGGCTCGGATCAATTCCGCCCCCTGCTCGATTTGGTGCACCATCGGCTTCTCGCAGTAGACCGCCTTGCCGGCGCGTAGCGCCTCTACGGAGATCTTCTGATGCCAGTGGTCCGGCGTGCCCACGATGACCGCGTCGATGTCGTCGCGTTGCAGAATCTCCCGGTAGTCGCGCGTCGTGAAGACATCGGCTCCGTGCCTTGTCTTGACCGCGGTGAGCCTGCCTTCGTAGCAGTCCGCGGCGGCCACCAGCTTCACGCCCGGCACGGTCAGGGCTGTGGATACGTCGGACATGCCCATGCCGCCCGCCCCGATCACGGCCAACTGGACCTGATCGTTTGCCGACTGGTATGTGCGTGACGCGAGCGTGTACGCCTCACGTCGCTCGGTGGCGGAGAGCATGTATGGGGTGGCGCCGGCCGCGACGGCACCGGAGACGAGCTTGCTCAGGAATCGGCGGCGTGACTGAGGAGGTCGTGGATCGGTCATGACTTGGTCTCGAGTGGATGTCGGGGTCCCGCTGGAGTGGGTGGAAGAATGCGCGGTCGGCCCCGTGATTGCCAGCCGATCCGTGTTGCCCTCATCTTGCTCGACCCTCGCTCAAAGGACCGATGATGTACAATCAGATGATGCGCGCGTCCACAGCGCGGTCCCGCGGTATGCGCGGGGCCCTCTCCCTGCTCGTCGCCGGCGTCTTGCTCGCCGCCGCGCTACCGTCGGCCGCCTCCGCTCAGATCGACCTCGGGGCGCTGCAGGACGAGGCGGTCGACTGGCTCCAGCAGTACATCCGCATCAACACCATCAACCCACCAGGCAACGAGATTCGGGGCGCTGAGTTCTTCGCGGAGATCTTCGAAGCCGAAGGCATCGAGTACGAGATCGCCGAGTCGGCTCCAGGGCGCGGCAACATCTGGGCTCGCATCGAAGGCGGGAATGAACCCGGGCTCGTACTGCTGCACCACATGGACGTCGTACCCGCCGATGAGCGCTTCTGGAGGACCGACCCACTCTCCGGTGCGCTGAGCGACGGCTACATCAACGGCCGCGGGGCGCTCGATACCAAGACCAGCGGGATTCTGCATCTCGCGACGTTCCTGGCGCTGCACCGCAGCGGCACGCCGCTCAACCGCGACGTCGTCTTCATGGCGACCGCGGACGAGGAGGCCGGCGGCTTCTTTGGAGCCGGCTGGTTGGTGGAGAACCGAAGCGAAATCTTCGAAGGCATCGGCTTTTTGCTCAACGAAGGCGGCGGCGGCACGGTCGTGGAGGGAAAGGTCCAGTTCGGGCTCGAGGTCACGCAGAAAGTGCCGTATTGGGTGCGACTCACCGCTACCGGCGAGCCAGGGCACGGGTCGAGGCCTCTCGTATCCTACGCCTCCTTGGAGTTGATCGAAGCGCTCGACCGCTTGGGGCGGCACGAGTTTGCGGCTCGCGTGATCCCGGCGGTGGATCGGCACTTCAAGGGCATGGCCGAACGCTATCCTGAGCCCTGGCGCAGTCGGTTCCAGGACCTCGCGTCGGCCATTCGCGAGCCGGGAGTGCTGAGGGAGCTGCAAGTATATTCGCCTGGTCTTCACACACTCGTGCGTAACACCTGCTCGATCACCCGTTTCGGCGGGAGCGAGAAGATCAACGTGGTCTCGCCGGAGGTTTGGGCCGAGATCGACTGCCGCCTTCTGCCCGACCAGGATCCCGAGGCATGGCTCGCCGAGGTGCAAGCGGTGCTCGGCCCGGAGATCGAGATGGACGTGATGATGGGATTCACACCGGCGGTATCGTCGACCGACACGGACCTCTACCGGACCGTGCGGGACGTGACGCTCGAGACCTTCCCGGAGGCCAGCTTCGTTCCACAGGTCTCTGGCGGATTCACTGACAGCCACTTTTTTCGTGATCTCGGCGTGGTCAGCTATGGCTACAGCGCGACGGCCACGCCCGCGGAGGATTCGGGCGGAGTCCACGGAAACAACGAGCGCGTGACGGAAGAGAATGTCCGTCGCGGCGTGGAAATGACCATCAAGATCCTGGAGCGCTTCGCAGCGACCCGACCCATCATGGAGGAAGAATAATGGCCGAGTACGTGCAGGATGTCTGGTCGACCGAGGCCCGCGAGATCATGCCCGGATTCCGAGGGCATTTTGTGCATTCCGAGCATACCACGCACGTCTTTTGGGACGTATCGGAGGGAGCGACCGTGCCAGACCACAGTCACCCACACGAACAGATCGTGAATATGCTGGAGGGCACCATAGAGCTCGTGGTGGATGGCACGTCGCACGTGCTCAGCGCGGGGGATGTGCTCGTCATCGACGGCGGGGTCGTGCATGGGGGGACCGCGCGCACGGCGTGTAGGATTCTCGATGTCTTCTCGCCCGTTCGGGAGGAGTACCGTTGAGGTCCGGACGCGGTTTTGCCGGCCTTTCGGTGCTGACCCTGTGGACCGTCATGGCCACGTCTGGTTTCGCCCAGCAGGCTCCAGTGGACCACGTCGAGCGTTGGCCTCCCGTCGCGACGTTCTCGATTCTCGGCTACGACCCCGAAACCGGCCAGGTCGGTGGGGCCGTCCAGTCGCGCGTTTTTTCAGTGGGGAATGGAGTGCTCTGGGCGGAGGCCGGCGTGGGCGTCGTCGCCACCCAGGCGATCGTGGACGTCAGCTATGGGCCGCAGGGTCTCGAGCTCTTGAGACAGGGGCTCTCGGCCCAGGCGGTCGTAGAAGAGATTCTCGAGAATGATCCGGATCCGCGCCCGGACGGCTGGAGCAAGCTGGGTCGTCAGTTCTCGGTGATGGACGCGCGGGGTGAGGTGGCGACCCATACGGGTCCGCAAGCGTCCGATTGGGCGGGGCACAGGGTCGGCACATACGTCTCGGCGCAGGGCAACATCCTGGCGGGACCGGACGTCGTCAGCGACATGGTCGATGCGTTCGTGGCGACCGAGGGACACCTCTCCTTCAAGTTGATGGCCGCGCTCGAGGCGGGTCAGGCCGCTGGAGGCGACAGACGGGGTATGCAGTCCGCGGCCATGATCGTCGTGAAGGAAGGGGGCGGGGTCTGGCTCAATAACGACGTCGTATTGCGTCTTCAGGTCGACGATGCGGAGGACCCGATCGTGGAACTGCGGCGTCTGGTCGAGATCGCGGGACGACAGCGCCAGAGGGTGCGCGGGCGATAGCACGGAAAAGAGAAAGGGCCGCGAAGGCACTGCCTCCGCGACCCTTCAGTTTTCGCCCTGGGCTCAAGAGCCAGGACTCCAACTCCTGCTATGGCTGGCTCAGCCTTTCTGGACCTCGATCATCGACTGCGTGAGGTCCGTTTCGAGCCAAACGGTTACTGCGTCACCGTCCTGCAGATCGAGCTCCTTGGTCCTGATCCCGTCGCTGTTGCCGACGAGGGACCACACCGGATCGTTCGGATAGACCTTCAAACGGACCTGGCTCGTCTCGGCGATCTCGTTGGAGACCTCGAGCACCTTGAACTTCCCACGGGCCACGCGGCCCAGGAGGTGCAGGCGGCCGTTCGCATCCTGCACGTACACCCGAACCGGCGACCAGAAGTTGTTCACAACGCGGATTTCGTGGTCCGTGTCGTCCCCAGGCCCGTTCAGTTGCGCGGCTTCGGCCGAAGCCGCGCTGAACGCGACCATGCCCATCATCAGAGCCACGCGATACATCCCCATCATCATCATCCTCACGTGAGTGTAGCGAACCCCCTGGCTCGCTCCAGCTATGGGGCATTTTCACCGCCCCGCGCTGGTGGTTCCTGCATCTAAACAGACGTCGCGCAAGAGTCAAAGGTTGCAGTGTCTGTCTCTCCCGCGCCCATCCCCTATGAAAAAAGGGCCCCGGCATTTCACCGGAGCCCTTTCTTATGCGGGGCCAACGAGCGGGGATGCCCCGTGCGTCAGCCTCGTCGGTTCAGTGTCAGCAGTGCTGCTCGTATGCCGCCTGCAAGTCTGCCGCGATATCCTCGGGGCGGCGCCCTTCGATCTGGTGGCGCTCCATGAAGTAGGCCAACTCGCCGTCCTTGAACAGCGCAATCGACGGAGAAGAGGGCGGGTACCCTGTGATGTAGTCCCGCGTGCGGTCCGTAGCCGACATGTCCTGGCCGGCGAACACGGTGGTCAGGACCTCGGGCTTCGTTTCTCCCTGCAGCGACATGTATACTGCGGGACGCATCATCGCCGCCGCGCACCCGCAGATGGAATTCACCACGACGAGCGTGCTCCGCTTCTCGGTCCCGAGCGTCTCATCGACATCTTCCGGGGTCCGCATTTCTGCGAACCCGACGCGAACGAGATCCTCTCGCATCGGGGCGACCATCATTTCTGGATAGGGCATGGACCCTCCTGTGCTGCCGTCTGGGGGGCGACGGGGTTTGTACCGGTTCGTACCGGGGAGAAGATTACCCCAACTTGAAGGACTGTTCCACCTGGAGCCGAATGGGACGGCTCGTGCTCCGCCTCATGTTGCTGGAGCATTCGTCTCCG
>Ga0066376_10000967_pt1 | contig 27811 bp, 15 predicted proteins | sample Knorr_S15_td_Bot_FD_77009 | JGI IMG/M metagenome (GOLD analysis project Ga0066376, IMG submission 77009) | Marine microbial communities from Southern Atlantic Ocean transect - Knorr_S15_td_Bottom_ad_5009_LV_A | ecosystem: Environmental > Aquatic > Marine > Oceanic | place: Southern Atlantic... | reverse complement strand
GGCCACCATCGCGTTGGGCCGAACGATGCTCTTCGGCTCCCAGGGGCCGAGAATGCTGATGGCGAGACCGGCGTTGCCACCGCCGCGCACGTTGATCTGGGTGAAGGTGAAATCGCTGTACGCGTCGCCGATGAGGTAGGGGAACGGGTCGTCGATCGCGAGGGTGGTCGTGCGGTCGGTGTAGGTCGGCGACGCGTCGAACGTATCGAGATCGACGAAGGCCTTGAGCGCCGGGGTCTCGGTGCTGGGGACGCTGCCGGTCCACACGTAGTTACCCTCGCCGTTCCAGGCGTCGCTGCCTCCGGCGAAGTAGGTGCAATCCATGAAGTTGAGTCGGCAGCGACCCGAGGGCCACTCCAGAGGCGGCAGCGGCGGACCGTCGCCGTTGTAGCGCAGGCCCGTCGGGAGACCGGTCTGCGCATCGGCACCGGCCACGCGGTAGAGGCCGCGGGTGACCGCCATGCCATCCCAACCCACGACGCGGTGGTTCGGAGAAAGGACCTGGTCCTGGGTGAATTGAATCGCAGCCGGGAAGGCGCCGTTCGAGGTGGTCTTCGAATCCGGGATCAAAAACTGACCGCGAGAGAGACGCGCTTTTGCGTCACTCAGACGCGCCGGGAGCCGACCGGGATTGTTGCCGTAGGGACCGCTGGGCCACATTCCGCAGCCGTCGACGTAGATACAGTCAAAGCGCACTTCGGCGCGCACGTAGGCCTGGAACAAATCGAAGGGACCGTAACCATCCGGGGCGATATCGAGCTCGGTCTCGAGATTGAAGACCTGATACCACTGCGTCATGTTCGGGGTGTCTTGGAAATCCCGACTGATGAAACGCAGTTGGCTCTCGAAAAAACCGTGCGCTTCGAGGCGCCCGTCGAAGAACTCGAAGGCGGTCGCGGAAGTCGGCAGCACCAGGAATGCGGCGGCGATCAGCGAGAGGAGCGAGTGGGAGCGTAGAGTCGAGCATCGGCTCATGTCGTTGCAGTCCCTTCGGCGTTACGGCTGTGATCGTGCGAAGCACGAAGGCGCTTCGAACGAATCGGGGCATCGCAGCGCTCCCACATCCCCCGATCGGGGAAACCCCGTAGGATCGCCGCCACGCAGTTATAACCCGACAGCTAACACTGTGTAAACGGGAAAACACGTTTCACTGCGCGGGTTCTCGCCGAAAACCGCCCATCCCATGCCGCGAAGGGGGGGGGGAATCACCCTATTTCGGTCCGTCGGGGGCAAAAAGCACCGGGTATCGGGGCGGGGATCAGGCCGGGCCCTGCTGGTCGGGCCGGGCCCTACTCGGCGGAGGGCTTCTTGGGCGTCTTCTTCCGGCTCGCCTTGCGGGTGCCCACCTTCTTCTTCGACCGACTCTTCTTTTTGGAGCTGGGGGCCTTCTTCTTCGAGCCGGTGGCCTTCTTGCCCCTGCGCTTCTTCTTGGCGGGCTTGGCCTCCCCGGAGGTGTCCTCGCCCTGCTTGGCAGCAGCGCCCCGGGGCTGGAATTCGAATCCATGACGCCCCGTCTCGTCGTTCAGCACCAACGTCGCCGGGAAGGGGCGCCCCCGGCGCGAGGTGAAGTCCGTCAAGAGTTCGGTGCGGCTGTGCTCGAGGTAGTAGAGCGCCTCATCGCGTGTGATCTCGCGCTTGCAGACCGTGCGCGGCATCACGTACCCGCAGGGAACCGGGTCGCCCTTCGAGCGGCGGAAGCGCTTCTTTCCCTCGGCAAGCGCCGCCGCCCGCGCCTCGATCAGCTGCTGCTGCCCTTCGAGGCGCCCCTGGCAGGTGTACTCGGTGGCCGTCTCGATGACCAGAGAGCCACCCGGATGACCGACCGTCTCGCGCAGCGGACAGGATCCGAGGGGATCGGTGTCCACGTCGTACTCGGGGATGTCGCTTGCGCTCTCGTCATTCCAGCCCGCAGAACGGACCTTGAGCTTCCATTCTTCGCGCTCGACTTCGATATAGCCCTTGTAGGTCCGACCGCTGCGCGCGGTAAAGCCGTCGAGGATCGGCGTCTGGCCATCGGCGATCAAGGCGCGTACGGCGCCCGGGTCGAGGTAGCGCCCGGAGGTGTCCTTCCAGAAGCGCATCGGACAATCTTCCTCGGCATCCTCAAGCTCGCGACAGCGGTAGAACCAAGCCATCTCCACCACCGGCCGGCCACAAGAAGGACAGGGGCCGAGTTCGGGGGCATCTGCGTAGAGTTCTTCGTAGCCGAAGGTCTTCGCGCGTTCGACCACTTCGACCGCGTAGGTCGTCACTTCGTGCATGAACTGCTTCGCGGTGCGCGTGCCCTTTTCGACCTCGAGCAGGTGCTGTTCGAGTTCGCCGGTGAGCTGCGGCGACGCCAACCGATCGATCTGGATGCGCCGCAGGCTGTCGATCAGGCGAATCCCCTTGACGGTGGGCCGTAGCGACTTTCCCTGGCGCACCACGTAGCCCTTGCGAATCAGGTTCTCGATCACTTCGGCGCGGGTCGCCGGGGTGCCGATGCCCTTCCCTTGGAGCACCGCGGCGATGTCCTCGTCTTCGATCTGCTTGCCCGCGTTCTCCATCAACGAGAGCAAGCGCGCCTCGGTGATCCGCGGCAGCGGGCGCGTTTCGTTTTCTTCGGCCTTCACCTCGGGAGCGGTCACGGCGACGCCCTCGACCTCGTCGCGCTCGGGATCGAGCGGCGCGAGGGTCACGGCATCCGATTCTTTGTCCTCGGTGGCCGAGAGCACCGAGCGCCAGCCGGGGAACCGCAGCGTCCGCGCCCGGGACTGGAAGCGGTGCTCGCCCACGACGGTCAATCGCTCGACCCGCTCCCACACCGCCGGCGGGTGGAAGTTGCCAAGGAAGCGCCGCACCACCAGATCGAAGAGCCGCTTGTCGTCTCCGGTGAGTTCCTCTCGCGGAAGCGTCCCGGTGGGAATCACCGCGAAGTGATCGCTCACCGCCGAATCGTCGAAGGTGCGCTCTTCGTTCTCGAGCCCTGAATCCACCAGATTCTGCGCCGCGCGTGCGTAGTCGCCGAAACCCTCGGCGGGGTGGTCGGCGGCCCCGGCCAGCGAACGCAACACCCCGGCCACCGTCTCGCGGTAGTCACTCGGCAGGCAGCGTGAATCGGTCCGCGGGTAGGTCAGGATCTTGTGGCGCTCGTAACAGCGCTGCGCAGCAGAGAGCGTCCGCCGCGCCGACCACGAAAATCGACGGTTGCCTTCGCGCTGGAGGCTCGTGAGATTGAAAAGAGGCGGCGCCGACTCCTTCGAGGGCTTCCGGGTCTCCGATGCCTCACCGGCCACGCCCTGCACCGCCGCCACGATGGCCTCGGCGCGCTCGCGATCGAAGTGTCGATCGTCGCGGGCCTCTTCGTCCTCGCCCGCCTCGAAATCGGGATCGAACCAGGTTCCGCCATAGCGAACTCCCGCATGCTCGAAGTCACCGATCACCCGCCAATAGGCTCTCGGCACGTGGGCAAGGACCTCGAGTTCGCGGTCGACGAGCAGCGCCAGGGTGGGGGTCTGGACCCGCCCCGCAGACCAGGCGGCTCGCTCCTTGCGGCTCGCCAGGCGCTTGGTGAGGGCCCGCGTCGAATTCATGCCGATCAGCCAGTCGGAGTAGGCGCGGCACTCCGCTGCCTGCCCCAGCCCCTCGAAATCGGCTCCGTCGGCCAGCACCGTGAAGCCGTGCCGGATCGAATCCGCGGTCATCGACTGCAGCCAGAGGCGGCGCACCGGCATCGTCCAGCCGTGGAACTTGACGATCTCGCGAAAGATCAGCTCGCCCTCGCGCCCGGCGTCACAGGCGTTGATCAGACTGTCGACGTCGTCGCGCTCCGCCAGGCGCTTGATCGTCCGAATCCGGCCCGACTGCCCCTTCTTGGGGCGCAGTTGGAAGTCGCCGGCCGGCAGGATCGGCAACACCTCCAGGGTCCAGGCCTTGTACTTCGGATCGACTTCTTCCGGGGGCAGCAGCTCGAAGAGGTGGCCCACCGCGAAGGTGATGACGTATTCGTCGCTCTCGAAGTAGCCGTCGTGCTCCTCGAAGCCGTCGAGAACGCCCGCAATGTCCCGGGCGACGCTCGGTTTCTCGGTGATGACGAGCGGTTTACCCAATGCCCCAGCCCTCTGCGTTGATTTTCGGCGCTGTTTCGCCGATCCACTATGCGATTTCGTTTCCCGGGGGGGGCATCCGGTCCTCTGCCGTTCTGGATGGCGGCCGGTGCCATCCATTAGCCCGACCGCGCCGGGCTGACAACTTTCCCCCGGGGGCCGCGCTTGCGGCGCCAACTCGCTTTGGGCAGGCTGCGAGCGCGGATGCCAGACGTCCGGGGGAGGCCGCGTGACTTCAACCCAAGCCATCACGGGCTGTCAGATGGGCGACATCGCCGAGCACGTCTTCCTCAGCGGGGACCCGGCCCGGATCGACGCGATCACCGCCGGCTGGACCGGCTGCCAGGAGGTCTGCCGGGTCCGCGAGTTCCGGATCGTGAGCGGCCAACTCGAGGGGCTCCCGGTGACCGCCGCCTCTACCGGGATCGGGGCACCGAGCACCGCCATCTTGGTGGAAGAACTCGCGAATCTCGGCGCGCGCACGCTGATCCGCGTGGGCAATAGCGGGGGGCTCGATCCCTCCCTCGAAATTGGCGACCTCGTCATCACCACCGCGGCGATCCGCGACGACGGCACCTCGAAGAGCTACGTCCTGCCGGAGTTTCCAGCCGCTTCCCATTTCGAGGTGATCGGCGCGCTAGCCAGGGCGGCGCAGGACAGCGACCGCCCCTGCCGCCTGGGCGTCACCTGGTCCTTCGACGCCTTCTACGCCCGCAACGCCGTGCTCGGCAGCGACGGTACGCTGCAGCCGATGAGCTTCGGTGCGTACCCGCCGCCGGACTTCGAGGCACGCATTCATGCCATCCGCGCCACGGGAGCCCTCAACTGCGAGATGGAATCGGGCGTGCTGCTCACCCTGGCAACCCTCTACGGGCTGCGGGCGGGCTGCATCTGCGTGGTCTCCGACCGCACCCCCTGGCCGGGTCCGGCGGCAATCGACCTGGGGCGCAACATGGACGACTGCATCGCCATCGCCACCAAGGCGATGCTCGACCTCGCACGGAGCTGAAGGGCGACGCCGCCCGGGCTCAGCGCGGAACCAGCTCGATCGCCACTGGCATCAGGTTCCAGGTAAAGACGCTGCCCGGATCCTTGCGCCGGTAGATGACCTCGCCCACCAGTCGCTTGCCATTCCAGCGATAGCGCCGCACCAGTTTTTCCTGGTCACTGGCCGCGTAGAGTTCGTCGCGACCGTCGGCGTCAAGATCCGCGAGAATCGCGGCGTGTTCGAAGCCGCCCGAGCGGCCGTCGATGAGCTCGAGCTTCCAGGGCCCTTCCGCATTCGGGCGCAGCAACCACAGCCCGCTGCTAAAGGCCGCCACCACCATCTCCTTTTGGCCGTCCCCCTCGATGTCTCCCACCGTCAAGAAGCGCGAGAGGCGGTCCGGGATCTCCGCCACCACGGTGCCGCCCGCCGGGTCGGTGTCCGCGTCGAAGCGGAGAATCTCGACCTTCTCGGTGAGCTGGCGCGTCTCGGGGTCGATCTTGCCCTCGACCACCACGTAAAGTTCGTCGCGCCCGTCGCCGTCGAGGTCCTCGACCAGGATCTCCTTGGCGTGGCGCATCCCCAGATCGGCCACCACCACGCGCCCCTCGCCCGCGGCGGGCACGTAGCGCACGACGGTCCCCTTCTGTTCGCTGCCGTCGAGCCGATTCGGCTCGCTCGGCGTGGCGTAGACCTCGAGGACTCCGTCGCCATCGAGATCGCCGATCTCGATCTCGTGGACGAAGGTGTCGGGCTCGAGATCGATCTCGAAGACTTCGTAACCGCCCTGGCCATCCGGGCGCAGGATCGCCACGACTCCCTGATCGTGGGTCGCCACCGCCAGCGCTTCGCTGCCGTCGCCGTAGAGGTCCGCGACCTCGACGTCGCGCATGCGGCTGAAGCGCCCCCCGAAATCCTTCTTCCAGTGGGTAGTCGGAACGAGCTTTCCGTCGCTCTTCTGCCAGGTCTTCAGTGTCGCCGCGGTGCCGGCGGCGGTGAGCAGGCGCGGCGGGCCGCCAGGCTGAGCCGGTGAGAGTTCCATGGCCTTGTGAAAGACGTTGCTCTCCGGGTCCTCGAGGGCAACCATCTCCCATTCGCCGTGCGCTCCGCGGGGCACCAGGAACTCGAGGGTCGCCGGCAGCGGAACCGGGTTCGTTCCGGCCTCGATCTTCGGGAAGCGCGCCAGCGAAAGCACCAGGGCGTGGGTCGGCTCGGCCGCCGGCGCAGGCGGCGCGGCGGGCGCCGACGCGGCGGGCTTCGGGGCCTTCCCGGCCGCCGGCTCTGCGGACTCATCAGCGCCACAGCCGAGGCCGAGCACCAGTGCAAGCACGATGGAGAGCCGCCAACAGCGCTGCCGGGGCGCCGTGAGAGAGACCGGGAACATCGACATCGAAGACCTCCTGCGGGGGGGGCCTCTGGGTGTAGCAGCTGGGCCAGAGGGCTTCACGCGCGGCTCCCCCCGGGCCCGGTCGCAGCAGGCGCCGGACGGGCGTGCTAATCGAAGGAGCGTGAGGGACTCCTCGCTGCAGCCCCCGCGCGGGGCGCGCGACTTCTACCCGGACGAGTTTCGGCGCCGGGCCTGGCTCTTTGCTCGCTTCCGATCGGTCGCCCGCGCCTTCGCCTTCGAGGAAATCGACGCGCCGGTGCTCGAGCACGCCGACCTCTTCATCCGCAAGGCGGGCGAGGAGATCGTCGATCAGCTCTACCACTTCGAACTCCACGACCGGCACCTCGCGCTGCGTCCCGAAATGACGCCGCAGCTCGCACGCATGGTGCTTTCGCGCGCCGGTGGCATGGCCTTCCCGATTCGCTGGTCGAGCGTCACCCAGAACTGGCGCTACGAGCGCATGACACGCGGGCGGCTGCGCGAGCATTACCAGTGGAACATGGACATCTGGGGCGAGGCCGACGTCACCGCCGAGGCGGAGCTGATCGCCGCGATCTTCACCCTGCTGGGGAGCGTGGGCCTTCCCATGGACGCCGTCCGCGTGCGGGTCAACAGCCGCGCCCTGCTCGAGACCGCGCTGCGAAAGGGGGTCCTTGCGAAACGGCCCGAAGCCTTCGAACCCCTGTGCGTGATCATCGACAAGCTGGCGAAGCTCGGCGCCGACGCGGTCGTCGGACAGCTCTGCGACAGCGCGGGGCCCGTGGGCCTCTGCGAGGTGGACGCCCGGGAGGTCGTTGCACTGCTCGAGACCCGGAGCCTCGCAGACGCCGGCGAGCGGGGGGCCGCCGGAACGCCCGCCTTCGCAGAACTCGAGCGCCTGTTCGATCTCCTCGACGCCTACGGGGTGGCGGACCGCGTGGTCTTCGACGCGTCGGTGGTGCGCGGGCTCGCCTATTACACCGGGATCGTCTTCGAAGCCTTTGACACGCGAGGCGAGTTGCGTTCCGTCTGCGGCGGGGGCCGCTACGACCGGCTCGCCGAGACACTCGGCGGCCGTTCGATCCCGGCGGTCGGCTTCGGCTTCGGCGACGTGGTGATCGCGGAACTGATGAAGGATCACGGGATCGAAATCGCTGTGCCGCGCGACCTCGACGCGGTCGTCTACGCCCGCGAAGAACCTCAGCGGCGAGCCGCCATCGCGCTGGTGCAAAGGCTGCGCGCCGAGGGCCAGAGTGTCGAACTCGTGCTCGGCAGCGTCAGCCAGAAGCGCGCGCTGAAGGACGCGGACCGGGGCGGCGCGAAGCGTATCTGGGTGATCGGCCCCGAGGACGCGGCGCGCGGGGTGTGCTGGGTCCGCGACCTTGCGAGCGGCGAGCAAAGCGAGCAGCCGCTGCCCGGCTAAAGCGGCCAGCCCGGTGGGCTCGGGCGGCGGCGAGACCTCGCCCGGCGGCAGCAACGGCACTGCGGACGCTGCTATATAAAACGAACTCCGGCGGACTCGGACAGCCTCGAGCCCGCGGCGACGTCCGCCCCCGACGGAACGCGAAGGACCCCCCCCATGCGCGGCTGGACCACCGACGACAGCCTGTCCCTCTACCAGGTTCCGCAGTGGGGCAAAGACCATTTCTCGATCAACGAGGCGGGCCACGTCTGCGTCCAACCGCGCGGGCCCGGCGGCCCCGAACTCGACCTGCTCGCCATCGTCGAAGATCTCGAAGGCCAGGGTTATCGGACGCCGCTGCTGCTGCGCTTCTCGGACATTCTCGAAAGCCGGCTGCGTGCGCTCTCGGGTTGCTTCGGTCGCGCCATCGAGAGCCACGGCTACCGCGGGCGCTACGCGCCGGTCTACCCGATCAAGGTGAACCAACAGCGCCACGTGGTCGAAGAACTGGTGAACCTCGGCGCGCCCCTCGGTGTGGGCCTCGAGGCGGGCAGCCGGCCCGAGTTGCTGATCGCCCTGGCGCTGCTCGAGGACGAGAACGCACCGATCATCTGCAACGGCTACAAGGACCGCGCCTACGTCGAAACCGCACTCCTCGCCCAGAAACTGGGCCGCCACCCCATCCTGGTGATCGATCGTTTCCGCGAGCTCGATCGCGTGATCCAGGCCGCCCGCGAACTGGGCATCCGTCCGCATATCGGCGTCCGGGCGCGGCTCATGGCCCGGGGCGCGGGGAAGTGGGTGGCCTCCACGGGCGACCGCGCGAAGTTCGGCCTCTCGCCCCAGGAGATCCTCGCAGCCGTCGAACGCCTGCGCGGCGAGGGGATGCTCGACTGCCTCGAGTTGCTGCACATCCACATCGGCTCGCAGATCACTTCGATTCGCGCGCACAAGGAGGCGCTGCGCGAGGTCAGCCGGGTCTACGTCGGGCTGCGCGATCTCGGCGCGCCCCTCGGCCGACTCGACGTCGGCGGCGGACTCGGCGTCGATTACGACGGCTCCCAGACGAACTTCCACTCTTCCACCGACTACTCGATGCAGGAGTACGCGAACGACGTCGTCGCCGCCATTGCCGAGGCCTGCGACGAACGCGACGTCCCGCACCCGGACCTCGTGAGCGAATCCGGGCGCGCCCTCGTCGCCCATCACTCCGTGCTGGTTTTCGACGTGCTCGACGTCAACGAGATCTTGCGCGGCGGTACGCCGGAACCCGTGCTCAAGCAAGACCCGAAGGTGCTCCACGATCTCTACGAGATTTGGGATCGACTGAACCAGAAGAACGTGCAGGAGTGCTTCCACGCCGCGCTGCAGGCGCGCGAGGAGGCCACGACCCTCTTCTCGATGGGCTTGGCCGACCTCTCGGTGCGCGGTCGCGTAGAAAAGCTCTTTCTCCAGTGCTGCGAGAAGATCCTGCACATCGTGCGCAACCTCGACGAGGTGCCCGAAGACCTCGGAAAGCTCGAGAAGGATCTCGCCGACACCTACTACGGAAACTTCTCGGTCTTCCAATCGGCCCCGGACCACTGGGCCGTGGGGCAACTCTTCCCGGTGATGCCGATCCACCGGCTCGAGGAGAAGCCCACGCGAAGGGGCGTGATCGCAGACCTCACCTGCGACAGCGACGGCCAGATCAACCGCTTCATCGACCACCGCGACGTCAAGGACGTACTCGAGCTTCACCGCCTCGATGGTCGGCCCTACTACATCGGGATCTTCCTGATCGGTGCCTACCAGGAGATCCTCGGCGACCTCCACAACCTCTTCGGCGACACCGACGCGGCTCACGTGTCGCTCAACGAAGACGGCAGCCACCGCATCGAACACGTGGTCGGCGGCGACCAGGTAAGGGATGTGCTGCGCTACGTGCAGTACGACGCGAAGTCGCTGCTGGAAAAGATCCAGGGCGCGATCCAAAGGGCGCAAGCACGCGGCGAGATCGAGGCCGACGAATCCGAGCGCCTCACCGCCCGCTTCGAGCAGGGCCTGCGCGACTACACCTACCTCTCGCGCGACGACTGATCGCGGCGCTCGTTTTTTGGCCCGTTCAAAACTCCGCATCGTCTCCTGGAACGTCAACGGCCTGCGCGCCTGCGGCCGCAAGGGTTTCGCCGACTTCCTACGCAGCAGCCGTGTGGGGATCCTGGGCATCCAGGAAGTGCGTGCTCTCGAAACTGATCTCGACGAGACCCTGCTGCACCCGCGCGGCTTCCAGTTGCACCTCTCTCCGGCGAAGAGGCTCGGCTACAGCGGCGTCGGGGTTTACAGCCGGCGTGCGCCGACCCGCGTTGCGACCTCGCTCGGCGAGCCCGAGTTCGACGTTGAGGGGCGCGTGCAGTTTGCCCACTTCGGCCGACTGGTGGTGGTGAACGCCTACTTCCCGAAGGGCAGCGGGCGCGATCGCGACAACAGCCGCGTGGCCTACAAGTTGGCCTTCACCCGCGCGGTCTTTGACCGCGCCGAGCGCCTGCGGCGCGGCGGCAAGCGGGTGCTGGTGATGGGCGATTTCAACACCGCCCACCGGGAGATCGACCTGGCGCGCCCGAAGGGCAACCAGAAGAACAGCGGCTTCCTGCCCGAAGAGCGCGCCGAACTCGATCGCATCGCGGCCGCGGGCTGGGTCGACACCTTCCGCGCCTTCGAGCCCGATGGCGATCACTACTCCTGGTGGAGCCAACGCTTTGGCATGCGCGCGAAGAACGTCGGCTGGCGCATCGATCTCGTCTTCGCTTCGCCCGCCGCCATGCGCTTCGTGCGCAAGGCCTTCATCTGGCCGGAGGTCATGGGCTCGGACCATTGCCCCGTCGGCGTCGACGTCGACCCCGCGATTCTCGACTAGTCGCGGGCCGCGAACTCCGACCAGCGCACCAGTGCCGACAGCGCCGCAACCGCGCGCTGGGCACTGGGGTGACAAAACCGGCCGACAGCACGCAGCCCCTCGGGTCCCGCGTTCCCGCGATCGGTGACCGCCAGTTCGGTCGCCACCAACACCGGCACGCCGTGACGCTGGGAAGCGTCGCGCCCGGCCTCGGCGTAGCGACGGTCCTGCTTCTCGTGGTAGCCGACGATCCGCAGGAGGCCGTGTTCCGGGAAGAAAGCACCGCCCCGCATGGCAGCGGCCTGGGCCGATTGAATCCCGATGCCGAGGTGGATCACCGCGTCGACTTCCGGCTGCGCGCACAGCGCTTCGAGCAGTTCGGGGACAGTGTCGCGGGTCTCGCCCCCGGCCAGATCGATCGGGTTGCTGCGACTCCAGCGCGACGGAACCATGGTGTCGATCTTCGCTTTGAGATCGGCGGGGAGTTCGATCAATTCGAGCCCCTCGCGCGCGCAGGCATCCGCCGCCAGCACGCCCCAACCGCCCGCGGTGGTCAGCACCACGGTGCGTCGGCCCCGGGGCAGCGGCTGGGTCGCCAGGGCCGCCGCCCATTCGAAGGCTTCTTCGACGGTCTCGGCGCGCAGCACTCCATGTTGTCGGCAGAAACCGTCGAAAATGCGGTCGTTGCTGGCTAGCGACCCGGTGTGGCTCTGGGCCGCGCGCTGGCCGGCGGCTTCACGGCCGCCCTTCACCAGGACGAGTGGCTTCTTCGCCGTAAGTCGACGCACGGCTCGCGCAAAGTGCGGACCGTCGGCGATCCCCTCGACGTAGGCCAGCACCACAGCGGTCTCCGGATCGGCAGAACAATACTCGAGGATGTCGGCCAATCCCGTCTGCGCCGAGTTGCCCAGCGAGACGGCCTTGCTGACGCCAACTCCGCTCGCCACTGCGTAGTGCAGGAAAGACGAAACCAGGTTGCCGCTCTGGCTGGCGACCGCAATGCGACCGGCCGGCGGGTAGGGGGCGACGATCTGCGCGCACATCGCTTCCGCGGTCGAGATCACGCCCTGCCCGTTGGGCCCGACAATCACCATGCCGAGTTCTTCTGCGAGCGTCACCAGTTCGCGCTGCCGCTGCTGGCCTTCCTCGCCGGCCTCGGCGTAGCCGCCGCTGGCGATGAAGGCGGCCCTCACCCCCTTTGCCGCGCAGGCGCGCAGGATCGCTTCGTTGGCCGGCTGCGGCGTACACAGAAAGACCAGATCTGCCGCGCCGTCGGGCACCGCATCGACACTCGTGAGGGTCTGCCGACCGAGCACCTCCGCCCCGTCGCGCTTCAGCGCGAAGATTTCACCGCGATAGCCAAAGCGCAGCAGGTTGTGGAGGGTGACGAAGCCGAATTTCCCGGGGTGGGCAGAGACTCCGGCGACGATGATCCCGCGCGGATGGAAAAGTGGTCGGAAGCGCTCCTGCAGGGCAGCGTCCGACCGTTCGGGCGCGGTCTCTGGGGGCACGGAAGGCGAAGCGCTGATCTCGATAAGGGCATCCACCGCGATGGGCTCCGCGCCGCACAAAAGCACCGGGTTCAGGTCGATGCTCGCCACCTCGGGATGGGCGATGGCGAGGTCGCCGAGCGCCACCAGCAGATCCGCCAGTGCATCGAGGTTGGCCGCCGGCTCGCCGCGGAAGGGTTCGGTAAAAAGGCGGTGGCTGCGCAGGCTCGCAATCAGTCGGCGGGCCGCCGCACGGTCGAGCGGCGCCTTCGCGAAAACGACATCAGCAAGGGCCTCGGTGAAGATCCCGCCGAGCCCGAAGGAAACGCAGGCGCCGAACTGGGGATCGCGCACCACGCCGGCGAGCAACTCGCGGCGTCCGGCCACCTGCTCGGCGACCACGAGGCCCTCCGCATCCCCCGCCCCGGACCCCGCGAGCAGTTCACGCGCCGCGGCTTCCACCGCCGGAGCGTCCCGGAGGCCAAGGCGCACGCCATCGCGTTCCGACTTGTGGGCGATGGCGTCGCCGCAGAGTTTCAACACCACCGGAAAGCCGATTGCGCGCGCCGCGGAGGCGGCTTCCCCGGGGCTCAAAACGAGCTGACGCTTCGGAACCGGCACGCCAAAACCCTCGACCCACTCCATCGAGCGCAATTCCGAGAGCGTCGTGGTCGCAGTCGGGTCGGCCTGCGAATTCGGGGAGGGCTCGCGCATGGGCGAAGCAGACTAGCAGGGACCGAAATGGGGACGGGTTTTCTTTTTTCCTTTTTTCCTTTTCGAGTCGATGAGCGGGCTCCTGGCGCTCTCTCCAATCCGAAAAGGAAAAAAGGAAAAAAGGAAAAAAGAAAACCCGTCCCCATTTCGGTCCCCATTTCGCGTTCCCAATTCCCTACCCTTCCCCCGGCGTGAGCAATCCGACATCGACGCTCGAACGACTCGACGCCGCCTTCGGCGCTTTCATCGTCGAGCCCATCGGCCGCGTCATCTTCTTTGACGTCGCCTTCTGGGACAACGGCCAGCCGAATGAAGTGCAGCTGCCGATCGTGGTGGTATGGCTCGTTCTGGGCGCGGTCTTTTTCACGCTGCGCTTCCAGTTCATCAACTTCCGCGGCTTTCGACACGCCATCGACTGCGTGCGCGGGCGCTACACCGGCGTTGGTGAACCCGGCGAGATCAGTCACTTCCAGGCGCTCTCGGCGGCCCTCTCGGCCACAGTGGGGCTCGGCAACATCGCGGGCGTCGCCTTCGCCGTCGGCATCGGCGGCCCGGGAGCGGTGTTCTGGATGATCCTGGCGGGCCTCCTCGGCATGAGTTCGAAATTCGCCGAGTGCACGCTCGGCCAGATGTACCGACGCGTCGATGCCAACGGGCGCGTCACCGGCGGCCCCATGCTCTACCTGCGCCTGGGCCTGGCCGAGCGCGGTTGGGCGCGAACCGGCGGCGTTCTCGCGGTGGTGTTCTCGGTGATGTGCATCGGCGGCAGTTTCGGCGGAGGCAACATGTTCCAGTCGAACCAGGCCTACGCCGTGGCAAAGACTGCCTTCCCCTTCCTGCAGGGCGAGACCGGATCGCTGGCCTTCGGCTTCGTGCTGGCGACCGCCGTCGGGCTGGTGATCGTCGGCGGCATCCGGCGCATCGGCGAGGTTGCGGGCGTGCTGGTGCCTCTGATGTGCGGGCTCTACGTGCTCTCCGGAATGTTGATCCTGCTCACCCACGCAGCAGCCGTGCCCGCGGCCTTCGCAACCATCGTGCGCGAGGCCTTCAGTTGGCAGGCGGGCGCCGGCGGCTTCGCGGGCGTTTTGATCCAGGGCTTTCGGCGCGCGGCCTTCAGCAACGAGGCGGGCTGCGGCTCGGCCCCAATCGCCCACTCCGCAGCCTCGACGATAGAGCCCGTGCGCGAGGGCTTCGTCTCGCTGCTCGAACCCTTCATCGACACCGTCGTGATCTGCAGCATGACGGCCCTGGTGATCGTGGTGACGGGCGCCTGGAACAACCCCGATGCCGGCAGCGGCATCGAGATGACCTCCTTCGCTTTCGCCAGCGTCTTCCCGTGGTTCCCGGTGGTGCTCTCGCTGACGGCGATCCTCTTCGCCTTCAGCACCATGATCTCGTGGAGCTACTACGGAGAGAAGAGCTGGGAGTCGCTCTTTGGGCAACGCACCACGCTGCTCTACAAGGCGCTCTTCCTGGCCTGCGCCTTTGCCGGGGCGAGCTTCCACCCAACCTCGGTGCTCGACTTTGGCGACTACATGATCCTGGGGATGGCCTTCCCCAACATTCTCGGCGTGGTGATACTTTCCGGGACGGTGCGAAGCGAACTCGACCGCTACTGGGCTCGGTTGCGCGCCGGCGAGTTCGAACGCTACGACACCGGCGCCAGCGGTTAGCAATCCCGACCGGCCGCCGCGGAATCAACGAGGCGGCAAGGCCAGCAAGTAGCGGCGGATCTCGCCGGAATCTTCGGCGCTCATGCGCCCCTGAAAGTCGGGCATCGAGGTGCCCGGCAATCCCTTCTGCACCACGACATCGAAGGCGACCCCCAGAGCCCGAGCGCTCTTGCGCAGGTCGGGATTCACGCCGCCGGCAATGCCGTTGGCGCCGTGACAACGCGCGCACCAGGTGTGGTAGAGGTCGGCCCCCCGCACCACTGCGGGATCGCGCGAGGCCATCAGGGCCTTCACGGCGTCCGCAGTGATTGCGTCCCCCACCAATGCATAGGCCACCACGGCGCCCACGGATTCGACCTGGGCCGCCGCGGCGGCGTCGCCGCCCACCATCGCAAAGGCGCCGCCCCAGCCGGCCACCACCGCCACGTATTGCACACCGTCGACGGCGTAGGTCATCGGCGCCGCGATGATGCCGGAGCCCGCCGAGTGACTTTGCCACAGGAGTTTTCCGTCGCTGGCGCGCAGTGCCAGGAAGCGCCCGTCCGCCGTGCCCTCGAAGACGAGGTTGCCGGCGGTGGTCAGCGTGCCGCCGTTCCACGGCAGCCCCAGCGGGTGGCGCCAGGCCTCACGCTGTTTCACCGGATCCCAGGCCAGCAGATGGCCGGAGACGAGTTCGCGGTTGAAGAGCGTAATGAAGGTGTTGTCGACGCCGGTATTGAACTGGCCGCGCCGATACGAATAGGCGCCGTCGAGCTGGTAGGGCCCACCGATTTCCTGGGCGGGGATGTAGACGAGGCCCGTCTGCGGGTTGAAGGACATCGGCTGCCAGTTGTGGGCGCCAAAGTAGGTCGGCATCACCAGCGCGAAGCCCTCGGGATAGTCGCCGCTCGCGTTCTGGATCGGTCGCCCGGTTTCAGGGTCGACCCCGTCGGCCCAGGTGACGGTGACGAAAGCCTCGGCGGAGAGAAACTCGCCGGTCTCGCGGTCGAGGACGTAGAAGAAGCCGTTCTTCGGCGCTTGCAGAATCACCTTGCGCTCTTCGCCGTCGATTTCGAGGTCGGCCAGGATCAGGTGTTGGGTGGCGGTGAAGTCCCAGTTGTCGCCGGGAGTCGTCTGGTAGTGCCAACGGATCTCGCCGTTTTCGGGATCGAGGGCGAGGATCGACGAGAGGTAGAGGTTGTCGCCGCCGCCGGGACTGCGGATCTCCTTGGCCCAGGGCGAACCGTTTCCCGATCCGACGTAGAGCAGATCGAGTTCCGGGTCGTAGGCCATGGCGTCCCAGACCGTGCCGCCGCCGCCCACCTTCCACCATTCGTCGCCGGTCCAGGTGGGCAGCGCCCGCTCGAGCGCTTCGGAGGCCTGGGGCTTGGACGGGTCGCCGGGCACCGTGTAGGTGCGCCAGAGCAGGTCGCCGTCCGCCGGGTCGTAGGCCGAGACGTAGCCGCGCACCCCGAACTCGGCGCCGCCGTTGCCGATGATGATGCGCCCATCGACGACGCGCGGAGCGCCGGTGATGCTGTAGTCGAGTTCGGGGTCGGTGGTCTGCACCTGCCAGACGGGTTCGCCGCTTCCCGCGTCGAGGGCCGCGAGGCGTCCATCGAGCACGCCCACGTAGACGCGCCCCTCGTAGACCGCGACGCCGCGGTTCACCACGTCGCAGCAGACCACGCGTCCCACTTCCTGGGAAACCTGCGGGTCCCACTTCCACAGCAATTCGCCGGTGGCGGCGTTGAGCGCGAAGACCACGCTCCACGATCCGGTCAGGTACATGGTGCCGTCGACCACCAGCGGCGTGGCCTCGTGGCCGCGGCGCAGGCCCGTCTCAAAACGCCAGGCGAGTTTTAGTTGATCGACGTTCGCCGCATCGATCTGCACGAGCGGGCTGAAGCGCTGCTCGTCCTGGGTGCGGCCGTAGGAAAGCCAATTTGCACCGTCGCTCCCCGCGGCGCGCAGCCTGGCATCGTCCACCGCCGCCGCGGCCCCCCGGCGCGCCTCGACGGGATCGGGATTCGCGGCGCTTCCCACGGCGCCCGGGGCCGCTTCGTCGCTGCCGAAACAGCCAAGCGCCGCGATCCATACGCCGAGCAAAACCCCCACCGACTTATGCGCGACCCACGACCCTACCTGCATTGCAGTCCTCCCCCCGAGCGAACTCCAGCCCGGTACCGCTAGCCTAGCGGCGCGACCCGGAACGCGCGCAACATCAGAAAACGGGGACTGGAAAACGGGGACGTTGGAAAACGGGGACGGGTTTTCTTTTTGTCTTTTTGCCCTTTCGGGAGCCGACCCCAGACATTCTCATGACACCGAGAAAGACAAAAAGAAAACCCGTCCCCGTTTTCCAGTTCCCGTTTTTCCGGCCCCAGCACTCCAAGGAGACATCGCAATGAGCGTACGCACCGAAATCGGCGCCCTCGGCGTCTGGACCTGGCTCGACAACCTGCCCGCGACCGAAGCGGGCGAGTTCGCCAAGCGGATCGAAGATTGGGGCTACAGCGCGCTATGGGTCCCCGAGGCGGTGGGACGCGACCCCTTCGTGGTGCTCGCCCACCTGGCGACCCAGACCCAAAAGCTGGTGCTCGCCACCGGCATCGCGAACATCTACGCGCGCGACCCCATGACGATGCGCGCCGCCCAGCTCACCCTCGGCGAGATGGCCCCCGGTCGCATCGTCCTCGGGCTCGGGGTTTCGCACGCACACCTCGTCCAGAAGGTGCGCGGGCACGAGTACAAGGCCCCCGTCCCCGCCATGCGCGAATACCTCGAGGCGATGGAGCAGGCACTCTTCGCCGGGCTGCGTCCCGAAGAGGAGCCCCCCATCTTGATCGGCGCACTGCGTGAGAAGATGCTGCGGCTTTCGGGAAAGGTGACTCGCGGCGCGCACCCCTACTTCGTCTCGCCCGAACACACCAAGTTTGCACGCGGAGTGATTGGGCCCGATGCCTGGCTGTGTCCCGAACAGAAGGTCCTGCTCGAAACCGACGCCACCCGAGCGCGCACCGTCGCCCGCGATGCGATGAAGGTCTACCTCGGGCTTCCGAACTACCAGAACAACCTGCGGAACTTCGGCTGGGGGGATGCGGATTTCGAGGACGGCGGCAGCGACGGGCTGGTGGACTCGATCGTCGCCTGGGGCGACGCCGATGCGCTGCGCGAACGCATCGCCGCCCACCGCGACGCCGGCGCCGACCATGTCTGCATCCAGCCCTTGCGTGCGGACGGCGGCCCCGGACCCGACCTCGAAACCCTCGAAGCGCTGGCGCCGGTGAACGCGGGATGAGTGGCACGCGCAGCTTCTGGGGATGGGGCCTCGAAGGCGCGGGGCCCCGCCCCGATCAACAGCAGGGTCTGCTGCGCACGATGGCGGCACGACTCGAGGCGCCGGATCTCGAATTGCGGCCCGAACCCCGCGTCGAGGACCTGGCTCTGCGCCCTCCGCGGGTGGCTCCGCCCGCTGCGCTCGCTTCCCTCTGCAGCGCCGATCCCCGCGACCGCGCGCTCCACCACTACGGCCGCAGCTACCGCGACGTGGTACGCGGCGCCCGCGGCGAATTTCCGCAGCCGCCGGATCAGATCGCCCGACCCGCCGACGAGGCCGACGTCGTCGCCGTGCTCGACTGGTGCGCCGAAGCCGGGATTGCCTGCTCGCCCTACGGCGGTGGTTCGAGCGTCGTCGGCGGTTTCGAAGTCGCGGATTCGGCCGGTTTCAAGGGGCACGTCGTGCTCGACCTCGGTCGCCTCGATCGCGTGCTCGAAATCGATCGGGTATCGCGCGCCGCGCGCATCCAGGCCGGCGTGTTCGGGCCAGCGCTCGAAGACCAACTGCGGCCCCACGGCCTGACGCTGCGACACTTCCCGCAATCCTTCGAGTTCTCGACCCTCGGCGGTTGGATCGCCACGCGCTCGGGCGGCCACTACGCCAGCCTCTACACCCACATCGACGATTTCGTCGAGAACCTGCGCGCGATCACGCCCGCCGGTGCCTTCGAATCGCGCAGGCTCCCGGGCTCCGGCGCAGGCCCGAGCCCCGACCGCCTGTGGCTCGGCTCCGAGGGCACCCTCGGCGTGATCACCGAAGCCTGGATGCGGCTGCAAGATCGCCCGACCTTCCGCGAATCGATGTCGGTGCGCTTTGCCGGTGCCGAAGGCTTCCTGCGCGGCGCCGAAGCGGTGCGGGCGCTCTCACAGTCGGGACTCTTCCCCTCGAACTGCCGACTGCTCGACGCCACCGAGGCGGCGAACACCGGCGCTGGTGACGGCGCCTCGGCCGTGCTGGTACTCGGCTTCGAATCTGCCGACCACGACCCGGCGGCGAAGATGGCCCGCGCCCTCGAGTGCTGCCGCGACGCGGGCGGCGAATTCGACCAGCGGCCGAAGGAGGCCCCCAAGGACCCGGACGCCCAGCGCAAGGGTGCCGCCGGCGCCTGGCGCAATGCCTTCCTGCAGGCGCCCTACCTGCGCGACGTCCTCGCGCGCATGGCGGTGGTCTGCGAGACCTTCGAGACCGCCATCCCCTGGAATCGCTTCCCCGCCTTTCACGCGCGGGTGATGCGCGACGTGGGCGAAGCCGTGCGCCGCGAGTGCGGCAGCGGCTGGGTGACCTGTCGCTTCACCCACGTCTACCCCGACGGCCCGGCCCCCTATTACAGCGTCACCGCCCGCGGCCGCCGCGGCGACGAGTTGGCCCAGTGGGCCGCGATCAAGGCAGCCGCCAACGAGGCCATCATCGAGGGCGGCGGCACGATCACCCACCACCACGCGGTGGGGCGCGACCACCGCCCGGGCTACGACCGCCAGCGCCCCGAACTCTTCGCCCGGGGCCTGCGCGCCCTGAAGCGCGAGTTCGACCCCAAGGGCGTGCTCAACCCCGGCGTGCTCTTTGACCCGGAGACGTAGCGCGCGGACCCCGTTCCCGGGACCGATCCGAAACCTTTGCCGTCCCGGGGTGCGTAGCGGTACCCTGCGCCGCCATGGCTCGTATCAACGACGACTACCGCAAGCTCCAGGCCGGCTACCTCTTCCCTGAAATTGGCAAGCGCACCCGCGAATTTCAGGCGGCGAACCCCGCAGCGGAGTTGATCCGACTCGGCATCGGCGACATCACCCTGCCGCTGGTGCCCGCGGTGGTGGAGGCGCTGCGGGAGGCCGCCAGCGAAATGGGACGCGACGACGGTGTCCACGGCTACGGGGACGAGCAGGGCTACGCCTTCCTGCGAGAGGCCATCTGCGAGCACGACTACGCGGCGCGCGGAGTCGCCATCGCCCCGGAAGACGTCTTCGTCTCGGATGGTTCGAAGCAGGACAGCGGCAACATCCAGGAAATTTTTGGTCGCGCCTGCCGGGTGGTGGTCACCGACCCCAGCTATCCGGTCTACGTCGACACCAACGTGATGGCCGGCCGCAGCGGCGAAGCGACGCCGAGCGGCCACTACGAGGGCATCGACTACCTCGCCGCCACGGCCGAGAACGGCTTCTGCCCCGGTCCGCCCGAGCACGCAGCCGACCTCGCCTACTTGTGTTCCCCCAACAACCCGACAGGCGCCGTGGCCTCGCGCGAAAACCTCGAAGCCTGGGTGGCCTGGGCCCGTGCCAGCGATGCCATCTTGATCTTCGACGCGGCCTACGACGCCTTCATCCAGGACGACGCCCTGCCCCACTCGATCTATGAGATCGAAGGCGCAAAGGAATGCGCCATCGAGATGCGAAGTTTCTCGAAGCGCGCGGGCTTCACCGGGGTGCGCTGCGCCTATACAGTGGTTCCGGGCGGGTTGGTCGGCACGGATGCCGCCGGCGTCGCCGTTTCGATTCGCGACCTCTGGAGTCGGCGCCACGCCACCAAGTTCAACGGCACGCCCTACGTGATCCAACGCGCCGCCGCGGCGGTCTTTGGCGAAGCCGGGAAGCAGCAGACGGCGGAGCAGGTCGCCTATTACATGCAGAACGCCCGCCGCATCCGCGAAGCGCTCGGGGCCGCGGGCTTCGACGTCTTCGGCGGAGAACACGCTCCCTACATCTGGATGCGCACACCCGAAGGGCTCTCTTCCTGGGACTTCTTCGACCAGCTGCTCGCCAAGACCTCTGTCATCGGCACCCCCGGCTCGGGCTTCGGCCCCGCTGGCGAGGGCTACTTCCGACTGTCGGCGTTCAACTCGCACGCCAACGTCGACCTGGCCATCGAACGCATCCGCGGAAGCTTCGCGGCCTGAGACCGAGAGCGCATTACCGGCCCTGGCGGCGGCGGCGATCCACCTCGTAATCCTCGAAGTTCCCCTCGAACCATTCGACGTGGCCCTCGCCCTCGAAGGCGAGGATGTGGGTGGCGATGCGATCGAGGAACCAGCGATCGTGGGAGATCACCACGACACAGCCCGGGAACTCGAGAAGGGCTTCCTCGAGCGCACGCAGGGTGTCGACGTCGAGATCGTTGGTGGGCTCGTCGAGGAGCAACACGTTGCCGCCGCTGGCCAGCAGCTTCGCCAGGTGCAGGCGGTTGCGTTCGCCCCCCGAAAGATCCCCCACGCGCTTTTGCTGATCGGGGCCCTTGAAGTTGAAGGAGGCGACATAGGCGCGCGAGGGCACATCGGTGCGGCCGATCTTCATCAAATCCACGCCGCCGCTGATCTCCTGCCAGACGCTGTGCTCGCCCACCAGCGCATCGCGGTCCTGGTCGACGTAGGCCAGTTGCACAGTGTCGCCGAGGCGCAGTGCCCCGTCATCGGCCTTCTCCTGCCCCACGATCATGCGAAAGAGCGTGGTCTTCCCGGCGCCGTTGGCGCCGATCACCCCGACGATGCCCCCGGGCGGGAGCGAGAAGTCGAGTTTCTCGATCAGCACGCGACCGTCGTAGCCCTTCGAGAGCCCCGTCGCCTCGACCACCAGGTCGCCGAGGCGCTCGGGCGTGGGGATCGCGATCTCGACCTTCTCCGGGATCCCCTGGCGCGCTTCGCTGTCGGCCAACAGCTTTCCGTAGGCCTGGATGCGGGCCTTGCCCTTGGCCTGGCGGGCGCGCGGGCTCATGCGGATCCAATCGAGTTCGCGCTCGAGCGTGCGCGCCCGGGCGCTCGACTGCTTCTCTTCCACCTGGAGTCGCTTTGCCTTCTGCTCGAGCCACGAGGAGTAGTTCCCCTTCCAGGGGATGCCGCGACCGCGGTCGAGTTCGAGAATCCAGCCGGCGACGTTGTCGAGGAAATAGCGATCATGTGTCACCGCCACGACGGTGCCGGGGAACTCCTTGAGCGTCTTCTCGAGCCAGGCCACGGATTCGGCGTCGAGGTGATTCGTCGGCTCGTCGAGCAGCAGCATGTCAGGCTTCGAGAGCAGCAAGCGGCACAGCGCCACGCGCCGGCGCTCGCCTCCCGAAAGCACCGCCACGTCGGTGTCGCCGGGCGGACAGCCGAGAGCCTGCATCGCGATTTCGACGGTGCGATCGAGTTCCCAAGCGTCGGCGGCGTCGATCTGATCCTGCACCTTCGCCTGCTCGTCGAGCAGCGCCGTCATGGCGTCGTCGTCCATCGGCTCGGCAAAGCGAGCACTCAAGGCTTCGAAACGCTGGAGCAGCGCACGGGTCTCGGCCACGCCCTCCTCGACGTTGCCGAGGACGTCCTTATCGGGGTCGAGTTGCGGCTCCTGGGGCAGGAAGCCGACGCGGATCCCCGGCGAGGGGCGCGCTTCGCCGAGGAAATCGGTGTCCTCGCCGGCCATGATCCGCAGCAAGGTGCTCTTGCCCGCGCCGTTGTGCCCAAGCACGCCAATTTTCGCGCCGGGCAGAAACGCCAGGGTGATCTCGTCGAGGATCACGCGGTTGCTGCCGACGACCTTGCGCAAGTCCTGCATGGTGAAAACGAATTCGTGGGCCAAATGGGGCCTCCAATGGTGGGGAGGGCGCTTCGCTGCCGCCCGCGGTGAAGGGGGTGAAGCGCGAAGGCGCGCGAGTCTACCGCCCAGACACCGGCAGCGCCCCCGCCTCGGGGAGCACTTCGCCGTCGCGATACAAAACGCGGTTGGTACGGAGCGAGGGCACCCGCGGCCCGGGCGTCAGGATGCCCACGAGGTTCAGCGGGTCGACCCCCGAGACCTCGACGACTTCGCCCGAAAGCGGCATTCGACGGGTGCGCCGAAGCGCGTCGACGGCTCCCGGCAGCGCGTACTGCTCGCCGACGAAGCCCGCCACGAAACGACCCCCTCGGATCACACCGCGCGCTTCCATGCGACGGAACGCCCACAGTAGATCGCGCCAGGGGAGCGAAATCGATTCGCGCGCCAACAGGTCACGAAACACCACGCCCCAGCGCGCCAGCAATTGTTCGGCCACGGCTTCGGCCAGTTCGTCGGGGTCAAAGGTCTCGGCGGGGGCAGCCGGGATCAACGACCAGCGACCATCGACACCGCCGCGATCGCGCCCACGGCTGCCACGCCGCAGACCCCGCCGGGAGCGAGCCCGCAGGCGCCGCCGCGCATCGCGCGCCCGCGCGGCAAAGAGCGTACGGACGGCCTGAAAGGAATCGGCGTGGACGAGCCCCCGGGCCACGAGATCCCAAAGACCCCGTTCGACTTCGATCGGCAAGCGACCGGTGGCGACGATGAGGTCGGCCTGGAAGAGCGCACCGCGCTCTCGTAGCACGTTGAGGCAATCGAGCCCGGGCCCCGGCGGAGGATCCGGGGGCCAGGTGTCGCCGCGGGCGACGCGCAGCCACCAATCGACGTCGGCGCGCAGGGCCAGGCCGAGGGGCGTGGCCCGGGAGGGCGACGCGCTGCTTCGGGGCTTCGCATCGCTGGCCCGCTCGGTCGGCGCGAAGCGTCCCCAGGTGACATCGCCCGAGAGGCACAGGCCATCGAGCCACGAAGGCCGGAAATTTTCGACACGGGCCGGGAATACCGCATCCTCCCAGCCACCGGCGGCCACTTCGAAACCCTGCATCTGCTCGACCACCGCGAGCACGCCGCGCTTCCCCTCGCGCTTGGTATCGGGGGTGGCGTGTTGCCAGCGCAGCAGGAAGCGCAGGAAGTCGCGCGCACTCACCGGCTCAATCTCGCGGCGCAGGCGCTCCCGGGTGTAGAGGTGGATACGCGTCAGCAGGCGCCGCGCACAGAACTGTTCGCCGCCTTCTCGTTTTAGATCGGGTTCGCGTTTCCCGTCGGGTTCGAAATCGCCGCGCAGGACGAAACCCTCGGCTTCGAGCTGCGCCAACCCCAGGCCTATCGCCGCGAGCGGCAACTGGGTCCACTCGGCCAGTTCTTCGGGTGTGAGCGGCCCGCGCAGATCGAGATGCCCGCGCAGGGTTTCGCGCGCCGCGGCCTCTTCGTCGGCCGGGGGCGCGAAGGCACTCGAAAACTCGGGGCCCGCGCCGGGTTCGATGGGCGCCTCCGGGAAGAGAAACTCGACGTGCGCGCGGCGCTCCGCGGCCAACCACATCGCCCCAGTTCCGGGCTCGACGCTGCCCGCCCTCCCGCTCGAAACGAGTTCGCGAAAAAAACCCTCCCACGAAGCTTCGGGCCGCAGGACGATCACGCCGAGCAACACGTCGTGGAGTTCGTCGGCAGAGCGAAGCTGGGGCCAGGCCTCTTCGCGCACCCTGGCGATGGCCTCGGGGTCGAGGCGACCGAGTTCGCGCGCCGCCACGGGTAGGCCACGGCGCAGCACCACGGCGCGCGTCCGGCGCTCTTCGAGCGGAGCGTCGTCGAGGAAGGTGTAGGGACGCGCGGTCAAAATTTCGTGGGCCAGCGGCGACGGCTCGGTGGTGTCGGCGAAGATCACGTCGATGCGACCACTTTCGATACCCTCTACCACCTCGCGCAGCCCGTCGATATCCATCGCCTCGTGCAGGCAATCGTGGAGGGTCTGCCGCACCAGCGGGTGGTCGGGGATCTCAATGGGACCGGCCTGGTGCTCCTGGCAGGCGGCAAGGCCGGGGAAGACAGCCGCCATCAGGTCGTCCGCCTCCATGCGCTGGATCGGCGGCGGATTTCGCTTCCCGCCGCGATGGCGCAGCACCGCCAGCGAGCGATTCAGGTTCCAGCGCCAGCGCGCGGTGAACATCGGCGACGCGAGCACCGCCTGGGAGAGCACGTCTTCGAGGCTCTTGGAGTTCAGAAAGCGCGGTACGTCCGCCAGCGGAAAACTGTGATGCGGCCCGAGCGAGAGCACTACTGCGTCGTCGTTCGCCGCCGCCTGCAACTCGAAATTGAAATTTCGACAAAAGCGCTTGCGCAGCGCCAGGCCCAGGCCGCGATTGATGCGACCGCCCAGCGGCGAGTGGACCACCAACTGCATGCCGCCGGCTTCGTCGAAGAAACGCTCGATCACCAGCGAACGACTCGTCGGCAGGCATCCAAGGGCCGTCTTCGCGACCGCCAGGTAGGTCACCACCTGTTTCGCGGCTTCCTCACCGAGCCCGCACTCCCGAACCAACCATCCGACGGCGGCGGCTTCGCCGCCGCGTTCGAGCGCTTCCCCCACGCCCGCGCGCAACTCCGACACGGCCTCGGAGAGTTCGCGGGTTCGCGCGGGTGCTTCCCCCAGCCAGAAGGGGATCGTGGGCGGCGCGCCGCCGGCATCCTCGACCCGCACGACGCCGGCCTCGACGCGCTGGATTCGCCAGGAAGTACTGCCGAGCAGGAAGATGTCGCCCCGCATGCTCTCGATCGCCCAGTCTTCGCTGACCGTTCCGACGAAGGTGTCACCGGGTGACGCCACGACGCGGTAGTCCGCGGTCTCCGGAATCGCGCCGCCGGAAGTGAGTGCGGCGAGGCGCGCGCCCCGGCGACCTCGCACCACCCCGTTGACGGCGTCGCGATGCAGGTAGGCGGCACGGCGCCCACGGCCGGTGACGATCCCCTCGGAGAGCAGCACGATGATCTCGTCGAACTCGGCCCGCGTGAGCGCCGCGAAGGGGGACGCCCGTCGGAAGAGCGCGAAGAGGTCTTCTTCCTTCCAGTCTTCGGCGGCACAGGCGGCCACGATCTGCTGGGCCAGGATGTCGAGGGGCGCCGTCGGCGGCTCGATGGCATCGAGACACCCCGAGCGCACACCGCGCAGCAGCGCGCTGCACTCGACGAGTTCGTCGCGGGTGAGCGGATAGAGACAACCCTTCGGCGTCGCGCCCAGGCAGTGCCCCGAGCGACCGACGCGCTGGATGAAAGTGGCAAACGAGCGCGGCGAACCGACCTGGCAGACCATTTCGACCGGACCAATGTCGATTCCGAGTTCGAGCGACGCCGTGGCGACGAGTACCCGCAGTTCGCCGGCACGCAGTTGCGCCTCGACCCGCAGGCGGCGATCGCGAGAGAGACTGCCGTGGTGCGAGGCCACCGCCCGGGCGCCGAGTTTCTCTTCGAGCTTCTCGCCCAGTTGGTGCGCGAGCCGCTCGGCCATGCGCCGGGTGTTGACGAAGACGAGGGTGGTGCGGTGCTTTTCGACGTGGGCCGCAATGCGCTCAAGGACGTCGTCGAGTTGCTCCGCCGAGGCCACCGCCTCCATCTCGCCCTCCGGAAGTTCGAGCGAGAGATCGAGTTCGCGGCGGTGGCCCACGTCGACGATCTCGCACCGGGGGCTGCCATCGGGTTCCGAACGGCCCTCCCCCGCCCCTACCAGGAAGCGCGCAATCGTCTCGATCGGACGTTGGGTGGCCGAGAGGCCGACGCGCACCGGACGCTCCCGGGAGAGGGCGTCGAGACGTTCGAGGCTGAGCGCTAGATGAGAGCCACGCTTGTCGCGGGCCACCGCGTGGATCTCGTCGACGATCACGGTGCGCACTCCGCAGAGGATCGCCCGGCTGCGCTCGGCGGTGATCATCAGGTAGAGCGATTCCGGCGTGGTCACCAGCAAATGGGGCGGACGGCGCAGCATCGCCGCGCGCTCGCTTGCCGGGGTGTCGCCGGTGCGCAGGGAGACCTTCAACTCGGGCAGGTCGATCCCCATTTCGCGCGCGACTTCCCGGATCTCGAAGAGCGGAGTCTGGAGGTTCTGTTGGATGTCGGCGGCGAGGGCTTTCAGCGGCGAGATGTACACCACCTGGGTCTGGGCCGGAGCCGGACCATCCGGGCGCAGGCAGAAGCGCTCGCCCTCGCGGAGCAGGCGATCAATGCACACGAGAAAGCCGGCGAGGGTCTTTCCGGTACCCGTTGGGGCGGCGATCAGGGTGTCGCGTCCGCGGGCGATCGCCGACCAGCCGGCCTCCTGGGGAGGGGTCGGGCCTTCGGGGAAGCGCCGCTCGAACCAGCAACGCACGGCAGGGTGAAAAGAGTCGAGCCCGTTCATTGCGTCGCCTTGAAACTAGCAGAGCGCCGCTTTCCATCCGAAACTAGAGCGCCGCCCCCCCCGACCGCGAGGAGCCCCTTGGAAATCTTCCTGCTACGCCACGCCCAGCCCGACTGGGAGCCCGACGACTGCGCGGTCGACGACCCGGCGCTCACGGCCCTCGGCCGCGAGCAGGCGCAGCGCTCTGCGGACGCGCTGGCGAGCCTCGACTTCGATGCCCTCTACGCAAGCCCCCTGCTGCGATCGCAACAGAGCGCCGCCCCTCTCGAAAAGGCTCTCCAGCAGAAACCGGTCACCCTTCGCTGGCTGCGTGAAATCGAGTTGCCCTCGCTGGCCGGCAGGAGTAGCGAAGAGGTGACTGCCTATTTCGCAGCGGCACGCAGCCGCGAACTCTCCGCGTGGTGGGACGGGCTCCCCGGCGGCGAATCCTTCCGTCACTTCCAGGACCGCATCGCTGCCGGGATCGAAGCCCTGCTCTCTGACCACCACCGGGTCGAGATCCACGAGCCCGGAGAGTTCCGTCTTTGGCAGTTGCCCGCGGAGACCGAGCGCCTGCTGATCACGGCCCACGAGGGCACCAACGCCGCCATCCTCTCACACCTGCTGGGCCTGCCCGCGGTCCCCTTTGCCTGGATGCGCTTCTCGACGGCGTGGTCGGGCATCACCAAGCTCCGCTCGATCCGGTTTCCCGGAGGCGCGGCCTTCGCCCTCGAGTACTTCAACCGCACCGACCACCTGGCCGACCTCGAGGCCGGCGTCGGGGGGCATTCCCAGTAGTCCGCTGCGAGAAGCCGCCCGCGGCGGCGCGGATCCGCTAGCCGAGCAGCCCCTTCAGTTGTTCGCGCCCGGCAACCCAGATGCTGCGAATGTCGCTCGGACGGATCAACACGATGCGGTGCAAGGGGATCCCCGTGAGCACGCGCACGGCGCCGAGCGAAAGGATCCAGCACAGGGCGCGCGCGCTC